>Ga0302286_10000035_pt1 | contig 120747 bp, 149 predicted proteins | sample III_Fen_E2_3_FD_198765 | JGI IMG/M metagenome (GOLD analysis project Ga0302286, IMG submission 198765) | Peat permafrost microbial communities from Stordalen Mire near Abisko, Sweden - III_Fen_E2_3 | ecosystem: Environmental > Terrestrial > Soil > Wetlands > Permafrost | place: Sweden...
ATTTGCAGCTAATAAAAGGATATTCCATAATTATTTACGTTCTATATAAATTACAGATGTATTATCTGTCCTTAGAGGACCATAACAGAATCCTGCTACATCTCCTAGTTTATGACATCTAGGAATAGAGGCTCCTTTATAAATACATCCTGAACAATCTTCACCAGGTACTACTACTAGATTTCTTCCATTATCAAGGAAGGTTTCATTAACTTTCTTTTCCATTATAAATTGTATTTGATTTTTAAGTATTCTCTGCGTTTATTAATCTCTGGATATCTATATATATCATTTCCTACATTAGTATGCTCATCAAGAGTAAGAAGAATGATATTCTCTTCATTAAGTTTAGCTTCTTCATGTTTTTCTTTCTCTAGAATGTGGTGAAAGAAGACTGTTAAAGGTTCTCTTCCTAAATATGTACCTGAGATTTCTGATTCATGTTTTCTTTTATTCCAAATAGAAAGAAAAAAAGCTCTCATCTCAAGTACATCATCAAATATCTTAGACATTTCTTCCTTTGAAGGAACTTTAGAATAGATTCTCTTTCGTGGTATGTGATTTTTACACAGACCATTTGACCATATATTATTATTACAATTCTCTATTTTACATGTTTTCATATTTCCATATATAACCTTTGTGTGATTTACGATGTTGTTTACATACATCAACTATTCCTCCTGAACTAAAACCCTCTGCTGCAGCTTCAGTAATAGAATTCCATTGTTTTATTACTTCTCCTGATTTAGTAAGTTGGATTACTTTTCTTTTCTTTCCTCCCCATCCATTAGATTTTGCTAATTTAGACATTTCATCTTTCCATTTTTTAGATTTAGGAAGCTTTCTCACAATTCTTTCCACAAATTTTACACTTCATTTTTCTCTACTTCTATTTCTATAGGAATATCAGCTCCCATAATTTTTTCAATTATTTTGGTTCTAATTTCTTCTGTTAGTTCTGGATTATCATTAAGAAGATCAGCGACACCTTTAATTCCTTGTCCAATCTTTGTTTCACCATAACTAAACCAGGAACCTGCTTTTTGAATGATATTAAACTCTACACCAAGATCTACAATTTCTTTTACTTTATCAATTCCTACTCCCCAGACTACATCAAATTGACTTACTCTATATGGAGGACACATCTTATTCTTAATAGCTTTAATCTTAGTAACATTACCATAATTTACATCTCCATCTTTAGCCATTGATTTACTAATTTCTAATCTACAATCAGAATAGAACTTTAAAGCATGACCTCCTTGCGTAGTTGCAGGGTTGCCAAACATTACACCAATCTTTTCTCTAAATTGACTTACTACAATAACACAAGTCTTATTCTGAACTAATAGACTCTTTAATGAGGGATAAGCTCCATTATTTAAACGAGCTTTCTTACCTATAGAAGAATCTCCCATATCACCTTCTAATACTGATTTAGGTATTAAAGAGGAATCTGAATCAATTACTAGTAGATCAAGTTTTCCACTCATTATCATTTCTTTAGCAACCTGGAATCCTTCTTCTCCTGAAGATGGTTGAGAAATTAAAAGTTTTGAGGTATCAACACCAAGAGCTGTGAAATAATTTTTATCAATAGCATGTTCACCATCAATACACATTGCAACACCACCTGCTTTTTGACATTCAGCTATTGCATGACCACATACTGTTGATTTACCTGAATTATGGACTACTATCCCTTGTGCAATAAAATTATTATAGGGAAACTCACACTTAATATCATAGGTTTCCATTTCTCCTACAGAAGTAATACTTTCAATTATATCGGGAGTAACCATAAATCTAAGGTTATTGTGATTTGCTAAAGCATGTAGTCTATCATGGACAGAGTTACTTAGAAGTTCCAAATTAGAAGGGTTATTATTTAACGTATTCTCATCAATATGATGAACATCATAGCCTTCAGGTATGGTCCAAAAATCTATTGGAAGATACTCTACAGTATTAAGCATTTTTTTGTAATTATAATAACTCATATTATTTTGAGTTGCTTCAAATGTAAGTCTATGGACTGTTTCTCTAAAGTAAGGATAACCATTAATCATTCTTGGTTTACCTCTATAGTAAAACTTCATTGTAGTCTCTGCATACTTATTTCTATGAGATATCTTTTCTTTTATATAAGGAGTATTATTATGAATAAATACAGTATCTCCTTTTGATAGATCAGATAATGATACATAGTTAGTTCCTGTGTAGAATTTATGATCTTTAGTAGTTTTAATTCTAAATCCATCTTTAGTTATAAGTTCAAAGCATTCTTTAACCCCAGATTTTACTACATCTAATATTGGATTTCTGAATACCCGATCTTCTTCATTTATGGAAGTCACATTAAACTCTGATTCTTCTGTTATATGATTCCTATTATGAAATCTATCATACAGATGTTTGATAGTAGACCCTTTACAGTCTTGAACAACTCCATTGGGTTTGACTGTTATAAATTTGATGTAGGTATCTTCTGCAAGACATCCTTCCCAACCTATTAGTTCATAAAGTTTACCTTTAGCCCAACCACCAATTCCTAATGTAATATAATCTATTCCTAGTGATCCAGAACTGATTACATCATACTTACCTTTTATTTTTCCATCCAAGGTTAAGACTGTTCCTATTCCGTATGCTTTGTTTAGATGCTCTAAAGCTTGTTGTAGTTTATCTACATGTACTTCTACTTCTTTTGCCTTTGCCATTTGATTGATTTTAATAACAAATTTAATTAATATTTTTCAATAACTAAATAAATTAGAAAGAAAAATCCTACACGTAAGCATAGGATTTTTTCTTCTAACATCAATATTACTTTAAAGGAAGAGGATTAGATTCCAGCTTTACCAGAATTCGCTCTGAATGTCTTTGTACCACTTTAAAGTATTCACTTCTTATCACTGGATCATCTCCTTTAGGTCCTTCTACAATACATTGCAGAAGGTTGGCGATCTCAGAGAATTGTTCTTCAGGCATATTTTCCATATCTATTAATGTTTAGAATTCGTCCTAATTGTAGGAAAGAGTAGTAAAACTAAGTCTTTCCTTTAAAAAAAGCAAGAGAACTGAAAAATTTTACTTAACCAATTCTCTTACTTATTACTAACTGTTTTTATTAGATTTTGAGGAGTTTACAGATATATCTAAAGGTATTAATATCTTTACATTCTCCTTGATATAGATATGAAAGATTTGTTCTATCTATCCATTCCCACTCATACCTTACCCTCAATTCTTCTATATCAGGAATAAAATACTTATTTTCCATGCAATTTTATTTTATCAATATCTAAAATTTCATCTTCTTCTCGAAATCCATCCCATATCTCCTGTTTATTATCAAACTCTATTCCAAATTTATCCTCCCAATATTGAACAAGATCTTGAGTCTTATTAAATATTCTATACTGCAGAGATATTTCTTCTCTTGAGGAACCATTCTTTATAAGTGTAACCACCTTAGGAAATAAAGCTTGAAAAGGTAATGAGGTTTTAGAATACTTTCCTTCTTTTATTAGATCAAAATCCTTAATGAAAGAGGTATCTAATTTATATACCACTACTACAAAGCCATCTTCATAGTTATAATCCTCTATTATTGTTTTGGTTCGTTCATACTCATCATCCAGGAATCTTCTAAACTTGTTAATGTTAATAGGCTTAAATAACAAATAGATAGAGTTAGGATATTGAAAATCCTTTCTAATATCTTTTATATAGCCATTAATAAAAGCATTGTTCTTCAATCCATCCTTAGGAATCTGAAGGGTTGGAACCATAAAAATACTGGTAATTGTTTTCTTTACTTCCATCTAATCTTTAATATTTAATCGTCCATTACTTAAATAATTCTTCATGGATATGTTCCATATTCCATTGTCAAGAGCCCATTTTAGATTCTCAACGACTTCTTTTACTCCTGGATAGTGTGTTCCTTTATACTCAAAACCATAAAGAGCTTCTAATAGATCTTCATTATTCATCCCATAAATCAAAGGACTATAGTAATTAATTGAATCACACACAATAAACTTAGGAGGAAATACTATATATCCATAGAATTCGTGATTAACATCCTTAGTTAGAGATAACATAGCTCTCCAATATAAATAACCTTGTATATATGCTCTATGATATAGATAGTATTCTTTATAAAATCCTTCTACAGCCCATACACATTTAAGATCATATATCTGAATAGTTCTTTCAAAATGGTCTACTATCACCTTGTCTAACATTGATTTAAATCTATGCCCTCCTACAATATAGTTTTCTATCTGAAATTGATTTAATATGGTATAATGATTACTGTTTACCAGATTTACAATGTCAGATGTTATAGCATTGGTTCTGAGAGCTGAAACAATATTTTCAGCATTAGTAACATCTTGAGTAGTTACTACATCCAAATGATTAGCTCTTACAGTTCTAATCTCATTATAATAGATTTCATCATCAGAACCTATAAACTTTTTAATAATTGTATTATAGGTTAATTTGTATCCTGCATCTATATAAGCAAGCTTTGAGATATCTTCAAATGTCTTATTTACATTACCATTCTCATCAGTAGATCTTCTTGTATGTTCATATAATGCTTCTACAAACTTAAGCCCTAATCCTGTAGGAGCCAATGCAATACATGACATATAAAATCTAGAATCAAACAATTCTTTCTCCAAAAGAAGAGTTTCAACAATTCTCCCCATAAGACTTGCCTGGGTATCCTTGTCCTCAACCTCCTCATTCATTATATACTTCCTATAATACTTCTTTCTATCAGAGGAGAAATCCTTTAATGAGCTAGAGCTATCGAGCATCTTAGCCCGATATGTTGCTTCTGTTCTTGATTGTCCTTGTATCATTTAGTCTTTAATTTTAATTTTAGCTAACATCTCATTAATTAAAGTAATCTGAGATTCAAATCCTTCCTTGCCTTCTTTTGTAGAACAATCCCATTTTCCATTTATAGCCATTTTAGCATCTTTCCTAAGAGTCTTAAGTAAATCTTTTATTTCTTTTCTTAGTAATAGATCTTCCTTCAAATCAGGAACAATGTGGTCCATCTCTGCAGCTAATGTATAACTATCAATTTCTTCAAATTTCTTATTAGGAAGCATATTTAGAAATCTTTGTACACATTCTAATATTGGTATTGTTATTACCTTCATTTTTTATAACGTTTTAGACATTTTAATAAATCTTCAGGAGTTTGACTTTCCTGAAGTTGCTCATCCACATAACCACTCTCCCATTCATATTCTTTGGAGAGTGTCATTATCTCTAAACATGTTTTGCATGCATATGTAGTACAGAAATCACCCTCATAAATACAAACTTGATATCTCATTTCTGTATTAACAGGGAATTTTCTAAGACATGAGAAACATCTATGTACTTTCTTTGTTGTTACATTTAGATTCTTCAGTACTGTTGCCATTTCTTTCCTCCTTAGTTTTTATATTGTGTCTTAAAATATAATTAGCAGCTTTTATTAAGAGTTCAGGACTATCCTTAAGATAACCTATACCCTATTACATTCATTACAAAGAAGATCTCTTATAGTATCTGTTGTATGATTGTGATCGACTGCAAAGACTTTCCATTTACCTGTAGGTGTATTTGTACCACAAATAGCACAACAACCATTTTGATTATCTAACATTTTATTATAATCTTCTTCTGTAATATTATAATTTTGTTTTAGACAATATTTTCTATGTCTTCTAGCATAGAGTTCTGGCTTCTTAGCAATAGATTCTTTATACATAGAATAATGTTTTTCTCTATTACGAACACTCCATCTACCTCCTTTACTTAAGTTTTCATAGGATTCTCTTGTATGTCCCTGCTTGATTAAGAAATCATCTGTAACTTCTAATTTAACTCTGCCTCTCATTTGCTGTTTTTTTAGTGTGGCAATTGTTGCACAATACTTGTAGATTATCAATTTCACAAAACAACCTTCTTACAAATCCAGGGAGATCATCATAACATCTTAACGTTCCAGCAGGTATAATATGATCTACTGCTATTTCTTTTTCTGGAAAGAGTTGTTTACAATGATTACATTGATAGGCTACTTTTCGTCTTTTATTATCACCAACATAGGTTCTCTTTGCTAATCTTTTAGCCTGAGCAATTGGTTTCCACCATCTGTTCTTCCCTCTTAATGCAGAACGAATGAGTGACCAAAAGGCACTTTCTGTCATGGTTCCAGAGTTTCTTGTTCTGATAACTCTTGGATTCTTAACTACATGTTTTATTTTTCTCATATAAAAAGTTAAAAATGTATCCCAAATATAATAAATTTGGGATACATTATTTAATCTTAACTTATTTAATTAGAGAAATTCTATTAGCTATTTCACTCTTCATAGTCTGTAGAGAATTCACAATATCATTTATCTCTATTGTAGAGATTGCAGGTAAACTGAATTCATGCTTACTTGTTTCAGCAACAAATCCTGCTTTAACTTTTGCTTCAAGACCTTCTAATTCATCAATAGCATATTTCTCATCCAGTTGAAGAAAATCAAAGTCTGAACTGCTCATAATTTGATTTGCTTCTTCAACTGTAGTTACCATAAATGGTAAGTATTCCCAACATCTGCCTTTTACCTCTCCAATACCAACTACTTTCATAGGATTATGAAGGGTAAATATTGTTGTATTTCCACAAAGAACATAGGGAGCTGTATGACCTGCAAAATGTAAGCCTGCTTCACCACAATCTGCAGTAGACCAACTACACTCTTCAGGAGGCATATTTACCACACGCCCAATACGAATATCAAAAGTATGGGTACGACCATCTGTATACCGATTCTCTTCCATAGTAGGAAGATCCAGATACAGATTTTTTAAATTACCTATTACTTCATGTCCCATTGTTTTCTCTTCAGGAATATCAGTAATTTTAGTAAAATAAAGATTGCCTTCATTATTCTTATATACACAATAATCAGAAGGTTTCTTCTTCCATACAGTTTTGATCTTGTTATAAGTGTTGGTAATAAAATTTACCATACCATCCTCATCTGTATCCTTTATTTGAACAACATTACGAAGAGCCACAAAGAATCCCTGTTTAGTAATCTTAAAGTCATTCTTCATTAAGAAGTCATAAAGCTGATCAGCTACTTCTGCTCTTGGATTCAAACAACACCACATAAAGAATCTTTTAAGAGCTTGGTACATTTCATTCTTCAATAAAAGATCTTCTGTCTGCTGTACTGTATATTCACTATAATCACTTAAGATTTCAGCAAATTTGTTTATTAAAAGTTTTGGCAAACTTCTGTTGATTCCAGTAAGATAAACACTATTATCTTCTACTTTAAAGTCACCAAAATTCTTAAGTACTTCAAATCCTTTATTGATAGTCTTAATTTGTTCAAGCTCAACTCTCTTATCCTCTTTATCATCTACTACGTCCCTATTAGCAATTACCTCTAGGATATCTGCAAGATTAGATGCAGCTTTAACTGCCTCAAAATCTGCAGCAGTACACCCTACCTTGTTTAAGATAGATCCATCATGCATAACTACCACCAGAGTATCACTTATTAGATTCAATCTCTTATAAGGTTTCTCTGTTACTGAAATAATTCCTTCTTTTTCAGTTACTTTTTCAACTACTTCTTTTTCTTTGTTCTTTTTAAACCAATTTAAACTAAATAAACTCATAATACTTGATTTTTAATTGTTTACACTTCTTCTTCTTCAATCACTGATTCTACTTCAGAACCATCTTCCAATAGATTATCAACAGTTTCATCTGTTAAGATTTCATCCATCCAGGTAGTATCATTTAATGTGATATTATAATTGGTATAATCTATTCTGATTTTGTAATACTTTAGCATATCACATAAAATACTAATTAAAGCCTTATCCTCATTATTTTCTACATCTCTCTCATATCTATCCATACTACCTAAGAGAATATTTATAAAAGGTAATTTCTTTAGAAAGTCATTGACATTTGTATAGATATGATAGATCTCCTGATCAAATAGACTATGTTCTTCTGCAACTGTAAGCATTGCATCATATAAAGTACTATCTGATCTCTTGTAATTAAGTGCTTCATAATTAGCTAATAATCTTATTTTCTCTATTAAATCTTTTGAAACAGTTTTAAGATGGAATGTCTTATTAAATACTGCAGGATATTCATCCATTAATTTCTTAATCTTATATGCTGTAACAAGTCTTTTAAATGGTTTATTATCTCCTTCCATAAATTTTTTATATGATATTAAATTATGAATTTTAAGTTTTTCTAAGTTACTTATTTCTCTTTCAGAGAATGTTATACATCTTATTTTACCCAGACTACCCACAATATTGTATAAATTATCTAACTTATCATTGTTGTCATGGGTATCATAGATAATAAGAGCACCAATATTATGAAGATTTTCATATTTAAGGGTTGTTGCTACAAATTTACAACTTCTCCCCTGTACATATCTCTCTAATGGTTGTGCTACTTTACAAGAAAATTCTCCCTGAAGTTTTACTCTTCTATTTCCTCCTTGAGATATAGATAATCTTTGTCTTTTCCTGGAATCTAACCACTCTTGGGATACTTCAATCTCATCAACATTAATAAATTTAGAGATGAGTAAAGATTGGACAAATTGATATTCTTTAATCATTGTTCTCCATTCCTCTCTAGGATACTTCTTAAGTTTAAGAATTTTCATATAATTCTCAACCTCAAAGTACTCAGCTCTAAGACCCAGATTATACTTACTTACCTTCTTTACTAAATAGACAGTATCATACCCATTAAGAGTACTTTTAAGATATTCTTTCTTAAGAAAACTCATAGGAATATTATACAAATAGTACTTCTTACTTGAATTGTTTAAATTTGATACAGTAACATCACTACTTTTTCTTTTATTAAGTTCTTTTATTCTATAAAAAGAAGCCTCAAATTTAATCTTATATTCTCCAAGAAGTTTATCTTTATTATCTACAACTCTCTCCAGATCCAAGAGAGTTATTTCTTCAAGTTTTGGTTTAATCAAAGCTTTTGTAGAGAAAGGAAGAAATGTTCTAACATCAAAATTCTTCCCAATATCATCACAAATACTTACATATTTCTCCTTGAAATTATAATACTTAAAGATATCATCTAAACTCTTTGTATCTGTAATAGACTCATTATACTTATCAATAAAATATTCTGCTACAAGCTTTATCTTACTTAATATAGTAGCTTTAGCTTCTGAGGTATATCGTAGAGATTCTCTATTTGGTGTAGGAAATAATCCATCAGATAAAGAGAATCTTAATCCAATAGGAGCCTCAATTCTGGGAATATTCATTTTACCAAAATCAATTGGATAGTAAACATTATCCAGGCATATATGAAGACTATTATCTGAAGTATTTTCAGAATATTGGAACTCAGATCCACGATGTATCTTGAAATCATTAGACATACCAGTAAATATATCATAGTAGACATCTTCAAAATAAGCAAGTTGCTCTTTTATCTTATTAAGAAAATCATGCCTATCACTAAAACTAACAGGAACTATAACCTTTACACCATCTCCCTCATCAGTTTCAGTTTCATACAAAGGATCAATAGTATTACCATTTTCTCCTTCATACATCATGTATTTACGTTCTATTCCATCTTTCCTGGCTATGAAATAAAATGCTGATGTATAAGCAAGTGGAGATTTAAAACCTAGCGGTTATGTAATCTCTAATTTCTTAGAGTGTCGGACTATATCATCATCCTCAAAAGAGGAGTTGGACGCTTTTTCATATGGTGACTAAACCATACTACTTCCTGTTATTAAGCAAATTTATTGCTCAGGTAGTCTCTAAACCTTCTGAAGATTTATCTTCAGCTTGGCTTTTGATTGTCTTATTAAATTCTTCAAGTTTATCATGTTTTCTCTTTAAAAAATAGATAGCATCTTTATATAAGTAGTTTAAACAATTTTGAACATCTTCAGTATTTTCAATCCAGAGAACATATACTATTTGTGTTCTTTTTCTTTCAGCTATATAAGATTTTTTAGTTGGTAAGTATTCTACAATTTTTTCCAGAAATACTTTATCTGTAGAACAGAAAGCAATCTTTAGTTTATATTGTTGAACATGTGCGTTCTTCGTCACATAAGTAGCTTTTCTTTTATACTTATAATTAAGTGGTTTAAGAATTATACTACCATCACCATCCATAAATCCTCTAATAAAATGAGGAATAAAATCTTTATCTAACTTAGGAAATGTCATTCCTACTCTACTTTTATTTATATTACAACCATAGTTAATAAGAGATTGACAAAGTTGTGTAGAATGAATATCAATAAGTGCTGTTTTTTTCCAATTCTTAACAACATTTGAAGGATAATGTACAATAGATATTTGTTTACCTCCTGCTTCTAAAGCAAGTTTTTCAAGTATATATCCATCTTCTTCTTGTACATTCACTCTTAACTGTATTTGTCTGTTCTCTGATGATTGCCATACAGATCCATCTGCATATATAAAACCTAAAATATAGGCTTTATACTCATTATCTATCTTCTCAAAATATTCGTGATTCACAATAAATTTGTATCCCATAGTATGTACTTGTTAGGACACAAAGATATAAAATCTAACTTAGATTTCCAAAAATTCATCCAATATTTATAATACAAAATTACTCTTGTACTGGGCCTAGTTTTGTTGACCCATCATTCCTAATGAATTAACTTCTGTTCTTGCTAGAGATTTACCATATTTACTTATGATATTCTTTACATCACTCTCATCTAAGCCTACACCAAAATCTTCAACAGCAAACTCAAGATTTCCTTCAGAGTTATACTTAAATGAAACTATAATAGGTTTATCTATTACACCTGCACGCCTATGACTATCAAGGGCATTACTTGCTAATTCCCTTATAGTAGAACCTATCTCATCTGCATAGAGATTTTTACTCAACATCTGCATAAGCATTTGAGTAGAATTCTCATCCAGGGACATTGCTATAGATCCTGTTTGCTCTTCTCCATCTGATAATATTATTGTGTCTTTCTGTTCTTGTAATATCATTCCTTTACTATTATTAATAATTTAAGTGCTTCAATTGCGTGAACTAATTCGTAAACTTCTTCTTGGTATTTCATTTTGCTGATTTATTAAATGAATTAATAGCCAATACTATATTATCATCTTCATCATATGACCAACATTTAGGGCAATAATGAAATCCTTTATGTTCTATCCATTCAGATTCTATTGCTTGCTCTTTGGCTGCTGATTCATCACTCCAACATGATCCAGAATCATTGTCACATCCGGCATCTTCTCCGCAATTATCACAAACCACTGTAAACATTTCAACTTTTTGTATCATTTTCTCGTTTTTTTTAATTTGTTTTAAAGTTACTTAATTTCAATCAGTTATCAGATCTTTTTCTTTTTCAATTTGTCTTCTAACCATGATCTCTAGTTGTAATTGTAGTTCTTTTAAAATATTATCATCTTTATTCATAACTTTCTATTTAATAAAAATATATGACAATAATTAAGTTTAAAATATTGTTCATGATTATGCTCTGTTGGATTAAATATAAACTTTACCCTTCTATGATGTCGTATAGTAGTATCCCAAAAATATGTAGTATCCCATTCTTTTATCTCAGCATTTGTACTACCCCAAATATTACCATACATTTGTTTTCCACTTCTATCTAACTTAAGGATTCTATTTTTGTCTTTATCCTTTACATATAATAGACGAGCAGGTCTAATTACTTTTATATGAATAAATTCACTCCCATGAGGGATAATTATTTCATCTCCTTTTTCTAATTGTTCCACTTTTACTAACATATTTATTTATTTAAAATGGTAAATTATCCTCTTCTTCATCTAACCAGGTAATACTTATATTATTTGTTTCTTTTAGTACCCTGTTAGTTAATGTAAATACTCCCTCTGAATTCCATTGAGTCTTTCTATAAGAAGCACTTGCAGGGTGACTAACCTTAAATACCCAACTATAGGGATCTATAAACTCCTCAACTTCAGCAGCTTTTTCTCCCATAAGAATTATTGGAGTGCCTCCTGTTGCTAAGTGAGAAAATAAATATTTCATAAAAGGTTTCCATAAACCCTGATGTGCTCCTGCTAATCCTATTTCAGTAGTAAGAGCAGCATTAAGCATCAATACTCCTTTATTAGCTAGATAACTAACATCAGGATTCTTAAAGTACCTAAGATTTAAGCCCTTATAAAGCTCATTTTCTATAGCTGTATAGAACTGTTCCAGGGAAGGTTGAGGATATCCTGTATTACTACATCCCATTAATAAACCATCTGCAATAGGCTTTCCGTCTTTTAAGGAATGATAAGGACACATTCCTACTAATATTACTTTTAACTCATCTAAAGAAGTTTCTTTAAAACACCTAAATGTATTAGAAGAGAGAGGAGCAATCTTCTTGCCCCTCCCACTTTCTTCTTTAAGAAACTTATAGATCTTATCACATTCTTCACTTTCAATAAAAGGTTTCATCTTTTCCCACCAGGAATGGTGAAATAGATCTTTAAAATTATCCCAAATCATTTTTTAGCATTTATAGTTATTTCTAATTTAGCAGTGAGCTCCTTTACTATAGTTTCAGTAATATCTGTTCGTAATTTACCCCAGTTACTACTTCCATATTTATCTGTAGTAATAATGTTATTTAATATCGTTCTCACATTAAATGAATTAAATTCATTATTTACCATTTTAGTAGCCTCATCTCTTACAGCTTCATCAATCCATTCTCTAATATCTTCCTTAGTTATACCAAGCTCATTATGAAGATAGTTTTTAAATAGCAACCATTTATCATCACTTTTCATAGTTTAATATTGAGCAATTTTGTCGAACTCATTGTACAAACTTAATTGAGCTTTGTCTTCAAATACTACTTCAGGAACCTGGATAGGCTCTTGTTTAGGAAGAATTAAACCTGTCTGTCCTACAAAATATCTATGAACATCTATATGATCTTGTAACCATGTAGTAGGATGTAGTTCCTTCATAGAATAAGTTGTAAACTGATAAAGTTCCCATAAGCTATTAGCAGCACCATAATCAAACGTAGGAGAATCTAATTCCCTCTTAATGATATTTAGCTGTGTACTCTCAATAAGTCCTTCTTCAATATACATTCTGCCCAGGAGTTCAGCAGTAACCCTTTTGGTCATTTCAATATTCTTCATAGCATCTCTTTCCTGTTGCATAGTAATAAAGACATCCCCTGCAGTCTTGATGTATTCTGCAATACTATGTGGAGTGAATGTCTGTACATCTCCCCAATGTTTCTTCTTGAATGCACCCATATCACCGGAGATAGCACCATTACTGCAGATGAAAATATGAACACCCATAGCCCATTTCAAACTAATAGACTTATCCAGGCTATTCTGCCAACCAATCTGAATCTGCATTTCACTATCAGCAACATCACTAATAGTATAGCGACCATTGGCTACATTACCTTTTCTGGCCATTGTATAGCTTTCTTTATCCAATTTAAAACCTGACTGAACTATTCCTTCCAAGGTTAAATCAATAAGGGTTTCATGTGACATTGCTTTATAAGTACGTGTAGATTCTGGAGTAACAGTACTTAAGACATCTTGTTTTTTTACACTATATGTTTTTAGATCCATTTTTATTGTTTATTAATTTATTATTCTTCAAAATAACCTTCACCACAAATACTATTCTCATTCTGAAATTTCTCTGCTATCTCACTAATTGTTTTATCACTTAGTAATCCAATAATATCTATCTCTCCTACAAGAACAGCATAGATATCAAAATCCCCTCCTTCTGCAGGATACCCGGGGTCTCCATTAGAAAGATACATTTTCTCAGGAATGTATTCAGACCATTCATATTCTATGTACAAATCAATTCCTCTGAACGTTATATTTCCAGCTCCTTTTTTCATTCTTGTGCTAATTTATAAAGTTCTTCTTCTACATCTGGATCATTTGTATCATCTCTGTATTCTCTATTTCTGATAGTCCAGATTAAATCGTATTTAGCGATAGTTATCTCTGATGTTGGATTTGTGAGAGGACTCATTGTTCCAATTCCAGTAAATCCACATATCTCCTTACGAAATTTATTCATTAATAGAGATGAAAGTTGAATTGTAGCATTAGTATTATCCTCTCCCTTAGAAAGTCGGGAGAAGATAACATTACTAATTACATCTATCATTACTGTTTTCATTAATCTCTTATATGTTCTACAACACCATTTTCATCCGGAGTTCCCCAAGTTCTACTCTTATTCTCTTCCAGTTTATTAAAGGCAACTGTAAGAAGTTGATCAGCATTAAGCCCATAATGACACGCAGCATCCATTAAAAGAATCAGAACATCTGCAAATTCTTTATTTGTATCTTCTATAAATTCCAATGTAGGCATACCACCACTATAGAACTCTTTTAAAGCTTCTGTGAGTTCCTTAGCTTCCTTTTGAAGATGATACGAGATAGAAACACTTCTATTCCTTCTGAATCTTCCTTCATCAAAAGTTTTATCAGACCAAGCTGATGTTTCATTCATTAGATTCTGTAAACTCTCTGTCATACATTTTTGGTGTAAATTGAAAACTTTTTACTATTGAATTATTTTTACTAAGCCCTACTTTAGCATATTTTCTTCTATCTAGTGATAACAAAGAGGAATTAAAATTATAGAGCTTTACTTCATCAAGTAATTTAAGATAGGTAGGATCTTTAACAAACACTACTGTATCCGTTCCATAGATATCGAGTAGTGTTGTACAAAAATCTCTAGTTTTCCCTTTTAAGAATGAGTAAGGACAATCTTTCTCTATTACTTTTTCTTTTTTTGTTAGTGAAACTGTCGTATTTAGAAGTTTATTACTATATTCTTTATTAAGAAGTGCTAATGACTTATTAAGAGAGATTACTACTTCTACTTCTTCTTCTAATTCTTCTATTCTTTTTACTAATTCATCAATTATTGATTTTGCCATTTCAGCATTAAGACCTAATTCTACATCTTTCATAATCCTTTTGTTTTTAAATGATTTTATTTCCTTTATTAATATTTCCAATATATGTGACTCCTTCTACTGTGTAAGAAAAATTAACCATATAATCCTTTTTTTATGAAATGATTTTCTAATTCTTTTAAACCTCTATCTTTGCCCCACCCTGCCCAATCTTTTACAGAAGGAAGTAAATTATCTGGAGGATTTATGTGTTTAAATCCAAATGCACTAGTAATAGCATAACTTGCTTGTTTACCAGGAGCATCAGAATCTCCTCCATAAAATACTTCTTTAGAATTCTCTTTTATATATGCTATATTTTCATGTGAAAAGGCAGCAAGACTTTCATTTTGAGAGTGAGCTACATATTCATAAATTTTTCTACAAACCATATAATCTTTAAGAGAATCTAATATAAGACTATTATATTCTTTATTTAAATTGTCTAGTCCTCTCATCATATTTAATGGCACATTATTTGGAACCCATTTTGATCTCTTATCAGCAAATGGTCTATAAATTTTCCAGTATCCATCATATAAATACCCAAATCTAAGTTCATTATCATTCAAAGGAAATCTCTTCTTATTCAGATAAAGTTCCTTAATAGAATAAATATGATTTGCTCTTAGATCCTCTATATCTTGATAATACAGATTCCAATAAGCTAACTCATTATGTGTAAATTGTCTGGTAGATACCTGAACTAATGAATAACGTTTACCTAAATCTTCAGGTTGCTGATATTGACCTACTATCTTTTTATAGTTCCCTACTTGTCCTGTAGATATACCTAATCCAAAATCTCTATCAATAGTTTTTAATACTTCATCCAGGGTAGGAATGTGTAATAGGAGTTTAACAAATGTAAAGCAATCACCTCTAAGACTTGTATCAGTGAAATCTATAAATGAAAGATTACCATGTTTATTTCCTATTACAAAGGAAGGATTATTCTCTATTCTTCCGTCTGATCTTGGAAATGGTGATATAGTAGCATCATTAGGTTTCCATTGTGTATTAGGCATATAGTAGCGAAATATATCATATTCTGATATTCTTCTAAGAATAGCCTCTGTAGTAAGTGTTACTTTCTTTACTCCTGTTATCATTCTTTATTTTTTAAATCCTTTATGAACTTTAACCAAGGTCTTTTTTCTAGGAACTCTATTTTTTCATCTAGAGTATTATTAAGTTGTTCTTCCTCCCAACCAGCAGCTATAAGAATCTCATTATATTCTGGATAATATCCTTGTATTCTATCGTGAACTGCTGCTACATTAATCTTTCCTCCAAGAGCTATAAGCTTTGATATCTTTTCCTCTATAGTCATAATTAAAAAATAAAAACTCCCCCTATTTTTAGAGGGAGTTTATTAATACCTAATTAATACTCAGGTCCCTCTGAACTAACTGCAGGAGCATTGGTACTTACAGGATTTTCCTCTGGTACATATTCCTTAATGTCTTTCAGAATAAAGAAATCTTTACAACCATACTCTGGATCTGTAACATTAAGTACAAATTTTTCATATGGTTTAAGTTTCTCTTTATTCTTAAGACTTTCGATAACAGTAGAATCCATATAGTCTACTAATCTGAAATTCTTCAAACAATATGGAGGAAGAAATGCTTTGTTATAAATACCCTGGAATTCTTTTACTTTTGTAGGATCTTCTTTATCCTCTTTTACAATAACAGTAGCCAAAGCTATAATATCAGTACACCATTCTCCATCAATAAGATCAGTAAGATCTTTTACATTACCATTCATCAACTTTTTCCATTCAAGTTGTAAAGTAGTTTCTGCAGAACGATAGTCAAGCTGACCTAACCATGTCCTTAAGAAATTATAAAGATCTTCTTCTCCTACATATGCTACTCTATAATCTCTTGCAGTAAACCAAGCAGGTAAATTATTAGGATCATCTGCCCAACTACAATTACCTACTGCATTAATATACTGTTTCTTAGTAAAATCTTTATTCTCTCTCTCCCTGTTCTCAAGGAAAAAAGTAGCTTTGAATCTCTCCTGGTTCTTAATAGCTTCAAGCCAGACATCAATTCTTAAAGTATCATTACCTTCTCTTTCACCAAGATATTCTGTTGCCTTGCTATCTTCTTTTAACTCAATGTTGAAATGCTCTTTGTATTCTTCTACTGAAGGATTAATTGCTACAACTTTACATTCCACTAAACCTACTTTTTTAGAGAAATCCTGATTTGCTCTACGTGTTCCACCAATGTTACTCATTTTTCTAATTTTAAATTTATACTATTCTTCTAAATGCTTCATTATTTACATCAATTCTCACAATTATTCTTTCTAATTTATTTAATAGAGAAGACATTTGTTCTATTATTGATTCCTGTTCTGGTTTCGGAACTGGATTTTTTATATTAACATCTTCTTCTGGTTTATAACTACTAATATCTAATTTCTTAATCTGATCACTAAAAATAGCAGCTTGATCATCCAAGTAATTAGTTAAATTACTTAATCTGCCAAGTGCTATATTCATAGTAGTTTGATCTGTTGCAACACCTTTTGCTATATTATCCATATCTAATTATTTATAAATTTTTTCCCAAAATGTTTCAATACTACCATCTGTACCTTTTCTAGAAATAAGCATTTTACCCTCAAGAAAAGGAGCACGACTACCTGCAACAATACTGTCATTCTGAACATCAAAGTTTAACCATCTCTCCGAGCCTTCTACAACTAATTTAGCCATAGTAGTTACCTTTGATGCAAATATACGCTTCAACTGTCCTGTAAGTGCTAATTCACTTCCTATTACCTGTTCCTTGCCATTATCCTTTATGTATTTATCTGCAAGATGTGCAGCCCATAGTCTATAAGGAGCAATTTGTTTGATTAATTCTACCTGTTGCATGAACCATGTTCTTGTATGTTGATAACCATACCCTTCAGGAAGAGTTAATACAGACTGGAATCTAGGATCACTAAATTCAAATTGTTCTCCATAAGCACCACTGGCTAACTTAGGACGATTGAAATTCTTACCAATAACACTATTCATATAAGCATATGTTCCTCCAATCTCTGACAAATCATCAAGATCTGAGAGACCATCAACAATTAGATACTCATATTTACCTTTATTCTCCAATAGCATCTTTCTATACTTCACATAGTTCTGAAAACTTTCCCACCTGGTAGTTTCCTGTCCTGTATATGTAGAGATTTTTCTGGCAGATATATAATCATATCCACCTTTCTCAAGATCTAATACAAGAGCATTATACTGCTCTGAGAATTTTCCAAGAATTGTTCCTTTGCCTGCTTTTGGAATAGAGATTATGACTAAATCTCTGGGGGGTAATAATGTTGCTTCTGTAATCTCTGTTGGTAATTTAAATTCTTCTTTTTCTTTTTCTACCATTTCTCACTTTTTTAATTATTGTTTTTAACTTATTTGATTATAAATTTACGAATTATCTTTCTCATTTCCAAATATTTCTGAGATATTTATGTCTGTGTAATCACAAATTTCTTGCATTAAAAAGCACATATACCCCTCTTTCATATGGCATAGCACGCCTTCTTCATCAAGTATGTTAGGACCTAGTAGAGTGATCCATTCTGTGAGTAGATCAAAAGGAATAAATAAAATTACATCTATTTCCTTAAGATTCACCCAATGCCATTCAAGCTTATTCTTTGTTACAAACTTATATAAATCTAATGCTGTCATAAATATGTAATTTTACCAGTATTTTTTTGATCTCTTACTATCTATCTCGACTGTCCATTCTCCTCTACAGTAAATGAGTCCTTGAGAAGGACCGCAGAAAAGAGTTATACCTCTTTCATCTGGATATGTACAGAAGTATTCTGCTCTATGTTCAGCTACTTCTTCTTGAGTTATAATCTGACCATTCAAAAGAATATTTTTTCTAATATAGAATGTTCCTTTTTTAAACCCTCTTTTGTCAGCCTCTTTAATTAATTCTCTAATTTTTTTCTGTTCTTCTTTAGTTCCTATATTTTTCATAGATATATAATTTTTTCTTTGTCAAAAAATTCTAAAGCTTTATCTAACCAAGCAGCTTCAATAGCTTCATCAGTACTTATGATATAGATTTTAGCTTTCTTATCTGGATTGTTATATTCCAAACCCATACACCTGTTAATACGTTGTGTTAAATCTTCTGGAGATGATGAAAAATAATTTATTATCACCTTATCCAGAGGTTTATATGTAACACCTGTATTACCAATCTTAACAACAGCTAATTGATTTCCAATACCATCAGCAAAATCCTTAAAGATTTGTTTGTTCTTTGATTTGCTGTGATAAGAAGAAATTCCTAAGCTGTCTGCAGTAGCAGTGGTTCCACAAAATACTAATATTCTCTCATTAGAATATTTAGCTAAAAGTTCTTTGGTCTTATTTAGCTTACTTACACTTTTTTGAATTATTCTCATTCGTGCAAGTCGCATAAACATAGAACTCTTCTTTTTCTCTTCCAGAGCTCCAATTACCCAAGTAAGATTGTTAAATCTTGTTTTCTCTGAGATAAACTTATTCTTAACCCAAGTTCTCTGATAAAGATCTAAAGGAACCTGAATAACAGAAATATTGTAATCAACTACTATTCCCTCCTCAACAGCTTTCTCTATTTTGTATTCTGCTATTACAGGAAGGTTTAGTTTATTATAAAATATCTGCTCATTCTCATCACTAAGAGTACCAGTAAGACCAAGTATTCTTTTATTATTTTTAAAGAGTAATTTACATACTATTATTTCAGCCTTACTAAGTTTATGTAACTCATCAATAATAATGAAATCATACAAGTATCTTTGATATTTATGAAGAGAAATATGAGTAGAGAATGTAATATTAGGATTTGAATATTCTTTACTTACAAAATCTTCTTCCCAGGAAGCTTTAATCTTGTTATCAGGAATACCAATAAGAATCTTACTATCAGAAGGTAATCTCTGCATAATATCTATTCCTACATAACACTTACCAAACCTGGGGGCTAAAAGAAGAATGCCTCTCTGATCACTATTCCAGAATATATTAGCAAATTCCTTCTGTCTTTGATCTCTCAAAGGTAAAGAAGTGTCTATAGGATCGTCTAAATCTAATTTAGTCTCTATAATCATTTCTGATAAGTTTCTATTGTAATTGGTTCAATTCTTTCAGATAATCTAAGAGTTCCTGTCTCTGTAGTCATAAGATCAATACAAAGATCTTTTATTATCTGGGAGCACAACACCTGATGGACTGATCCATCCTCTAATTCTACCAATACTAAAATAGTCTTAAGCTTCATTTTGTTTGTTTATTAATAAACCCACATTGTTCCAAGAAACTTTGTCCTACAGGAGAACCAAGCCATTGAATAAGATTTAAACAAATATCTTCTTCATCATCTGTTAAGAATCTATTAGGAATTTTCTGATCAAAGCCTCTCCATCCAAATATTATTGCAGAAAGTATTTTATTTGCTATTCCAGTGCTTTTAAACATCTCTATGAATTTATCATGAAGCTTTTTTTCTTTAGGATTATCCTTAAATCTATATTCTTTATTACTTTTCATTTTATTGATAATTTAGGTAAACCATTTTTAATCTTACTCTCAAGTAATACTATATAATCTGCTACTCTTGTTTGTACCAAATAGGATTCAATATTACTCTGAATACTACCTTTCTCGGATTTAACTGGTATTACAATCCATGCTTTCTCCATTTTTAAATTTGGTACTCTTTTACCATTTTGTTTAAAATATCTAGGCATTTATTTATTAGTTAGAAAGTACGAACCATTAAATAATTCATTATAATCAAAACTAGTCATTAAAGACTTCTTTGGTAACTCGGAAAATATCCCCGTAGAACCCTGAAATGCCATTCCTGAGCCAACTAAATCTTCCCCATATGAATTCTTAAGGATTTTTACTCGTCTGAAATAATTAGCTCCAGTTTCAGAATCTATAAATTTATCTACATTATATGTAGGATCTGTTGTCTTATATCTGATAGGATCAAATAAGCTAATGACAACATCTGAATCTTCTCCAGGTCTTCCTGTCTCTTTGACATCATCAATGTTTGGCTCGAAGCTTTCCATTTTCTGATAAACAGGATTACTTAGAGATCTATTAAGCATACTAACAGCTACAGGAGAATATCCAAATAAATCTCTAAACATTTGATTGTATTCACTTACCTTATCAATTGCTGCTTTTTTAGTAGTATAGTCCTTTTCAGTTTTAGTTAAACCTAAGTGGTCTTCAGCTACAATTACTATTTCATTAGGATGATTAGGCTCATAAACTTTATTAAACTTATCAATCTGATGTATCACACCATTTTTCAATGCATATTCATTTACAGGAACAAAAACTCCTCTTGGATTTTGTGGACCTTCTATGATATCAACAACTTCCAGAAGTTCACCAAGATAGTCTCTTTGAGCTAAGAATAAATCATGTTCGTCCTTAGTCATTTTAACATCCCACCATCCTAACATCTTCTGAATAGGAATAAGAATTCCATAATCAATAAAAATTCTTCTACTAATCCACTTAGCTAGGATATATACTTTACTTCTTTCCATAGAGAATAGGATTACTTTAAACTTAATGTCTGTTTTATCCTTATTCTTTATATACCAATCAAATGGATTTAGGATGTAAGCAGAGTGAATAAAGGCAGTCTTACCTGAACCTGTGGATCCAAACACTAATGTAAGGATTCTTCTACGAATCCCTACATAGTGATTTAATCTGTCAAAGCCCATAGGAATACCATTATTCTTCCCTGCTAATCCATCATTTACTTCTTGTTCAACTATATCAAAACTCATTTCTTGATTATTAGATGATCTTCTGCTAACTTTTTAGATATTACTCTACCATCTTCGAGTACAAAGTTACTCTGAAGTAGAGAATAATCAATGATCATTAAGGTATCTTTCCCTAAAACTACATGTTGACCTATTTTATTTGTAAAAGACTTCTCTGCTTTTTCAAAATCCTTTTCTATCATTTGGACTAATACTGCTAATACAATAATTAGGAATCCTAATATTACTACTCCTACACTTTTTATTGTTCTCATGGTTTTATTGAATTTAAGTATGTAACTGCTTCACTAAATAAAATCATACCATTCTGTACAAGAGAGATAAGATCATGATTTCCTGCATATCTATCTAAGATACTAACTACCCTAGCACATATAAGACAATCATCCATTTCTTCTTTACTTATTAATTTATCTTCTACAGAATAATCTTCCATAGTAGGGACATTATCTCCTGTTGCTATATTATCACGATCAAGAACGATATACTCTATAGATTCTGTAGAGAAAATTGATTGAATATTTCCTCCTTCAACAATTATTAATATTTTTGTCATTGTAAAAATTGGTTAACAGATGCTTCTAAACTATCTTCTTCATCTACAGTATTACCATCTTCATCTTCTTCTTCTCCTAATTCAAATAAAGCAGCTCCTATAAATCCAGAACAGTCTTCTAATACTGTCATAAAATCACCAAGAGGAACTATAATACCATTCTGACAATATTCTTCTTTAGCTATTTTAGCTTCTGCTAATGTATCGAGTATCAAATAATCACCTGATTCATCATCTTTACATACTATGTTTATAGTATCATTAAATAAATCTATAAGTATATATTTCATTTTATTTGCTCTTTAGTTTTTAAAATAGATTCTTTATCAATAACTGCCCACCAAGTAGGAGGAGGTCCATATGTAAGTCTTTCTCCTTCCATTTTGATTTGAGCATTTTCAGCACATAGATCAACAGCTTGGTTACAAGCCTCTTTCATAGCTTTTACTATAACTGCACTTAAGCATATTCCAAGAAACCATCCCTGATCTTCTCCTAGTTCTTTCTGTAGTATCTCTTTAAGATTTACTCCTTTAAAACATTGATCAGGTCTAAGAGGATATTCTGCAAATTGCTTCTTAAACTCTGCTATCTTATTTCTTTCATCTAAAATCTCTTCTGGTGTCATAATGGATAATTATTTACTCTTCTTATTACTTCACCTTCTATAAGTGCTTCCTGAGCATATCTTAATCTAAACTTAAGAATTCTAATTTGTTTAGCTTTTCTTGCTTTAAAATTCTTAAGAGCTTCCATTTCAGTAGGATATGCAAATCTTTTTCTTGCTCTATTACTTACCCATCTTCTTCCAAGCTTACTAAAAGGATACAATATCCAAACCCCACACGAAGTTTCTTTCACAATAGGAAATTTAGATAATTCTACTTTCACTTCTATATCTCCATAGTCTCCATAGTTCATATCACTATATCTATACAAACCAGGACCAGGATTCTTAGGACTAAATTGATCTATTATCATATTTCTGTATATCCTTTAGATGCTTCGGGTGATTCTATAATTACAGCTCCTGCTCTTACAAGTTCAATAAAACCTTCAAAGCTTCTCTGATTCAAATATGTCAAGCTGTTCTGCATATAAGAAAGTTTATTATTTCCTGTCTTAAAGGAAACTTCCTTCTTCTGATGAATATCAAATTCTAATGCAGAGATCATATCTTCTAATTTATATTCTCCTTCTAATAGGATCTTATCAAACTTAGAACGACATTCTTCTTTATTTGCTCTTAAACTTCTAGCACCCTGAAATGTTTTACCATTATAAACAAAGGTATCTGTTCCGGGATAAACTTGCCACCATGCTTCAAATTCAGAACTATCAACAGTATTCTTTTTCAGCCTTCTGGATATTTTACTATCCATAAAAGCTAATAGTTCCTGTCCCATAAGAGTAAGTTTACCATCTTCTGATAAAAGTTCTTTTCTTACAAGTGTTTCATAAAGCATATCTATTTTAAGATTATTCGCTTTAAGCTCAGTTATGTCTGTTTGCTCATGAATAAGTCTTAATAGGAAGATGATGTCCAGAGAATAACCTCTCTGGATAAGTTCTTCAAAATGAAAAGGTGTTAATTTTAGTATCATTCTTCTATAATATTATTTGCAGGTAAAATCTTTCCATAAAGCTTTGTAGTAAATTTGAATTCACTAGTGCCAGGAGTAAAATCTTCTAACTCTATGTCATAAACATCTAATCCTGTACTGTATTTACTCTTTATATGAGCCTTAATTTCATCTTGTATTGTATCTTTAAGAACAGTGTATTCATTTAGTTTCTCTCTAAATTCTTTAAGATGATTCTTAGTATCAAGAGGTAGATAGCTTTTACTTATTTCTCCAGAAAATCTGTCAAAAGAAGAACCTGTTCCTTCTTTTAGCTTTCTAATTTCTTGTTTAAGACTTTCTATTTCTTTCTCTTTAGGACTGCTATAAGAATAATCATAAGGAACTATTTTAGGAATCTCATCCTGTACAACTTCTGTTACTTCTACTGTTCTTACATAGAATCCTTTATATTTAGAAGAATAGAAATTATTGACACTATTATAATCCTTATCTGATTTACAAATAAAGGAATGACTAATATTAAGATTTCCTGCTCTTGTAAGTTGACCTATCTCTATATTATAAAAGTTTGGTACTTTGATCTCTTTGCTCATGTTTCTTTGTTTTAAATGGTTTTAATACTACAATCTTAGCAGGAGAAGGATGTTCTTCTTCCCATTTCTGCCACTCTTCTTCTATCTCTTTTTGATATTCCTCAAGATACATCTGATCTTTTAGATGTGCTCTCTCGAAGTCTTCTTCTTCAAATCTCATAGTTTTTCAATTAATTGTCTAATATCCTCTATGCAAAGTTCAATTTCATGCTCAGAAGATTCTCCCTGGGAGATTTCATCATTACAAAGTTCCACAAGACTTATTATATCCCTCTTTAACCCAGGATGATCTTTTATTACACTATTTGCATATTCTAATAATTCTTTCATATTTAATCATTTTCTTCTTTTATATAATTCTCCCACAAATCTTCAGCATTATATAATCCTCTCTCAAAAATAAGAGTGTTATAAAAATCAAACTGAAATTGGTTTTTATTAATCCATTTACCTTTTCCATTTAATCTAAACCAAGTACTAAATGCATTAAGGTTAAAATTAGCTGCTTTAGGATTATTAGGATTACTTCCTGAATCACCTGTCCATTTATCTATAAATCCTATCTTACATGGAATTCTTTGAAATTCTACCCATCCTTCTTTCATGATGTTTAACTTTTGAGTGTTTTTTAAAATCAGCTTCTCCCATTGTATCCAACCAAATAACTTTTGTAGACTTTTTTATATCCTCTTTAGCTTCTAAATACAAGTCTTTCTTATCTACATCTTCTGTTTTATACCACATTTTAATCTTCTTTGTCTATTTGATAAGCATAGTGTTTTTTAATATATTCTTTGGCTTCTTTATCCTTAGATATCCCATTCTCAACCTCTATAAGAGAATCATCCATATAGATACTAAGTCTATCATTTACTATATCAAAAGTGATGATACAAGGTTTTACCATCTCAAACTCTTTTCTCTCAACTAAATTCTGTGCCAGGTGATGATACCAATAACCTTTTTGTTCAAAGATATCATTAGTCCAGTGTTGTGTGTTAGAAAAGAAGAATTCAGGCTCATCTGCTTTTTGTATAAGCCAGAAAACAAAATCTGCTGAATTATCCAGGACAAGATTTACCTTGTCTCCTTTTTGTGCTCTCATTGCAATCATTATTTATGAAAATATATGTGATCTAAATGTAATGCTGTAATCACCAAAATAACTATAGAACCATTTACAATTATAAATGATGAGATAGCAAAGAATAGTTCTGATTTAAATAGCTTTTTCATTTCCTAATTTTTTAATCTTAAGCCAAAATTACTCCAGTACCATTCAAATGTATTAAGAGCTTTTGTCCTATTACATTTGAATGTCTTCTTTATCAGAGAAATAGCATCTGATCTAAAAGCTGAAAACTCATTACGAGTAAGAGTATTATTAAATCTCCAGTTATCATCATCAACTAGTGTAGTAAGATCTTTTCCTACCATTTTAAGTTCATCTGTAAGTAGAAATTTAAAGATGTTAAAACGATTTACTGTTGTCTCCATTGTAATTTTCTATAAAATTAATCACTGCTAAATAAGTAGCTTTCAATAATGTATTAGCCAGAACTAATTGAAATCCCTCTAGTCTTACCATTATTCCTCCTGATTCTTTATCAAGCATTCCGAATGTTCTAGGATAAGCATACTCTACAAAGATTTTACCATCACCAATTTTAAGCCTACAGATCTTTTCAAGAACAGGCATTAACCAATCCCATTTTTTGTGATATTTGAGATCAGTTTCCTTATACTCTTTATTGCCTAATGTCATTACCATAGTAGAGGTGAATATTATTCTTCCCTTACCTCCCATGAAATTTCCTATTAAGACATTATTCTTCCTTATCTCCTTGAGTGTCATCTTTTATTTCTTTTAAGAATTCTTCTTTCTGATAATCATATACGTGTCCTACATTCCTAAGACGATATTCCCATGTCTGTTCTATACCATCCCACCTAATATTTAAAATCTCAGGATTTACATGTCCCCAAGCATTAAACTTTGTTTCATTATTAAACTTAGGGAAAGACTTTGGTTTGGGATACTCTACTATAGTTAGACATTTTTTATAGTCTTCTTCAGAAAGATCTGTCCAATTTTTAGTCATAAAACCATGACCAGATTTTAAATATTTCCACACTCTTTCTATAGCTTCTTCATCAGTTTCAGCTCCATTACGTCCAACATAACCTTGTCTAAAACCTATTTTAGTTTGAAAAGGTAATCCAGTAAATTTGAATTTTATAGTAGGATGAACTAATTGAACCTCTTTGTTGATAAATTCAAATGTCATTGGTGTCATTTTCGTCAAGATTAAATACTAATTTATCTCCTAATCTCATATCATCTGCTGCATAATCTTGGAGAGCATCAAGAAATTCAATAATACCCTCTATATGATCATATCTTTTGGGAGTAGTTTGCAAAGTTTCTTGAATTCTCAAAAGAGTTTGTTTTTGCTCTCTTAATAACTTCCAATCTATTTTCTGTATGAATTCAGGAATCTTTTCATGATTTTCCATTTTGTAAACTATTTATATAGAATGATATACTTGATAATTCTTCATTAGTAAACTGTTCTATTTTTAAATGAAGCTCTTGAATCAATTCTTCCTTAGTAATGGTTATAATATCTTCATTCTTATATTCATAAAACAGATCTTCTTGTTCTTTATTAGGAGGAGCAATTCTTACAAATATCATTCCTTCTCTGGGATGATAAGTAATACCTATTCCAAATCTCTTATAGAATAAATCAAGAAGACAAAAGAATCTATTCTCAATTGCATCCTTACAAGATTTACCAAGTTCTCTCATTATCGTATAAGGTTTATAAGCTTCTACTCCTAAATGAAATCCTACAGATTTTCCTTCAAGATATGCTTTTCTTTGAATCCTTAATCTTCCATAGTTATTCCATAGGGAAGTAGGAATATAAGATTTATCACATCTATTACTTTCTAAAAGTGCTAATTCCTCAACATAATTACTCATTTCATAATAGGAATAAATATTCCTGTCTGTATATTACAACAGACAGGAATAATAAATAAGAAATTAAATAGAATTTAATTCAGCCTGAAGTTCCTCAATACTCTTAGCAGAAAGGTTCTCATCCTGTTTCTGAGCAATTAACTCCATAAGCTTAGCTTTCTTAGCTTTTCTTTCAATATCAAGTTTAGATACTTCTTGTTCTGTGAGTTTTGTTACAACAACATACTTGATTAAATCTACTCTTAAAGCTAATTCTGTATCTGCTTTAGTTTTTGTACCTAATAAAGATTCTTCACCCGCCTCTTTAAGCTGTTTGTTCAATCCCTTAAATAATGTATCCAGGGAGGTTAAGGATAAATCCCAAAGGTCTTCTGTACTTAATACTCCTTTGTTTGTAGAAAACCGTAATTTGATCCTTGATGCTTTTTCAAATAATTCACTCATAATACTTAATTTTTAAAAATTGATTTTAATTGTTCTTGCAAAACTTCCTTCTACTTTAGCTATTACACTGTTCCTTTGTGTACTGCTGAAACCTAAACCACTTAATTGGTTATCAGAACTTTCTACTCTCATCTTATCCCCAAGTGCTTCAAATACTCTTTTTTGTTCCATGAGATCCTGTTTAAGAAACTCATTATAGAAACCTCTTGGAGTAGAAGGATTCTTACATCCCTCAAGAATAAAGAAATAGTGTTTGTTACCTATTCCTTGTTGTTGATCCCAATAATTAGGACTGGACATTATCATAGATACTTTCTGGAAATTATTTGTTTTAACTCCCCAGATCTCTTTTGTAAATGCAGAAGAAGGCAATGATTTAATAATCTTGAAGTCTTTACCATCAAATTCTACTGAAGCTACATCAATAGACTCACCATTTCTTACATGTTTATTATAATTAAACTGGAAGATTTGTCCATTAAATTCAATTTCAGCAATAAAACCTTTCTGTTTTCCTCTAAGAGCAAAATTATTAACTGAGAATCTATAGATCCCTTTTTGCATTTTAGATATATTAGACCATGTGATGTTCTCAACTACATTTTTATTTCCCTGATTATTAGGAAAACGAACATCTACATCAAGATGTCCTGTGGTTGTAGGATGAACCATATCTCCAAAATAGATATGATGTCCTAAAGGTTCTGTACAATGAGCATCAAGATCACTATTATCAGAGGGTTGATTCTCCCCCCACATAACAGAAAATCTTAATACACCTGTAACATTACCTCCCCTGGCTTTAACAGCTTCTTTAATAGAATCAGCTACTTCTCCATTATAAGACCAACTAAAATTGTTTGCCCATTTAAACATTGAAGGAGCTTCTTTATCTTGTGGAGCTATCAGACTCATTAGGGAACTAGTATGTACATTTTCAGGAATAATTTTTATGCTACTTGCTTTTGGTACAATATTATTGATGAAGTCTTCAATGGTAACTTCCTCAACTTTATTAAGAGTCTTTGGACTAACAGTTACTTCTTCTTTCAAATCATCAAATACAGAAGCATTCATTTTCTTCTTTGCATCCCTATCAGCAAAAATCACATTATTTACTGTAATGTCTTCAACAGTTGCAAATCTTCTTCCTAGGCTATTACCTAATCCAAGTTCTTCAATTTTCTTCTGAGCCTGTTCTATTATTGTTTTGGTAAGAACTGCTGTAGGACGCTTGTAGTTAGCAGGAGCCATGATCTTTTCAAATGCTGTCACTGCATAATCCAGATCTCTACCTTCAGAAATATCTGTTAAGAGAGTTCCTATTGCTGAATTTCTAATTTTACTGATAGCTTGTCCTGCTTTAATAAAAGTTGCCCAGCAGTAATTATCTCTTTCATTCAAAGGAACCTTTAAATACTCTTGTTGATATTTTGAGAATGTTTCAAGAATACCTTTTGATTCTTCTCCCCTGTATAAAGAGTTTTGAGCTATAAGCTCTAAAGCTGTTTTAACAGCATCAATGGAGATTTCCTTTAAGGAACGCTGAAATACATTTCTACTATCTCTTAGAGTACCTTGTTTTGCTTCAACAGAATCTGCAGAAGTATCAACAAATTGTTTAGGGAGTTTATAATGAAAATGTTCCCAGGTAGTAATACTTCCGTCTTTCTCTTCAGCATGGTTATGATCTGTACCACAATTAGCAAACTTTGTAATAAATACTTCCTTAATTGGTTGTAATGTAACTAAATTAGTTAGTCTTTGAGCTACTACATTATAAGGATAAGGTACTTGCTCTGCTACATCCCAGATAGATACTAATTTATTATTTACAATAGCTACAACATTCCCAAAAGGTCTTAGGAATTGTTTACAGGTGTTGCAATCGTGCTCTCCTCTTTCTTTATAAATATTGTTTGTACCTGCAGGATAACTATTCAAATACGTTTCCCAGATAACATCTTTCTCAACATCTGTAAGGAATAACACAGTGTTGCTTGCTACTAATTCATCAAACTTTTTCTGTACTGCTAATTTAAAACTTCTAAATTCTGACATACTCTTTTTTATTACTTGTTTTTACTTATTATTCAAATAAAACTGTAGAGAGTATTAACTCCCTACAGTTCTTTACTTTATTTTTGATAATACAATACTCTTTATGAACATCAAATAAATATCTAGCAACTGTATCTCTAAACAGTTGACTTCCATCACATTTCACACACCAATATTCAGGCAACTTGTTCTTCATCATCTTCTTCTTTTTTAATTTTTTTTGGTTTCTTCGCTTCTCCCCATGAAGGACCTATATGAGCATCTGCAGGACATTTAAGTTCTGACAAATAATAATTAGCTCCTTCAATCATACATCTCTCAAGATTATCTCTAACAGGTTCTGCAAGATATTCTCTGCATTCTGTTACAAGTTCATCATAAATAGAATTACAGATTTTTACTTTCCATATAAAATTATTCTCTAATATCCAGTCAAATAATAGACATGCTGCTAATTTAATCTGATGAGCACCTGCAGTTTGAATAGGACTATTAAGGCAGAGCCTACTATATTCAGATTTTTGTCTATAGAATTTTGATAGAATAGGTTTATACTTAATGTAGAATTCATAAGATATCTTGTCTGCAACAATATACTTCTCATTCTTCAACTTAGCTTCCTTTATTCTATTAGCCTGTCTCTTTCCATCCTTATATAAAGACCACTTATATTCATCAAATGAATCAACAACTTTTTTATTTTCCTTGAAATCATCGAACTTGGGTAGCTTTAGTTTCCAACCATCAACAGACTCAATATAACCTGTTCTCATTGATTGTCTTAAAACCTTCTCTCCCCATTCATAGATACCAGAATGTAATTCCTTATACTTCTTCTCAATTTCTACAGCTTCATCATAAGGAATATTACCATTCTGATGAATAGTATAAGCATTTCCTCCATAAGCAAAAGCAAATCGTATTGGTTTAGAATCCTGTCTTTCTTTAGAGTGATTATTCATTATCTCTTCATCAGACATATCAGCCATATAAGGATGTAATACTCTGGTCAACATACAATGCAAATCTCTTCCTTCTAATACAGCAGATGTCATTGCTTTATCCTTGGTAAAGTCTGCAGATAATACATTCTCCTGTCCTCCAAGATCACATACAACCATCTTATTTCCTTCATTAGCTCTAAAACAATCTCTTGTTTCACTATCTCTGGGAAAATTTAGAAAGTTAATATTACCTTTTCGTACTGAGAGCCTGGCAGTATCCACCATAGGATTAAAATTAGTATAGATTCTATTATTTTCTATTTGCTGATACACTTTATCTCCAAAGGTAGTTACCCTATGATTGGCTTCCTGAAAATTAAGCCACATATCAACAAATTCATGCTTAGTCTTAATAAGGATATCTTCTTTGATACTATCATTACCATCCTTATCTTTTGTAGGAATCTTGAATTCAGCAAATATATCTAACATCTGTTGAGGAGATGAAATAGAAAGAGTAATTCTCTCATTAGAATCCCATAAGCTCAACTGAGTTTCTCTATACTTAGGAATGTGCTCATAAATATAAGCTTCAATCTTAGTCTTCCAGGTATTAGTATTAATAATATCCTGTTCCATTTTCTTCTTCCACATTTCAGGATCTATAGGAAGACCACACTGTTCTATATAAGCCAACACTCTAATATATCTGCAATGAAGAGCATAGGTATTGATAAAATCACCATCTACAATCTTCCTATACAATACATCATGTAATTCTATAAGCCTGTCTACATCATTAAAGGAGTATTCAATTGTACTGGGCATACTAAGCTTAACTTCACTGATATTCTTCTGTTCAGTCTTGTTATACTTAATATCTAATTCTCTCTCCATAACAGCTCCAAAATCTTGTTTGAGAGGGATAAAAGACTCTTTACCAGCTTTCATTATCCATACACCTTCTCCATTGTAAATAATCTTACTGGCAAGCATTGTATCTCTAACTTCTTCAGGAAAAAAGTTATAATTATACAGAAATCCTAAATCAAATAAAATATTGTGTCCAATAAGTATCTTTCTTACCAAATAAGGAATTACTTCTTCAAATGTATAATTTTTGTTATAAAGAACAATTAGATAATTATTTGATCCAGTTCCTATCTGGCAACAAAATAAATCATGAATTCTTGCTTTAAGTCCTGTAGTTTCTGTATCAAATGCTATTACTTTAGGAAGAATCATCTCTTCAAGAGTACAATAATTGTAATGTCCTAATTTTTCAAAAGGTTCTCTTTCTTTAGCCACTATGTAATTCATCTTTTAAGATTTTATAGTTATTAATTTTTTCTTGCCAATCAGGAAATTTCATGAATTCTAGTACCAACTTATTTAATTCAATATCACATTGAGTACATAAAGGTCTGAACACATTACCATCAGAACAAATCTGCCACTGATATTCTGCCTTGGCATTACATCTAAAACATTTTAATCTCTTTATTCCAATTGCTGTATATGGTTTCCTTCTCATTGTCTTACAATCCTAGTTTTGTTCTAATCTCCTTGTAAAATAATTGTTTCTCTCTTACAGAATCTACTCCTTTTTGATAATATACTATCATATCTCCAGGAAGATTTATATAACTTCCTATAACTTCAAGTGTTTCATTAGGAAATAGTTCTTTAGCAAGAACAGAAAATGTTTGACGAGCATAAACAAACTTTCTTCTACGAATACCTGATTTAGCTTGTTCTACAGATATATTTGATGCATTACATACTTCTCTAAGAAGATCCTCCAAATTATTTAATACAGGAGAATAACTTACAAGCAAAGCCTCTTCAAGTTTACTTATAAGAGATTTCGTAGCAGAAGAAGGTAATTCAGCAAGTTCTGCTGCTTTTAATATTACTTTTAAAGAATATGTCATAATTATAAAATATAAAATCCCCATCCTTCACTAAGAAGGACAGGGACAAGTAGTAGTATATGTTGTTGTAGATAGCATATGTAATTAAAGCTCAAATATATTTAAACCTTTTTACTTTTGCAACATGTTCCAGGTATTCTTCTGAAGGAGTATAATAAAACTTTCCATCCTTCTTTATCACTCTATCTACTTTTTTGATCATTAATTGTGTAATGAGCTTATTGGTAACAGAGTCTGTTGGAGATTCATAAACTGAAGGTTCCAACGTACATTGATTTGATCTATAAACTAATTGTGCTTCCATTATTTCTCAAATATTCTATCAAAAGTTTTTGTAAGTTTCGAAAAAACCTTGTACAGTATCTCCTTATAGTTATCAGGAGATTCATTTAGAGGTGCTTCAGCTATAATACTATCGTATATTCCTTCAAATTCCTTAGGAAAACCAAATTGAAATGTAGCAAATGTATTATCAAAATCATCATCATAATCCTTAATGTATGTAGGCGTTGCTCTTAATTCAGCTATTTCTGCTTTATAATCTTCTCTGTTATTTCCTCCTACTCTTGTATAAACACTAATAACTTTTTTAGTTATGTCATATACTTTAAGAGGAATACCAAATTGATCAGTTCCATCTTTACTATTTGATAATTCTCCTAAGAAACAATCCCTAAATCTTGGATACTCATCTGAATGTTTTCCTAATACAGGAAGAATAAAAAATGTAGCAGGATTTACTCCATTTATCATGTTATATAAACTCATACGTGTTTTTCTTTATTACTTTTTATAGTTCTTTTACATTGATTAATAGCCATATCAATACTATCTGAATTCATTTGATTAATGGCTTGATCAATATTATAATTTAAATGCTCATGACAAAACATTTTTTTAAACATCATCTGTTGAGCATGTGTACATTCCAAGAGTAATTCTTTAAGAGTTACCTTAGCAGAGTCTTTCTCTTTCATTTGTATCTGTTTTTAGCTCGTCCTTCATGATGATCATTATCTGGAGATGTATAAGCCCATATCCATAACACCAGAATAATAACAATAATGACAATAATAATACAGATTTTCATATGAAATAGTCTTGTTTAGAGTAATCAAACCATCCTTCCTCTACACATTCTATCCTAGTAAGCTGTCCTGTATAGTTCATATAATTATCCCAGTCTTCAGCACAATGAAATACTATGAAAGGATTTAAAGTCTGATTACTGAATGACTTTATTATTCCATTCTGAATTTTATATTCATCACAATTCTTCCGGGAGTATAATGTACTTTGTCTCCTATTTTCATGGTAATTGAATTAAAAATCCATCATCATCTGTTGTTACTTTAATAGCAGGAGAGAAATAAAGATCAGTAATCTTTCCTTCTTTCTGTGCTTTTCTTAGTATTTTTTGGGTATTAATTATTGGTTGAGGGGTTTCATATCCACCTTGCTGTGCAGAATTATTATCATGGATAATATACAACCCTATCTTATATACCTGGGAAGTCATTGAATGCTCTTTACCATCCTGTTTAAAAGAATGAAAGGCACTATATTCCCATACTTTTTTCTTTTTCATTCTATGAATTCTTTAAAGATGATTGTCTCACTTACAATACAACCTGCACTATTCTTAAAATAGTTTGAACCTTTTGGAATAATGAATTTTCCAAATGTAGCATAAACTCTACTTCCTTTGTTAAAACGCTTCTTATCAAGTGTTGTAAGAGCATGAAAGCCTGATCTAACCATAGCATAACTGTTTGTTAGCTTCCATTTATATTTAGTTTCTTTATTATCAAATGCTACATCACTATTATTATAATCAAAATTTACATTATATGTCTTACCAAGTTCATACTTAAAGGACTGAAAAGGGGATACAAATTGATTCCCCTCTAAACTATCTAAGCCTGCTTTATACACTACAATATCTTCTTTTGCTATAGAAGGCTTATTCATTTTTCTTAATGGTATTACTGTACACATATTATTGATATTCAATTAGTTTGTTAAAAATAATTTGATCACTTACAATACAATCAGCTTTATTTTTATAATAAAAAGCTCCTGCAGGAATAATAAAGCTTAAATAAGCTATTTTTTTACTAATACCGATCCATCCTCTTGATAAATGAAGTCTTTCTTTATTATAGGTAGTTAATGCATGAAAACCTGTTGCTACATAAACAGGGTTTTCTAAGCTATTTTTATAATCTGCTTCAATATTATCAAAGTAACTAGTGGTTCTAGTAGTGGAGAAATTTGTTTTAACGACTACTCCTTTGATATATTTAAAACCTTTTATAAATGCAGCTTCACATTCCTGTGGATCTTTCTCATTATAGAGATATTGCTCATTATTAATATATCCTATCTTAAAAACCTCAATATCCTTTTCTGCAATATGAGGTTTACCATTTTCACTCATTGGAATAACTGTACACATGTTTTTATTTTCTATAAAGATTTAAAACTTCTTCAGAACATTCTACACATTTTAGAATATTCTCTTTATACAATACTTTATCTCCCTGTTGTTCTACAAAATCAAGTCCTTTTTCTTGCCAATGACAATATATACACCAATCATGTCCATATCCTTTCTTAGCAAGCCATAATAGATTCTTATTCTGTAATCTTGGGGCTGATTCCATATCTAATCCCTCAGGACTATTAGGAAGAATACCTGATGCGAATATCTTTCCATCAGGTATTTTGTTGAATTCTTTTAATGTTAACATGATTCCTCTGTTTCTATTATAGGAAAATCTTCATCTTCCTGATCCTCATCTTCATCATACAATAGATTTGCCATAACTTTAAAGTATTAATTTACCAAATTTAACTTTCCAATCTTCAATTTCATATATTCTTACTCCATGAATTTCTTCAAGCTTCATACCAAAGAATCTACTCCAGGTTATTCTATAACAAGGAATGTTATGCTTTAAAGCATATTTAAGCTCTTCATAAACTCCTCTACCAATATATCCTTTGTATGAATGAGCAATAACAGCTTCACAACTCTTTATAGCTTGCAAATAAGGCTTCATTGAACCAAGCTCTCCCATCATAGTATTAGGATCAAGAACATCTATTCCTGCATCCCGCATAGCCTTCATAAGAGCTCTTTCTAAAGGCTTACCATAAATCATTTTACTGTGTGCAAAGTATGTTTTCATGTCTAAATTAGTTTTAGTGCTTCTTCAATAGCTAAAGTATATCCTTCATAAAGTTTATTAGTATCATGCCATTCATTATAGAAGATTAGGTCTCCCTGACCATCAAAACCAAGCTTCTTTGCTCTTACTTCTCTTGCTTTCTTATTATACCGTCTGAAAGCTGATAATAACTCTTTATTTGTCATATATATAAAAATTAATGATTACGAAAAAAAAAGAGTGAGGACATAATCCCCACCCTCTTAAACAAATGTAAACATGGAAAAACAATCTTCTATGGCTTTACAGCCTCCTGATTAACAGCTTTAACACTATTCACCTGAGAAGGTAAATAATGCTTAATTGGTTTGAGCCAATGTTTCACTACTTTACCTTTTTTGTCAGTAATCTTGCACTTAATCCACTGTACAACTCTTACATATTTGGAATCTTTGAGCACTGTAAGATGAGGACCAGGAGAATTACCTTTAAACCTGGGCTCATTTTTATATGCCCTGCGAGATCTTCTGTTTTCATCATAACTGATGTAATCATGCTCAATAGCATTGATACATATACCATTCTTGTTAAATTTTTTCTTGTACGGAACATTTGTTGCTGGATCCATTTTTTAAATTTTAAAGTGATTAATTAATTACAATTATAAGAAAGTTTTAAACACTATTTGATTACTTACCATTTTTCTTCTATTTTAACAAGTTTATAACCAAAATCTTTAGCACCATCATTAAACATGTCAATACTAATTTGTCCCACAGCATAGAAAGGTGTTATAGGTGCAAATTCAATGATAATAGCTATTATAGGTCTTTCACCTATTGCACCATTTTCTTTAAAATGTATTTGTGTAGGTTTACCTTCAAAAAGATGTTTTCCATTGTCTTCTAATTCTATGGCTTCTTTACCCCAGTTAAATCCTTGAAATGGTTTCATTTTGTTTATTTTTTAAAATTTCTTTTTTCCTTAAATTATGCTTTGTAGTTATCTCAATGAGATCAGATATATTTGTCCAAAACAACTTATTAGTTGTTCTTGTGCCTAGCAGAGCTCTAGAACCATCAATTTGTTTTAATACAAATCTCATAGTTTTATTGCTCTGCCATTTTACATGATAATTACATCCTACTACATATTCTTTTTCCAGAACATTAATCTTTTCCATAGTGATGATGTAGATTAAGTTTCATAATAATGGTATTAAGAATAAAATAGAACCATTCATGGCAAACCCCAGAAAGAATAAAGCAAGTCCAAAACATTCTAATTGCTTATTCCCTTTTTCAGAACCATACAGGCATAAACATGCTCCTATCATTACCAAATAATTGCCTGCTGTTAACAAGCAATTATAGGTTTTGTCTTTTAATGTTATCTTCATATTGAAGCATTCAATAATAAAGATAAATCAACTGTAGATATTAACTGTGAAATAGCTAATATCTTTTTTTGTTGATGTAATACGTTTACATTAACACTACTTTTCTTCATGTCCATGATTGCTTGTTTCCTTGGGGATGTTTTAGTTTTCATTTTTGTGCCTCCCTTTTCTCCTGAGCTGATAAGTACTGATAGTTACGCTTTGGTTTTACAAACTTTGGTTTATGCTGAGTTAATTTGATTACCATTAATTGGCTCTCCATTAATATAGCGTTATCTTTTGGTGTTCTTACTTCAACCAATAGATCTACTGTTACATACTTAGGATGTACAGTTGCCACTCTTACTATCCAAGAAGATCCAGGAGCTACAAATTCTTTTGAGGATCTTTCGATAAATCCTACCATGTTATTAACACGACAGACTGGTCTGCCACCATTTTGATTCTTAACAAAATCAACAGTGATCTCATCTCCTTCTTCAGGAGCAATTTTAAAATTTCTCATTTTTTTTTACTTTTTTAAATTATTAATCTCTACCATGAAAATCGTCAGCAAGCTGCTTGTAATAAAATTCATTTCTTTCCAGATACTGTTCTCCACCATTAGAGGAGTTAATAATATCTGATTGTAGCATCATTGCATCTCTTATTTCAAGCAATTTAATATGATCGGATGATCTGCATGCTTGCTTATTAATAAGCTCTTGAATGAGCTGTATTGGTAATTGAAGTTTATTCTGCATCTTCTCTGATATTATAAACATTTTCATTCCAATCTTCTTCAGAGGATTTGATTTCTCTTTGAATATGATCTTCAGGATCAAATTTCAAATCAACTCTGGCTTTATAAATACGTGTAGCAATATGCTTAGACAAAGCATATTTTATAGTGATAAGCTCATCTAATGAGCAATCTTCTAATTGTTGAAGAATAGTATTCATAATCCTGCTTTTATTTGTTCAAGCATAGCATTTGTAAGCTTTTTGTCATAAGCTTTTGTTGCATATGACATAGATGTCACATATTCACCCTCAGGAGTATCTTCAGATTCTCTTCCAATGTATTCAACAGAATTCTCATTCATTCCAAAGAATTGTAGATTCCTCATAGAACCAAGAGTCAATTTGTCTTCAGTAGTTTCAGCTTCAACCTTCCAACCTACTGTTTTTCCTTCATCCTCAATTAATATTACTTTCATATCACCAGTATTTACGAAATGATTTTAATTTCTTTTGAGTAGGCTTACTCATAGCAATAACAAATAAGCCCATAATTCCTCCAAATATTAATGAGAGGATAATATCACCTGGAAGTAATCTTCCATAATTGTAGCATCTAATATCATATATGGAGCTACTTACTCCTATGATATACCATATGAAACCAAGAACAATTAGAATTGTTTCCATAATAATATAGATTAAACTGCTCCTAATTTCATACATGAAAACACTGCTATTATCAGTATAACAGCAATAATAAGCATCCACCAATCAGCAGATAGTGGATAATCAAGCCAGGATTTCTTTTTCATAATTTAAAGATTTTCGTTTATCCATTTCTCTAATCCATCACCTCCAGGAAAGAAAGTATTTCTTTTATATGATTGAACAACATGAATAGCTGTTCTCATCATTAATCTTTTAACTTCTTCTCTTGTCCAAGAATCTTTAATAGATTTGATATTGATAGTATTATCAGTAAGTTTTAATACTAATTTCTCTGATGGATTTCCTAACATGAAATTAGAAATATCATCTGAATGAATCTCTTCATATTCTACCATTACTTTCATAATAGGAGTATGATTGTTATAAGCCTCAATAAAGCTTTTAACAAAGGGATAAGTCATTTCAGCAAGATGAAGATTTGTATCAGTAGAAGCAATTATCTTTTTAGACCAATCAGGATTATATCCTACAAAGTCATTATTTTCAATACCAATCCATTTATTAAAAATGGAAGTACATTTATATAATGAATATACAGGAATACCATTATTCTGATCTTTTCTATCTCTATCATCAGTTACAAACCAATCACCTTCTTTAATCTCTTCATCAGAAGTAATATAAAGATGTTGAAAAGGAATTGCTGAAACAAAATCACCAAATTGTTGATGAAAAACATACATATCAACTAATTCTTTATCTACTAATTGAAGTTTATTGTTGTCACTTCTTGTAGAGATCATTCCAATTTGAGGTGCTTTTTCACTTATAGGAAGCAGTACACATCTACATTCTTTAAATATTGACATAGTCTTTATTTTTAAAGTTTATTTAATTCATTTATATATGCTTGAGCAGCATCTTCTTCTTTATTAAATCTTCCTAAGAATTTATTCTTACCATCAATTCTTATTTCACTCCTCCATTTTTTACAAGAAGATTCCCAAGAAACTCCTGTAAATGTAGAAGTACTTATACTATCTTTAGAGTTATTAACTCTTTGAGTAACTATTTGAAGATTCTTATAGTAGTTATTTAACTTATTATTATCTCTATGATCAACTACTAAATATCTACCATCTCTCTTTTGATCAAGAAAATAATCAGCAACTAGCAGATGTATAAGTAAGTGAAACTTCTTACCATTTTTTGATAAATGTGCTTGCAAATAACCATCTCCAACAATACTAGGTTTAAGAAGTTTTCCTCTTTTGTTTTTAATTCCTCCATAATTAGAGATTTGATAAAATCCTTCATAACCTAGTATATCTTTCCATTCTTCGTAATCTTTATACATTATCTTGTAGATTTAAATAGTTCTGTTGTACCATCTTTCTTATTAATCTTAGAATTCCACGTTTGGAACGATCATTCACAAGATTATTATCTAGAAATAGAAATTCATCTGAACTGAAGGATTTAGAAGAATAATCAGAGTAGCATTCTCCTGTTTCAATATTGTAATATTTACTATTAAGAGAATAAATACATCCTCCTTGTAAATAAGGGGAGGCAAACTGTTCAAAGATTACCTTCTCATCACCATTTTTATTAATAATGACAAAATGACCTGCTAAATGAGGTTTATCCTTCTTTATCTTAGTAATACTATCTTCATAATAGGATTCAACATGTTTTAATAACATGAAATAATCAGCTTTCATATCAACACTATATCCTCCTATACGATAGAGAGTATTTCTTAGTTTACGCTCACCTAAATACAAATGACAATAATCATCAAAAGAATGAACATTCCATCTCTTACGATATCTATCATCTAATTGAACATGTCTTAGATGTAAACCAGTAGTATCCTCAGGTTTAGTCTCTGTTAATATAGTAGCAAATAAACCTAATGCTGTAAAAAATCCATGTGTATTTCTCATGATAATATAGAATCTAATTAATAATGTTAATATCAAATAAAAAAGGTGCTCCTCTTATATAGAGAGAAACACCTTAGTAAAAATGTACAACTCTAAGCTGCCATCTTCATTTCACTATTTTCGCCATTTACATGACAATACCCATTTTATCAGTTAGTTATCTAAAATGATCTTTAGACTTCTATGATTAGAAACTACCATTTATCTGCTGTCAAAACCAGTCAGCCCCTAATAAATTTAAAAGTATGAAAGATAACATCTCTGTCTCCTTATTCAGTAATTGTGGTTATCTTAATGGTTGTCCTCTTGTGCACAGTTATCTCTAAGTTGAGCCTTTAGCTTACAATATTACTGATATACTTTCTATACTTTTTACTAATTGGCGATTAGTATGTGGAGTAGAAGTTTACTATATCTTGGCACTGGAGTTATCATGAATAACCAGATATTAAAGAATACAATATTTGTCTTGCGAACAAATGAGCTTCTACTTTGTGGAGCTGAGGAGAATCGAACTCCTGTCCAAACAGTTTCCTTTAATTTCAATGAATATTATATTTTTACAAAGATATAACAAATTATTAGGACACCGCCTTCCCACGTCCAACCTTTTTGTAATATTAAAATGGTTGCAAAACTTACTCCCTAAGTATTAAATTTGTGTCCAGGGCAATTATATCATTGACTGTTACTATTGCGTAGTAATTCAATAGATATTAAATATGTTTTTACAGGCTTTTTAAGCTCTCACATTCATAGTCGTCTCATAGCAGTTCTTTTTATTTAATATGACTATATAGTCATTGTTATTAATCATCCATTTCATCCTCACTCTCATCCAGATATTCAGGGTCATAATCAGGACACCCATCATCTTCCCAATTTAACAAATCCATCTCAGTATCCTCAGATAGATAAAGCTTTCGAGATTTAATCATACTACTAACAGTTTTTCAATACATACCAGGAAAATAACAGCCACTACCAATGATATGGTAATGGCTGCAAAATAACTCTTAACTACATTTGTTTTCATAGCTAATCCTCCAACAAATAATCAGTATTAATGATAAGAGACAAATCTTCATTATATATCTGTAATTGTACAGGTATAAGCTTATCAATAAGCTCTTTGTCATTAAATGTGGTAAGCTTATGAGTGACACTATTTCCATTTATTTTGAGATAACCCTTTGATCGCCAAGCAGGTATATGTGTTCTTGCCTGAGACAATGGTAATGTACGATAGTACACATAATGATCTGCATATCCTTTAGGTGCACCCTTAAAGGGAGCTAAGAATACTAACTGAAGGTTCTTAGTCCAATAGGACTGTTTACCTGTCATTTGTAGTTTAGCTCTAGCCCAAGCACCTCCAAAATAAATAGAAAGTCTTTTCAAATAATCTTCCTTATTAAGATTAGGATACAGTTTCTCATATGAAGAGAGATAATGATCTCTTTGTTCTAAAGGTATAATACCCTTCCAACCACTACTCATAAGTACTTTATAAGAATTCAACATCTCTACCATATCAGGAGCATACTTGATCATATTTTCAGATTCAATCAGGTATTCATAAATAAGAGCTGCAAGCTCATGATTAACCTTCTTAAATCTATCTGCATTCTCCATCTCACTCTCAAGTATTACTCTAACAGAGCCATCAGGACATAGTATTTGAACAAGATTCTTGAAGTCATTTGAATAAGAATCAATATTTGCACTAATCATTGATTGATTACCCTCAAGTGAGAATAATTCATAACCAGATGTATCTTCCACACGAATAACAATCTCCACACCATTAGGATAATATCTCTTTACTGCTTCAGATAAACAAACCAGTCTTTGAATAGCAGATAGTTCTGCTATATCAATAGTAGCACTGAAATCACTCTTAATAGAGCCCCAGGGAACCATGATTGGTATTGCTGTATTGTTGTTGATTGCCTCTCTTATTACATCTCTGATTACAACCAAGGATTCAGGTGTAGGCAAACAGCCATACCTTACCTCTTTTGTTCCTATTATCAGATTAGAGAGGATTTCAACTAAATCTGAGGAACTAAATGTAGCCACATTTGGAAATTGCTCATTAATGTGTAAGCATATCAAATCTCCATATGGCTCTTCAACTCCAATTATTCTTGTTTTCATGTTATAGTTATTCTTTAATTAATACTATTGCTATATTATTCTTTGTTTATTCTTACCAATCATCACCTGCACCTGCTCCACCAAATGAACCACCACCAAATTCAATATCATTAGAAGAACTAGAGATATCAACATCACCACCAATACTTCCAAAGATAACAGCAGCAATTCCCACATTGAGAATATCATCCACCAATGATTCCTCATGGTAATAATCATACTCTTCTTGTTCTAAATAGGACAAGGATTCATAGGTGACATCATTAATGACATCACCTGTTAATTTGTGTTTGTATTTCATGTTCTAGTTCTCCTCTATTTAAAGTAAACAATCATGTCCTTAATGAATAAGAATTTTTCATCCTTAAGTATTGCAATCATATTAGATCTCTCTAAGAGACCATGAGTAACTTTGAAGCATGTCCTACCATTATTATATGGATCAGTACATACTTCAAACCTATCACAAGCAGCTATACAATGTTCCATGACTAAATAGCTTTAAATGAAGACATTAACCATGATGATCTGTAATCACCAACTCTCCACATTGATTGACCTGCTTCAATCACCTCACCTGTATTATAAGAGTCAAATCTTACAATAAGCCCTTTATTACCAATACCAACCCAAGGATATACAATAGTCTTCATAACTCTAAATATTAATATTTTTCTGTTTCGATGCTCAATTACATCATCATCAGTATGAACAATAGTCCATAGACAGAGAGAGAAGGTAATGAAATCCCTTCCCTCTTAAATGTGTCCCTTCATCATCTCATTAAAGAGTATGTATATACCTGAGTATACTAAGACTGGGACAAGGCTGTTCTTTATTACATGTTAATGCTATTTATATTCTATTGTAAAATGATATTCTTTGTTATTAGTTTGAGATGTTAATAGTGGATATAGGTAGTCAGCTAATCATTTCCTCACATAATTATTCACTCAAATGATAAGATAATCAAATAGTTATAAATATCTATGTTTGAATTGTACACAAATATATATACAACTATTCAATACTCTATATTATATCTATTGATTAGATAGTATCAATGCTATTATGATTAGTAATAACAAATATACGGGGTTTATACAAACAAACATGATATAAGTCATATTTGTATTGTTTTAACTGATCAGATAGTATCACATGCTGAGAATTGAATATTTCTGACCAACTTCATCCTAATATCATACAGAGGAATGTTGAATAGATATATAGGATGAATAAAGAGCAACACTGAGAGGATATAGTTTTAACATTCCCCACCCTCGTGAAGCCTTCACCCACCCTATATATAAAAAACTAAAAGCCCTTAAAGAGCAATTAGTTCTTCAAGGCTAATAGCCTCAACTTCATCAACTGCGAAGTCAGTGACTTTCATATTGTCAACTGCAAAATGAGTCAAAGTTGTGCCTTCCCTGCTTGGCATTACGGCAACATTCATAGTCTCACCATTACCCAAGTCCTGCTCAATGACAGTAAGCCCAATAACCTGGCTAAGTTTGATCTCTTTAGATCTGAACAGTTTGCTGACTGCTGTGCTTAGAGTAACAGTAGCACTCTCACCATTCTTCTTAGTAAGCACTAGTGCAACACGCTTGCTCAAATCTTTGAGATTCTTTGCAATTGGAGCAACAGTTCCACCCTTACCAACTAACTCAAGAATAGTACCAAGCTCCTTACGCTCAGTCCTGGCATACAATTTAAATTCTAACATGATATTTGTTTTTTTATTAATTAATACTACGGGGGTATCCCCAACCAATCAAATTATGATGGGGGTTGCTATTGGAGGTACTCCATCATTCCTTTCACACAATAGATTCCAAAATAAAAAAAAATATAAAAATTTGTAATTCTAATTATCTTTTTCTAATTTTGTCAGCATAATTATAAAAATATATATAAAAATGGAAAAACAAGAGTATAAAGTAAAGATGGTTTATCCTGATGATCCTTCAGACATCACTAGGATATACACACAGACTATTCAAGGTTTTCTTTATTTTGCAAGAGAGTTAAAGATTAGTCCTAAGAGTAATGCTAGTTGGAATAAGAAAGGATTCAAAGTGGAATTCTTTGTTGACACTGTTAGTGTATCCATAGGAATAGGTAAAGATCATACTGCTGATCTTATTATGACTAAAGATGCATGGGATGCTTTCGTTGAGGGAGCTGAGATTTCTATTGATACTGTAAAAGAGTTTGAAGGAAAGTATATTAAAAGGAGAAAGAAGAATAAATGAAATTCATAAAACATATCTCTTCTAGTAATAACTGGGGAGTCTCTATATTAATAATGGAGAGCAGAGGAAAAGCATTTGCCAGGATATATTGGTTTAATGATAAGGAAGAAGATGATGAGGAAGATACAGTCTATCTTGATATGCTTAGTGTAAATGAAGAAGAAAGAAGGAAAGGTATTGGTACTAAACTACAGGATATAAGAGAGAAGATTGGTAAAAGAGGAGGTGCTACATATTCTTGTCTTTGGGTATATAAGAATACATGGATGTATGAATGGTACAAGAGAAGAGGATATAAAGAGATAGGAAAGAATGAGAGTGAAAAGAATGCTGTTTGGATGAGAAAGAAATTAATTTAAAGATAGAAAAATTAAAGCAATCTCAATAGATTGCTTTTTTTTTAAAACAATTTGTTTCTAATTAAAAAAAGTATAATTTTGGTTCATCAATTAGAAATAATTGAAAATGTTATTATAAACTAAATATGGAAACCAACAAGTTATCAGTTCAAGCATTACAGAAGAAAGTTCCAGATGATTTAGGACTGGCAGAGAAGTATTATGGTATTCTGTCAGTTATAAATAATCTAAGACTTACACAAAGAGAGATTCAGTTGATTGCCTTTACAGCTATAAATGGGAATATGTCTTATGCTAATATCAGAGAGGATTTCTGTAAAAGATATGATACCACTCCTCCTACTATTAATAATATTATTTCTAAGTTGAAGAAGGTCAAGGTGTTAGTAAAAGATAGGGGAAAGATAAAAGTTAATCCTGTTATTCTATTAAAGTTTGATTCAGATGTTACACTAACAATTAGATTAATAAATGATAAACTCACTAAAAGCATTAAAGAGACCAAAGATGTATAGGTATATTGTTCCTCCAAAGGTTGAGTCAAATAGGTTTGATAAAATTTTTGAGAAGATATCTATACCTGAACAAAGAGAATATGTATATCTATATACACAGGGTTTACATGATTATCAGAATAATACTATAATGATGGGTTCAGAACAGTTTGATAGCATAGATGAGTTTAAGAATAAGATGATAGAGAAATATGGAGAAGCCAACAACATTATCACTTAAAAATTTCTTAATTAGGAAACTGTCTGTTAACTTAGTAATATCTGAAACTATAATTGAAGCAGTGATTAATCATCAGTATTCATCAGTTATTAAAGCTACATCTGAAAGTAAGAGTGTTGAAGTTTCAGGTTTTGGTAAGTTTATCTTTAATGATAAGAAGGCAGTAAAGAAGATGGAGAAATATGAAAGTCAAAAACGACTTTATGAATCATACCTGGAGGATGAATCTTTAACAAAGATTAAACGAAGAAATATTTTACTAAGATTAGATACGACTATCAAAAATATTAATGATCTAAAACCAAGATTAAACAATGAATGTAAATCAGATATATGAGGGATGGAGAAATCATTTATTTCCTCCTGATAAACTAAAACAGTTGATTCTGGATGTTTCAGAAGAAAGAATGTCTGTATGTGATGTCTGTAAGTATAATTCAGCTAATGCAAAAAGAAAAAGTATTAGACCAGATGTTCATTGTTTACAATGTGGATGCACCTTGTCAGCTAAGACTAAATGCTTATCTTGTGAGTGTCCAAAAAAGTTCTGGTTAGCTGTTCTTACAGAAGAAGAAGAGCGTGAAATTATTAATACAAAAGGATATGAAAAAGACTAACTTTGTCATTGAAAAAGTACCCTTGAAAGCCTTTATTGATATTCTCATTGAAGCCTTTAACTCAGGTGCTAATTTTATTGATATTCTGTCTGTGGAAGATAACACTGTTGGACTCCTTTGTAAAGAGAGTTATTATAGTGCAGAAGAAGAAGGTTCTTTAGAATCTATCACCTTTAATGAAGATGATGTAGATCAATTAATTTAATTACATATGGCAGTTTCAAAAAATACTTATACATCTACAGAACTTAATTGGGCTGAAGAACAATTGATATCCTGGAAGACCTACATTGATGAACATCCTTTACACACAATGGTAGATAGAATTGAATGGAGACAAACAAAAACAGGAGCAATGCCTATGGTAGTTGCTTCAATAGAAGCTCAAGGAAAGTTCATTCAGGAAACTATGAAGAATTACCTGGCTTTGCTTGAGGTAGTGGAAAGATTAAGAGAGAAAGATGATATAAAGAAAGTAGCAAGAGGTAATGATGAAGTACCACCAAGAATGCAATAATAATGGAAGTTAAATCTACAGAGTTTTTTAGGAATATAAAGAAACTTCCTCCTCCAGGGACTGAAGAGTTTAAACAACTTATAGATTGGGAGATTGAGAAGTGTACAGGAGGTGTTACTGTAAATGGTGTCTATTTTTCTAATTGGCTCTATTGGCATCTTAATCATTGGTGGATAAGAATTGATGATGTTGATAATTATGGCAATGATATACGAATACAATCACTACCAGAACTACGTGATAATGAATGGATTCGTGCAGAGAAACTAGAAGATTGTAGAATACGTAGAGAAGGTTATATAGAAGTAGGAGGCAGACAGGGAGGTAAATCTGAAATGGAAGCTTCCTACTTTGGTATGAATGCTACATTGTTTAAAAATACCCAGAATGTTATCATATGTGGAAATGATAATGACTTATCCTTATTAAAGGACAAAGTTGACTTTGGTCTAAAGAAGTTATGGAATGGTATTGCTATTGGTAGATTAGATAAAACATGGAGATTAAACCAGATTAGACTTGGTTATAAAAAACCAAATGGTGAAGAAGAGATATGGTGTTATATTGTTATTCGTAATGCCAAGGATGGGAACAATACAGAAGTTGCTGCAGGAACTACAGCCAAGACTGCAATTATGGATGAGATTGGTAAATATCCATTTGCTTCTACATTCAAGGCTATGGAACCTGCTATTAAAGGTAAGAATGGTTGGAGGGCTGTTCCAATTCTTGTAGGAACAGGGGGAAGTTTTGATGCAGGAAAAGATGCTGAAAACTTTTTTTATAATCCTGCTTCAAATAACTTCCTGGAGATTATAGATCCAGTTTCTGGAAAGAAATCAGGATTATTCTTATCTGGTTTATATAGACATGATTGCAAACATCTTGTAAATCTGGCAGATTGGTTAAGAGAAGAAAGAGGTTTAATTCTTGAGGATGATAGTGAATTACGTAATTTCTTAATCAATGTTGCTGATAAAGAAAAAGCTCTTGCCAAGATAAATGAAGAAAGAGCAAAGGCTAGAGCTAATCCAGATAGAGAATTATCTTTAAAACAGATAATGTATTATCCTATAACTGTTGATGAATGTTTTCTATCAAGTAGTGAAAATATATTTGATATCGAAGGTGCTAAACGACAGAAGAATAGATTAATAACTAATGAGCATACTGGAACTCCTGTTGTATTATATTCTAATGAAGAAGGGGTAGTTACACATGAGTTTACTGATAAGCAACCTATAACTAATTATCCATTACAAACAGGTGATAGCAAGGAAGCTCCTGTAGTAATATATGAATTTCCAATAGCTAATCCTCCATATGGATTATATGTAGCAGGTGTTGACCCATATAGACAAGGACAAGCTAAATACAGTCAATCTCTTGGATCTGTTTATATTTATAAGAGAATGCATGAACTTACGGGTGAGAAGTATCAGGATATGTTTGTAGCTTCTTATTGTGCCAGACCTGCTAAAAAAGAAACTTGGGAAGAACAAGCAAGACTTCTAATTAAATACTATAATGCCAGAACTCTTTGTGAGAATGATGATATCTCTTTTATAGAATATATGAAGGCTAAAGGAGATGCTCATTATCTTGAGAAACAACCTGACTGGCTAATGGAGATAGTTCCTAACTCTACAGTTAAAAGAGATTATGGTGTACATAGGAGTGCACAAAAGATTATTGATTACCTTCACAATTGTTTGAAGAGATATATGGAAGAAACTATATATAAAGAAACAGATGAGAATGGTGATACTGTCAAAGAGATATTAGGTGTTCATAAAATATTTGATCCTGTATTACTAGAGGAGATTATTAAATACAATGATAAAGATAACTTTGATAGGATTGTTGCTGCAGAATTAGCTATTGCTCAAGCTATGAAGATGGATCCTATTATGGGTAAGGTATCTAGTTCAGATGATTCAAGAATTAGATCTCTCTACAAGACAAGAAAGAACAATGTTTTATTTACAGAATCCAGAGGACTATTTGTTAAACATAAAAATAAACTTTTCACATAATGGCAATTATTAGGTACACCAAGGATGCTACAATAAGGTATGCATACTTAAACATCTTCCCTGATCAGTTTAAGACTGATAAAGAAAAACAAGAGGAAGGTTGGATAAAGAATACTATGGATTACTTTGCCAATAAAGCTTATGCAGAGTATATCAAGAACAGAGAAACTTTCGTTAGAAATTATGATTTAATGAAAGGTATTCTTAGACCAGAAGATTTCTACCAGGTTCCTGAAGTTAAGAGCTTTGCTGAAATGCTTACAGCAGATGTGGAACTTCCTGCCTATGTAAAACACTATCCTATTATAACTACACCAGTAAATGAGTTAGTGGGAGAAATTACTAAACGTCCTGATACTTATAGAATTAAAGCCTTTGATGATGATAGTCAGGCAGAAGAACTACAATTTAAAACAGATCTTCTTCAGGAGTATGTAATTAATCAAGCCAAGAAAGAAATATATGAGAAGGCTGAAATGGAAGGAACTGAAATATCTGATAAAGATATTCAGGATCTTACTATGGAGAAGGTTAAAGAACAATTGGATAGTTACACATCTGTTGCTGAGAGGTGGGGTAATCATGTTCTTACCTGTCAGAAAGCTGATTTTAATATAAAAGAAAAGAGTGAAGATACCTTCAGAGATATATGTATAAGTGCCAGGGAATTCTATCATGTCTATGAAGATAATTCTAAAGTAGGATATAATGTAGAAGTAGCTAATCCTAAGAATACTTGGTTTCTAACAACCCCTGATAGAAAATGGATATCTGATCCAACAGGTAGAGCACAAGGAGCTTATGCTGCAGGAACAGTTCAGGTAATGGAACTATCAGAGATTATAGAGAATGTTCCTGATTTGACTAAGGAGGAAATAGATCACTTACGAAGTTCATTACAGGATTATGGATTAATAAATGTTAGAGAATCTAATCTGGGTAATCCTAATGCTATTCCAGGAACAGATTCAGTAATGTATGATACCTATGATCCTCTTGTTCTTCAAACAAGAATGATTATAGAGAGTGAGATGAAAGAAAATAGTGATAGTCTTAAAGACTTTCTGGGTCTTACTTCTAATGTATCTTCCTTTGGATATAAGTATGTGATTGTTAAGTCTTACTGGATATCCAAGAAACAAATAGCTAAAATAACTTATACAGATGAAGTTGGTAATCTACAATCTTTACTTGTGGATGAGAATTATAAATCAGGTACTATCCCTACACAAATTTCTTTAGAGAAAGGATGGATTAATCAATGGTATCAAGGTACTAAGATTGGTCCAGATATCTATCATGTCAAACCTTTTAATCTTCTAAATTATTGTCCTATTATAGGAACTACATTTGAAATAAAGAATACAGAGGCTAAGAGTCTTGTAGATATGATGAAACCTTTCCAGGTAATATATAATATCTGCATGAACCAGTTATATAGACTTCTTGAGAAAGAAATTGGTAATGTAGCCTCTGTAAATATTCGTAGAGTTCCTAAATTAAAAGATGGAGATGATCAGGATGCTATTGATATATGGGAAATGGAAGCCAAGGAAAGAGGTATTATATTTGATGATGATAGTCCTGAAAATACCAAAGGAGGTGTTAGTAATCAAACAGTTGCTAAACAAATAGATCTTACTCGTACAAATGAAATTCAAAGTAGATATAACCTGGCTGTTCAAATGAAGAATGAATGTTGGGAACTGGTTGGTATGTCTAAACAAAGAATGGGATCTGTATCTCCAAGTGAATCTGCAACAGGAACTAATGCTGCTATTCAGCAGTCTTATTCTCAGACAGAACCTTTATTTGTTGCTCATGAATATGTAATGGGACAATTATATCAAGCTATTATAGATGCTGCATTATATATTGCCAGTAACAAACCAGAATCTACACTATCCTATATTACATCAGAAGGAGAAGCTGCTTTCGTAAAAGTGAATGGTTCTGATTTAAAATTCAGGGATTTAAAAGTATTTGCTACTAATCGTCCTGAAGATACTCAGATGTTTAATGAACTTAGAGCATTGTCTCAGGCTGTCTTACAGAATGGTGGTACACTATATGATATAGTAGAACTTTATTCTACTAAGAGTATGAGACAACTTAAGAGAATCTTTAAGGAAATGAGAGATAAACAGCAAGCAATGCTAGATCAGAAGATGCAACAGGATCAGCAGAAACTTGATCAAGAACAGAAAATAGCTCAAGCTCAGTTAGAACAGGCTCAAGCTCAACATGATCAGGATGTAGCTAATGAAAACTATCAAAATGATTTGGATAGACTTAATAAAAAAGAGATAGCTCTTATAGGTGCTGAATCTAAAGGTAGTCTAACAGATAATGATAGTAACGGAATTCCTGATGTATTAGAGATTAGCAAGTTAGATCATGAGAGAAATAAAGCTATGAAAGACTATAATGTAAAAATGGCAGAGATTCAAAGTAAGAGAGCAGATAGTCTACAGAAACTTCAGATAGAAAGAGAGAAATTACAAGTAGATAGAGAGAATCAGAAAAATGATCTTGCTATTGCTAAGGAAAATGCTAAAAACAGAGCAACAAAATCAAAATCTAAATGATAATGTAAGCATTAACTTCTGTTAATAACTAAACAAATTAGAAAAATCAGAAGTTAATGCTATATTATATATAAAAATTGCATAGATTAGATGCTATTTTATTATTGCTAAGTATTTTTATTTTACTTTTACCTATTATAAAACCAAAACAAAAAATAAACTAAATATGAGTACTATCAAGGAAGATACCCTGGATGATAATTTTGGTATTATCAGTTCAACAGAATATGGTACAGGAAGCCCTGAGTTGTTAGAAGGTCTATTTGCTTCTGAAACTTCTACAGAAGATCCAGATAAGATTGTACCAATTGTAAAAGAGGTTGAGGATGTTAAGGATAAAGTACCTGAAGTAAAAAGAGGTAAAGAGATTGTCCCGAAACCTGATGGTGAGGAACTTACAAATCAAGATTTATTAACTAATTTCCTGGCAGAGGAAGAAAGTGATAATGATGATGGTGAAGAAACCCATACAGATCCTATTGTAAAGGATAAAGAAACTACTACAGAAACTGATGATAATCCATTCACTACACTTCATAAAGAACTTCTGGAACTAAATGTTTTTACGAAGGATGATGAAGATGGTGAAGAAGAACTGGTAAAAACCCCTGAAGAATTTCTTGCCAGATTTAATTTGGAGAAGAAAAAAGGAGCCAGTGAAATAATGGATAGATTCATCTCTCAGTTTGGAGAAGATTACCAGAATGCATTTCAAGCCATCTATGTAAAAGGTGTAGATCCTAAAGAATATTTTAGTACTTATAATACAATTACAGATTTTGCAACTTTAGATATTACGAAGGAAGAAAACCAGATTGCAATAATGAGACAATCATTAACGGATGAAGGACTTGAACCTGATGATATAAAAGATGAGATTGAGAAATTACAGAATTACGGTGATCTGGAATCTGCAGCAACTAAGAGACATAAAATTTTAATAAGAAAAAGTGCTCTGAAGTTACAGGAACTAGAACAAAAGTCTGAACAGGAACTAAAACAAAAAGCTGAAATTAAGAATCAGTTTATAAACAATGTTCGTAAGACTATTGATGAGAAATTAAAAACAAAGGAATATGATGGTATTCCTTTAAATCCAAAATTAGCACAAGAACTACATGACTTCCTCCTAGTAGATGGATGGGTTACACCATCAGGAGAAAAGCTTACAGGTTTTGATAAAGCTATTTTAGATTTAAAGAGACCTGAGAACCATGCACTAAAAGTGAAAGTTGCTCTTCTTCTAAAGATTATGGAAAAAGATCCTAATCTATCAACCATCCAGAAAGCAGGAGTTACAAAGAAGTCAGAAGAATTATTTAAACAAACTGTTGGATCAGTTAAAAAAGTAAAAACTTCTTCCACTGAACCACAGTCTAGATCATGGTCTTTTTAAAATATTCATATTTCTAACATAAAAATAATAATAAAATGGCACAACTTCAAACACTCCCAGGAGCTTCTGGGTTTATGTATGCTAGAGTAGCTTCTATGGACAAACGTGCTGTAGGGAAGCTAACTGACTCGAATCACTTAGAATCATTCCATTCTAGTGAACCTGCAGACTATGATAAAAAAATCATAAGTCTCTATACTCAAAGTTCATTGTACAGTAATGACTTTCTGGACATGATCAATAAGAGTACTCCTTACTATATTGATAATAATAGTGATTCTTGGAAATGGGAAATTTCTGTTCCTTACAAGTTCCCTAAGATTATTGATATTCCTACAACGACTTCTAACTTAAGTAAGCCTGGTATTGATGGACAGGAATTTCAACTTATTTTGGATACTAATGAATTCTCCAAGAACTCTATTGTATCTGTTGGTTCTCGTCAGTATGGTCCTCGCTTTTATGTTATTAAAGATCCACAGCCTTGGAGTGTAGGCTATCTTTATAGCTTCACACTTGTTACTGATAATCCTATCATAGATTTCGTTAGTTCTACCTTCCTTAAAGTTGGTTTGGAACTTGAATTGATTGATGGTGCTATTGGTGAATTTGATCAGGATTTGTTAGGTCTTCCTCGTTTGGGTGAAAAGATCCAGATGTTTGAAAGTCTTGGTTCTGGTTATGGATTTGAACACAAAATTACAGAATGGGCTGATCAGCGAATGATGGTTGATGCTGCAGGTCGTCCTCTGGATATTTTGGTATATGCTCCTCAGAAACGTAATACATCACCTCTTACTCGTAATGATGTTAAGTGGGAACCATTTATTGAATTCTGGATGCGTAAATCAATGTTGGAACTAAAGGTTAACAAGATGATCTGGGGTAAACCAGGAACAGTTAAGACCAATGGTTCTAGACAAGAAGTAAAACGTACCTCTGCAGGTGTTTATCATCGTATGAGAAACAATGGTAATCTTGTTCAATACAATCGTGGTGAATTCTCTGCAAATCTTATTCGTTCGGTATTTGGAGATCTTTTCTACAGGCGTGTAGATGTGGCTGACCGTCATGTCAAAATGTATACCAATGAATCAGGGTTTGATGTATTCCAACAGGCTCTTAAGAATGATGCTCTTAATTCAGGTTTGACCTTTATGGCAGATTCTGGTAATCGCTTCATGCAGGGTGAAGGTCAGCATATCACATATAACTTTGCATTTGATGCAATGGTTACACGTGAAACAGGTAGGGTGGAATTGATTCATCTTAAGGAACTTGATCTTCCTCAGTCTAATCTTGAGTTTGGACAGAATAAAAAATCTACTCCTGTCTTTATGGTATTTGATGTTAGTCCAATGAGTGATGGTTCTATGGTTAACAACATGCGTGAGGTCAGAATGAAAGGTGCTCCTTCTATGACTTGGGGTTATATTGATGGTACTGCTCACCACTTAGGTTTTGCTAAATCTCAGGGTATGAGTTCTGCTAACAAGTTCCCAGGTTATGAAATCTGGATGAAAGACCGTTGTGATTTGTTCATTGAAGATTTGTCTCGTACAGTCTTAATTGAAGAGATTCCTCAGTTCTAGAATATAAATTTAAAGAATACTCCTCAGATGTGGGGAGTATTCTTATAGATTAAGAATAGGAATTAGTAAAGTTTATTAATTGCCAGAGTTTCGATACTCATATTCTACAATAGTAAACCAATATAAATAACTACATTATGGGTAACATTGGAAAGATTGCAGTAATTAAAAGAGATTATAGTGATTCTCAAATACAGACTATGCAAAGTGGTCTTGCACAAAGAGGTTTATCAAGGATTCCAGGAACAGGAGTATTTAAGTTCCCTTATAAGGAATTAGATGGAAAATATAGGACAGGTCTTGATATAGAAGCAGCTTATATTAAAAGAATTCAGGATCCTCTTGAAAAAGAATTAGAGATTAAACGAATTACAGAATTGAAAGAAAGAATTCAAGCAGGTTTAGGTGATATTGATCTTAGTCCTCGTTCTCCTTTCTGGAATTATGCTTTATCAACATCTCAGGATGATCAAAGACATGTCCAACCTGCTAAGTTATTTGATGGAGATAACACATTTGATCTGTCAGTACCATTTCAGGAATTAACTTTTTCTTGGCTTAGAGTTCATCCAACAATTGCTTCTAGTTATCAAGCATGGGAACATGGAGATTATCCTGCAGATACACAGTTTTATGTAGCAGATAGTGAGATTGAGAATGCTATTATTTTTAAGAAGAAACAATTAATGAATAAGGCTATTTCTAAATTTGATGATATGACTCCTGATAGGAAACGTAAAGTTGCAAGACTATTAGGTTTACCTGTCACAGAAGATACTAAAGAAGAATTAGTTTATAATTTAGTTGATGATGTTCTTAAGGAAACTTCTTTTAAGACTGGAACATTCCAAGGTCTTTCAACTATTGATATTTTCAATAGATTTGCAGATATGAAAGAAAGCTTACTCCATATTAGGGATTTAATAAAACAAGCAATTACACACTCCATTTATAGAGTTAAACCAAATGGTAGAATCTATGAAGGTGAGTATGAACTAGCAGTCGATGAGGATTCATTAGTAAGATTCCTCGCAGATGATGATCATCAGGAAGATTTGTTAACTTTAGAGGGAAAATTGAAATCTAAAAAACTAGCAGCAGTATGATACCAGTAGATAGCTTATTATATAAAATAGACCAGAAGCTTAATAAGCTATCTACTAATTCACATCAGCAGATACAGCTTGAAGATAAGATTCTCGCTTTGAATGAAGCTCAAATTAAATTAATAAAACAGAAGATGGATGGAATATCCACTTCTGGTTTGGATTCTTCTAAGAAGAGATATGAGGATCTACAGAGATTAATAGAGAGTCATGAAGATCATAAGTTAGAATTAAAGGAGACTAATAAGGAACTAAATAAATGGACAGCTTCCATAGAAGGAATAACTCCTACATATATGTTTTATGTAGATAGTTATATCCTGGCTGACAAAGGTAGATGTAAGAATAGAAAGATATGGATTAATAAAGATCTTACAGCACATGGAGATATTCAGATCCTGCTAAATAATGATCATTATAAACCTTCTTTTGAATATCAGGAGACTTTTAATTATATTTCTTCAGATGAAATATCTATCTTTACAGATGGAACATTTACACCACTAAATTTATATTTATCCTATATAAGATATCCTAAGTATATTGATAAAGAGGGTTATATAAAATTAAATGGTGTTGCTTCTCTTAATCAGGATTGTGAACTAAAGAATTATTTGGAAGATGAATTAGTTGATCTTGCTGTTCAGAATATAGCAATGTATACTGAAAATTCTTCTGCAGTTCAAAATGCTAGATTAAGAATACTAACGAATGAATAATTTTTATATATAAATTTAATAAATAAACAAAATGGCTGATTACTCGTTGACTACGCTATTTGTAGTTCCAGTAGGGCAAACCGCACTCCCTAGCTCTGGTTCTACACAAGATTTGGCTGCAGGCAATGTAGGTCTTTTTAGAAATGACTACAGTGTCGCTACTTCAGCAAATATTGCTGCTGCACCTTATTTCTATGTTGCTCAGGGAAGAGCTAATACTTACCTTCAAGGTAGTAAAAAATCTGACAAAATTAAGAGCACGAATGTTATTGATTGGTACAAAGTAAATGGTTGTGCTACTTCTCGTAACCAAATTATGGAAATAAGTGGTTGGAATGTAAAATGTGGTGAGGATGTAACTTTAACTTTACGTGCTCATTCTAGTTACATTGGAACTCTTTATTACAATGGTTTAACTCGTTCTGTAACTGTAAAGGCTCCTTGTTGCGATTGTGCAGGTGATCCTTGTGTTAATGTTGATGTTCCTGCATTAATTGATGCTTTCATTGTTAAGCTTACTACTCAGGCTCCTGGTGCTAATCCAGATAATATCTTCCTGACTAAGTTCTTTAATTTTGAACGTATTGGTACTGGTACTACAGCTATTCTTCGTATTCATGGTAAGGCTTTAACATCTTATGGTGTTCCTTGTGATGTCTCTGCATTCCCATACGAATATGATAGAATGTGGTTCAATACATTCGTATATTCAGGTCCTCCTACTACTGTTGACTTCATTGTAAATGATTCTTGCAATATTGTAGCAAGTTCTGCCACTACACAGACTTCTACCTATCCTGTAGGAACTTCTGCAGAAGTAAAACAGTTGGAGAAAAACTTCCACAGCTATCAAGCTGCTTATCTTAAACATCTGTATAAGTTAGCAGGTTACAATGGTAACTTTGAAAGCCAGGTAACTGATGGTACAGTGTATGACCTGTATTATATCAAATTTCTTGAATATGATAGGTCTGCTCATAATTGGGGAGATTATGTACCTATTGATAGTACTGTTGTTATTGCCGCCACTACTGGAGGTGCATATGCATCAGCTCTTGAAACTGCTTTAGTTGCTGCTCTTGGTGCAGTTGTTAGTAACAATACTTGTATTACTACTACGACAACCACTACTGTTGCTCCTACAACTACCACTACTACTTCACACGCATAGTAGTAGGCATTGTAATATAAACCTATGCCAGAGGTGAGAGGATCATCCTCTGGCATATTTATTTAAAATATATGACAGATCTAAAATTAGATATATTAGTAGTTCCTACATATAATACTAAGACTATGGGTATTGCAGATGCTTCTCGTTACCCTAATGATATGTCAGGTATTATGTCTCCGACTATTGAAATAACAATTCCTGGTTTTGGTAGAAAGATATTTCCTTTTAGTATTGATAACTTCACTATCTATTCATCTAGTACACTAGAACTTACAGAAGTAGGTGATGAAGATGTACCATTACCTGATGGTGTTTACTTCTTAAAATATTCAATTGCTCCTGCTTACATTAACTATGTAGAGAAATCTATAATGAGAGTAGATGTACTTCAGGAGAAGTTTGATGAAGCTTTTATGCATTTAGATTTTATGGATAGTAATCGTTCTATCAAGATGCAAACTAAAGTAGATCTAGACACTGTATATTACTTTATCCAGGGAGCTATTGCTGCAGCAAATAATGGTGCAGTAGATGAAGCTAGTAAGCTTTATACACAAGCAGATAAGATGCTTACTAGTATTATAGGTAACAATTGTGGATATTCTGAGAATAATTATATAACAAATTTTGGTATAAATGGCAACATGTGATGCAGGAATTTATAGAATAGTTAATATCAAGCTCACACTAAAAATTATCATTTTAAATTTAAAGAAAAATAAATATGAGTGCAACATGTAAAAAATGTGGAGCTAATGTTGGATGTGGCTGTCAATTAGTTAATGGTCTATGTCCTGCATGTGCTGCTTTAGAAAAGAAATAGATTTAAACTAAAAAGTCATGATAACTCCAAGACTTATAAATGGTTCAGAACATATTGAGATTATAGATTTATTGAATGATATTGATTGTAAAATTGCTATATTAGCAAAAGATTTCTACAATAATATTATATTCGCTTTGAATAGACCTGTATCACGTAATACTATGCGTGATCTTCTTCATTATAAAAGGATTTTAATATACAAATCATGTAATCGTCATTATGCTAGTCACTATACAGTGAAAATGATTGCAAGTAAAGTTAAACTTTTAAAATTTAGATAATAATGTCAGACTGCAATAATTGCTATAATGGATGTCCTGATATAAAATCAGATCAGTGTATTAGATACACAGGAATTGACATTCCTATTCTAGGGATAGAATCTGGTGACTCTCTCTCATATGTTGAGCAAACACTAATTCAGTATCTGCTGTCTACATTAGATGGAACAGGTATAAAACCAGATATTGATCCTGCACAACTTGGAACATTAGTAACAAGTTTTTTACTTGAGTGTAAAGATGTGTCAATTGTAGATTTATCTATAGCATTAGCAAAAGCTATAGTAAGTCTTGAAACTGATATTGATGGTCTTACATCAACTGTAAATAGTATAAATGCTTCCTTTACTGTTTCATGCCTTTCAGATGTAACTGCAGAGTCTCATATTCATGAGGTTGTACAGTCAATAATTAATTCTCTTTGTACACTTAAAACTAATTTAGAGAACCTGGCTCATGATGTTGATGTTAACTACGTCAAACTTGATGAACTTAGCTCATTAATAGATGAACATATAGGCACTGGATCAACATTAATTAAGGATAAGATGGTTCCCTATGTTGCAGTAGAATACTATGGTCCACTTTCTAATTTTGATATATCAGGCGCAGGAACAGGAAATTGGATAGATATTTATCTATGTAATGGAAATCATAATACACCTGATAAAAGAGGAAGAATTCCAGTTGGTGCTACAACAGGTATGGGAGGTGGAACATTTGATACCACAACAGATCCTGCAGTAGCTGGAAACCCCACCTATGTTCTTCTATCCAAAGGAGGAAGTAATAATATTACTCTTTCTGGCTCTCAATTACCTAGTCATACTCATTTAGCATCAGTAAAAGTAACTGAGGATGGTCACTACCATTATAGTTTTAATACAAGTACATTAAATGGAACTAATCTTAGTGCTTCTAATTTCCCTTTAAAAGGTTTTTCAACTGGTGGTAATATGGGTTATGAAATAGTAGCAGATAATGCTACTCCTACTATTGGTAAAACTAATTCTACAGTTACAGGAGTTAAAGTAGCTGTAGACAATTCTACTGTAGGAGAGAATAAATCACATTCAAATATTCCTCCTGTATTAGCTTGTTATTATATAATTTACATCCCTTAAAAATCATTGTTATGTCTGGATGCAATAGTGGAAGAAGTTATCAGAAAGTACTAGGTTCTGCCATAAGTAAAAGAGGTGGATGTGGTTGTAATGAGGATCCATGTAAAGATACTTACCAGGGACCAAATCTACCCTGTACAGGCATAGAAACTTACACTTCTATGGAGGTAGTTATTCAGATGATTGATCAGAAGATATGTGAATTAACTGAATTGTTAAACACAATAACAACTACATCAACAACAACAACATTACCATTATGAGTGTTAAAATAACTCTTACAAATGTAGGTTCAAATATAAGTCCTACTTTAGATATTTACTCTAATGCAACAGGTACTTGGGTATTCTTTAAAAATGTATCTGTTACAGATTTACTTGGAGGATATGTATTTACTCCTCCTTTGAATGCAACTGGGTATCAAGTTAGAGATACAGGTGCGTGTGGAACTATTCTTGAATTATATTGTGAATATATTACAACCACTACCACTTATAATCCTTCTTATACCACAACTACTACAACTACAGCAGCTCCTGTTTATTGGTATATTCTTAGTAAATGTATTCCTAATGGAACTGATTATTATGCAGGACCATTTTATACTAACATGTACTCTATGGGGGATAGAGTAGAAGGTGCTACATCAACCTATTATGTTGTAATTGGTTCTTATACAACAGAGCCTGTTAATAGGGAGAAATTATCTGGAATTACTGGAACAGGCTATAGAGGCTGTCCATAACTAAAATAATCTTGGTAATTTTGTTGGTTTTATTATCAGGATGAGGCTCTCAGTATTTATTACTGGGAGCTTTTTTTAAATTATAACTTATTTAGTTATAGTATATAATCTAGATAATTAAAAAAGTTTTGAAAATATAAAAAGATGGTATATCTTTACCTGTAATTTAATTCTTCTTATTAATGGCAACTCTCAGATATTTAGTTTCTTCTGTAAGATCAATGCATAAACTCTTATCCACAGATGCTACAATAACGGATAGAGTAATAGCTGCTGAAATTAAAAGTAATGCTCGTTTACTTATAAAGAGAGATACAAATCTTAGGAAACTTTGGGCTACAGATACTATATTTACAACAATCCCTTGTTTAGAAATGGAAGAAGTTCCTATTACAGAATGTTGTGATTATATAGATACTTGTACAATAGCTAGGACTAAGTATAAACTCCCACGTATTTCTGAAGGTAATTATCAGTACATTATCCAAGGTGTCTATAGTATTAATGCTATGGGTGGTAAAGGAAAGAAGATAAAAGAGATATCTATTAATAGGTATCTGAATCTTCTAAAACTTCCTATTATAAAGAAGGAAGCATACTTTTGGATATCTAATGATTACCTTTACGTAACTAATTCATCTATCCAGGCAATAAGAGTAGCAGCTCTATTTGAAGAGGATATTCCTAATTTTATAATGTATTCTCCATGTGCATGTAAGACTACCAAGGTTACAGATGAGGATTGGTGTAGGAATCCATTAGATAAGGAATTTGCTTTGCCAGGATACCTAGAGAAACAAGTACTGGAATTGGCTTCACAAAAATTACTTAGTACCTATTTTAAAATTAAATCTGATAATACACAGAATAGTGTGGATGATCAGTCTGCTATCCAACCTTCCAGATATTCACAACCTCAATCTTCAGGTAATGAGAGTCAAAGTTGATTGGAGAAGTGCTAGTAAAGAAAACTACAAAGATTTCTGCCATAGATATAGTAGTATAAATATATCCTTTGACACATGGCAAAACATACTATACTCTTATAATGATCAGTTTAAGGAGTATATTCTTGAAACAGGAGAAAAAGCAAAACTTCCATTAGGACTTGGAGAGTTTTCAATTAATAAGAAGAAGAGAAAAAGAATAAAGGTAGATGTCAGACACAACAGAGAATTTATTAATCTACCAATTGATTGGCAAAAAACTAAAGCAAAAGGAAAAATAATCTATAATTTTAATTTCCATACAGAAGGTTTCTCTTTTAACTGGATTTGGTTTAAATCAAGTGCAATGTTTAAGCAATCTGATTTATGGAGATTTAAAGCAAGTAGAGTTACTTCCAGATTATTAACTCATTATCTTAAGTCTGATAATAAATATCAGCATCTATATAGAGAATGGCAACACTAATTATATAAATTAATTGAGATGTCTTACTATTACAAATATAATTTTACCAGTCCAGAACTGGTATACTCTGTAGTTAAGGAGGAACTTAAGAGTTACTTTGATACAGGTGCTGTAGATGATTTACTATTTCCTACCTATGTTGATAAATGTCTTCGTAAGTTAGGGAGATCTTCCTATGTAATTAGTGAAGAGATGATGACAATAGAAGATTTTGAATCAAGATTACCTGATAACTTCTATGCTGTTAGAGAAGCTTGGTTATGCTCTGAAGTAAAAGGACCTATTACACAAGTACCTAGTGCTTATTATTCCCAATCTGATACTCAGGATACAACATTAATTGGTCCAATAACTACGGACGAAGTTGAGGATGAACATTGTTGCCACCATCATGATGATGAGGAATTACTTACCTACAAAACTAATTATCAGGAGTCAAAATCATACAAAAGACAATATCTTCTTAAACCAGGGAATATTTCTGCTAATAAGAATTGTGATGTGAATTACTCTAATGAATGGTCTTTCTTCTCTGAAAATCCTTCTGGTTATGCTCCTGGCAATGCTGATTATGATTCATTTGATATTAGAGATAATAAATTCATTACCAATTTTAGAACTGCAGTAGTTTATTTAGTATTCTATGCTACAGCATATGATGAATCAGAAAATCAATTAATACCTGATAATTACCGTATTAGGGAATATATTGAGAGTTTTATAAAATATAAAGTATTTGAGACTTTGTATAATCAGGTTAATGATGAAACATATAATCAGATAGAAAAAAAGATGATGCTTTATAAACAAGCTTCAGATGAAGCATTTATACTTGCAGATATAGAGGTAAAGAAACAAACAGTATATCAGAAACAAAGAAGTATAAAGAATAATCTGAATAGGTTTCAGATGTATGAGTTACCCACACGAATCAGTAGAAATAGTTTAAGCAGAAATAGATAATTATGGCTACTTCAGAACAAGATAGTAATATCAAACAAGAGTTTAATACAGCTTCAGTTGGGTTAAACCAAGACCAATCTGCTAATCAGGTTAAAAAAGGTGCATTAACTTACGCCTTGAATGCTACTATTGAGAACTTTGATGCTAATTCTGTGTCTTATCAGAATGAGGGAGGTAATGAATTCTGCCTTAATTTCCCTGCTGATTTTGTTCTTATAGGCAAACATTTCATTCCTGAGAGAAATAAACATATATTCATGTTAGTTAATCCTGAAACAGAAGAGAGTCAGATAGGATATATGGATAATACTGATTGTGTATATAGAACTTATGCAACTGGTGGGTGTTTGAATTTTAATGTAAACTATCCTATTCACAAGATAGTTCATAAGATAACTAATTGCTCTACAGAGATTTACTGGGCAGACAGAAATGGTAGAAGATATATGGATCTTGATAATATTCCATATCTTCTTCAATCAGGGAGTACTTTATGTGATCCTAAATATGGTAAGGAATTAGATTGTAATCAACTTAAGTTACAGTCAAATTTCTCTATTCCTACTCTTGAGATTAAGGATGTTGTAAGTGGTGGAAATCTTATAGCAGGTACTGTTCAGTTTGGAATTCAATATTCTGATGCTAATGGTAATCCATATACATCTTATTATTCAATTACTAATCCAACTTCTATTTCTGATCCTACCATAACAAGTATGAATTTTAATTATCCTGTTGGTAAATCAGTTATCGTTAATATATCTAATCTTGATTCAACTGGTCATTTTCAATACTTTAATCTTGTTGTTATTAAGACTATCAATGCTATAAGTACTCCAGAATTAGTTGGTACTTATTACATTGATAATACTCAAAAACAAGTAATTTATACTGGTCAGAATGTAGAAGCTATCAAACTCTCTATGGAAGAAGTATTTGAGAAATTTCCTACTTATGATATAGCTGAGGATGTAACTACTGTCCAGGATGTTATTATATGGAGTGGTCTTACTTCTATTGATAGAATCAACTATCAGAGTATTGCTAATAAAATAAAGCTCTATTGGGAAACTTGGAGAATACCTTCTACTGAAAATTATGCTACAGAGTTAAATACTACTAATTTTAGATCCTATTTAAGAGATGAAGTATACCCATTTGAAGTAGTATTTCTACTTGCTAATGGAAAACAGACAGATAGATTTCATATACCAGGCAGAGCATTAACTCCTGATGAAATTAATAAACCTGAGATATCTACTTTAAATGCTGATTTTGTAGGAACCCCTACATATTATGTAGATGATATTGGATTTTCTCCTTATTGGAAGATTTATAATACTTCTTCTGTATTAGGAACTTCTGAACAATTTAGTTCAGATCCAAAATATAAAGGATCTTATCAGTATGGTGAATTTGCTTATTGGGAATCAACTGAAGAGTATCCTTGTGATAAAGTTTTGTGGGGAGAGCTTGCAGGTAAAAAGATAAGACATCATAAGTTTCCAGATGTATCTGTATCTCCTATATTTGAATCAAAGACATTTACTAATGTAAATTCTATGGTAATGGGAAATGATGCTATATTTCCTATTGGTGTAAAGATTGATGTTCAATATTTAAAATCCCTTATAAATAGTTCAGATCTAACAGATAGTCAGAAAAGTGACATAGTTGGATTTAAGATTGTGAGGGGAGACAGAAGCACAAATAAATCTGTAATAGCAAAAGGTATCTTAAGAAATGTAGGCATTTATGAGAGAGAAGATCAGAAATTCTATTATCCTAACTATCCCTACAATGATCTAAATCAGGATCCATTTTTAACAAGTACTAATAATGCATTCTCACAGACATGTAATACCTACAATATAAATATAAATCATCTTGAGCGTGATTCTTCTGGTGGTGCAGATTTTGCGGACATTCAGTATACTGATTGTAATACAAATAAACAGGCAGTAAAAAGATTCTATTCAACTGATACATTTGAACTATGCTCAATTTCAAAACCCATCTTTTTGAATTCATCAGCAGGAGTAGTTAGTATAGCTACCTATGAAGAATGGAGAATTCAGATTAAGTTTGGTATAGGAACTGTTGGATGGGTAGATCCTGTCGATGGTTATAAAGAAATTCCTTTTGGTCCTGGTTATTCTTACTTGAATGTTGTAGTAGGAACAGGTGCACCTAAAGGTATCTCTGGTGCAGAAATATCTACTTTATATCTTGGTTTACATGCACCTTCCAGTATATGTAATAAGTATTCTGAGTTACCTGCAATAAAGGATAATGAAACTCTTAAATATAGACAAGTATTTAATTCTCCAGAGACTTCTTTTGGTCAGCCTTTTCTTGGTGATACTCTTAAGTTAGAGAGTGTAATATTTGGAACAGGAAAAGCTCATTTTGTAGAGGTTAAGAATAATGCTAAGTATAAATTAATTACAGAACAAGCTCAAAGAAAAGCTCTGGATAGCTCTAATAAACTGGGAGCTATTACTAGTGATTTCAATGCATCAGCAATGTTTGCAGCTTATCAGGCTTATCTTACTATTTATATAAATGGTATAACAAGAAAGAACTTTGCTTACTCTTTTAATTCTATAGCAGATTATAATTATATGACAACTATTCCTAATGAATTAGGAATTAAACAAAGGAAATTAGATATTAAACGTTATCTAATACCTGGAGTACAATCTGTTAATGATGAGTTTACTATTAATAACTATGAGAGGGAATCTTCCATATATCTAAGAACAGATTTGGATAAGACTCCTTTACCTCATCCAGATAAAACACCTAATATGTTATTTGGTGATATAAGTCTGGTTTCGGATAAATCCAGATTTACTGTATCTGGAATAGGTAATTGTAATAAACCAGGGAAGGAAGAACCAATTCAAGTTGTTTCCTATTATGCATCTCTTAAGAATGATATATTAAATCAGTGGGGACAGATATATTCTTATGAGGCAATTGATACAGGGTTTCAAAGGATATTTAATAATCCTACTGATCAACCTGATGTTATATTTGGTGGGGATACATTTATTAATAGATTTGCTTTTAAAACTAAGTTACCATTCTTTATTGATAATAGAGTAGGAGCTCCTGATGATAGTGATATATTTTATGATGAAATAGGTAATATAGCTTATCCTAAATATTGGCACTCAGCTAGATCTATTCTGAAGGATTATATGTCTTCTGGAGGTTTATTATCTAATATTATCTCTTATAAAGCACATAATTTTGATTGTCCTAATGATGTTGTTAATACTGTTATTGAAGCTATTCCTATTGGTTCAGAGACTTCTATTACAACAACAACTACAACAACTACATTAAAACCAGATGTTCCTGTTGATTCAGAGTTGACTTACTATGATGGGTATTTCTATTTATTTGCTTATGGTACACCTAATTTCTATTGTGAGAGTTCATATAATTTAGATCTTAGACAAGCTTTTAATAATAAAGAAGGTGATTTTTATCCTCATGTAAGTACTGGAATTCCTGATGAATGGGTACAGGAATCTTTTGTGTCTATTGCTATGGATAACACATACTATTATAATACTACTTATTCTAAGCAAAACAAAGAGAATACTTTTACTAGTCTTCCTCCAGATTGGGAGGAAAAGTTGTGCTATACTCATTTTCCTTTTAGAAGTATATATTCTAATAAACAGGATACAAATGCAACTACTCATGTAAATAATTGGCTTGTATATTCTCCATTATCATATTTTGATTTTCCTCAGACTAATGGTAAATTAATATCTTTAGATGGTATTCAGAATAAAGCTATATTAGCCAGGTTTGAGAATAAGAGTTTATTATATAATAATCTCTTAACTGTAAATACAAGTAATCCTCAAGCTGCCTATTTTGGTAATCCTGATATGTTTAAAGGTGCACCTCCTATTGATTTTGCAGAAACGGATCTTGGATATGTAGGAAGTCAGCATAAGATGTTATTAAAGATACCTCAGGGTCAAGTAACTATAGATGCAAAAAGAGGTCAGATATTTCTAATTGAAGGAACTCAGATTTCTGAATTATCTACATTTGGCTCTGGAATGAATAGATTCTTTACAGATCATTTAGCATTTGAGATTCTAAGATATTATCCTGATGTAGATATAGATAATGCCTATAATTCTATAGGATTACATGGTGTATATGATTCTAAATTTGATAGACTTATAATTACTAAATTAGACTATATTCCTCTTAATAAAGAAATTAAGTATGATAGTTCTACTTTTAAATTTTATATAAATAAAAAGATAGGAAATGAGACTATAAAAGAGACAGTATTATTAACAGATACCGATTATTTCTGTAATAAATCCTGGACTTTATCCTATAACATGAATACTAGATCCTGGATTAGTTTTCATAGTTATATCCCTAATTTCTATATTGCAGAGAATAACTTCTTTTATTCAGGTATAAAAGGATGTTGTGATGAATTTGATGCTGTAGCAGTAGTTTCTGTTCCAGAACCAAGTACTTCAACAACTACTTCTACAACTACTATTGTATGTTCTTTGAATGCTGAAGTTATACCTATTACAACTACAACAACATCAAGTACTTCTACCACAACAACTACTAGTACAACTGCTTATATTACAACTACAACTACAACTACAGCACACCTATGTTGGACTTGCCCAGAAGGTTATGTACCAATAATTAATGGATGTTATACAGAGGAAAGTATAACTCCTAATCCTCCTTCTGCAGCAGAAATCTTAGCTAATAAGACTTATGGTGGTTATGGAAAATCTGGAGGTAAATTCTATAGATTAGAAGGTGCTGACTATATTGAAGATGATACTATTCCTATTCTTACTACAGATGTAGTATGGAAGAATACATCAGAGAATCTTACTGATGGGGTATTAAATAGATGTGGTGTCTGGTCTGCATTAGATGCTACTCCAGGACAATACATAGGTTTTGGTAGAGAAGTAGTAGCTCCAGTTGGTAAGATTTACTATGTAGGACTTGGTGCAGATAATTATATGTCTCTGGAAATTAATAACATATTAGTTAAGCAATTCCCATCTGGAGATACTATAAATGATCATTATGAGAGTTGGCATTTATTCCCTGTATATTTAAATGCAGGATCCAATCTTATTCATATGATTGGTTATAATGATCTTGCCTTAGCTTGTATGGGAGCTGAAATTTATGATGCAACTCTATCTCAATTACAGAATGTTACTTCTGTAGCTGAATTGGATGCTCTAACTATATTCTCTACTAAATCTTTAATAGGATCTTATGTAGAAGAAGGAAACTTTGGAACTGGATTTACATGTCCAGATGGCTATACTCTAGTTAATAGAGATGGTGTTCTTACATGTGATAGGACAATTTATACAGATTGTGACGGAAATACTATATAATCATGGGTCAAGTAAAATATCAAATAATAAGTGGGGCTCCTAATTTTACTGTTAGTCTATCTCCTAAGCTTGTACCAGATCAGGTACAAAGTTCTCCAGGTATATACTTATTTGAGGATGTACCTATGGGAACTTATATTCTGACTATTGTAGATGCTAATCTTTGTAAGTTTACTGCATCTGTAGATGTAGATATTTATCCTTGTATTCTTGAAGGTAAAATATTCTGCGGTGATGATTGTACTATTACAGGGATTATAGATTGTAACTTTATTATTGATACAACTACCACAACTACAACATATTCGGGTCTATGCACTACTTGTCCTGAGGGTTATACTGCTACAGTAGATTCTTGTTATATTGAAGATATAATTTCTCCTTATAGTCCAACTAATCCTCAAACTCTCTTTGTAAAAAGTAATAAGAGATATGGTACAACTGGTACAATAGTATTTCAACCTGGATGGAATTATGATGGAAGTGGTAGTACATATAATGCTTATACAACAGGTAATTTCTGGATTAATCCTATGGTTGATTCTATTGGTGGTACAAATACAGATGGTATTATGAATAAGAATGCTGTTTGGTCTGGAGTTACTTTAGATGGACAAACAGTAGGATTTCCTATATGTATTGATATCGCTCAGGAGAAAACTTATTTAGTAGGACTTGGATGTGATAATTATGCAGAAATAAAAATTGATGGGGTTTCTGTATTAATGCAGGACTATAATGCATTATATACTATCTATGCTGATAATGGTTGGGATATTCCTTCCACTAAAGAAAGTACATTTAGACTTTGGTTTATATATCCTATTACACTTACTGCAGGAAAGCATATAATTGAACTTATAGGGCATAATGATACTAATGTTGCAGCAGTTGGACTAGATATATATGATATGTCTGAGAGTGCTTTAATGGCTTGTAATAGCTATGATGATATGGGTTCTGGATTATTATTTAGTACAAAAGACGAAGTTGGTAAACTAGTTAAGATAGGTAATGAAGGTCAAGGATATAGTTGTCCAGAAGGTTATGTTTTAGGATATTGTGATGATTATCCTATGTGTTATAAAATTGAGTATATACCTTGTAGTAGTCAGCCTCTTACTACTTCAACAACTACTACAGATTGTATGCGTCCTACAGGATTATCCTCTGATGCTTTGCAATATAGAATAATGAATGATAGTGGTATAACTTATGATTGTTATGCTACACTTGATCTTGCAAATCAGGGTATAACAGATTTTATTATAACTGAAGAAAATACAACACAAATAATAGAATATACAAGTATAGCAGTGGGAGAGAAACTATATTATGATTTTGGAACAAATTGTGATGTAATGTTTGATGGATACTTTGCAGTTGTTAATACTCTATATGATACTACACCACAAATAGTTCATGTGATTAATGGAATAATTACAGAGATATTTGATTATGCTCCTATTATTCAAAAATGCTATGGACTACTATATAATTGGTGGGTTGCTTCTTATAATACAGGTGGTGCTTCAATAGCTCCTATTGGATGGCATATTCCTACAGATACTGAGTGGAATACACTAGCAACTACTCTTGGAGGATTATCTATAGCGGGTGCTTCTATGAAAGAAGCAGGAACAGTTAATTGGGTAGCTCCTAATACTGGTGCAACTAATAGTAGTGGATTTACAGCATTACCAATTGGAGATAGAGACTGGATGGGAGGATTTGGTAATCAAGGATATTATGCAACTTGGTGGTCTTCCGCAGAAGCTTCTCCAGGAAATGGTAAAGACTATCATGTTGAGTTAAATTATAACTATCTTGGGTGGACAGGTCAAACTCCTAATATGGGTGCAGGTCTTAGGGCTATTAAAAATGATAATGTTATGTCTTCTGTAGAAGTAGTTGATTATGATGGTAATGTATATACACCAATTCAGATAGGATCTCAGATATGGACTCTTGAGAATCTTGTAGCTACACATTTTAGTAATGGTGTTGCTATTCCTAATTTATCAGATAGTACAGCTTGGAGTACAACTACTGCTTTTGCATTATCTGCATATGATAATAACTGGATTGGTAATGCTTGTATTCCTGAACCACCTATTTAAATTTAAAAGCTATGTCAAAAATTGTTCTTATAAAATTAACAAAAGCAAGTCCTAGAGTAGGACCATTCATACTTCTTAATCAGGTAGGAGAAACTATTGCTGAGAATTTATCCAGAGGAGCATTGATTAGAGGAATCAATTTAAATCTGGAAGACAATATAACCTCTATCTTGATTAAGTCTATAGGAGATTGTGAGTACTCTAAAAGGGTACACATTGGTACTGCTACACCTTCTCAACTTAAGAATATAAAATTTAAGGAGATTAATACAGCTTGTTTATGGAGACATCTTACAAATGCAAATGTCTATAATAACTTCTATGGAAGAATTCATCCATATGTTATTGAATATGTATTCTCATATCAATATCAGGATCAAATACTACAGAATATTCAGGATTATACAAAGACTTATAAATATAGTTTAGATGATACTGGAGTATTTAGTTACAATAATAGAGTAGAAGTAGATGCCTTCTTTAATAAATCTGTTATTTATAATGGTCAGCAATCCTCTGGTAATCTTGTATTAGTTCCAAAACCTAAGAACAATATGCAAGCTTACCTTAAATATCCTATATATGAAACTAATAGTAAGCAGATAATGGTTACTAAGAGTGATAACTTTTATCAATATAATACTTTCTGGTCTATTGTTAAAGATAGTTCTCAACCTTTATTTATAACTCCATGTGATTCATTATCAGTACCTAAACAAGTAAATGATGCTAATATGGATTATGGAATGAGATCCTTTAAGAAAGAACCTTTTAAAGCTAAGGAATTAAGAATTAGGCATACTCTGGATAATAGAGATGATATTCATCTTGTTTCTCAATTCATTGTCATACCTACACAAATATCTTATAAGTAATGGCAAAGAAACAGACAAATTGGTTAGAAAAGTATCTTCCATCTAAAGAAGAAGATCCTGAGATGTTATATAAGGACAGGTATAATACTCCCCTTAGTGAGAAAGAACAACCTCTTTTTAATCAGTGGGTGTCTGAAGAGTCTAAAAAGAGAAGAAGAGATATCTTAATGGATAAAGGTACTTATGATCTTCAAGGGTTTTGGAAGAATGACAGAACTATGGATTCAGATAGTCATGGTTCTGATAAATGGAAAAAGCCCAATCATCCTACCTTTAGCATTGAGTCTATTTATAATGGTATGAATGGTAATCAGGCAGGTTCTTGGGGAGAGGATGGAAGTTACTACCCTTCAAGACAGACAAGAGATTTGTACAAAGAAGAGTACTATAAACAAATGTTTAACAGAGAACCAAACAGACCTGAGCATTTAAACCTGAATAAAAGCACAAATTTATCTCCAAGTATATATGATGATGGTGGAAATATTACTCCTGCAAGAAAATGGTTAGAGGAAGATGATAGTCTAACTCCCCAGGAAAAAGTACTTAGGGCACATGCAAATGAACCTAATTTTGGACAACGTATGTCTGATGAAGCTTGGAGCACTATTAATACTATTGGTAGTCTTACTCCTGCATGGTCTTTGTTTGCTGCTAATCAGGCAGGTAGAAATATAGATAAAGGTAAATATATGGATGCAGCCATTGATGCTGCTATGATTACTGCTCCTTTAGCTATTAGTAAAGGAATTAAGTCTATCATTCCATATTTTAAAGATCCTAGTAAGATTAATCCATTAGCTTTTAAACCCTCTGAAGATATGATGTATAGAGGTATTGGAGAAGAAGGATATAAAGATGCTGTTAATTCTGGCGTATTTAGACCTCATCAGAATCCAGTAAAGAATGATATTAAGACTCCATCAGGTCGTACATTTACATTAGGAAAAACTTTTGATAAAACATACTATACAGATAAAGATCACTTTCATGTATTAAAGGATTATAATCCCTCTTATATAGCTGAGGTCCCTAGAAATGCTGCTGAATTTAGAGCAAGATATGGGAGAAGAAATGACTGGTCTTGGCTTACAGAAGAACAGATTTCTGTTACTCAGGGTAAGATATATAAAAAGAATTGGTTACAGGGATACAAAGAAGTAACTCCTAAACTTGCTGATGGTGGAAATCTAACTGCCAAACAAGATGTTACAAGAGTAGTTGTACCTCATACTCAGAGATTTAATCAAGAGGAATATGATTACTATCATCCTGTTAAAGAGAAAGGAATTACCTCTGGAGATTGGAAACAGGATTTGTTATATAACAATCAATGGCTTATTAATGCTCCTGTTGTTGGAGATCAAGTTAAAAAGAAAGCAGAAGAAGTATCTAGAATTAGTGAGGGAAACTCTCAAGTAGTAAATATTACTAAAAATGATTCTCTTTATAAAGCAGGTGCATTAGAACCTTATACAGGAACAAGTGGAGGATATGGTGAAAAAAGATCTATAGATTTAGTTGATCAGTATTTTAATGAGAATAATTTGGAAAAATCTAAATATACCCCTAAATCAAATTATCTTCCTTTTCTTCCTTCTTATTCTATAAAGGGAAATGAGAATTTTAAGAATACTATTCCTGATGTGTTACATGATATTATATCAAATTCTCATAATAACACTGTTGTATCTGATTCCGCTTTTAATGCTACTTATAACAAATTTTTAGAAGATAAAAATCCTATTTATAGTCAACGTGATTATAGTTCTGAACTAATGCATTTAACAGGAACTAATCTTGGGGGTCATAAAACAGGATTAGCTTGGGATAAATCAGTAGACTTGCCTTATGCTTCTATATCAGATGCTTGGGATTTTGAACCAAATCATTATACAAAAAAATGGGCTTATGGAGATAATCCTAATAATTCTCCTGAAGTAAGAGAAGAAGCAGAAAGATTTAGACAACTTGCTAAGATACAATCTACTCTAATGCATAAAGCAGGAAAACCATTTAAGATTTATGATAGATTTTACTTTGATCCAAAGACTAAAGAATATATTCCTGATGATAGTATTCAGTCTATAAAGAAGAAAAAAGGTATAACTCCTTTACAAGATGAAATAATGAATAAAGACTACGATAAATATTTTAGTTTAGAGAATGGAGGACAGTTGACAAAGTTAGATCAACTTACTAATTTTTCATCATATGACAAATCTGTTAAAGGTGGATGGTTAGATAAGTATTAAATTTTATAAAAAAAATTTCATGTTAGTATTAAGTCAAATATGTAAGATATGTAAGAAAGAATTACCTTTGAGTTCAGATTATTTTTGGGTAAGAAATGATTATAAGACAGGATTCTATAGCACATGTAAACAGTGTGTGTCTAATAAAGATAATATAAATGCACAAAAAACTCAGGACTTAAAAGATAATAAATGGACTTGCACATCATGTAATAAAACATTAGATTTAAACTCTAAGAATTTTTATAAGAGAAATGATTCTTTTACAGGGTATCAATTTAGATGTAAGAGTTGTTTACGAAAAGATCCTAATAGATATGACAGATTAGTAAAGAAGGATGATTTACTTTATTTTCTAAAAGATTGTCTTAATGGGGCTAAGCATAGATCTTTATATAAGAATATTGAGTTTGATCTAACTCTGGAATTCTTACAAGAGTTATGGAATAAACAAAATGGTCTGTGTGCTCTTACTAAAATTAATATGACACATACTATTTTAGAAGGAAAATTAAATACAAATTTGAGTATTGATAAAATAATACCTAAATTAGGATATATCAAAACTAATGTACAACTAGTTTGTATGTGTGTTAATAGAATGAAGAGTGATTTATCTATTGAGGAATTAAAATATTTTTGTAATTTAATACTACAAAACAATGACTAAAGATCTATTCTTAAAAATATCCAAGATTAAGGATATAAATGAATTTTACTCTAAATTTCCTTCTGAAGAAGCATTCATGAAGGTGCATGGAAAAGCATTTAAGAAAGCCTTACTAGGAGCTAGTATAGACTCTGCTGAAAATGGTATAAACTATAAGTTTGGTCAGTATAGTAATACTCCTGGACAACTTGGATATAATCTATCTGGAGATGAGAATGGACAACAGTTTAATCTGGAAGGACAACCAATGTCTAATAATTCTGTACAACAGTCAGTTGCAGGTAAATCAGATCCTACTATTATGGGAGATAGTAAACTTCAAAGTAATGTAATGCAAGGTGTAAATGCTGCAGGTGAACTTGTAGGAGGTATACGAGCATTATCAGGAGAGAAGAAGAAACTAAGAGGAGCTAAACAAATGCAGCAATTAAGTGATGTTGAACTCCTTGCTTCAAGAACTAGACCAGAAGAAGTTAGAAGAAGGTATGTTCGTCCTGAAGATATGATAACTTCAGGAGAAGAATTATATCCTGCATATGGTACAGGTACTAATGTTCTTGGTAAAGATGGAGTTACTATTAGAAAAGCTGAGAATGGTTTTACTAATTTTATGAATTCAGGTGGAGAAGGATTTGCTAATAATATGGTAAAGAGTGCTTTCAATAATAATGCAGGGAGTCAGATTGGTGGAGCTGTTGGAGATGCAATTAAAATAATTCCTGGAGTTGGACCAATTATCAGTACTGTTGCTAAACCTATTCTTAGTGCTATAGGTGGTTTGATAGATAACAATGGTAGAAAGATAAAGAGAGCTCAGCAGGCTACGGATAAGAATATTAGTAACATGAGTGTTAATAATAACATTCAAGATACGCAATATCAGAATTCTTCATATATGGAAGATGGAGGTAATATGAATGGAGATCTTCAAACATATAAAGGTGGTTATGCAGAACCAATATCATATAATCCTTTCCTACCTGATAATGGTGAAACAGTAATGTTCAGAGGAGCTTCTCACGATGATGGTGGAATAGAAGCTTCTTATGGAAATAATTCTGTAGAGGTAGAAGGTGGTGAACCTGCTACTAAATTAGAAGATGGTGGAGGAATGAATAACATGGTAGTATTTGGTAATCTACCTATCAGTAAAACTTTTGCAGATGCTTTAGGGGATCCTAGTGCAAAGAATAAAAAATTTAAAAACTATGTAGCTGATTTATCTAAGACAGAAAGTAGACAGAATAATATAGTTGAAAATTCTGTTGATAAATTAGATGGTTTAGAACTATCAACACCATTTAGTAAACTGGAACTTAATGCCCATAAAGCAAATATATTAGGAGCTAATATGAAATTAAAGGAAATTGCTGAAAAGAAAAATAGAGCTTCTGCTCTACAAGAAGCTATAAATAGTGTTGCTGAAGAGCATGGTATTATAGCTGAAGATTTTGCTAAAGGTAAAATTACTAAAGCTAAAAAAGGAGCTACAATTCCTACAGGTGATAGTAATTCAAAGTTTCCCTGGATGGAAGCTATTAATGCTACTGTACCTTATTTTAGACCAAGTAATGCAGAACCATTAGATGCTAATCAATTAACAGGAGAAATGTTTGCTCTTAGTAATAATCAACTGGAACCAGTGCAGGCTCAGACATATACTCCTCAATTAGATACTCCTTATGATGTATCTTATCAAGATATTCGTAATAATAATCAAGCTGATTATAATGCCTCAAAAAGAATAGTAGGAAACAATCCTGAAGCTATTTCTATTTTAAATGCTCAGAAATATAATGCTAATGAGAAAGTTGGTGCAGAAGAGTTTAGAGCTAATCAAGAAATGAGAAATAAAGTGTATGCTGGTAACAGAGCTACTATGAATGATGCACGACTTAAGAATCTTGGTATCTATGACCAACAGTATACAAGACAAGCAAATGCTCAAACCAATACAAAGAATGTAGCCCAGGTTGCTATTAGTTCTATTTCTGATAAACAGGCAAAGAATAAACTGGAGAACAAAACTCTTCAGACTTATGAGAATCTATATAACTATAGGTATGATAATCAGGGTAGAGCTATTAATATGAATCCTCTGGCTACTTTTAATACCTCAGGAACTAATTTGACAGGTAATAATCTCAATCTACCAGAGGGTTATGAGTATACTTACAGAACTGTTAATGGAAAATTAGTACCTGATGATATTAAGAAGAAGGTTAAAGATAAAAGTAGAAATGGTGCTATTGTTAATGCCATTAAGAATCTATAACTAATTTAGTTATAGTAATTACTTAAATTTATTATTCTCTGTTGGAATATATAATATTTCCTATTACATTTGAAAATTAAACAACGCTATGGCTAATTGGACAGATAATAGACCCCCAGTGTTTAATCCCTACGTACAGCAATTGCCTGTTGAGGCAATGACTCAAGTTGGTGTGGAAAAACAGAAACGCTATGATGAGGGTGTTCAGAAAATTCAGACTGAAGTTGATAATATTGCAGGACTTGACATCATAAGAGATGTGGATAAGAACTATCTGCAATCTAAACTAAATCAGTTAGGTACTAATCTTAAATCAGTTACTGCAGCAGATTTTTCTAACTTCCAATTAGTTAACTCTGTAGGAGGAATGGCTAATCAGATAGCAAAGGATAGAAATATTCTAAATGCTGTTAGCTCAACTGCTAGATTTAGAAAAGAACAAGCCTTTGGTGAAACTCTAAAGAAAGAAGGTAAATCCTCAGTTAATAGAGAATATGATTTCAATAAGTCTGTTAATGACTGGTTGAATAATACTGATCTAAATGCTTCTTTTAATGGACAATATAAAGAGCATATTGATGTCAATAAAAAAGTGCTTGAGATAATTGGAAAAATTAATCCAAACGCTAAACAAGAGGATCTTGTTAATGCTGTAAGATCTGATGGTACAATTAATTATAAACAGATGGCTGATGTAATGCAACGTAGAGGTATTACAGAAGTTAGTGAAGGTCAGATTAAAACAGCAGTTAATTCAATGTTGGATGCTAATGACATGGATGAGTTATATAGCCAGGGAAGATATGCATATAAAGATTATACGCCTGCAGCATTACAAGCTGAGAGTACCAGAACGTATGAACTTGGTAAAAGAAGTTATCAAAGTAAGCTTGAAGAGTTACAGAGACAACTCCTTGTAACTACAGATATTACACAACAGCATGACATTAATGATACAATTGAATATTACAAAACCTTATTAGGAGACTCAAAAAATAATATCCCTAGTCTTCTTGAAAAGACTCATAATTCTATACTAGAAAATATAATGACTAATCCTGATGAAGCAAGATCTTCCTTATATACAAGAAATTGGTTGGATGAAATTGCTAATGGATTTGCTCATAGAGAAATTAAAGATGAGGTACTTGCTTCTCCATATAAGGAAAATGAATGGAAGCGTCTTGCTTATAATTTAGATTTATTACAAGAAAGTCATTTACAATCATATAGAAATGCTCAATTAGAAATTGACAAAGAGAGATTAGGAATTGATAGAGATAAACTTGCACTTGAAAGAGAAAAACTTTCTCCTGGTATACCTTATTACAAAAGAACTGGTGATGCATCTACACAAGAGCAAGAATCTTTAAAAAACTTTGCTAATTATAATAATGAATTAAAGACAAGGAATGAGACTATTCTTAATGAGTATGCTGATAGTCGATCAAGTATGGATACTAAGGTTAAACCTTCTGATATTCTTAGAAATATAGAATTGTATAAGAGTAACAAATATACTCCTAAAACAAAAGATGAGGAAGTTGATTTTAATGAATACATTAAAAATAGTAATCTTCTGGCTACACAATCCAGAATTTTAGCAAAAAAAACTGATGAAGCTTACAGAGAAGTAACAGGAGGTATTGCTCAAAGAGATCTATTGTCTTCTCAGTTAAAAGGTAAAGCAGATATTGATATTGTTAAAGATGGTATTAATTATCATTTTACTCCTAAAGAAATCTATGATTATATCTCTAAAGAAGAAAAATATACAAAAAGTTACAACATGTATGGAGGTGGATATTCAATGTCACCTGGATCAAAGCTCTCAGATAAAGAAAGAGTACTAGCAAATGAAATTGAAGGAAGATATAGTGGTTCTACTAAAGCTATTAATACACAGTTAAATGAGTATTTAAACAGTTATTCCTCTATTGCGAAACAGACAAGAGATATTGATCTTCAAGTAACAAAACGTGTTTCTGAAAAAATGAAAGACATCACAGGTATATTTGCTACAGAGCAAGCTGCTGTTCATTTTAAAGATACTGACGAAGAAAAGAACTTCATTAGAGATCTAACTACTATAGTACAGGCAGATATGGGAGCTAAATCAGGAGCATTAGGATATGATACTGAAAAATCTTTAGATTTTCTAACTAAAACTGGAGGCACAGATGTTGAAGCACAGCATGTTAGACAAGGTGATAAGAATTTCATCCAACTTACTAATAAGAAAAGTAAGAAAACAGAACTTATTCCTGTTACTCCAGAATTTGTTTTAAGAAATAAAAATCTAGGAGAAAAGTATTTAAATAAGAACTTAGATTTTGCAATGGTGTTATTGACAAATAACGGATCTACAAATATTTTTAAAGACTATGATAATGCATATTATAACTCTGGATTATTTGGAGGATATGATGTAAAAGGAAAGAGAACAGTTAAAATGCCAATAGTAGCTGATTTAGAGAGAGGTAGGAGTGGTGCATTCTATCCTGTTCTTAAAAGAAAAACAAAAGACGGAAAGATAGAAGTGTTACCTTACCCACATGCAACAACTAAAGAAGAGTTTGAAGCTTGGCTTCCTACTCTTACTGATGAAAAAATAGAGATGTTATTTAATGATAATAAAAAGAATACAAACCAGTAATATCCCAATAAGACATGCCTATAAATGATTTAAGTCCTTTGACTGAAAACATACTACCAACAAGTAGACCTCAATCTGTAGGTAACTCAATTCCTAATCCATATATGGAAGGTAGTGGTAATGGTGATAGTGGAAGTAAACGTCCTGATTACTTACCTCCTCTTGCTTCAGGAAAGGATGAGATGCCTATTACAGCAACCTCTGGACAGTTGCATGATGCAAGAAAGTTTTCTGTCTTTGATCCTACAAAGACAGAGAATGAGTTTGCTTATGGACAAGGATTTGTTTCTAAGATGGTTAGTGGTGTTGGTAAGGGATTATTACTTACAGGTACTACATTTCTACAGACTACTGCAGGATTAATAAATGGTTTATATCAATGGAATAAAACAGGGAAAGCATCTTCTTTCTATGATAATCCTCTTAATAAATGGGTAGATGATGTAAATGCAGAAGCTGAGAACAGATTACCTAATCTTTACACAAATATTGAGAAAGATGCTAATTGGTATTCTCCTAAATATTTATTAACAGGTAATTTCTTATGGGATGGTATTGTAAAGAATCTTGGATTCTCTGCAGGTGCTGCATTGTCAGGAATGGCATTTGCAGGAGCTTTAAGAGCTCTTCCTCTTACATCTAAGTTATTCTCTATTGGTAAAGGAGCTGAAGCTCTTGCAGCCACAGAAGAAGGAGTATCAGCATCTACAGCAGCAGGTAATGCTGCAGAAACTTATGGAAAGATCAAAGAGCAATCTGATAAATTCTTAGGATCATTTAAATTACTAAATCCTGGTGGTAGAGCTTTAATAGCAGGTTTATCTACTTCTGGAGAAGCTAGTTTTGAGTCATATCAGAATCTTAATCAATTCAGGAATGATGAAATAAAGAAATATCAAGATACACATGATGGAGAGAAACCTACTGGAGAGGATCTTAAGAAGATTAATGATAATGCAGAACATGTTGGAAATGTGTCCTATCTGTCTAATGTGGCTCTTCTTAGTGTTACTAATTATATACAGTTTCCTAAAATATTAGGATCTTCTTATAAAGCTGAGAAGGGAATGATTAATTCCTTAACCAAAGAAACAGGAGATATAATTGGAACAGAAGGAAAATATCTTGTAAAGCCTGCAGGAAATAAGATTCTCTCAACTCTAAATAAGATTAGACCCTATACATTCTCTACTTCAGAAGGATTTGAAGAGGGTGCACAGTATGTAATTCAGGAAGGTACTCAGAACTACTATGATAAAAAGTATAATAATACTCCAACTGATTTTCTAACCAGTCTTTTAGAAGGAGTTAAAAAGACTGTTGGTACTAATGAAGGTATGAAGAATATCTTAATTGGTGGATTATCAGGATCTATAATGATGGGTAGAGGAAGGTTCAGAGAAAATAGTGAGAAAGATAGAAATACTCAGGAAGCTGTTACAGCATTCAATAAAACTAAATTTTCTGATTTTACTCAGGAAACATTAGATGCTGTTAATAGAGGAACAACTCTTCAGGAAGAGAGAGAAGCTGCTCTAAAGAGTGGTGATATACTAAATAGTAAAGATAAAGAAGCTGATTATATAATCAACTATCTTACACCACGTATTAAATATGGGAGGTTTGATTTAATTAAATCAGATATATCTGATTATAAACAACTTGCAAGCACTGATGAAGGTTTTGCTCAATTACAATCTGAAGGTAAAGCCTTAACAACAGATACTAAGGAAGCTTATATTCAGAGATTATCTGCATTAGAAGCTACTGCTGAGAATGTAAAATCATTATATCAATCTCTTAATCTTCGATATGGTGCACAAATAGATGAAAAAGGTAAACCTATCTACTCTCCTGCAGTTATGGACAAGATGGTTTATGCAGCATCTAAAGTAGCTGACTATGATAAACGAATTCCAGAATTAACTAATACATTAATACAAAGTAATATTGATGTTAATGCTGTAGTTAAAGATGTACTATTGGGTAAATCAGACAGTTTTAATGAAGCTATGGATTCTATCAGCAAGATGGATATCTTAGATGAAGAAAAAACTTCTCTTAGTGAAGCTTTGGAAGATATAAGTGAACTTAGTCTTCGTAGAAATAAATTTCTAAAAGAATATACTGAGATAAAGAACAATCCTAAAAAATATCAGGAACAAAAAGCAGAAGATATCCAACCTCCTGTTGGTGAAGAGAATAGGATAATTGCTATTAAAACTAAGACAGGAGATAAGGAATTAACTATTGGTAAGGAGTACTTTATAGGTAAGGGATTTGACTATGATAAAGATGGTCTGGAGACTCCTGTTACTATTTCTAAACTTACTATTCTTAGTGAGAATGAGGATGGTACAATCAAAGTAAAAGGAAATAATGGTAAAGTAATGGATATATCTAAGGATCAATTACTTGACTATAAAGTTACACCTGCTGAACAATTAAAAGCTAATAAGACTGCTAATTATTTCTTTAATCATAGGAATGAGTTGTTTGAGATTAATTTGGGTAAGAAATATGGTGGAAAGAAAACTGGTAGAATTGAATTCAAAGAAGGCAAACTCTTTATTGTATATAAAGGAGTTAATGGCAAACTTATTCACAAAGAGATAAATAATAGTTTCTTTGTTCCTCAAAAGGAATATAATGAACCAAGAATCAGAATTACAGGTAAAATTGAAACTGCAGAACAGAAAGTAGCCAGGGAAGAATTCACTTCAGCAAAAGAATTAGAGGCACAGAAACAAACTGCTTCTCAGAATAGAGATACACGTATTGAAATTCTGACACAGTTGTTTGATGATATCTCTACTAAGCAGGAAGATACCAATAAGTTACTGACTCAGAAGAAATCTGAATTAACAAATATTAAAGAGGAATTATCTAAACTTGAGGAGAATATCCTTAATACTCAGAATGATGTAGATAAGAGATTTAAAAAAGTAACTTTCAGAGCTACTACCAGAAAAGCATTAGCTACTGCTTCTCGTTTGTCCAGAATGCAAGATCAGTTAGAAAAAGAGATAAAAGATCTTGAGACTCAGAGAGAAGAGTTAGATATTGATTTGTCTTATATTTCTGATATGGCTCAGAATATTGATGAGCTTCCTACAGATAGTAAGGAGTTTCTTAATGAGCTGAAATCTCATAAAGCATTATTGGAAGATATGCTTCTTAATACAGAAATTCAAATTGAGGAGACTAACAACATTATTAGCAAGGTAAAGGCAGCTTTAGATTCAGCTATGGATTTCTTATCAGATGTGATAGGTAAGTTTCAGCAGAAGTTTCCTAAAGTTCCGCTTGCTCTTGGTAGTGAATGGATTGAGTTTCTAAAAAATAATCCTAACTTTCTTAAGCGTAAACCTAACTATAAGGAAGAATTACAACAGCTTGATGATTTAGTAGCTCAAGTTGAGGATATGGATATTATTCCTGGGGAGCGTACTATAAAAGAATTAAATGAGAAACTTGCAGAATTACAGGAAGCCTTATCTCCACTAGAAAGAGAATTAAAAGCAAGTAATGTTATATTGGATAGGTTTAGGGAAATTGCTAAAAAATCCAGGGAAGTAAAAGCTGAAGAGAAAGCTATGTCTGTAAAGGATGAGTTTTTAAAAAAGGCTCTTGGTACAGATAAGAGTGGTATCCAGAACAGAGAATTTGATAAGGATTATGAGCCTGAGGCTAAGAAGCCTACAGAGTTCATATGGAGAAGTACTATCACAACAGGAGATAAACCTCATGCCATTAGATCTAATAAATTTGGAGCTAATCTGAATTCATTTCCTAATAGAGATAAAATACGTGGGGTATATATAACTTTTAAAAATGAAGATCAGATACTACCAGGATTAATTGATCATTTAAGGACAGATGAAAATGGTAATGTAGACAACTCTATAAATAGAGAGGATGTCATTGTATTAGTAATGACTGATGAGGATGGTAATCTGATTGATGAAAATGGTAAACTTGTACAGAATAATGCTGACAAATTAAATACAGCTATATATCAAGTATTTCCAGAAGCTAAATTAGCTTGGAGTGAAAAGTATGGTAATGCATCAATGTTTAGGAAAGATACTCCTCAAGATGTAGTGGACTCTGTTAAGAAACAGTATGCTGATTGGAGAAAAGATATTTTAGAGAACACAACTGATTTAAGTAATAGTCATACTATTGATGCCTCTTTTGGATTTCCTGAGTATGAAACTGAACTGGATGAAAATCAAGTACCACAGAGGATTTATTCTACTAAGACATCTGTACAAGAAGCAGGTTTGGTTACTGAAGATGAATTAGAAGCTTCTCCAGTAATTACTATTCCTACAACCAATAGTATTGTTGGTAAGGGCACTGTTTCCTTTACTAATGCTATTGGTAAAGTATTTCTTGAATTAAAGAATGGTCTGATACCACTACAGAATAGAAAACATACTAGTGAAGAGGCAGAGTTAATATATCAGTCTATCTATCACTTAGCTAAGAATATGCTTAAAGGTGAACTTAAGTCTGATGCTTCTGAGAACTTATTTAATTATCTTCGATCAGTAGTCTATTGGGGAATTCCTACAGATCAACAAGGTAATAGAAAAGAGACTAAAGGATATAATAGTATCTTCTGGGAGAAAGATCCTGTATCTGGAAAGTTCATGTTATCAATGTCAGGAAAAGGAATGAACTTTGTATTCACTCCTTCTGCACTGGAACAATATAAAGCAGATATAATTGCTATGTTAGAGGGGATGTATAATAACATTAACTCCTCTATGATTAAAGGTAATAATGCTATTAATGAGAAATATCATGAACCATTATCTATAAATGCTGATGGTACTTTCAATACAAGAGAATGGAATAACTACCAGACTTATTTGTTATCAAGTACAACTCCTGATGGTAAACCACGTAAAAACATTCCTCTTACTACATTAATGAAACCTCTTGCTAATAAGGAAGATGTAAATAGAAAAGGAATATATTTTTATACTACTGATACAGCAGATGATATTGTTCTTCCTACTAAAAAACCTTTAGCAGCATCTAAAATGCTTCCAGGTAAATTACAGGAAGCTCTACAGAAAACACAAAAGTTTGTATTAGGTAGAAATAATTTAAATATATTTACTACAGATGCAGGAAAACAATTAAAGTTTATAGTTAGTGAGAAAGTTAATGCTAATAACTTTATGCAGGAGATTAGTATTCTTCAAGGCGGTGATCTTGTAGAATTAATGGATATTATTAAAAAAGCAGGATTAGATCCTGCAAAGGTTCTTAAAAGACGTATATTTAAAGCACTTGAGCCTCAATTAAATGATACAAATACTGAAGAGAAAGAAGATATCTTTAGAGTTCCTGATGATGAGGATGATACTAAAATACCTACACAGAAAGATAATAGAAAAACATCTAATGAAGATGATGAAGAGATGGAAGTCTTTCATGTTCCAGATGATATAGATGAGGATATTAAGAAGGCTTTAAATCGTGTGTCTAATGATTCTGATTTAGCAGCAACTCGTCTTGTTTTAAAACAGATGTTAGATGATTATAAAGAAGAGGACTGGACTAAAATAGAACAATGGTTAAGAAATAATTTTCCTAACTTTCCTTTCTATAGGGTAAAGAATGTAATCCAGGTTACTAATGGAAGACAAGCTTGGGGTATGTTCAAACAGGCTGCTTTGTATGTATATCAACATGCAGAATCAGGTACATCATATCATGAGGTCTTTCATGCAGTATGGAGGATGTTCGTAGGTCCAGATGAACAATCTGCTATTGAAGATGAATTCACTTCCAGAAAAGGTAGTTTTATTGATAGAGCTACACAGAAGACAATAAAATACTCAGATGCTAATGCTAAAGAAATAGATGAGAAATTAGCAGAAGAATTTAGAAATTATATTCAGGAAGGTAAAATCCCTGGTAAACCAGAGAAAGGAAGACCATTTATTCTTAAAATGTTTATAGACTTGGTAAAGTTTATTAAAACCTTCTTTGTTGGAAATGAAGGTATTAGTAATACAGAAAATCTATTTAAGCATATAAATGAGGGATACTATAAAAAAGTAATTCCTTACACAGCAAGTTTATCCTTGGCTAATAAAGGTATAATAAATATTAATAATGCAATTGCTACTACAGAAGACAATCTCAGTGTAGTATCTATCACAGATAAACAACGTAGTGATATTATTCAGGAAATGACTTATCAAACTCTCAAGGAATTGATAGAGTCTGATAAGAGTTTATTTACTGTTCCTAATTTAAAGAAATCAGAATTATATAGTAGACTGAAATCCAAGTTACTAGATACTCTTAGTAGAGATATAAAGAATTCTAAGAAACTAATTGCTAAAGGAGAATTTACAGAGAATCAATTAGCTCCTTTAATGTATGAACGTCTTTCATTAATGCAAAATGTTGCTACACAATGGGATGCTATAGTTGCTAAGCATCAGGAGTATCTTAGGGGATATTCTATTGAGTTTGATGATAATGATAGTCTTCAGATAAATGATGAGGATAAGATCAAAAATAGTGATTTTGTAGATGCTACTAAAATAGATAGCTTTAAGAAAGCTAATAGTGCTATTAAACTACTCCTGGCAACTTTACCAAAGGTAGATGGAAATAATAGATTAATACCATCTTCTATTGGTGGAGCACAATTACTCCCTATAAGTCAGACCTATATTAGTCTGATGAATAGGTTATATAACTCTAAGAGTATTGAAGATATGATGTCCAGACTTAAGGATATGGCTACTAATGATGTAAATTACAGAACATTATACAAACGTCTTACTAAATCAGACTGGAAAACTAAAGGAATAGATATTAGTAAGATCAATACTACTTATGGTGCACAACTCCTTGGTTCTTTCTGGAAGACATTCAAGAAACAAAATCCAGATGTAAAGAATGTATTTATATTTGAGAATGGTGAGATAGTTATAGGAGATAGTAATTTATCGAGTGTAGCTAGTCAACTTAGAAATGAATATATTAATGACATTATCCTAACAGCAAAGAAGGATAATAGTTATTTTAAATATGATGAAAAGGAAAAAGTATTCAGAGGAGATGCTGTTGCTATCAAAAATGTAAAACTAGATACATTAACATCCTACTCAGAATTTCTTAATAAACTTGGTATTGTATTTACTGTACCTCAGATCCAGAAATTAGGTTCTCATCTAAAAGATTTCAAGGAGACTGTTTCAGGTATACGAGCTAGTATTGCTGCAAATGAAAAAATTGCAACATTTTCTGGTAAGGTTTTAAATATTAATGGTCGTCTGCTTGAACTTGGTATTGCTAAAGCAGTTATTGATAATCCTGAATTTGATAGTACTTTCTTTAATGTTACTGGTGAACGTACTCAATCATTTATTGGTGTTAATCCTGCTGATGCCTTATATAACTTTCTCTCTTCAATTGAGAAATTTGATGATGCTAATGTTCTTGACAGCGAATATAGATATCTTAAAACAGATGCTTTCGCAAAAGGTTCCAATATTCTACAAAGAATGTTTACTTCTGAAGGTACACGTAAACATGGTTCTGAGGATCTTATGAAAGTAGGGTATGTTAGTGGTACTATTGATGAGAAGAAAGGTAAACAGAAAGCATCTGCCAGATTAAACTATAAAGAAAGACTTATTCAGGAGATCAATCTTAATCTAAAAGGATGGTATCTTAATTTAGTTCCTGCTGATGCAACTATGGAGTGGATGCTTAATACTGGGAATGCTATATCAGTAGCCTCTATATCTAAAGGACTTTCTGATGTAAATGCTATCTTTAAGAATTACTTCATCTCCGAGATGGATCTTGTTAAGGATAATAGGAAGATCAATAGCCATAGAGATGCTAAGGAAGCAAAAGAAATGAGGTTCTTTAAATCTATTCTTGGAGAAGAACTACATAATAAGATAGTTAAAGATAAAAGAGACTCTGAAGAAATATATGCTGATTATGAATCTAAGATAAACTCTGCCCTGGAGAAATATATTAATAATGAAACTTCTAAGTTTCAGAAGAATTTAACTACTTGGGGAGTATTAACTGAGGATGATCTTGGTCATACCTTGGAGAATATTAATCTTCCAGAGAATATGTCTATGGAAGAATTAGTTAGACAATTGAAAGCTCTTACAATTAATTTTATGATTTCTAATATTGAAATGCATAAACTACTGTATGCAGATCCTTATCAATACTATCAGGAATTAAAACGTATTAAGAACTTCAATTCACCTAGGCAGACTCTTATTAATAACTCTCCTCAGATGAATGCAGTATTTAATTCTGTTTGGAATGAGAATTATAAAAAAGGAGATATTGGATATACTAACTTTCGTCAAGATTACTTTAGATCAGCTACTCATAAAGATACCTTTGGGGTAATTGATTTACTTGGATATACAGATTTTGAAGAGACGGATGGTGCAGGTATTATTGGAATGAGAGCATATCGCCAGTTTAGAATTAGAAGTGGAGATTGGAACGATAATGAAGAAAGTCAATATAGGTATGATATAGCCTGGGAGAAGAGAGATAAAGATTTTTCATTGTCTGCCAGTGAGGTAGCATTATTAGAAAAAGGAAATCCTGCTATTCAAAGTGCATATGTTAATATTAAACCTATTGTAGCAGGTAATAGACTGAATAGTAAGGGAAATGCAAATGATATCAATGATGTCTTATTGGATAAGTTTGCTCTATATCCTCTATCATATCGTATTATGAAAGAGATAAATCCTAATGCAAATGCTATAAAGCTTTATGATAAAATGCAGAAGGAAGATATTGATTATATGGTATTTGAGAAAAGTAGAGTAGTAGGTGCAAGAGATCCTCATGATACATATAATGCTGATGGTTCTTTTAATACTAAGCCATATTCCGGGGAGAATGTGATCAATGTACCTTTTAGTATCATGAGTGTACAATCTGAAGTACCATCAAAAGAGAAAGCTCTTACTACACGTGGATCCCAGATTACAAAACTTGTAACTATGGACTTTATGGAAGCAGGTGTTCCACTTGATTTTGATAAAGAAAGTAGTTTCTTAAATAGATATAAGGCTTGGTATAAACTATCTGAAGATCAGAAATTAGCAACTTCTCCTTTATATAAAGATATAATGAATAATCAGGATCTCCTTGAGTTAATGATGGAGCATGGTTATCAAACTCTTCTTAATAGGTTGGGTATCAAGGAAAGTAATGGTAAATTTAGTATTGAAGATTTATCCGATGCTGTTTCTACTCTTAGGGAGGAAGTATTAAAAAGAGAAGTAAATGACAACATTAGTGATGCTCTTACAGGTTTCTTGGAGGGTCAGTCTATTCTTGAGGCTACTCCTGCGTATCAGCAGATAAGGAATATTCTTTATTCAATTGCTGATAAAGAGATTATATCCCCTAAAATTAGTGGAGGTATGAAAGTACAAATTCCTTCTACAATGATGGAATCTGTTAGAGCAGAAGAAACTACTATTAATGGTAAGAGAGGATTTACCTCTGACTTCCTAAACTTCTATAAAGATGAAGATGGAAAGAGAGTATGTGAAATAATGATAGGTAGATGGTTTAAGAGTAGTATGTCTGATGCTGAGTTACTTGACTATTTGAATAACTCAGAAGAAGGTAAATCTATTCTATCTGGTTTAGGATTTCGTATTCCTACCCAGAAACAGAACTCAATCGATAATTTTGTTATTAAACAATTCCTTCCTAAAGAGTTTGGTGATTCTGTTGTTATACCTGCAGCACTTGTACAGAAAGCAGGATCTGACTTTGACATTGATAAATTATCAGTCTACTTAAAAAACATCTTCAAAGATGTCAATGGAGACATTAGATTAGTTTCATACAAAGGATCTGAGAAAGCTACTAAGGATTATTATAGTGAAGTATTCTCGGATAAAATTGAGAAACAAATAGAAAACCTTGAGAAACAGGATGATAAGAATGACATGATAATGGATGTCATGAGTAAGCTAGAAACTCTTCCAGATATCACTATATCTTCAGCTAAAGCTGTATTGGGTAAAGAGGAATATCATTTCTATGCTAATAACTTAGATCTACTTTATGATATACTTGAAAGAGCTGATGAACAGGAGATTTCTGGTACTGAGTATATTCAGGGCAGATTAAATGAGTCTGGTGAGAAGAAAGCAGAATTATTTACAAAACTATTACTTGAGGATTTAAGAAAAGGGTACATAGATAGGATGTATAAAAAATCCTTAGAGAATGCTTATATTCAATCCTCTCAGAATCTCGTATCTCATAAGCTTAATTTTGACAAGCTTATTAAACCTAACTCTGCAGACCAAATGAAGAAATTATCAGCAGAGATTGCAAAGAAGACTCTAGGTTCTACTTTTGATTATAATGATGTAGGTAATATGCTAGATAGGGGATTTATGTCCAGACTTAGACATGCTTTTGTATCTGGTAAGTATGCTATTGGTATAGCCGCTGTAAATCAGACTAATCATTCCCTGAATCAAAGACAACCTATCTACATTGATAAAAATAGATTCAATAAGCTTAGTGAGGAAGATAAGTACTGGTTAGTAGATGGTGAAGTAAGATTTGATAAATTTAATAGAATTGAAGTTAATGGTAAGATAGTACCTACATTATCTATGATTAAGAATGTAGATGGTCAGTATATATCTGATATCATCTCTCAGTTTATTGATGGATATGTGGATATTGCTAAAGGTCCTTGGATTATGGAATTAGGAGCTACACCTAATGTTGCTTCAACCTTTATGTTCCTGGCTAAATTAGGAGTTCCTATTGATACTGTATCTTATTTTATGAATCAACCTATTATTCGTGATTATCTATCTAAGATTAGTAATGCAGGGTACTCATGGTTATTCATTGATAATTTCGTTGAGGAGTTAAAACAAGATGCTAAATGGTCTGTTGATGATCGTAAGGAAGCTGATTTAGAAACAGTTGGATTTAAAGGGATGGGTTTAAATCAAATTCCTAGTAAATCTACATTAAAAAATAATATTGGGAAAGAGGATTTTAATGCACAGGAGAGATTAGAACAACGCTTTATTCTTCAGGAATTTCTAAAGTATGCTAAGATGGCTGAGCATATGTTCTTGGTTACACAGGGATCTAATTTTGATACTGCTAACTTCAACGATCCATATCTTGTATTTAAGAAATTTAAACAGTTAGAGAAGGCTCAGAATACAATCATTAGTGATGTGAATACTCTTTTGAATAACTCTTTCGTAGGACAGCTTAGTGAGACTATTAAGAAAACAAGAAATGCTTTGGCTACTATTCTTAAATCAGATCAGGATAATGTTAGAAGAGTTATTCAGAAAGTATTGGAGCCTTATGTCAATATGAACAATAATGACTTTGTTAAACTTGCTCAGAAGGCTGTTAATGATTTATTTGACTGGGCTGTTCAAACAGGAGATGAGAAGTTAAATGCTGATATTCGTAATGTATTGATTACTAATGGTGGTGTGGGTGCAGAAGTTATGGAGTTTGTAAATAGTATTAAAGTTAATTCTTCTCATCCTCTGCATGATAATCATGTCATTAATATTATACAGGCAATACCATCACCAAGGGCAGAACAAGGAGGAGTTAATAATCTGAAAGTAAAAGGTACAGACAATAAGGTTTATGACCAGAATAATATTATATATGGGTTTAGAGAGATAAGAGAGTATTTAAAAGACAAAAATAGTAAGTTATATGATAGGATTAAATTACTTGCTGTATTACAGAGTGGTTTGTCTAATTCAGCTATTTCCTTTACCTCACTTCTACCATATGAAGATTTTGCAGAATTATATAATAAAACTTTGTCTAGTTTAGAGAAACTTCCTAATTTAGAGGAGTTTTTCAAGCTTGGTGTGTTTGAGAGAAATAATTGGAATAATGATGATATAATCCCATATACTAAAGCCAGAATAATTAAAACAGCAAGTAGATCCTATTATAATCCTGCGATGGAATTTCTGGATAAAAATGTAAAAGAAGCTGTAAGGAATAAAAAAATTCCTCCAGTAATGACTTTATCTACTCGTAATAGGGAAGCTAATTCTGATCATATAGTATTTACATGGGAGAAACAAGAAGACTTACTAACTGAAGCTGAAAAGTCAGAAGCTAATAAGAATAGAACTTCTTTCTATAAAGCTGTACAACAGAAGAAATTAAATATGAGGAAGATAGGAGATTACTCTTTTATACAGAAGGGCTTATTCAAGAAAATATATGATAACTTTGGAACTGCTCTTCAGACTACAGATAAAAAAGGTACTCCTTATTTTGTATACAAGGCTATTAATGCCTGGGGAGATAGTTATAGAGCTAATGAATTCTATACAACTGATCATCATTCTGTAATTGAGAATGGTTTTATTAAGGTGGAAGATGTTGATAATAATAGGATTATAGATTTATTTAATAAAGAAGAAAAAACAACTGCAGTATCTTCTTTAAAAAGAAATGAGTTATTAGAAGATTATTCTCAGAAAACAGGAGAGATTCTTGGAGTAGTACCTATAAAAACTCTTAAAGATGGTAAAACATATACGTTTGCTCAAATAAATAGTAAGATGCTTGAGGAGATGAAATATACTCCTAATCAAATAGGTGAAATTTTAAAATCAATCTGTTAATCATGGAAATCTGTAGAGAAATAAAGATTTATTCCTTATCTGATCCAGATACTAAAAAAATTAGATATGTTGGAAAGACTATTAGAAGTCTAGGAGTTAGATATTCTCAACATTTAAGTCAAGCTAAATACACTATTAAAAAGGATTATGCACATTGTTGGATAAAATCTTTATTAAATAAAAATAAAAAACCTATTATAAATCTAATAGAGCTTTGTAAAGATATAAATAGAGAAGAATATTGGATAAACTACTATAGAAAACAAGATAAGATTTTAACTAACATTAATAGGGGAGGAGAACAAGATGGATCAGGAACAACAAGAACTGAAGAACAAAGAAGAAATATATCTGATGGAAAATTATCCTCTAGAAAATTTGAGATTTATGAACTAGATGATCAAAAAAATATTATCAGGACTTGGTATAATTATCAACCTCTTAGTAAATATTTAGATTGCTCTTTAGCTCAAGTACACACTGCAATAAAAAGAAAAGTTAAAATATATAATAAATTTTTTCTTTTGAAAACAGATTATGAAAAGATTATTCCATTATTTATAGTACAAGATGTTTTAGAAAATCAAGTACTTAAATTTTATAATTGGAAAGATATAATGAATTTTTTTAATCTAAATAGTCCTGGTACTATTGGAAAGAATTCAAATAAGAATAAAATATATAGAGACAGATATATAATTACTCATAATAAAAAAATATAAAATGGCTACTTGTCCTAACATCAATCATCCTGACTGGCAGAAACTTGTAGATATACATGGGACTAATCTTTCTTATTATCTTTGGGATAAACATGAAGGAGAAGTTCCAGAACAGGAATTCAGACCTTCTAAGTCTTCTCCAGAAACTCTTAACAAAGTAAAAGAAGTTGCTAAGAAAATGGGTGTGGATATTCAGAAGTTAACTGATTATGCTAAAAAAACAGGAGTGAGTCTTACATCTAATGATGTAAATGGTGTAGCTAATCTTGCTCTTGGAGTAATTGCTATTGCTGAGGGTAGAGAAGATATTGCTCTTACAGAGGAGGTTGTTCATATTGCTACTGCAATACTAGAACAAACCAATCCTACTATGGTAACAGAAATGATATCCAAGATAGATAGGTTTGCTATATATAAACAAACTCTAAATGCTTATAAGGATGATAAAGACTATCAATTAGAAAATGGTAAGCCTAATATTCGACTTATAAAAAAAGAAGCTGTTGATAAACTTATTGCTGAACTTATTGTGAATCAATCAGAAGGATCAACTGAGTTTCCTGAGTTAATGCAGGAGGTTAACAGATCTGTTATTAGAACATGGTGGAATGCTATCTTAGATACTATACGTGGTATTTATAAAAAAGCTAACATAGATATATTTGGACAAGTTGCTAATAAAATTCTATCTAATAATGTAGAAGGTAATATAGAAGATCTAAATTCTGATAATGTATTATATCAATTATCTAAACCTCAATTAGATATACAAGCAAAACTTCAAAATACTAAGAATACTATAAGAAAAGTAGAATCTACTGAATCTGTAGATCCTATGTTCATGGATACAGAGGAAGCTAATAACTGGTATGAAATACAGCAACCAGATGGAACATGGGAAAGAATTAAGAAACGTGTAACAGATAGAGTTAAGGCTTGGTATAAACAAAGATTTCCTGGGAAGACATTTACTCCTGAAGAAAAAGCATTTAATGAGTTTAAAAGACAATTAGGTGTACAAGGTCATGCTTACTTTGAAGAGATACATAGTAGATACTTTAATGATGATGGTACTAGAAAAGTTACTATACAACCACGCTCTGTAAAGTTATCTCCTTCTGATGAAGACATCTATGATAAATTGGAAGCCTATTACTCAGATTTAATTAATAAGTATTCTAAAGATGGTAAGACTCCTTTAGTATTCTCTGAAGTAAAGGTATATGATCCTAAGGAAAAGGAAGCAGGAACCATAGATTTACTTATTATAGAGGAATCAGGTAAAGCTCATATTATAGACTGGAAATTTATGAGTATTGGTAATGATGCTAAAGATATTGCCTGGTACAAACAGGGTGCTTATAATATTCAGTTAGGAAGATACAAGGATATTCTTATACAACGTTATGGTATAAAGGAGATTGGTATGAATAGAGCTATTCCTATCCTTATGGATTTGAAGAAGGAAAATCCTAAAGACTTGAAATCTCATAAAATGGTATTGAAAGGAATAGCTATTGGTACTGTTGATACATCTAAGATTGAGGATATAAGATTGATGCCAGTATCAGAGCAAATAGAAACTACAGGTGAAAAAGCTCTTGATAAGCTTCTTGTAAAACTTAATTCTGTTTACAAACAGATTAATAAGAAGACAGCCACTAGTGATGAGGAAAGAGAATTTAAATCTGAACGTCTGAATATAATTAAGAGAACCATTCGTTTAGCTCAAGGTAGTCAGAATATTGCTCCCTTGGTAGAAGTTATTCATAGTATGAGACAAGAAGGTCAAATGATTATGGATGATTATAACACTATATATAAGAATGCATCTGATATTGGTTCTTTCTCTGAAAGACAATTATCAGATTTTGCTGAAGAGATTAGGGAGTATCTTGCAGTAGCAGAGGTATTTGGAGAAGTTCCAGATACAATAGGGAAGTTAGTTTATGATCCTAAGATGGAGAATGATGCTACTACTGAAGAAGAAGTAGAAGAGCTTGCAGGGCGTAAGTTGGTTCTTAATAATATTAAGGATGAAGCAGAAATGATCAGAGCTTCCAGAAGAGAATTAGATGAAGCTTCAAAGGAATTTGCTGATAAGTTTATAGGAGAACGTAATTTAGTGACAGGTCTTCTTAATTCAGAAGCTGTTATAAAAGGGCTTGCTGCTACATTCAGAGGTATATCAGAATTACCTTCTGCTTCTTTGAAAGTACTATTTAAGATAGTAGAAAATGCAAAATCAATTGCTTCACAAACTGCTCTAAAAGAAGTTGATGAACTTCTTGAGATAAGAAAAAGATTATCAGATAGAGGAGGAGATTTAAGAAAGATAGTCCAACAGATCTATCAAAAAGATGATAAAGATAAGATAACCAATAAGTTAATCTATAAATATAGCAAGGATTTCTTTACTACTATTGATGAGAATGCTAAATCAGATACTCCTAGTATGCAGATATTAAGGGATAGCATTGATGTTGAGGCTTATAAAGCAGAAGCTATTAAGCATATGGAGGAGAGAATTGCTTACGTAGAGAAAAAACATAGCGAAGATGATGAAACCTTAGATAGACTTATTGCTGAGGAAAGACATAAATGGGATATAGATAATAAGGCTTTTAATGGTTGGAATAACTATATTCTTAAAAGACACCCAAAAGAAGCATGGTTATCTAAAGAGTACAAAGAATTATCAAAAGATAAGGATCTTCTAGAGTTATATAATTTTATTTCTGGAGTAAATAAGAAAGCTACAGAAGCGGGTTATTTACAAAACAAAGGAGCATCTACCTTTCTTCCATTTGTAAGAAAGAGTATGGCAGAGAGTATTGCCTGGGATTTTAGTCTTACTACCATTAAGAATTGGGGAGATAGTTTTAAAGGTAGAGCTGATGATGTAGGTTATGGTTCTATAAATGAACTCACTGGAGAAATGGAACATTCTATTCCTAAATATTATACATCTGATTTTTCTACAAAAGAAGATGGAACTCATGATTATAGTGATGTAAGTGAGGACCTCTTTAAGAATATGATTCTATACATTAACCACGTAGAGAAATATAAACATCTATCTGATGTTGAAGGTCAGTTACAATTGGTTAAAACTATTGAAACTTTTAAAGGTCATTTAAATACAAGTAGAAATGGTGATGTAATATTTGAAGATAACAATCCAAAAGAGTTCATTGGTAATGAAGAGAATGCAAAATTATTTGATGATTTCTTAAGAGCCTTATTATATGAGCAGAAATATCCTTTATCAAGTAGTGATATTCCTTTAGGTGTTGGAAAGGTTATGAACTTTATGAAACAAGCTGTTAACAATGTAGCTGGTTCAGAAGTTTTTACAATTAATGATAATCCTTCAGCATTATCTCTTGTTAAGACAATGGATAGTGCAAATAGATGGTTTCAGGTTAAAACACTAGGATTTGAATTTATATCAGGAGCTGTAAATATATTTGGAGGAAACATTCAGGTAGCTACACAAGCAGGTAATTATTTTAAAACTAGAGAATTCTTGGCAAATGAGTCTAAACTAATTGGTAATAGCTTTAGAAATGATGATGAGAGAAAGATGTTCATGCAACTCGTAGATAAATTCATGCCTTTAAAAGATGATCCTACCTATGAAAAAATAAATAAAGCAGGAATGTCTGTACTTACTCAGCATAATTTCGTAGACTGGCTAATGGTTGCTATGAGAAAACCTGAAGAACATCTTGAGAAATCTGTATTTCTAACTCTTCTTGATAATACTATGGTTGAGGATGGAAGACTTATAAGTATTAGAGAATATGTCAAAAGTAAACACCCTGAGAGATTCACATCCGCTACTGTATATAAAGGAACTTCTATTGAGATGAATAATGAAATAGAGGAACTAAAGAAAACAAGGTCTATTAGTGCTATTAAGAAGATGGAAGAGGGTAAATTAGTAATACCTGGATTTGATCTGGACAATACAAAAGAGACTCAACGACTTACTAATCTTACCAGAATGATATCAAGAAATGCAACAGGTGCATTGTCTAATTCTGATCTTAATAGAATGGGAATGAATATCTGGACTAAGAGTATGATGGTATTCAAAAATTGGATACCTAAACTTGTTGATACTCGTTTCTCTGAGTTTAGAAAAATTAGTGATGATTTCTCTGTAGTTATTGGAGAAAATGGTTTAACAACAGGTGAAAAATATGATATAGGAAGAATTCGACTATGGGGATATGTAATAGGTACATCTATAAGAGATAAAACTTCTAATCTATATAATATTATTAGTCTGAATGACAAGGGGTTACTAGCATTAGATAAAATGTATGAGGATTTTGGTGAGAAGTATAAATTAAGAACTGGACAAGAATTAAATATGTCTAAAGAAGATTTTATAGATCTCATCAGAACTAATTTACAGAATCAGGTAAAGGAATTAGCAATGCTTCTTTCTTTATTTGGTGCAATGATGGCTTTAGGCTTAATGGTTCCTGATGATGATGATGATAAGGCTATTAAGAATTTCTATCGTTATTCTCAAAGAGTAGTAGATAAATTCATTACTGAGCTCTCATTCTTCTATAATCCTGCAGAGTTCCAAAGAATACTAAGTGGTAGTGTATTTCCTGCTATTGGTATCTTTACAGATGTTGAGAAATTCATATCTAATTTTATGATGGAAACAACAGGAATGGATATTACTAACTCTGCACTGACACCTGAAGAAGTAATGAAGAAAGCACAACCAGTTAAGTACCTTGCTAAGATGTTTCCTATAACTAAATCAGTTATTACATATATGTCTTTGTTTGATTCTGATTTTGCTAAGGAATATAATATTACAGTACAGAAACAGATTAATAGATAATTGCTATATTATGGCATTTATTTTATCTTTTTTTTCTTACAATAGTGTTTAATAATTAAATTTGTATATTATGAGAACAGCTAGAATTTGCCCAACATGCCCAGAATATCTGAATGCTAAATGCAGTCTCTATAATGGCGAATATTTATCTGCATTAGATGTACATCCTGGCGAATCAATAGAGGATATACTTGTTAAAATAAATGCATTAATAGCTACATTACTTCCACCTACTACATAATATTATCATCATGAGCTCATGTCGTAAAGTAAAATGTCGTATTAATTTAGATTCTGCATGTGTATTCTATGAAGGTCCTAATATGCCTTTCTCTGGAGTAAATACTAATGATACATTAGAAGTTGCTTTAGAAAAATTTGATAAACTAGGAGCAGAAATTCATGGTACATCAGGAACCTCTGGTACTTCTGGCAAAACAGGTACTAGTGGTTTAGCAGGTACATCAGGAACTAGTGGTATATCCTCAACTAGTGGAACATCAGGCACTTCTACATTTAGTACTAGTGGAACATCTGGAACATCAGGTTTAACAGGAACTAGTGGAGTTAATGGTACTTCAGGAGTAAATGGTAGCTCTGGTATGTCAGGAAGTTCTGGAAGTAGTGGTACAAGAGGAACCTCAGGAACCTCTGGGAGTTCTGGTCTTACAAGTACATCAGGTGTGTCAGGAACAAGTGGAATAAGTGGAAGTTCAGGTACATCTGCTACTAGTGGTACTAGTGGCTTAACTGGATCAAGTGGTACTTCTGGAGTTAATGGAACTTCAGGTACAAGTGGTACTTCAGGTTATAATGGTGATAGATTTAGAACTACTTCAACCACATCTATTGCTACAGGAACAGGTAGTAAAACATTAACTGTTGATCTGAATTTATCCTACTCAGCAGGACAATCATTAGTAATAGCTAATGGTAGTTTGTCTAAGATGGAAGGAACAGTTGTATCTTATGTACCTGGTACTGGTGTATTAGTAGGGATGATTACTACAGTAACAGGTGGAGGTAGTTACTCAACATGGGATGTTAACTTAGGAGGTGCTGTAGGTGCTAATGGTACAAATGGTACTTCTGGTACTTCTGGAACCTCTGGATTTAATGGTAGTAGTGGAACTAGTGGTATTGCAGGTACACATGGTACTAGTGGAACTTCTGCCATTAATGGCACATCAGGATTTACTGGAACAAGTGGTACTAGTGGATATACAGGAACTTCTGGTACTAGTGGTATTAGTGGTGGAGATACTTCTTTATATGCTATTTCAACAACTCCAAGTTATATAACATCCAATACTTTTGTAGATGTTCCTGAATTATCTATTGCTCTTATGACTAATTCTATTTATGAAGTATATTTTCAATTACTTGTAGGAATAGAAGATGATGCTGATGGTATGGGGGTTGGATTAAATCTTACCAATCTTGTAGGAGCTTCTATGGGTGGTCTAATTCAAGGTACTCAATCTTATGGTTTAACTGCAACTTCTGCTATATTTGTATTTGATGGTCCTTCTGGTGGTTTTTTAGAAGGTGCTCCCTCATATGGGGCTATTTCATTTAGAGGAGTTGTATATGCAGGATCAAATCCTTCTACATTATCTGTTAGAGTATTAAAAGCTACAGCAGGAACAATTGTAATATATAGTCCTTCATTACTTGAAGTGAAAAGAATAGGTGATCATTATTCATAAATATATATCATGAAAATACGTGATGATTCTTTTTGTGCTTGTCCAATACTATTAAGTAGTACTTGTGTTTATTATGAAGGAGAAAATCTAGTGTATTCTGGTATTAATACCAATGATACAATAGAAGTTGTTGTTCAGAAATTAGATGCATGGTTACATAAAGGAACTAGTGGTACTTCTGGAACAAGTGGCACATCTGCTATTAATGGAACCTCTGGAACAAGTGGTATATCAGGTACATCTGGTACTACTGGCTCAAGTGGTACATCAGGTATTACTGTTAGTGGAACATCAGGAACTACAGGTACATCTGGTAGTAGTGGTGTAAATGGCACAAGTGGAAGCTCAGGTATTAGTAGTACTCATGGCACAAGTGGATCTAGCGGAACATCCTCTACTTCAGGTAGTTCAGGTACTTCAGGATTAACTGGTACAAGCGGTATTGATGGAACATCAGGGAGTAGTGGAATTAGTAGTACCAACGGTACTTCAGGTATTAACGGAACTCATGGTACGAGTGGTACAAGTGGAAGTTCAGGTGTTAGTGGAACTTCAGGAAATACAGGAAGTAGTGGAGTTTCTGGAACTAGTGGTAGTTCTGGTACTAGTGGAATTACTATAAGTGGTACTTCAGGATCAAGTGGAATCACTGTAAGTGGAACTAGTGGTACATCAGGTACATCGGGTACATCTGGTGTTTCAGGTAGTTCAGGTGTTAGTGGGTCTAGTGGTACTTCAGGAACAACAGGAACTTCAGGAACTTCTGCTACAAGTGGAACTTCAGGAACAAATGGTGCTGCAGGAGATAAATATAAAACAACTTCAACTACCTCTTTAGCAATAGGTACAGGATCAAAGAGTTTAACTGTAGGTTCAGGATTATCATATACTCCAGGGCAATCTTTAATTATTGCTAATAGTGGTACAAATTATATGACAGGTACAGTTACCTCATATAGTGGAACTTCTTTAGTAGGAAATATTACTGCTGTTGTAGGTTCTGGAACATATACAGCCTGGGATGTTAATCTTGGTGGAGCTATTGGTGCAAATGGTACTAATGGTACATCTGGAACTTCAGGTACTTCAGGCACTACAGGAACCAGTGGGACTAGTGGATTAACAGGTACTAGTGGAACATCAGCTACTAGTGGAACTTCTGGGATTACTGTAAGTGGTACATCTGGAGTAAGTGGTACTAGTGGCACTAGTGGACAGACTATTAATGGTACAAGTGGTGTTAGTGGTACAAGTGGTATATCAGGAACCAGTGGTTATAGTGGAAGTTCAGGAACTTCTGGAACATCAGGTTATAGTGGGAGTTCAGGCTATAGTGGTACTAGTGGTTATAGTGGAACAAGTGGAGTTAGTGGAACCAGTGGAACTTCAGGATATAATGGTACATCAGGAGTTAATGGTACTAGTGGGTATAGTGGTACATCTGGTTATAGTGGTACATCAGGGGTTAGTGGAAGTAGTGGAGTATCAGGTACTTCTGGATACAGTGGTACATCGGGTGTGAGTGGTACATCAGGAAGAGATGGATTAACTACTTCTGTAAATTGGGTTTATCAGATCGGTGGTAATGTTACTCTAACAAAAGCTGATATAGGTCTTCCATATGCAGAAAATACATATGATAGGGATAAAAATGTTGCTACAGCAGTAGCTCTTTCTACAACTAGGCTTACATATAGAGGAGTTACTGATGGAAATGTTGTAGGTCAATTAATGTGGAAGAATTATGGTAATGGTCATACAATATTTGATGTTTCTAATGGTACAGCTCCAGACGGTTCTACACGTAGTAATTCTATTCCTGAAGTAGCATGGTCTCCAACTTATCCTACATTAATGGGTTGGAATGGTTCTAATACCTATGGTGTAAAGGTTAATAAATCAGATAATGCAGATCTGGCTATTACAGCTAATAACTCCTATTATCTAAATAATAGGAATGACTATTATCATCCAGGGAACGCTAATAATCCTTCTGTTGACTGGACAGGTAATGCTTTTAATGTAAAGGCTCTTGCATTTTATAATGATGGGCCTCATTATTTGAAATCTAATACTTCTAATGTTCTAATATTTAGAAATGGTTCTAATGGAGATGTAGCATCTATAAATACTGCAGATGGTGTTATTAGTGCTATAGGAAATATGTATGCCCCTAATTTTGTTCTTTCCTCTGATAGAAGACAGAAAAGAGCTATAAAAGATATACAGAACTTATCTAAAGTTGATGATATAAAATTTAAACAGGCTATATTTAAGAATGATAAGGAAAATAGAGTTAGATATGTTGTTATAGCTCAGGATGTTGAAGAGAGTATGCCTGAATTGGTATATACTAATGCTAAGGGTTCCAAATCTGTAGCATATACTGATTTACTTGTTGCAAAAATGGCTAGAATGGAAGAAATAATTAGTAAGATAGAAGATAGAATTAAAAAATTAGAAGATGGCAACTAGTGTACCAGATACTAATACTTTTTCTTTACAAAATGTAGTTGCTGTTGTAGGTGGCTCAGATCTTATAACTGCCTATGCTAATTCAATAGATAGTTATTTTGATCCTGTTTATAAGGGTAGTAAGAATAGTCTCTATAATTTTAGAAATTATCAAATACCTGCAGAATGTCATAGACCGGGTGGTTTAACCACAACAACAATATACTACAATGTAGGATCAGCAACTTTAGAAGATCAAGCAAGAGGTTTATTTTATTATGTAACAGGTGCTCCTTTCTCATCAATGTCTTCTATTAATGGTCAAATGGCTGATCACAACGTAGGAACTATTGTATATGCAGGAACAGGAACAGATTGTACAGTTATAGCTGATGGATATTACGTTATTGAAAGATCTTCTTTAAATGATCTTATCTATCACATTGTTGGAGGAGTAATAGTTTCTAAATCATCTATTCTTATTATAGGGTATCATTTAGGTGGTGGAGTATTAGCCTATGTTTTACAGTATGGAGATCCTGGATATGACGCTTATAGTCCACATGGTCTTATTATACCAGAGTCTGATCAGTCTTCAGGTATATTCTGGCATAGTACAAATGCTCTTATTTATTCTGCTTACTTAAATGGAATAGGTGCAGGTACAGCAAATACAAACGATATTATTGCTGCTTATGGCACAGAGAGTAATGCTGCAAGACTTTGTTATGATTTAAGTTCTGGAGGATATACAGATTGGATTTTACCAAGTTGGCAAGATTTGATAGCAATACATCTTAATATAGATTTACTTCCTAATTTTGCCTATAACCAATATTATTGGAGTTCAAATGCAGAAATCCCTTATTCAGGTCAAGGTGCTGTTACAGTAAAAATGTTTCCTTATGATCCAGGTCAGGCATTAGTAAAAACCTCATCTGCCAGAGTAAGAGCAGCTAGATATTTTTAACTTTTAAATATACATGTTATGAGTACTTATTATGTGTCTACAACTGGAAGTGATAGTAACCCAGGATCTTTAGGATATCCCTGGGCTTCATTCTCACATGCAAATGCTCAAGTAGCTCCTGGTGATACAGTTATATTTGAAGATGGTGTATATACTGCAGGTGTTGATTATTTTGCTTTATTAAATGTAAGTGGGACAGCAGGTGCTTACATTACTTATAAAGCAAGAAATATTGGTGGTGCAATATTGGATGGTCAGAGTAATTATACTAATATGGGTTTAAGTATATGGGCTAATTATCTTAATATAGAAGGATTTGAAATTAGAAACTTAGCAGGTACAGCAATAGCAACAGGTGAAGCACATAATCATGTAAATTTTAGATATTTATGGATACACCATATTGGTAGAATTTGTACTACTACCTCATTTGGATTAGATGGAGTTTATTTACATCAAGCATCTTATTTCTTTTTTGATAGATGTAAATTTAATGATATAGGTAGACTTAGAGTAGCTGATGGTTGTCCTAGTGATACTGGAACTGGGTTAGATCAAGGATTATATTTAGATGGATGCTCTTATATTACTGCTCAAAATTGTATATTTTATCATATTGGAAATGGTTTTGCTCTTCAAATTTATTCAAGTGGTAGTCTTACATCAGATCATATTTCTTTTATAAATAATACATGTAACAATAATAACTTTGCACATTATGCAGGGCATATAATTTTATGGAGTAATATGAATAATGTCCTTATTGTGAATAATATATTAAAAGGACATGGACAATATGCTATGCAGATCTATCAAGGAGAAGGATATGTTTATAGTGCTAATATAATTGCCAACAATATATACTATGGAGGAAATAATATCTTCTATGTTGGAACAACAACAGGTATTACTTTATCAAGTAACACAAATCAAGATCCTAGATTTGTTAATGAGGCTTCTTATAATTATAATCTATTATCAGCATCTCCTGCAAGAGATGCAGGATATGCAACAGGTCTTACATATGACTATGCTAATAATCCCAGAGTAGGTACAATGGATATTGGTGCTTATGAGTATGTTTCTGGTGTTACAACTACAACTACTACAACTACTACACCAACTACAACCACCACAACTACACATCCTACCACTACAACAACAACCACACATGCCACAACTACGACTACTACCACCAGACCTATAACCACCACAACTACTTCTACTACAGTAGCTCTAACAACTACGACTACTTCTACTACTCGTACAACTACTACAACCACTACTCAACCACCTACTACTACGACTACTACTACTCGTCCTATTACAACAACAACTACTAGTACTACTGTAGCCCCAACAACCACTACAACAACTACCAAACCTATTACAACTACTACGACTACTACAACAGTAGCCCCTACCACTACTACGACTACAACTCATTCAACTACTACAACTACAACTACACATCCTCCAACAACTACTACTACCACTACTACTCAACCACCAACGACTACTAGTACAACTACTACGGTTGCACCTACTATAACTACTACTTCTACAAGTACTACACAACCTCCTACAACCACTACATCAACTACCACTGTAGCCCCAACAACCACTACATCGACTTCTAGTACAACTACTAGTACTACTACTACTATTCCTCCTACAACAACTACCTCTACCACTAGGAGAATAACTACTACCACTACTACAAGTACAACAGTATATCAATCAACATATTGGAATGTAGAACTTAGTGAGGATGTATATAAGAATAATTGTCCTGTACACTTTAAATCAACAATGGAAACTTATACTGTTCATGCTCATACATATAGTTCTAATAGAAGTCAGGAGGATGCAGATAATAAAGCATTAAAAGAAATTGCAAGGAATAAACAAGCCTATGCAAATAAAAATTGCAGTTGTATTCCTAAACCGTTGTATTATAATTTTAGAGTACAGGATAGTGCAGTAAAAACAGATTGTCCTGAAGGTTATATTGGATCAACAGTATTATATGTTGTTCCTGCAGGAAAATATAGTTCTACAATTAGCCAGGCTGAAGTTGATACTGAGGCAATAAATGACCTCAATACCAACAAACAGACCTATGCTAAAAACTGTGGAAAGTGTAGAAAGCCAAGGGTAAAGAAATGTTAGATACCAAATATTTTTATCTGTTCTATAACCATTTCTGCTGTGATTGATTTTTGACATTCAAATTGTCTTGGTGTATCTTTATAAATGGGACACCAATTCCAATCTCCTTTGTCAAATTTGAAGTTACGATTGTTCCAACAACCATGACATACATTCTTATTAGAAATCCTAATACAATTAGACTGGAACTCATGAAGTGTTTCTGTAAAATTAGCTATCATTACAACTGAAGTATCTAATGCCCAGGCTAACCAACTAAGACCACTTGATAAACCAATAAAATAGTCACTATGATTTATTACTCTTATAGTATTCTCTAAAGAATTATCAGATAATTGATCTACATTATTTAATGTGTTCTCTTCTTTAGAAACATTAATTACTACATACTCCATTTCTATCAGATAATCAACCAATTTCTGCCATTCTTCCTGTCTCCAATATTTACATCCTGCTGTAGAATCTGGAGCTATAGTAATGTATTTCTTATTGCAAGGAGAACTACTTATTTCAAAATGAATTCTTGGTACTATCTCTTCATATTTTAGTCCTAGAATATTAGTTGCAGTCTTTTGAAGAGGAATTGTATTAGGAATTTCTGGTTCCTTGTCTTTATCATAGAACCAACCTAGTCTATATAAAGCATATAAATCATATACAACAGTACCTGGTTCTACAAACTGTAGTTCTGGATATGCTTTTTGAAATAAGAAATTCTTAAATGTAGATACTACTACCTGACATTTATGTTTTTCCTGAAATTTTAATACATAAGGCATCCAGGCTATTGTATCTCCTAGAGATGAGCTCTCAAATACTATGAATACTTTTCTATTCTTTAAAGAGAATATATTCTCATAGATAAGATTTTTATCTTGAAACACCTGTGTTGTCCAAGATGTAAAGTAACTACGACTAAGTTTTATCCAGTGATTTGTTCCTATAGTCTCTTCATATTGACAGATTCCTTTCTCATCAAGAAATTTTACTAGAAAATTAGCTTCTTCATTACCGGTTATTTCTATAAAAGGTTGATCTACAAAATGTTGTGTTATTTGTACATTCTTTTTAACTTTTTTTTGTGGTTTAATTTCTTTATTCATAATTTCATTATAAAAGTTTAAATGTTTTTCTGCAAATTCTTTAGAAGTATTATTTGTAGGAATCTCATAAAATGCTTTAACATATCTTATATCAGTAGAAGCTAAGTCATAGATATAAGAGTTAAACATTCCTTCATACTGTAACAGATTTCTAGCCATAATAGGAAGACCATAAGAGATAGCCTCTCTTAGCACAATAGGATTACATTCATTTTTAGAATTAAACATGAAGATATCACATGCAACAAAGAATCTATCAGTATCGTTTCTTTCTCCCCACACGGTAACATTAGGAGGAAGATCTTGCATAAGAGGTTCCCAATATTCTTTAAAGTTAGGAGCTTGATTTCCTACAAAATGAAAACGCATATCTGGATGATTTTTAGCTATTAATATTCCCTCTGCTTGATTCTTTCCTGGAGTCCATAAACCTACATTAAGAACGTGGATTCTCTGTTGTTCCATTCCAAGGGAATTTCTAATATATCTCTTAGACCATTCCTTAACTGAAGGAATCCACTTATCAATAGGATACTCTATTGACTCTTTATATGAAGGAAGATCTTTAAACGTTCTTAAATGATATGGAGTACAGAAAGCATAAGCATCTGGATGAAATACTTTAGTTTTAGGATCAAAACTTATATCATGACAGATCTCTACAATTCTATAAGATCTATCATTAGAATATAACTGATTGATCATTTCTCTATCTAATCTCTCAGACATTTCATCTATATGAATTATATCTGGTTTATTATCTTTAATAATTCCAAATAGGTCAAGTTTATTTTCTCCTAAAGTATAAAACTTATCCACAATTTTCTTTATTTTATCTCTTTGTACCACATAATCAAGACTATAGTTTTGATACTCTACTACAGATATTTCTACTTTTGTAAAGTTTTGTAAACATTCTATTCTTTTTAATAAGAATTGAGGCATACCTCCAGTTGATAAATGAGGAGCCAAAAACATTATTTTTAACTTTTTTTGTTTTAAATACTCAATCATTTTTTCCATTATTATAGGATCTTTCTCTCCGTGTATAAATAACAATTCTTGTGATGATTTAGGAATCTTAAACCAGGGTCTAATTTCTTTACCCCAATTATCTTGTTCATAAATTTCAGGAAGATCTTTTAAACTAGCATTTGTATAAATATAAGGAAGTCCACAGAAAAATTCATACTTCCATAATAATACATTAGCAATAGTCTCCTCATGGTAAGGAGCATATAAAGTATGATTCTCTATTACTTTAGGGTTAGAACACATATTATACCATGTATTTAAGAATGGTATTGTCTCTTGTCCTGCTACAAAGAAACCTGTTTGTCTATATGTTTGTCTAACATATTGATTTACATTAAATAAATCACATGCAGGAGCTTCTAATGTGGTTGACATATCTTCCCTGGTATCTGCACCACCTCTTCCATCAATATGAAGGTAGTCATAAATACCCTCTACAAAATGAGGAATTCTACTCCACTCAGAATAATAATCAAATATATTATCCACATATTGAGTAGCAACACAATCTGCATCTATAAAAGCAACTGTTTCTGCATAATTCTCTAGACAGTCCTTTACAATTAAAGGACGTTGAATCATCATCTTATAAATATCTGGATCCGCTCTATCAATAAACTTCTCTTGTTTTTTTATATTAGGAGCATCACATTCCCAGCCAAAAGTAGTTGCTCCTAACATAGGAATATGACAATTAATCATATATACATAGATGGGAAGTTTGCTAAAGGTTCTTAGAGAATTTACACAAGCCTGAACTGTTTCATGATAACTTGCTGTTGCATAAAGGATGTAAGCTCTTTTATCTTTTTCAATTGATGGTAATAAAGTATCTGTCTGCATATTTATTTGGTTTATGAGATAAAAATAATAAAAAATTTGGAAGTAATAAAATTAATTTATAGTTTTGGTAGCGAAATATATTTTTTCTACCACTCCTATAAAAACTCCATTATTAAAAGTAATTTTAGTCTTTACAGGTAGGTTATATGTGTATTTTATTTATTTAGGAGTGATACTATAACAGATTTTAAATACTAATAAATAAATGATAAACGCAATGGTTGATAAAATTAAGTCCACAATTGAAGTACCAGTATGGGTACTGATGCTCTTAGTTCCTATATTAGTAACTATTTGCATAACACTAATTACTATTACCATGTCACAAAGTAATACTATTACTAAGTTACAGGTAGAGAGTGAAACTACAAAATCTAATGTAGAGATGTTAAAGAATACTAAAGTTGATATTCAGGTATTTAGCTTGATGCTTATATGAATAAGCCAAATCCTTAAAAAATGGAATTTATAAAAAAGTATTTCTTATTTCTAGTAATAGCTATTCTAGTGTTACTACTTTTCTTAGGACGCTGTAGTAAAAAAGTGATCTCTGAAGCTCCTATTATCAAACATGATACTGTTTGGGTTAAACATGATAGTATTATTACAAGTAAACCTTTGATTATTTATACAAAACCTCCTCCTCCAGAAGTTATTAAAGAGTATCTTCCTGATACAAATTACAATAAATTAGTAATTCAATACAATAATCTATTAACTTTGTATCTTAATAAAAATACAGAGAAAGATAGTCTTAAATTAGATAGTTTAGGGTATGTATATGTTACAGATATTGTATATAAGAACTTGATAGATAGTAGATCTTATCATTACAATATTAAATATCCTAAAATAACAACAACAATTACATTACCTGCTCCTAAGAAGAACCAGATATATATTGGAGGTGCATTAGAAGGTAATACTTCCAGTATAGTTAATCAATTAAATGCAGGGTTTCTTTTAAAGAACAGAAAGGATCAGATTTATGGAGTATATAGTGGTATAAATAAAGATGGTCAGTTACAATTTGGTATTCAGTCATATTGGAAAATAAGTTTTTAATGATTTTAAAGATATTTAAATATGTTGAACCTATTTGGTTAGATGATACTACTAATAGATTATCTATTAGAAGGATATTAGCTTTAATATTTTCTATTGATTTTGTACGAAACACATCTTTTGTAGTTCGTATTTGGGAATTAGGTAAATCTTATTCAGATGCAGCTATTTTATTAGGTGTTGAAGCAGGTTTAATTACAGCACTTCTTTCACTAACAACATATTCTAATATCATAAAAGCTAAAATAGATGCAGGTCCTAATAATGGAGCAAATCAAGCTCCTCCTATTCCTCCTCAACCCTTAAATTAATAACATGACTACTCAAGAAATCATAGAAAAATATGGATATCCTAATGAAACAGGTAAGGGATATTTAGTTCCTATTACATTACCTTATTCTATGAGAATAGCCTGGGATCTTACTCATAGTATCAACTCTTTTAGCTGTCATAAATTAGTTGCTAATAATTTCAAATTAATATTCTCTGATATTCTTGATTACTATGGAATAGATAAACTAAGAGAATCAGGAATAGATCTATATGGAGGATGTTTTAACTTTAGAAAGATGAGAGGTGGAGATTTCTGGAGTATGCATTCATGGGGAATAGCAGTTGATTTAGATCCTTCAAGAAATCTTTTAAGTGAGAATTCTTCTACAGCAAGATTTGCAAGACCCGAATACAAAGCTATGATAGATATATTCTATTCTTATAATTTTGAGAGTTTAGGCAGAGAGAAGAATTATGACTGGATGCACTTTCAAGTAAGAGATTAATAATTAAATATATAATGTCATGAAAATAGAAGAGATCAGAACTGGATGGTTCAAGCAAAAATGGTCTTTTAGAATTAAGGCCAGTAATGGAAAAGTTATAGCTACCTCTGAGAAGTACTATAATTATAAAGACATGAAAGATACTATTTGTCTCTTACAAAAAGATTTACCTACTGCAGAATTAATAAAAGTTAATAAAATTAAACCCTAATGGCAAACACAGCTTTTACTGATAAAAAAATTAAAGTACCTCATAAAAAGACATCTAAGACTCCTGGTCCAAAAGAGAAAAAGGTTTCTGTTTATAGGGGACAAGGAAAATAAGATTAGTTTTTTAAATTTAATAATATTTTAAAAATTACTATTATGAATAAACAGATAGGGCAAAGTCAGGAAGCTAATCTACTGTATGAGATAATACAAAGATTAGACAGATTAATCAAACTAAGTGGTAATTCTGTTAATGGAGTATATGGCAATTCTGTTATAGCAACATTGTCTGATAGTACTGATTTAGTTAATCCAGGTTATATACAGCCTAGATTATTAGCAGGAAATATAAAAGTAACAGATATGGGTGGTAATATTAGTACACTTGCTTTTGATCAAAAAGAAGTATCTCTCTTTAAGGTCAAACGAGTTTGGTCTACAGGAACAACTGCAAATATGGGAATTGTAGTTTTATATTAAAAATTACAATCATGCTAACAAGATCATTAGGATTAGGAATACAAAATAGAGTTCAGCAAGGGTCATTTTTGAATATTTTTTAATTATATATTTATATAGAAATTAATTATCTTTGTTTTATAAAACCAATTACATATGAAGGAATTAAAATTTATTTGCGCCCAACCTGATAATGCCTATTATACCTGGCAAGTTAATCTATGGTTGGAAAGTTTAAAAGCAATAGGTCATTCAGATAAAGCTATTGTTTTAGTATTTACTCCAATGGGAAGAGAACAGAATAAGAATTGGAAGCAAGTAATGGATTTGTACCCAGAAACAGAATTTAATTTTATCATTGATGAGGATGAAGTAAGCTTACTATTAGGAATATATATTCCTCTAATAAGACCCTATAGTTTGTGGAGATATTTCAGAGATCATCCTGATATGAAAGATAAAGGAGTATTCTATTGTGATTCAGATATTTTATTTATGCCTGGGTTTAATGTTGATCAGTATCTTCAGGATGATGTTTGTTATTTATCTGATACTAATGGTTATATAAATGCTACTTACTTTGATAGTAAGATTAAGGATGTAATACCTGATAGATTGGAAGAGTATAAGAAGAGAGATATCCTACAAGAGCTATCAAATCTTATTGGAATAAATAGAGAAATTTGTGAAGCAAATAATTTACATTCTGGAGGAGCTCAGTATTTTTTAAAGAATATTGATGCTTCTTTTTGGAGTAAAGTACAAGGAGATTGTCTTATTATACGTACCTTCTTAGGTAGAGTTAATTCAGAGTTCTTTGAAGATGAAAGTAAAGGATTTCAGTCTTGGTGTGCAGATATGTGGGCTATTTTATGGAATTTATGGTTAAGAAATCAAGAGACAAAATGTATTCCTGAGATGGAATTTGCCTGGGCAACAGATCCTATTGTAAAATTAGATACTCTTAAGATATTTCATAATGCAGGAGTAGCTGAGACAGTACAGAATGGAATTCCCTTCTTTTATAAGGGTAAGTATCATACAGGAGATGATCCCACAAAAGATCCTTTTCTAGATGATATTTTAAATCATGAGGAAAGTAAAAAATTCTGTACATGGTATTATACAGCAAAGATTAAAGAATTGAGTAACAAGTATAAACTTAATTATTAATGAAAGAATATAATGGTATAATTAATATTAGTAAGTTAGATGATGATTATATTATATATAAAATGTATTCTTCAAATCAGAATGATAAATCAATTTATATAGGGGTTACTTCAAACTATAAAGAAAGGATTTATAAACATTCTATGAATAGATATTATAAACGATATAGTAATAAACCTTTATACATTTGGATAAATAATGTATTAGATAAACAAAAAGAAAAAGTTATCTTTGAGATTATAAAGAAAGAATTAAGTGAAGAAATAGCTTTTAATAAAGAAGTGGAGTATATTCAAAAATATAAAGATTTAGATTATTTAGTATTAAATATTTCAGAAGGAGGAAGAGGAAATACAGGAAGTATTCCTTGGAATAAAGGAAAAATAATGAATAATGAATGGATTAAAATGATGTCTACGGCTCATATAGGATCATTTGGAGATATGACAGATAAACATCATACACAAGAAACTAAAGATATCATTTCTTTAAAAAGTCACAAAAGAAAAGAAAGAGGATGGAGAAATCCAAGAAAAAATAAAGTTTATAAATATACTTTAGATGGTAAACTTATTATAGTTTACTCATGTTTGGAAGAAGCTGCATTTAAGGAAAATACTAATTCTACAAGTATTGGAGAATGGTGTAGAGGAACAAAGAAACCAAGAAATAATTTTACTTGGTCTTATAAAGAGATTATAAACAATTAAATTTAAACAAAATGACAACTATTAAAAAAAGAGATTTAAAAGGCTTTGTTCGTTTTGACGCACAAGGAAGACTTATTGCAGGCAGCCTAATTATGAGGAGAAAAGCTCCTAAAGTTGGTAAGTGGCAGGAAATAACAGCATATCGTTGCTGTAACTTTACTACTACAACTACCACAACTACAGCACATTAAATCTATATATCATGAATTTGTTTCCTGAAAATATGCTTAATAGTTCTGGAGAGGTTCTCTCTCTGGATACAATAAAGGCTAAACTCTCCTATTTTGAGTTACAACTGCATGAATTACATTGGCAGACTACCTCATTAGCAGAGCATTTAGCTCTTGGTGATGCATATGACCTTATCTTTAAACTAAAAGACGAGATTGTAGAGAAGATAATGGGATATACAGGAGTAAGAACAAAGGCTATGCCTGTAGATACCATTAAGAATTATGCTCCAGGTGTACCTGATATAACAATAAGAGAAATCTTAATGTTTGCAAAGCAATTAGAGAGTTTTGGTAGTATTAATAATATGCCAGATATTGAGAATATTGCTCAGAGTTTATCAGGAGATATATCACAAATTAAATACAGATTAACTCTTTCGTAATGCAGATCAATAAAAGATTCTTTCCAGAAGTAATGTTAGACAATGAGATGCTTTATTTTGCATATCTGGAAGGAGTCTTAAGCTCTGTTGATGAACTATCAAGTCTTGAGATTGTAAAATCTATAAATGCTTATCATTTTAGATTAGCTCCTAGTACTCCTAAATATGGTAAGATACTATTTCAGGAGATATTAAAAATGCATAACTTCTTCAGTATAAAATTAGATCTCTCTAAATCTATCAAGACTTCAGGAACAATTACATTTAGTATTGAATTAAACAATTAAAATATACATGTCATGCCTACATTTATAAAAACAGGATTATGGGAGAAAGCATCAAAGAGTTTTAAAGGTTGGTTGAATCTAGATCAACTAATCCAGGATAATGTATCCTCTAATAAGAATAAAAAGATATATACTGCTATAATCTCTCAAACAGGAACTTCAGCACCAGTTGTTAATACTTTATTAGAAGATGGTATTTCATCTCCTGTATGGAGTTATTCTGCTGTTGGTACATTTCTATTAACCAAAACAGGAGCATTTACAGTGAATAAGACTGTTCCTTCTAAAATTGATGCTGGATATGATGCTTCAGGTAATCTATTTACACTTGAAAGAACAAGTGTGGATGTAATGACTCTTAAAACATATGCAGCAGTAGATACTTCTACTCTTGCTAATGGTGTATTAGTAAATCAATTCATCAATATAGAAATCTATATATAATGGGAACATTTAGTAAAACATTTAGTAAAACATTTGGAGTAGTTCACAGTGGGTCATTGTTGAACCAAATACCATTCAAGTCAGACGCTCTTGTTTGGTTGGATGGAACAATTTCAGGCAACAACTTTGTCGATAAAATAAGCGGTAAATTATTTCCCATCACAGGCAAAGATTTTGACGCAAATTGGACAAAGGGATTTCCTTATAAATCAGCCGCAACCATTTCCGCACCTGTTGGGGATGCCACTTTAATCGCTGCCGATTTGAATAGTTATTGGTACACCGCCGGTACACCTAACCAAATACCTGTTGTTAGCTTGTTTCAAGACGTTGACTACGAGCATAAATTCTTTTGCAGGCATTCGCCTCAGGTAACTGATTCAAATGGAGTGGAAACATTCGAACCGCGTGTTTCTGATATTGTGATTTATAGTACAGTAAAAACAAGCACTGATTTAGTTAAGTGTCAAACTTATTTTGGTGTTCCGACTGAAGATTTAACTGCGTTGTGGGTTGCATCTGGTGGATCAGACGCAACAGGGACAGGAACTAAGGCTAAGCCCTATCAAACAATACAGGCAGGGAATAATGTCGGAACAAGCGGGAAAACTGTTTACGTAAAAGGTAATGGAACATTCAGGGAGCAACAAAATGGAGCATCCTTGTATCTGTTTTTATCAAAATCAATTACGTTCATATCGCTTGGTCATAATACCATTGTTGCCAATAGCGCGATCAGAAAAGTATATGTAAATAGTGGAGATAATATATTAAAAGGGTTTGTTTTAGATGGAGAAAATACAGCAGGCGATTTATTCAACTTCGCTGCGGCAAATATCAAAACAACAACATTAGATAAGTGCCTCTTAAAAAATGTTCCTACGCAATATCTATACTCAACCGGAGCAAACGATAATATAATTCTCAAAAATTGTGTAATAGCCGCAAATTCAGCAGGCACGCAAATCAACAGTATGTCGTGTTCTTTGATTGATACCTGTTATTTATTGAATATTTCAACGTACTTAAATACAATTGATTGTATTTTTATAAATAACAAAGTACCAACGTGCAACAAAACAAACATATTACTATTATATGGAGTTGGGCTAAATGCTTATGGAAATGACCTTAATTACAAAACCAATAGCCTATCTCAGTTGGCTAATTACACCGTAGCAAAGACTATAACAATAAAGTATAATAAATTTCATCAAAGTGACACGGCAACCGCAGGAGGGACGGGAGTGTATTTTACTGGCACGATTACATTTAAGTGCTCAAACAACAAATTTGAATCTACAATAACTTCCGCATTGTCTTCTATATCATACTTTATTCGTTCAACTTCAAATGGACAAGAAATAAAGAATAATTCTTTTTTAAGTAAAACACAATCTGAGTTTCAACACATCAATGCAGTTGGAGCAGCTTCATTGATTCAAAATAATTGGAGCAAGTCAAATTCTATTATTGGAATACAGCTCGGTCTTGGTGCGGAAGTGGCAAGCGCAGGGTTAAACGATAATTCAATTGTTATAAATAATCGTTTAATTGGTTATAAAGTTGACTATCCAGATGTTGTGGGTGCAACTATTCATCAGATGTTTGTTTCATCAGGCATAAACATTAAGATTGCATATAATCACAACTCGCATTCTTGCATTGGACTGGTTGTAAAAACCGATTCTACATCAAGAACTTATACGTCGGAAGGTGTATATTATAATCTTTTTGAGGAATGCAGAAACGGAATTGGGATAGGTGGTGTTGTTGGAATAAACATTTTTAATAATGTAATAAAACGATCATCCTACGCCTATTCAGAGCCGATTGTTGGGCAGATTATGGCAATAGAGAATACCGCAATTGTTGGTAATCAATATTGCTCTAATATTGTAATAAAAAACAATATCATAATATCGCAACTCGCAAATGATAAGTTGCTTTATTTTGAAACCGGATCAGAATCAGGATGTATTGCACAAAACAATGTTCTTATTGGAACGATACTATTAACGGCTGGACTGACAAATTACACCGATTTAGCAACTGCGCAAGCAGCCGGAAAACTATTGGGTTGTATTGTTTCTGATCCGCTTTTGGATGCAAACTTAATCCCTTCATCTCCGATTGTAATAGGTGAAAACTTAGGGGTGAATTACAAAGATGCTTTAGATATTACAACGACATGGGGAAGCGAAACAACAACTCCGGGGATTGTAACTAAAAAGCAACCAGCAGCTGGAAATTGGCAAGTTGGGGCGTATGTAGTTTAGTTCACATAGAGAAGCAATTTGAAATCTTAAATAAATTTGGAGAAATCATTAGATTTTTATATTTTTGATGAGTTAAACCAATAAATTTATTGCTATGATGAAGATTGTTAAGGATGATGATAATGAGGACAATGTTGTAAAAAAAGAAGTTGTTAATAAGTATGATAGAAGTAAACGTTATACCTGGACTCCTGAGGATAAATTTGAATTATCAGGTGAGCAATTTGGTTCTGTTATTAATGCTCTTAGAGCTATAGCCCAGATCTTTCCTATGGAACTTATACAGATGGCTAATGCAGGAATTGAGCAGGTAATGATGGATAGTGTAAATAAAGACATTATAAAAGAAGTAATAGAAGAATAAGATCATGTCAGACAAAAAATGGATACAGAAAGCTTTTGCTTCCATAAAAAAGTAGAGGTACAGCAGGTAAATGTACACCAATAACAAAGCCAGGATGTACTGGAGAGCTAAAGCATTAGCTCAGACATTCAAGAAAATGAGTAAAAATAAATAGATTATGACAAACACTAAGAAAAAACCTACTATGACAAAATGTTGTGGAGGTGGTAAAATCAAAAAGAAATGAAACAAGGGAAACCTCAGAAAGCACCAAAGGTTCCTATACTTGATCCTAAAAAGAATCATATGAGGGAAACTGATGTTATTAAAAAGAATAAGTCTCCGATGTCTCCGTTAACTAGAAAACGATTGTCTTAGTAAAAGTAAGAACCTCTCCTTAAGCAAGAGAGGTTCTTTTTTTATAGTCCTAAGAAGTTTTTATAAGAAGAAGAACTTGAGGCATGTTCAATATAGTATTTAAACTCCTCATTTTTTAAATATTCTTCTTTTGTTAATTCCCAGGGATAATGTCTGGCTACATATGGAAATGTTGCAGAGGATCCTCCAATAAAATAATCTCTTCTTTTATATAGAGCAAATGTAGTATCAATTGGTACTTCTGTATATACATCTATCTTTACGTCAGAGTTAACCCATCTGCTCTTCTCATACCCTTGCATATGATCATAGTAGGGGGATTCAGGAGTAACTCTCTGCCAGTCTAAGCCAAGTCCTATTTTAGAGATATGCCATTGTCCTAAAGCAACTATTCTATTAAAAAGGTAATCTAATGTATCAGAAGGAGTATTCTCTAATCCTAGATCAGAATCAGATGTTACATAGTAATCTGATTTTAAAGCTTCCACACATCCAGAATCCCAAGGTGCTGTATGACCCATATTCTTATTTAGTTTTAATACTGTACAAGGATTTGTTTCATACCACTCCAGAAGAGGTTCATATGTGGAATCATTATCTAATATAATGATTTCTCCTACATTATTATATGTCTTAATCTTCTCTATCATAGCTTTAGTCCAGGTAAGAAGATCTCTATTATTAATGATTACAGGTATTTTCATTTCTGAATGATTAAAAGTTTATCATCACAAAGGATTTGATACTTTTTAAAATAAGACATTGCACCTTCTGCAGTAATTCCTTGATGGATATAAAACATTTCTCTGAATAACTTGCCTATTTGTGCTTGTGGGGCGTGAAGATCCTCTATGAAGTAATATCCCCCTTCTTTTAATAAAGGATAAAGAGCTTTAAAAGAAGCTACAATATCATCATAGTTATGACTTCCATCATCTACAATAAAATCATATCTGAAATCTCTGAATTCTGCATTTATATATGCAGGATCTGCAGCATTCCCAATATTAACTCTTAGGTTCTTATTCTCCCAGGTAACAAAGTTTAATACTCCTGCATCAATATCAATACCAGTAATATCTAATTCAGGATTATATTCATACCACATTCTAAGAGAATCTCCATGCCATATCCCTATTTCAAAAAGATCATATTTACCTGTCTCAGGAATAATCTTTCCATATTCTTCTGTATAACCATGAGCTTCATAAGCTAATGTGCCTTTGTCACAGTTATATTTATTTGCTAATTCTGTAAGTCTATTCATCTACTGTAATTATCATCAATTATTTTTCTAATCTCTGTAATTCCTTCAATAATTTTTTTGAAATAAGCATCTAAGATTCTAGGATCATCATAGAATATATGTCCATAATCCTGAATAAAATAATAGAAATCTATTATTTCTCCCATTTCTTGTTTTTTTATTTCATTTATATCAGCCATATTAATTGTGTATAAAAAGTACCTTGTTAATTTTTACTATTCTCTCATTAGGAAACTTAGTTTTAAAAGCTTCCACAAATAAACCATCAGCAGCATATTGTACTCCTAAAGGAATTTGTTGTGCTAAATCTCTACGTGTAGCAAAAGCTCCCATATCAATCTGATTGAATCCTGGCTCACATTTGAAATATTGATAGTCATAATGACTATGTACCATATCCCAATAGATCATTCCTGGAGCTCCTTTATTAGCAGCTTTAATTAACTCTTCTACAAAATTGGGAGTATAATAGTTATCATCTCCTGTCATTATAATATAGTCTGCAGTAGATAATTGTTTTCCTATTTCTCTTGGTGTATGTCCCCAGTCATTATAGCTGTGTTCTGTAAACTCAGCATAAATACGAGAATCATCTTGAGTAACTATAGTTTCCCATATTTTATTATCCCATCTATCCTCAAAACATCCATCCACAACTACCATAGCACTCCAATCTGAATTACCTTGAGCTAATAGAGAGGATAACATACATCTTAATAAATCTACTCTATCATATGTAGGTATTATGAATTCAACTTTCATATTTTATCATTTTAAGAGTTTCCTTAAGTATTTCTACTTTCCTATATATAAGATTAAAATAAGCAACATTATTAAATTCTCTTTCTTCAGCTATCTTATTTATATCTTCTAACATTTTAATTTCATCCTCCATCATTCTTTCTTTAATTTTCTTTGAAGCATCTATAGGATCTTTACTATGTACATTAATGTCCATAATTTCGTGTAGTGTCATTTTAAAAAATCTTTTAGTTTCTGAATATAATCATATTTCCAATGTGGATTTAAATGAATATCTCCAGTAGGAATATTTCCTATCACTCTTTGATATTCAATATGTGCACTATGTCTTTGGATAACATTAGGTCTTGTTCCATCATCCGTTCCCATTCCTGACATATGATACCCACGATTTCCCCAAACATATATCCAACTAACATTTTCATCAGTAGGATCTGCAAATACAATGTTCCTGGATGTCTCCTTTATCTTTATAACAAAGCTCATATCATATCCTGCATTCTCAAGAGGATATCCACCTATTTTTTCCCAGATCTTCCTACTAAATACAATACCTGAATTACCTACACCTGTTATAGCTTGAATATCTGGGGCATTCATAAGAATAGCCCTATGCCAGTGTAAAAGATCTGAATCAGGGATAAAATACTTAGATATATTACTAAGATGGTTAGGCAAAGCCAAATCATCATCATCCCACTGAGCAATAATATCCCCTTTACAACAACTGACTGCAAAATTTTCTTTCTCTCCAATAGTAGTGAATGTTTCATCTAAATTAATTATTCGTACATTAGGATGATCATATATTAATTTCTGAAGAGGATAATCATTCACTATTACTAGTTCTCTTCCTCCAGGATAATCTTGCTGAAGAAAAGACTGAATAGACTCTTCAAGAAACTCTACTCTGCCATATGTTATACATTTGCAGCTAATAAAAGGATATTCCATAATTATTTACGCTCTATATAAATTACAGATGTATCATCTGTTCTTAGAGGACCATAACAGAATCCTGCTATATCTCCTAGTTTATGACATCTAGGAATAGAGGCTCCTTTATAAATACATCCTGAACAATCTTCACCAGGTACTACTACTAGATTTCTTCCATTATCAAGGAAGGTTTCATTAACTTTCTTTTCCATTATAAATTGTATTTGATTTTTAAGTATTCTCTGCGTTTATTAATCTCTGGATATCTATATATATCATTTCCTACATTAGTATGCTCATCAAGAGTAAGAAGAATGATATTCTCTTCATTAAGTTTAGCTTCTTCATGTTTTTCTTTCTCTAGAATGTGGTGAAAGAAGACTGTTAAAGGTTCTCTTCCTAAATATGTACCTGAGATTTCTGATTCATGTTTTCTTTTATTCCAAATAGAAAGAAAAAAAGCTCTCATCTCAAGTACATCATCAAATATCTTAGACATTTCTTCCTTTGAAGGAACTTTAGAATAGATTCTCTTTCGTGGTATGTGATTTTTACACAGACCATTTGACCATATATTATTATTACAATTCTCTATTTT
>Ga0302286_10000036_pt1 | contig 117766 bp, 104 predicted proteins | sample III_Fen_E2_3_FD_198765 | JGI IMG/M metagenome (GOLD analysis project Ga0302286, IMG submission 198765) | Peat permafrost microbial communities from Stordalen Mire near Abisko, Sweden - III_Fen_E2_3 | ecosystem: Environmental > Terrestrial > Soil > Wetlands > Permafrost | place: Sweden...
CAAGTCGACCGTTGATAAAAAACCGGAACGGGAGAACTATGCACTTCCTGAAACTAAAAAAAATAAACATGACAAAGAATGACATCAAATAGTGTTGAGATTAAACTGAAACATAGACAACAAATATCTACAAAGCAAAGAAAACCCCATACTATGCCCATAGCAGGGAAAAGATAAGTCCAACATTATTTTATCCACAATTATTACCTTAATTTATTTTATGACGTTTGTGTAACTTTCGACAAACTTTGCGATATTTGCAGAGTAGCTGTGGATAAAATACTTAAACGTTATGGCTAAGCATAGAACGCGCTATTTTAGTTGCTGCAATTGTGAAATAAAGAAAGAAAAGAATAAGACATGACAGATATTACTATTCGTCCGGTTGATGAGAAAGATTTTCCTCAGATAGTGGATTTGTTTTCAGAATTTGCGTTATTTGAGAAGATGCCTGACAAGATGGTAAACTCGGTAGATCGTATGATTGCCGAAAGAGATTACTTCAATTGTTTTGTGGCAGTTTCGTCGGATGACCAGATAATAGGATACGCCACGTATTTCTTCGCTTACTATACCTGGATTGGAAAATCACTATATATGGACGATTTGTATGTCAAACCTGAGTTCCGTGGGAATGGTATAGGTACTCGGCTGATTAAAAGGGTGGCTTACTTGGCTAAGAATTCTGGTTGTCATAAGTTGCGCTGGCAGGTGTCTCAATGGAATGGACCTGCGATTGATTTCTACAAAAGCCTAGGTGCTTCGATTGATAATACGGAACAAAACTGTGATCTGATATTTTGACTTCTAACAGATTGTTTTGCATATGTTTGGATATTTACGAGATAACAACCAATACAAAAATGCTTAAATCGGACATGACAAATTTTGTTGATACGACATATAATGTTTACTCTGATGCGCAAGGTGGAGATCCGGACAGCACAAGCCCAACACTTCGATTGTTTCACAAGACGTTGTGGAGTAAGCCGTTACCAAATGGAAGAATATTCCAATTGTCTGATAATCACAGCGGAGCTTATTTATATCATAATTCAGAACTCGGTGAATTTTTTCTCGGAAGTGATGCGATCACTCACTCGTACAAAAATCACAAGCGTAAATATTGGATTACTCAACAAATTCCCAGTGATGTAAACGACCTTTTTGATGCTGGCTCGACAATTGGAGCATATATTCTATTCCCCAATAATAGAATTGATGGACAACATACAATCAATCAGGCGCGTGGTGTGAATAGTTTGATTGATGACAGGTTCGATTTAACTTTGGAGTGTATTCGCCGCTTTTATTTGAGACAGCAAAGTCCGCTTTATGATACACTTTTGAGATATGAAAAATTCTTCGTTTTGTTTGACGATTTTGTCGGTTACATCAAGTTCTTTTTGTTAGATGATCTTGTCGATGATAGTCAAAGGATAAAGTTCTATTTACCGTTTGACGATTTCAAAACTAAGCCGGCATTTGTAGATGTTGACGAATATTTAGAATATAAAAGAGGTGTAATTGATTTCATTAGATCAAGAAACAAACGAATTGAAATAGCTATAAATCAGGAATGTAAAACAAAAAATGCATAGCCATAACACCACCCAAACCACAGCAAACCCATGCTTCGCAATGGGTTCGCCGCGGTCTGGCTACCCGTTAGGCGTAATCCCCCATATAGAAAACAATTAATAACTTATGTTGCTAACGGTAAGCGTTTTGAGAATGATAATGAATATATTTGTGTAATTCTTTGTAAGGCCGGTCTTAAAAGTTTTGCTTTCAAGCACGAGGGCAATCCTGGTTGAGATGTTTGCGATAAACTTAAGTGGTGGTCATTAAAAGGTGAACCCCGATTAGAATACTTTCATGCCAAAAGCACATCACCAAAGAGTCTTAAAAAAAATGACACAAATATGGACGAAGAAGAGATTTCAATGAAGATCGTGAACCCAAGGGCTGCCGGCATAGATATAGGTAGCCGTTCCCATTGGGTGGCCATCGGCCAGGGTAAGAAAACCGATATTCAAGACTGCCAGTGGATACAGAAGCTTCACAGTCTGGGTTTGCTTAGCAGTAGTTTCCTGCCTGATGAAAAGACAGAACATTTGCGAACCTTGTGCCGCCATCGTTCCGGCCTTCAGGATAATGCGGCTTCAACAAGTAAGAAGATGCAGAAATATCTGAGGTTATTGAATCTTCGTTTGGATGTGGTGGTAAAAGATGTCTGTGGTCAGACTGGCTTGAAAATAATCAAGGCGATATGTTCAGAAGAAACCGATTCAGAGAAACTCTCAGACTTTCGCCATTATAATTGTCGTAAATCTAAAGATGAAATTTCAAGGGCATTGAAGACCAATGGCCGCAAGGATTATCTTTTTGCCTTGAATCAGGAACTGGAGATGTATGAAATGTTGGAATCAAAGATAATTCAATGTGATGAAGAGATCGGAAAGTTTCTACACGAAATAATAGATAATGATCCGGACAAGAAGCAGTATTATATCGAAGAAAAGCCTCATAAGCGTGTAAACAAGAATGATCCAAAGAACATTGACCTGAACCTGATGTCGTATCAATATTTTGAGGGTATTGATTTGATGGCAATTGAGGGGATGAGTCACTTGACAGTACTGTCGCTGATGAGTGAAGTGGGTTTTGAAGGCATTCGCCGCTTTCCTACTGCCAAGCATTTTGTAAGCTGGCTCAGGTTTGCTCCCAATAATAAGATAAGTGGCGGAAAAGTATTGTCAAGCAAAGTTCCCAAAGGAAGCAGCCGCTTAAAGATAGCCCTTCGTCTGGCAGCCAATGCGATAGGCAACCTGAAAGATTCAACACCGTTATCTGATTTCTTTAAAAGAATCAATTTCAGGAAAGGTCGTGTTTCTGCAATAAGTGCTACGGCCCGTAAATTGGCAGTAATCTGGAACATGGTAGTCAAATGTATTTCGTACAACAATCCGGAAGGATACCTTTACCTTGATCAGAAAAGAAAGCTTGGAATTGTGAAAAGAATAAATAAACAAATCTCCAGATATGGCCTCTCAACTGAAGATCTGAATTTGGTAACAAGTTGATTATTAATGTGTATTTTTACCGTTAGTTAGAAGCGAAAAAAACCAGCGACAGTGGTAGTTTTGCTGCATAATGACTAGAAAATAGAAAAATCCCACCCACAAAACAACACATTTGCAAACCCCGATACACATGCCGATACTTCGGTTTGCAAAAGAGTTGTTTTCTTTCCTACGCACCCATGCCCACCCACCACCCCAGAGATATTATTAAGAAAATTGATTTTAATCAAAATAAGTTGATATATTTGCACGAAATGCTAATTAATATGAGTAAGAAGCCAATAAATAGACTAAAAGCTGTTTTAGCAGAACAAAACAAGACAAATAAATGGCTTTCTGAGCAACTTCAGAAAAATGAAACAACTGTATCAAGATGGTGTACTAACGAGGTACAACCATCAATGGAGAATCTTGTTTTAATAGCTGAAACATTAGGAGTTGATGTAAAAGAACTTATTTATTCTACAAAAAAATAAATTATGACAATGCGAGTAGAAATAAACGGGAATAAAATATACGCTCCATTATTAAAAAAATGGGTTATAAATACACAAGAAGAAAAGTTAAAACAGGAATTTATCCAAAGACTAATTAATATTTACGGCTATTCTCTAGGACAACTTGGACAAGATATTGAAATTAAGAAAAGATATAAAGCTGATATTGCTATTTGGCGTTCTGAAAAAGAAAAGATTAAAAATCAGATTCCTTCAATAATAATAACAGTAGAATGCAAAGCCGAGCATATAAAAATAAAAGAAAGTGATTATTCTATAGGCTATAATTTTGCTTCAAGTATAAATGCAAATTTTTTTATTGCTGTTAATTTAAAAGAACCAAACGGAAAAGTATTTCACATTCAAAAAGATAATATCCCTAAAAGAATTGAAAAATTAGCGGATATACCTAAAGCTGAAATATTATATGATGATAAAAAAATTGATAAGTACATTAAAGACACAAAAACTTTTACGAGAGAAGAATTTACAAAATTATTAACTCGCTGCCATAATATTATTCGAAATAATGACAAATTATCCCCTGAAGCTGCTTTTGATGAAATAAGCAAAATTTTGTTTATGAAAATAATGTATGAAAGAGAAGCTACTGAAGAAATGATATTTTCTAAGGCTCAATTTCAATCATTAGAAAAAGTTTATAATAAGGAATTAAGAGAGGGTATAAAAAGTGAATCAAGTTTTGATGAAGATTACATGCAAATTTTATTTAATAGGACTAAACTAAAATTTGAAGATGATGGTATTTTTGAAAAAAGAGACCAGATTAAAATAAAAAGAGAAAGCTTTGAAATGATTGTAGAAGAGTTAGAAGCATTCAACCTTTCTGATACTTCTGATGATGTAAAAGGCATTGCATTTGAGCAATTCTTAGGTAAAACATTTCGAGGAGAATTAGGCCAATTTTTTACCCCACGTACGATTGTAGAATATATGGTTGATATTCTTGACCCACAAGAAGGTGAAACTATTTGTGACCCTTGTTGCGGCAGCGGCGGTTTCTTAATTACAGCTTTTGATTATGTCAGAAATAAAATAGATGAAGACATTAAAGAACAAGTAAGCAAACTAAGAAAAAAATATATCGAAATTGATTTTGAAAAATTTGAATTATATAAAAGGTTATTAAATCAAGAATTTGATTTGAGAAATAAGGTTGGAAGATACTATAGACTTTCTCATGATTGCATATTCGGAACAGATGCCAATCCAAGAATGGCACGGACTGCTAAAATGAACATGATTATGCATGGTGACGGACACGGTGGTGTTCATCATCATGATGGACTTATAGATGTAAACGGCATATACGAAGGTCGATTTGATGTTATTTTAACCAATCCACCTTTTGGTGCCAGAGTTGAGAAAACACTTCGAATTACAAGTTCTGATATTCCAAATGATGAAATGGTAAAAAATGGAATTGAAAAACACGGACTTGAATATAATGACAAAGTTGTTAATCGAATTAAAGAATGGGCTGAATTTGATAATGGAAAAAATAAACCAAAAGGCAAATCCGTCTTAAGTCTTTTTGAAACAGGAGAAATGAGTGGCTTAACTGAAGTATTATTCATCGAACGATGTCTCAAACTATTAAAGCCCGGTGGACGTATGGGAATTGTTTTGCCGGAAGGCGTATTAAATAATACTAAATTGCAAAAAGTTAGAGATTATGTAGAAGGCAAAGCCAAGATAATAAATATTACTTCCATTCCTCAAGACGTATTTATAGCCTCAGGTGCGACCGTAAAACCAAGTTTGCTTTTTTTTAAAAAATTTACAGATGAAGAAGCAAAGAAATTTAAAAAGATTAAAGATGAGGCAACTAAATTAGTAAATGCAAATCATCAAATCGAAAAAGAAACAATCGAGGAACAACTTAAAACTAAAGGACTCAGCAAAGGTGAGAAAAAAGAACTGAAAGACAAGTATAATCAATTACTTCAGCAAATTGAAGATGAAATAAAATTGGATGTTAAAGTAAAGTTTGATTATGAAATCACGATTGTTGAAGTAGAAAAAGCGGGAATTAGCACTACAGGTGCCCCAATTGAAAATGAATTGATTCCAGTTGCCGAGGAATTTAAAAAATATCGAATTCAAAATAAACTATGGAAAGACCATTTTATAACAGTGCAATATGATGTTTATGACGATAAATTCCAAAGGTTTATTGGTGTAGGCAAACCTGAAATATTTTATAGTAAAGTAGCTCGCAATGACTAAAGAAGAAACAAAAAACTGGATTAAGTTTTTGCCCTTCCGTGACATTGTGTTGTGGGATGTGAAACGTTATGCTTCTGAAAAAATTAAATCGGACTACCCTATTGTAAAATTAGGTTTACACATACAAGAGCAAAGCCAGAAAGTTAAATTATTTGATTTTCCTGATGAAGAATTTGGGATATTAGGTGTAAACAATAAAATTGGGATTTTTGATGCATATAAAGAGAATGGGGCAAATATCAACCAAGCATATAAACGAATGGAAAAAGGTTGGCTTGCATATAATCCATATCGTGTTAATGTAGGTAGTATTGGTATGCGAACAGAAAAGCATGAACATGAATATATAAGTCCTGCCTATGTTGTGTTTAGTTGCAAAGAAACTCTTTTACCTGATTTTCTTTTTAAACTGTTTAAAACTGAACGTTTTAATAAAATTATAAATGATAGCACAACAGGCTCTGTTAGGCAAAATCTAACAATTGATGTTTTAAAAACATTAGAAGTTCCATTGCCTTCAATTAATACTCAACAACAGCTACTTGAAGCATATTATAGAAAAACAGTCGTTGCAGAACAAAAGGAACTTGAGATAAAGAAAATAGAAAAAGATTTAGAAAGATTTATCAATACTGAGCTTGGTATTTCAAAAAATCTATCTATCAAAAAACAGGGTCTAAATTTTACTAAATTTTCAAATCTTCATAAGTGGGGATATGATTTTGTTTTTTCAAATTCCAAACAGATAGGCAAATACAAATATTTAAAGATATCAGAAATATCATCAGTCAATTCTGGAGGCACTCCGTTAAGAGCACGAAGTGAATATTATACAGGCAATATTCCTTGGATAAAGACAGGTGAAGTAATTAATGATGTAATTTATGATACAGAAGAAAAAATTACGGAATTAGCAATTACAGAAAGTTCCGCTAAATTATTTCCAAAAGGTAGTATAATTATTGCGATGTATGGTCAAGGTTTAACGAGGGGCAGAACTGCAAAGTTGGGTATTGATGCTTCTACAAATCAAGCCTGTGCAGTCTTGCATAAAATAAATAATGAAATTATTTTAACGGATTATCTTTGGATATACTTAATGAATGAATATGATAATCTTAGAGCAATGGCAAGTGGCAATAATCAACCAAATTTGAATTTAGGTATGATTTCAAGTTATCGAATTCAAATACCCCCAATGAACATTCAACGGAAAATAATTGAAAAATTCTTTGAATTTAAAAGAATAATAAATTCTGCTAATGAAATACTTGAATCCAATAAAAAAGAGGCATTAAGGGAGTTTGAACAAGCAATATTTAAATCATAGCCAATGCAAATTAATTCATTATACATAGAAAACCACAAACTTTTAAAGAAGTTTAAGGTAAATTTCCGCAAGGATGTATCAATTCTAATTGGTATAAATGGTTCTGGGAAATCTACAATTTTGGAATGCATAGCACAGATTTTTAGTGATGCATTTCTTAAAGAGAAATCAAAGTTTGGGTTTAAATTAGAATATGAGCTACGTTTGGAAGAAATATTAGAACAATCAGCTACTTGGAGCGAATTTAAAACTGACTATATAAAAGTTGAAATATCTTCCGAATCAAAGGACAAACCACTTTCATTTAAAGTTTACTATGCGGATAAAATAATTGAGAAGGAAAGTGAAATAGAAAAGCATTTTGGTTTTTTTGAAAAAATATTGCCGAGTAATATTGTTATTTATTATTCTGGGTTAGCTGAGATAATGAAAAGAATTTGTTTGCCTCACGATGAAAAGCTTTCTGTTAATTATCGAAAAGGAAATACAAGTATTCACCGCCCATTTTTTTACTTTGAACCGCCTTTGTTCAATTTAATATTAATAACACTGCTCTCTTATGAGTTTGGCGACATTCCGACATTTCTTTACGAACGTGCCAAAATTAAAGGAGTACAAAGCATTAAAGTAATTTTAAATAAACCGAGTTGGGGTAAAGGGAAAATTGAAAATTGGTGGGGTGCTAAGGGGGAAGTTAAAACTCTACTCGATTTTCTTAATAGTATCGGTTCGCCTTTAATAATAGATGAAAATGAACCAATTAAAGGTAGAAATGGCAATGTTGTTATCGAAGCATGGCAAAACGAAAGATTAATTATTACTATTATTGGGCAGGAAAAACTTTTTGAAATAAGAGAACATTTTGTTGAAGAGAAAACCCTTTTTAAGATTTTAAACACCCTTACAATTGATGGATTTTCACCCGAAGTTTCATTTTCGCTTATTCAAGATGGTGAAAATGGAAAACAGTCCTTTAATGTAATTAGCGAAGGTGAACAACAAGCAATAATTATAAGAGGTTTAATAGAATTAGTAAATAATGAAAATACATTGTTCCTTTTTGACGAACCAGACACTTATTTACATCCATCATGGCAAAGAAATTTCATTGAGAATATTAACCAATTAGCTGAAAGAAATGATTATAATACAAGCCAATTTATAATAACAACACATTCTCCACAATTATTAAGTAATGCCGACCCCAAAAGCTGTGATGTACAGATTATGGAAGATGGTGAAATTGTTAAAGTTACACCAAAATATTATGGTCGTGACATAAGTACAATTCTATATGAAATGATGGGAGTAGAAAGAAGAAACAAGAAAGTCGCTAAATCATTAAGTGTTTTATTTGATTTAATTGAGGACGAAAAACTTGAAAAAGCAAAATCTGAATTTAAAACGTTATCAGACCTTTTAGGCGAAGATGACCCTACAATTATCAGAGCAAAAACTCAAATTGATTATTTAGAAGAAGCGAATAATGAAGCAAATAACTAAAATTGCCGAACCGCAAACATTGGTTCAACACAGGGCAAGGCAACATTCAAATTTTGATAATATCCCTTCTTCTACAAAAGAAGATTTAAGACAAAATCTTCTTTCTGAGCAAGGTTATATATGTTGTTATTGTTTAAAGCGAATTCCTGAAAAGGTTGAAAAAGATGGTCGGATTAGTTACGACATGAAAGTTGAGCATTTCCAATGTCAGGATAATTATCCTCAATTGCAATTAGCTTACAATAATTTATTTGGCTCTTGTACTGGCAATGAAGGTAATCCAAAAAAACTTCAAACCTGTGATACAAGAAAAGGGAATGTTGATTTATCTATAAGTTTGCTTTCAAATGTTCCTAATTGCGAGACTTTATTCAAATATAATGCAGAAGGTGAAATAAGTTCGGTTGATGACAATCAAGAAATTAATTATCAATTGAACGAAGTTTTGAATTTAAATATGCAAACCCTTAAAGATGGTCGAAGGCAAGTTTATTTGGAAGTTCAAAAGAAAATTGAAGCTGAAAGTAGAAGTTTAGGTAATGGACAACTAAAAATCAGATATTTTGAACAAGAAAAACAAAAATGGTTAACAAGGTATGATAATAAATTTAAGCCTTTCTGTATGGTAGCAATTTATTATCTATCAAAAAAGATAAGACAGCACCAGTAGCCAACGCTTCACAGCCACACATATTGCCAAGCCCCACGAGCCAACACTCCAACCAAAGCTTGTCAAAGAGTGTGTCTGTCCCAACACACGGGAGACAGTGCAACAAAATTGATTGATAATGAGATAAATAAACAAAAATCGCCAGTGCCTAACAAGCGGTCATAAGGCATGGCGGGGCTTTCCAGTTGCTTAGGTTGTCTCTCGCCTTTACATTTGGTGTAAACTGATAAGTAATCGCTCCGAAATCCGCCACGACCTCATACCGCCAACCGTTCTCGGCTATTTTAAAAATATACTACCATGGGATTAATGATTCATTCTTTAGACAATATTCCGAAATCTGCTCATAGGGATTTTTTTATTTACCTACTTGATTACGGTTGGCAAGAGCCAATTAGTCAAGCTTTGCGTGACAATTTCGATAAAATGGCAGAGATTGCATCAAAAAATAGAGCAGTAGTGATTAAAGGAACAGATGTTGCCCATTTTGAAAATGAGGTAATGTCTTGGCATCAAATAAATAATGAGAATGCTGAAGGATTATTGCCAGCATTATTGATTACCAATAAACATCCAGAATATTTTCGTTTTGCTAATGGGGAATTTTCCGGTAGACGGAATATACTTAGGATAGAAGAGAACAAAGATGATATAAAACTAATTTTGGTTCCTTTCAAAAACTTTTGTAAAACAACGAGCGATGTAATCACTCTTATTGAAAAGATTTTTAATGACATAATAGCAGAAAAGGACTTATCTGAATTTAGAATTGCTAAAGAAATGAATAAGGGCATTGGGAAAGCAATTGTGGATTCAATAATTTTAGAGCCTAATTTTTCTGGCTTAGGTTTTAGCTTTAATAAACTTACTGAAGTTTCGCAAGTAAAATTTAGGCCGCTTGCTTTAATGTCAGCCTGTCAAAATTGATATAATGTTTAAACGTTTCGCTTCGGTTAATCAGTGCATCCATCACCCGTTCATCATCGGTCTCAAATGCTTCTGCGATGATTCTTACGATTTCCTGAAGGAGACCCTATATTCGTTCGGTAACGGAAAGTTGTATTACACCGTCCGTTGCCTCATGAAAGAGACCTCCGATGGTTTGATAGGCAGCAAAACGTTTGACTGTACTCAGGATGGTATATTGAAGCATCGTAATCGAGATACTGGCAATCTGGGATGCAAAATCCCTGGATTGCGATTTCCCCAATCCGAGCAAACCTTTGGCCTCTTTGAAATATACTTCGACTACCCATCTTCTGGAATAAACCCGGTAGGCTTCATTGAAGTCCAGTTTGATATTGGTCGTCAGTAAACCGTTCCAGTCGGCGTTTTTGCTGCGACGGCAAAAGAAAAGTCTAACCCGAACACCGCCCAGTTCCACATCGGCGACTCCATAATGGCAATGCAACTTGCGGCTATAGTTGATGGCTTTTCTTGCTTGAAGCAACTTTACAAGCTCCTTTGCACTGAACAGTTTCTTTTCAAACAGGTATTTGGTCTTTCCCATTTTGATCATGCCAAGGTAATGGCAACACATATGTCTGGATTTTATAAACTTAACGATATCGGTACAAGTAAACCAACTGTCTGCCAGCAGATAATCAAAACATATCCCTTCACGTATAGCGTGCTCCACCATTTCTATGGCTTTTTCAATCTTGCTTTGGGTGTACTCGCCAATGCGTTTGTGCACAGCCTCGATTTCTTCCTGAACCTTCGAGTATTGCTTATCACGTTGCTTTTTAGTCATTCCAAAGGGCTTTTCCGGATGTTTCCCCTCTTCTCTATGGGAACTGCTTTTGCAAAATAAGAATTGCTACCATTGCCAGACATGTCATACTTCTGTTGCTGTAAAATATACTTTACTGCCATAATTTTGATTTTTTTAATGTTAATAATTAGTTACTCGCATTGAACTCCGGCCGGGATTTCTGATTGCAGCACAAAAGTACAACAGTCAATTTTCGCAAATGCTCCAGATGGTCCTTTTTGGTCCTTTTTGGGGGCAAAAAGGGGTAAATAGGGGTTTTCAAATCATTCTTTCAACCATTTTTAATATTAATCGATTATTATTTTGATGATAACTAAAAATGTTTTAATTTTGCACAATAGAATAATAAAAAAATAAATATGATAAACAAGTTTGAAGATTTAAAGAAAAACGAATGCCTTCCTAAGACAAAAACCGAGTTGGCATTAAAGTACAATTCTGAAACAACGCCCAAAAATGCGGTTCGGATTTTACGCAGATGGATAAAAAAATACCCAAACCTGTCATCCGATTTAAAACAAGCCAATTATAATCAACGTAGTCATTTGGTAACCCCGTGTCAAGTCCGGATTATTTATAAACATTTGGGAGATCCGTAAACTTTCAACAGTCCAGGTTAAGACAAAAATTCAAGACTGATAAAAAAAAATTTGTAGCTGATAGTTTGTCAATCATCAGCTGATGATTCCCAAAGTATCAGCTACAAATTTTCCCTAATTATTCTAAAAAAAATTAAACGGACAAAAATGATTAAGCTTTTGGATTTTGTTTTTCTTCTCTTGCGCGCACGCGTTATTATAAACCTATTATCTGAACGTAGTGAAGATAATATATTAATTTTCTAATATAAGAGTGGACACATTGAGTCTGTTTTGAATTTTGAGTCAAATATAACATACACAATTTCAATGAATTAATTAGCTTTTTAACTGTTTCAAAACTGTTTCACATAAAAACCAATCATCATGAATACAAAAACGAAATAAAATTAGGAATAATTTGTTGATTTTTTTAGTGAAGGAAGAGAAAAGAGATCTTTGACATAGTGTAATTTTCGTGTTTTTTCTGAATCATTGCAGCCTGAAATAATAGCGTAACCCATAGACCATGTGCATGAAGCTGCTGCGCGACGGAGATCTGGGATCACGTGCCAAAGCTACCAGAAACTCATTGATTTCATCCGGATCAATTTGTTCCGGCAGTTTGCCGAAATGTACGACAAACAAGGCAATGCGCCGGATATAATTTTTTAATGTACTTTTGCTTTGTCTGTGCAAAGTAACCTGTTGCTCTAATTTGCGGACAACGCTTTCAAGTTCAGGAACAAGCATGATGGCCTGTTCCACAATGGTATAACCCGATTTTTCTCATAATCATTGATTTTTGTTGTTAATAATCTAACGATTATAGAAAAAATCGGGTACTTTTGGTGAAAGTCTATGGCGTGACTCGATTAGCAACAGCCATAAATAAAACGAGCATGGAACAAATTGAATTTGCGCATAAAGCTAAAGAAATATTAGAAACAGATGACAATGTTATAGGTTTGACTATAGGCGGCTCTTGGCTTACAAATCAGATTGACGAGTATTCTGACCTTGACCTTATTGTTGTTACAAAAGAAAAAATTTCTGACAACAAAGAGAAAATGATTGCTTTTGCCAAACGATTGGGGAATTTACTTTCTTGTTTTACGGGAGAACACATTGGAGAACCGAGGTTGTTAGTGTGTTTGTATGATAATCCACTTTTGCATGTTGACATAAAATTTCTAACACTTGAAGAGTTTCACATTCGTGTTGAAACACCAGTTGTTCTTTTAGATAGAAACGGACAACTTCAATCCGTTATTGACAATACAGTATCCAAATTTCCATATCCAAATTACCAATGGATTGAAGACCGATTTTGGATTTGGATACATTACGCATTACTGAAAATCGGACGAGGAGAATATTTTGAGGCCTTTGACTTTTTAGGCTCCTTAAGAACGATTGTTCTGGGACCTTTGCTGCATATCAAAAATGGCAATTTGCCGCGAGGAATACGAAGAGTGGAAACAGAATTGGATAGTAAAAACCTTAACAAATTGAAACTTACAATTCCAACATATAACAAACAATCCCTATTATACAGTTTGAGAAATTCAGTTTCGTTATATAAAGACTTAAGAACTACACTTTATGACGACACCATTAAATTGCAAACTGAAACCGAGAAAAGTGTCATGTCGTATTTTGACATTATTGAAAATGGAAAAGAATAAAATGCTTGCTGCTAATACGTTATAGCTCATTTATAAACACTGTAAGCTACCCCAAAAATAGGACAGAAAGTGATTAGACAAATCACTAAATTTGTTCTAAGAAAGAACAAGTGACGAAATGTCGGACCTAAACAACAATGTCCATTGACATTTATTTGTAAATTCGCCAAGAGATAATTAAGAAAAGACAAATCAACATTACAAGGCAAATTTCAAAATGAGAATATGAGTAAGGCAAAAATATCCATACGCTTTTTTGATGACCGCGAAGTACGTGCTCTTTGGGATGAAGAAAATGCCAAGTGGTGGTTTTCGGTGTTGGATATTGTGGCCGTTCTTACTGACCAAAACGACTATACCAAAACTCGCAACTATTGGAAATACCTTAAATCCAAGTTGAAGAAAGAAAATAGCCAAGTGGTTAGTGCTACTACCCAGTTGAAAATTCTTGCCCCCGACGGTAAGAAGCGTTTATCCGATATGTTGGATTACAACGGTATTATAGCATTGGGCAAAGAGTTCCCTGGCAAAAAGGCAAACCGGTTTATTGAATGGTTTACTTACAGTGATGAGAGCATAGACGGAAAAAGTAAAACAAAAGCGTATGCCTTGTTTGAAAGTTCGTTTATCAACAGCATAGAAGTTGGCACAGCCAAAGGCTTGCAACAAATTCACGCTTATTTGTTTGGAGGTTTGTATGATTTTGCGGGGCAAATCAGGCAAAAAAACATTTCAAAAGGCGGATTTCAATTTGCCGTATCACACTTTTTAGGTGAAATATTAAAGCAAATTGAAGCAATGCCCGAAACTACATTTGACGAAATCGTGAATAAATATGTAGAAATGAACATTGCACACCCGTTTATGGAAGGGAACGGCAGAAGCACTCGAATATGGCTGGATCTGATATTGAAAAAACGCCTGAATAAATGCGTAGATTGGAGTAAAATAGGTAAGGTGGATTATATGAATGCAATGATACAGAGCCCAATAGACAGTAACGTTCTAAAAAAGCTATTGAAAAACACTTTAACCAACAAAATCAACGACCGCGAAATTTTTATGAAAGGAATTGACTATTCATATTACTACGAAGAAAATGACTAAGAATTGGTTCGCAAATATATAACAACAGAAACGCCAGCCTATAATAATACAAATATACAATCAGGCAAAAAGCGATACAAAACTCTAATTCATATACAATTGACGAACATTCCTTTCAGGCACAACGAAGGACGAATATATCAGTTGGAAATCGGACAAGCGGAATAACAGTTAATCAATCACAATGCTTTCAATACCTTTTTCAAAGGCTGTTTCTTTGATACCATTAATTCTTAAGCCTTCTGCACGAATAAAAGTAACGTCTGTAATGCCGAGAAATCCTAAAATGAATTTTAAGTATGGGCTAACAAAGTCAAATGGCTTTGTTTCACCTTCAGAATAAACACCACCTGAAGCAATCGCAACATACACCTTTTTGTTTTTCAATAAACCTTCAGGTTGCCCTTTTTCGTTATATCGGAAAGTGACCCCGGATCTTGCAATGTGGTCTATGTAAGCTTTTAAGGAAGAAGGAATAGCGAAGTTATAGAAAGGTGCACCAATCACATAGATGTCCGCTTCCTGCAGTTCTGCAATCGCTTCATCTGAAATTTTAATAGCGTTTACCTGTTCAGGCGAGCGGTTTTCGGCAGGAGTGAACCAAGAACCAATTTGTACTTCGCCTAAATGAGGAAAAGGATTCGTTGCCAAGTTTCGTTCTTTTACAGTGCTATCAGGATACCGTGCTTTAATTTTTCCAATAATAGCGTTTCCGAGTTTTTTACTAACGGATGCTTCTCCTAGTGCGCTTGAGACGATGTGCAATATTTTTTTCATAATTTTTCTTATTTGTTGATCCATTTTTTTGATGTTGTAAATATACGTATATTTAATGCGAATCAAGGCCTGAAATGAACGATTTCTATCAATGAGACTTGATAGATAGCCCTGTCGGCTTCCCCATAAATCGGACAGTTATTAATTAGACAAATCAACATTACAAGGCAAATTTGAAAATGACTAAGAATTGGTTCGCAAATACATAACAACAGAAACAATACTTCATATTTTACTCCAAAGCTATAGAAAGAATATGCTGCGAGTCTGTGATTTTTAAATGGTTTATGTTACTAATTATGTATAATCTGGAATTCATAAAAAAGAAGCGATAAACAACATGGCAAATGATTTACTAACAGAACGGTTCCTAAAGATATTCGAAGATAATATAGGAATCGTACTGAAAATTTCAAGAACTTTCACTTCTTCGCAACACGACAGAGAAGATTTAACTAACGATATAACCCTTGAGCTATGGAAATCGTTTATAAAATTCAAAGGTGATTCGAAAGTTTCAACGTGGATTTATAAAGTGGCTTTGAATACCGCCATAAACTTCAATCGCCAAAATAAGAAGAACTCTTTTTTTTCATTTTTAGAAGATTACAGACAAGATGAAATTTCTAATTGGTTAGTAGAACAAGAGTATGACAATACAAATGAAACTGAAATTTTATATCAATGTATTGATAAATTAAATGAGATAAATAAGGCGTTGATTTTGCTCTACTTAGATGGCAAATCTCACGAAGAAATATCCGAAATTACAGGGATATCAAAAACCAATGTAGGAACACGCATTGGACGAATCAAAGAGGAAATAAAAAATTTAATAACTTCAAAAATATAACAAAACATGGAAACGAACAAATTACAAGAAATGTGGACTGATTTTGACAAAAAAATATCTGAAAACACACAGTTAAATAGGGAAATGCTTAAACGAATGTTGATTTCAAAACCTGAAAGGAGATTCAGTCAATTGATATTAAAAGCGGGTATAGAGGTTGTAGTGATAATTGTTATGCTTGTTTATTTTTTCGTAAAACATGTATCATTCCAACCAACAATAGTTTTTGCTTTAGGTTTAACTATTTTTGTCGCAGCAATAGGAATTCCGATAATTGGTCATATTCGCTACTTTTTAATGCTTTACAAAATAAATTTCTCAGAGTCTGTTTTAAGTTTAAAAAAGAAAATCAATGAATCAGAAAGGTTAAAAGAAAAAAACAATAGATATGGTCGCATAATGGTGCTACTTATTTTAATATCGGCTTGGTTTATAACACAAGATTTTAAGGACATATCAATGTTCCATTTAAAAACTTTTGGTGAACCACTTTTTGTCATTTCTGTGATTGTCTCAGTGATTGCTTCTGTGATTGCCGTTCTTTCAATTAAACATTTCAAAGACAAAACACTGGATAGATTAAATATTGAACTCTCAGAAATTGAAGAATTAGAAAGGGATTGATTCTCAGTGACAACTTCACGAAGTGTTTTTAATAAAGCTTTTATTTACTTTAGTAACTCAATAAATTTTTAAGACTATAAATGAAAAATTATATGATTACCAGTAGAAAATCCGTAAAAATTATTTCTGATTTTTGTTTAGGAATATTGTTCTTTTCAACGTTTTCTGCATTCAGAAATTCGTCTGGTGAATCAGCATCAGTTTCCGGTAACTTAAAAATCTTAAGCCAGTCTCCCTCTAAACATGTACCTTACAATTTTATAGGCTTTAGTTATGAATTGGCCCAATTGAAGGACCCAAAATTCTTCTCCGCATCCAATACAGAACTAGTCAAGCTTTTCAAAATCCTGAGTCCAAAAGGCGTTTTAAGATTAGGTGGAAACAGTAGTGAATCCTGTTGGCTAAAAGTCGATCCAACTACAACTGCTCCACAACTTACCATACCGGATATAGATGCTTCTGAGCACTGGATGCCACGGGAATTATTTATGATTCCGCCAGAATCCATAGATTCGCTCGCTGGATTCCTGGAAGCCACAGGGTGGCAACTTATTTACGGTCTTAATTTTGGTCATAGTTCTCCCGAGAGGCTTGCCAAAGAAGCCCAATTCATTGCAGAACGCATACACGACAATCTGCTCTATTTTCAGGTTGGAAATGAACCCGATTTTTATTCGGCGTCCAACAATCGTACGCGTCCGTCCGGTTGGGGCTTCAAAGATTATTTAAAAGAATGGACTGAATGTACCGAGGCTATTTCAAGTCTTGTTCCCAACGCTAAGTTCGGAGGTCCAGATGTAGGAGCAAGTTCAGATTGGATTGCACAGTTTATCCCGGCTGCTTCAAAGAACCTTGGAAACAGATTAGTGGCTGTAACCGGGCATTATTATGCTTCAGGACCTCCGGATGACCCCAGGGTTACAACAGAAAATCTGCTAATAACCAATCCGGAAACGGGTAAAAAGGCAAAAGAAATTTCAGAATTGGCTAAAAGAAACAATTTATATTATCGCATGACAGAAGGCAATTCATGTTACCGGGGAGGCAAACCGGGTATGAGTAACACATTTGCATCTGCACTTTGGGGAGGTGACTATATGCTATCATTAGCAGCAGCCGGATGCGGTGGTGTGAACCTACATGGCGGAAGCCGAGACATGCTTCGTGCAGCATTGGGCAATCACCTTCCAGGTGAATTAGTCGCAACGGAAAACAGTGACACCAAAGGTGGGTATTACACTCCGATTGCAGGTGAAGTGGAGTATGGATTCAAAGCTCGACCTCTTTTTTATAGTATGTTACTGTCCAATCAATTTGCTGATACTGAGATGAAGGATGTCTCTCTAACTGCAGAAAACATTAATGTTACTGCATACGCTGCTAAAATGAAGAACGAATGGCGCATAGCCGTCTTTAATAAGGACTTAAACAAAGATCTAAATTTAACAATAGAATTACCAGCGCCCTGCAAAATCTCCATGGTTTGGCGACTAATAGGACCAAGCATTGATGCAACTCAGAATGTATCATTGGCCAACTCTGTAATTGAATCCGATTTTTCATGGGTTCCTAACACTAAAGAAAAATGTAATATAAAAAACAATCAATGTCACTTGACAGTTCCAAAAAGCAGCGCCGCACTACTTTTCTTAAAATAGACAATAGTTACTCCACTTTTAAAGGATGTAAAGGCGTTTCAAAAAATAAACTGGGCTATACGACGTTGTAATTAATTGCCGGTTTGGAGCTGACAATATAGCTCGCAGTCCGCAATTGCGGCTGTAGGATTCGATAGGAAAGTTTCCCGCAATCGGCAACCGCAAACGTTATATGGCATTATAAAGTATCAAATAATGAGATATTTAGTAATTTTTACAATTTTTTTATTGGGCTTTATTTCCAATAACTTGATAGGACAGACTCCAATTGAGAATGATAAATTAAAATTTTGGCAACCTGATACTAAATTGATTCCTGAAGATTTTAAAGCTGACACATCAAGGTCTTTTAATAATTTGAATCGTAAATTTGAGATGCAAGCATATTCTTGTTGTATTCTAAAATCGATTATAGATGTACCCAAAAAAAAGAGGGAGAGAGGTAAAAAGCTTGAGAAAGTTTATTTAGCACCTTGTATAGACAAATATCAATCTATTTCAATAACGACTGATAGTTTTGAAATGGCAAAACAACAAATGTTTTTCGATATTACTGAGTTATTTGCTAGAAAAGCAAGGCAAGAATTTATCAGTTTGCGAGATTCGATGGGGTATGCATATGGTATTTATTGGTCAATGTACGCCACTGTTATGAGTGATATATGTGTTCGCAGGAATAAAATGATTGATAAATACATGATGGAAGTAATCCTTTATAATAAGGAGGGTGCTTATGACAAATGGAGAAAACAAGTTGATGAATTATTGATAGAAATGAAAGATTATGCTACAAAACCTGAAGATTGTATAAGATTTCTTGTCGGTAAACCATTGACTGATGATTACATTATGTCACCAGATTATTTAGGAGAGATTAAATGTAAAAAAGAATAATTAACGCCAACCGTTATACGCAATCTGATAAACCAGCGTTTTAAAAGATATTGATAAGTTTGGATTTATATAAAATGATAAAGATATGGATGAACGATTTATTGATATAATTCAAATAATAAAGCAGTCGCGGGTCAACGCCATAAAGATGGTCAATGCGGAATTGATAAATCTTTATTGGAAAGTGGGAGAATATATTAGTAATAAACTGGAACATGCTGAATGGGGAGATTCTGTTGTAGTAGAATTGGCGAAATACATCAGCCAAAAAGAACTGGGTATAAGAGGCTTCTCGGATAAGAATCTGTGGAGGATGAAGCAATTTTACGAAACATACAAAAATTTTCCAAAACTCTCACCAATGGTGAGAGAATTAAGTTGGACCCATAACATGATAATTTTTTCAAGATGCAAATCAGTTGATGAACGGGAGTTTTATTTGAAATCAGCTAAGCAAGAGAATTATACTAAGAGGGAACTTGACAGACAAATATCCGCCGGCCTTTTTGAACGTACAATGATAGGAAACACAAAACTCTCACCAGCGTTGAGAGAAACTAATCCAGATGTATTGAATAGATTTAAAGACAATTATGTCTTTGATTTTTTGGACTTGCCGGAATCATACAGTGAACGTGAGTTGCAGAATGGACTTGTGAAACAAATGAAGGATTTTATTCTTGAACTTGGTAAAGAATTTTTGTTCATAGGTGAAGAATACAAAATACAGGTTGGTAACAGTGATTTTTATATAGATCTTTTGTTTTATCATCGTGGATTACAATGTCTGGTAGCGTTTGAATTAAAGACGGATAAGTTCAAACCAGAACATTTAGGGCAATTAAATTTTTATTTGGAAGCATTAGATAGAGATGTGAAAAAGCCGAATGAAAATCCGAGTATTGGAGTACTTTTATGTAAAGATAAAGACAGCGAAGTGGTTGAATATGCTTTAAGTCGAAGCCTTTCTCCAACAATGGTTTCTGAGTACAAGACGCAATTACCAGATAAAAGATTATTGCAACAGAAACTACATGAATTATTTGATAATAAAGATATTGAGTAAGACAACCCACAGCTGCACATTGTGCAAAAACAACAGTCAGAAGGCTATATACCGTTTGCACTGATCCATTATAGCCAATGGTAAAAGGCGGTATTTTAAAATTTACTGTATTTTTGGAAGGAAGGAAAACGAAGTGTAATAAAACAAAGGACCCGATTCCATCACCAGCATAGAAACTGGGAGAGGAATTACCTGGACTACGCTGCAAAGATAATATGAAATGGAGAAAATATCCTGATTTCTGAGTCATTTTATCCGCTACTTTCAATTCTCGAAGTGGGATTAAGAAATGCATCGATTATCAACTAACTAAGCGATTTAACGACAGGAAGTGATATGAGAATATGGAGTTTATTAGAATCGCATCACGTTTTCAGATAGATAGGATATCCGATGCCAAGACCAATATCCTTTCAGAAAAGAAAGAAAAATGTCGATTCCATTACGACTAAAAAATCAAAACGTGGCTAACAAACAATACCCAAAGCACACCCGACTACGGCAGGCGCTCTCGGGCTAGCCGTTAGTGGAAACCATAAGAGCACACATCTATAGTTTCTTGCAATAATTCATTTAGAATATGTGGCATAATTGTATATTTGTAGAAAAGGAAAAATAAGATGAGTGCTATACGACTATTTGATAATAAGCAAATTAGATCAGCTTTGGATGAAGAAGAGTGAGTGATGTGTTTGAAGATGAAAACTTTGAGGAATGGAAATAAAACAATACCAGATAATCTTGGTCAATTTGGACCCTACAGTTGGGAGTGAGATAAAGACGGCTGGATTGTCATTGACCAGATTCGGACGATAGATAAAACTCTTATTATTAAAGTGATAGATAAATTGTCCACAAAGGAAATTGATAATGTAAAATCCGTGATTCGAGAAACGTTTGTGGATTAAAAAAACGAGGGCTAATACTTATTGGATAGCTCATTCAAGAATTGTAAATTCGCTTTTTTGTTTCATGATGCCGAACATTAAAAAGTTAGTAATGACTTTTTACGGAGGGTTGCACGTCCTCCCGCTTCAGTATCTGTAAACGGAATTATCAGCTAATACAATATCAAACATTTTAAAACGAAGGATATGATAGTTAATTTTAAGTGAGGAGCCTGTAAGCAGGTCTATGATTTTGAGGTGGGTAAGCCAAGCATGAATAAAAATTATAAGCTAGTGTTTGAAAACGAACCGATCTGTCCCAAATGCAAGGCTATAAACAATGTCTTACTCACTGAACGCGGGCAAGATCAAATGACAGATTGGTATTTGGACAACATATAAATTGAAAAGTCAAAGAAGAAGCATTTAAAATAAACCACGAATGTGGGATTTAGTGTAACACATCCTAAAAATAATATGTACTTTAGCTGATCATATAGTACTTATATTGCTGTTACATTTTACATGAAAAAGACAAGAATGTAATTGATGGGATTTATCGTATTTATGCGACAAATGAATGTTTTATCTTAACCTTATATAAAATCCAAAAATCATGAAAAAAGTCGTATTCGTTTTAATGTTTTGCCTTCCGGTATGGATGAGCGCCTTTTCACAAACAAAACAAGAGTCCATCAAAGAATTATTTCATTTAATGGGAAATGATTCAACAATAGATGAAATGATTAATTCAGTGGCGCTATTGAGTGATCAAATACAAGGCCAAATAAAAGATTCAACGGAAAGATTCAATTCAGAGGAAGTGATGAAATCTGCGATGCAAATAGTTAAGAATAAGTATAAGAAAATGATGGACGAAGATATGGTCGCGTTGTATGACAAATACTTTTCACAAAAGGAGATTAATGATTTAATCGCTTTTTACAAATCTCCTTCCGGACAAAAAATGATTAAAGTAGAGCCACAGATTGACAAGGATTTAATGGCTATTGTGAGTCAAAAATATATGCCTGAAATGCTAAAAGATATGCAGGCGAAGACGGAAGTGGGCAAGAAATAATTACAAGCGAACGAATGAATGGCGTTACCCGTTAATATAACCGATTTGATTCACGGCAAGACTGTCGAATGGGAACGGCTGGAATTTAAACAAGGCTGGAATCCGGAGGATGTGTTACATTCTGTTTGTGCTTTTGCCAACGATTTGCATAACTGGGGTGGTGGATACATCATTATCGGGGTCGCTGAGGAAAATGGTCGGCCCGTGTTACCGCCCAAAGGTTTGGAGGCAGAACAGATAGATGCCATTCAGAAGAAAGTACTTGACTTGGCTCATAAGATACAGCCGAATTATTTCCCGATTATGCAACCGTATGTATTACAGGAAAAACACATTTTGACGCTGTGGTGTCCGGCTGGGGATCACCGAATGTACACGGCTCCGACTTCTTTATCAAGAGAAGGGATGCGTGAGCCTTATGTGCGTATTGGCTCCAGCTCAATGGTTGCCCGTGGTGAAACATTGCGGCAGCTGTTGGAGCTAACGGCGCGTATTCCGTTCGATGACCGGATTAATCAGCAGGCAACTGTTCAGGATATGGACCTGGGCCTTATACAGGCTTATCTGCAGGAGGTTAAAAGCGATTTATACCGCGAAAGCCTGTCAATGACGTTTGAGGATTTATGTCGAACTATGCTAATTGCAAAAGGAACTGATGAGTTTCTTCGTCCGATCAATGTAGGCCTGTTGTTTTTTAGTCAGCAGCCGGAACGCTTCTTTAGTCGCTGTCAGATTGAAGTGGTATGGCACAGGGATGATTCGGGAAGAAATTTTACGGAACATTATTTTAAGGGTCCCTTGCATAAACAACTCAGGGATGCTTTGTCGTTCATCCGTTCCAACATTATTGCCGAGCAAGTGGTTAAACATAGCGATAGGGCTGAAGCCGATCGCTTCTATAATTTCCCGTACGAGGCTGTGGAAGAAGCACTGGCCAATGCGGTTTACCATAAAAGTTATGAACTGGGATCTCCTATTGAGGTACAAATCTGGACGGACAAGATGGAAATCCTGAGTTATCCGGGGCCGATACCTCCGGTTAATGCGTCAATATTAAAAACAATGCGGCGGATTGTTTCGCGCGAATACCGCAATCGTCGTATTGGTGATTTTTTAAAAGAATTACACTTGACTGAAGGTCGTGGTACCGGTTTCCCGACCATATACAAAGCAATGAATAATAATGGATCTCCAGCTCCGGTTTTTGATACAGACGCAGATTCGACGTTCTTTTTGACCGTTTTGCCAGCTCATGAGTTTATGCTGGAACTTAATGCTATTGAGAAAAAATCTGATGTGTTAATGAAGGAAGGAACAGAGCTGGTAGCCGAGACTAATACTATTGTTATTCCTCTTTTAGAACAAGTTGGGATAGTGTTAGGACTCAGTTTGGACCAAGTCGGTATCAAGTCGGCACCAAGTTGGCACCAAGTCGGCACCAAGTTGGCACCAAGCTGGTTTCCGATAAAAAACTTATTGGAGTTTTCTGTTGAACCACATTCAATAATGGAAATAATGGTTGTTATGAAATGGAGTGATCGGTCAAAATTCAGACAAAAGTACATAACTCCATTGTTGCGTATCGACATCCTTCAAATGTCCAATCCTGAAAAACGGAACGACCCAAACCAGCGGTATTTTCTCTCAGAAAAAGGAAAAACCTTGTTGAAATACCTTAAAAAATAGAATGATGAAATTTTAGTACCATGCCTACCAATTACGTAAAAACCATTCATGACGAGATTCTCTTTGAGTATGCCAAACTCATTTCCAGATCGGCTTTCGATAAGTTGGAATGGGGCTTTATAACCAGTACGTTTTACAAATTGAAACGGGATGAAATTAAGATCTCGGATACCATCAGGGAATGGGAAAGGGAGCAGGTTCTGCCCAGGCAGTGTGTGTTCTGCGGTTCGGCTGAACATCTTTCCACCGATCATTTGATTCCCAGAAACAGAGGTGGCGATGACTCTGCCGATAATTTGGTGCTTTCCTGCAGATCATGCAATTCTTCGCGCGGAGACAAGGGCGTTTTTGAATGGCTGGGTTTAAAAAGAAAAGACAATCTGCACCGGTTGGTTGCAGGCAAATACTTGAAACAACTTCTCAAAATTCATGAAGAATGCGGGAGCCTGGAAGTTTCAAGAGATGAACTTCTTTTGCTTTGTGAAAAATGTCCGTTGCCGGAAGTATGCAAAGAATGGGACAAAGTCCATTCGCTGACTTGTTTTTGTTTGGAAAGTATTTTGCCTTTCAGGTCGGATTTATTAATGAGTAAATCTTAGAATCGTGAGAGATAATAGAAAAGATGACTTGTGTTTTTCAAATATATTGATAATTGTTCTGTCAATATATGTTTTGATAGCGTTACTAATTGATACGTTTGTAAAGCTCCCAATAGAAGTATCCAGAGTTTTGGAAACAATTGACAATGTAATTTGTATCATTTTTCTGATTGATTTTTTTGTTAGATTCTTTCAGGCTAAAAACAAATGGAAGTTTATGAGATGGGGCTGGATAGATTTGATCTCCAGCATACCATCAATACCAATGTTTAGAGCTGGCAGGGCCTTTCGATTAATCAAATTGCTTCGTGTCCTAAGGGCTTTCCGTTCTACAAAGATATTGGTTCAATACGTTTTTAAAAGCAGAATTAAAGGTACAATGACTGCGGTCGGCATAATTACGGCATTAATTATAATTTTTTCATCAATATCTATATTAATTGTTGAGACAGCACCTAATAGTAACATAAAGACATCTGAAGATGCCGTTTGGTGGACAATGGAAACAGTTACAACCGTAGGATATGGAGACAAATATCCTGTGACAACAGAAGGTAGAGCAATAGGAGTCGTTGTAATGATTACTGGTGTTGGCCTATTTGGAACATTTACAGCCTATATTGCATCTTTATTCTTAGGAGAAAAAAGGGAAGAAGAAGAAAACGAAAGGGGCGTTGAAAAAGATGATATCAATATTGGAGGGAGATTGACAAGAGAATGAAGCCCTTTGTAAAGAAGGGACGTAAATGTTTGTATTGACTCCTGTTTGTTTGATTTGAACACATAATACTCAAAATATATGAAGAAACTGATTTTATCTCTTTTTATGGCCACCTCTTTAGTGGCTTATTCTCAAACTGCTGAGAAAAACTTTATTGACCAAAACTATATTGAGGTTGTTGGAAAAGCTCAAATGGATGTAACGCCAGATCTGATTTATTTAAAAATTGTGCTGAGTGAAAAGGACAATAAGAATAAAAAAAGCCTTGAAGAGATTGAAAGTTCAATGAAAACCAGACTGCGTGAGATTGGTGTCGATTTGAACAAGGATTTATATGTCCAGGATTTTATGAGTAGCTTTAAAACCTATTTTTTAAGTAAAACAGAAGTAGTGCTTACGAAGGAGTATCAACTGATAATCCATAATGCCAATACGTTACAGAAAGTGTTCATCGAATTTCAAAAACTTGATATATCAAATGTATCAATACAAAAGGTGGATAATTCAAAGATGGACCAATATCGTAAAGAAGTAAAGGATAATGCAATTAAAGCTGCAAGGGCAAAAGCCGAATCATTGACAACTTCAATAAATCAATCAATAGGCCGGGCTATTTATATACAGGACCTGGATGCAGACAATCAACCAATAGAGTCATTGCAAGGTCGGATTTCTGGTCTGTCAGTAAGAAGAATGAGCTCCGCTAATTTTTCAAGTGAATCTCCCGATACTGGAATGGAGTTTGAAAAGATCAATCTTAGTAGTTCAATTCTTGTGCGATTTGAACTTAAATAAGATTACTCAAATAGATTTGAGAGATTCAAAACTTTTAGAACATGTGATTGGTTCCAGGCAATATGACATGAAAGATTCTGCTGAACTTGACTGGTTGAGAACGTTCTTTGTCAATAAAGAAAGAAACATGGTTGGTGTAAACCTTAACAGTATTGCATGGGAAGTGTTTCGAAAGGTTTCGGACAAAAACCAACTACAGGACGCTCTTCGGTGGTCGGAACGTTCTCTTGAACTTCAACCTCACCATTCCTCATACCTGGATACTTCAGCCAACCTGCTTTATAAACTCGGACAAAAGGAAGAAGCAATTGCCAAAGAGGAAGAGGCTATTCGCTACATCCCAAAAGAGAATATTTCAGGACGTAAGAATTATGAAGAAACACTCCAAAAAATGAAAGCAGGAGAAAAGACGTGGATATAATAGATAGTCTCAAGGTGATTATATCAGCCACTTTTGATTAGAGTTGGAGTTCCAGGCATTTTTTTTGAACGTTTGCCGGCTTGGAGTGTATAACTTATCAAAACAACCAAAAATGAATCAACGTATGGAAACAAAAACGAGATTAATGGTGCTGATGCTCCTTTTCACCTTTACTCTGCAAGGTTTTGCACAAAAACCGGAACCCGTGTATTCGATTGTGCGGCAGGAACACAATTTTGACTGGTATGAACAGCAAGCGAAAGCTTGGAAACAAGAGATTGACAGGGGAACAAAAGATAACATGGCCTGGGTTTATTGGTTTGAAGCCAACCGTATGGCCTGTGATTTCTGTGATAGTAAAAAGTGGGAAAGCAAAAAGGGTGATTATTTTGTGGCAAAAGCTCAAATTATTGAAATGGCTGAAAAAGCAATTCCTGGTAGTTTTGAGCTGTATTTTCTTAAGGTGGATTACAATGGCAACGCAGACACCAGGGATGAATACCTTATGAAGGCACAGGCAATCAAACCATTTGATAAACTTATTTTACCAGATTTACTGAATTATTATCTATTTAGAAACGATAAACCCAATATTGAGCTCACCTGTAAGAATTGGTTCGATAGCAACGAAATGCCTCAGGAGTTACTAATTACTGCATACAATATGTTGATGTCTCTAGATTCGAATGCCATACTTCTTACCTATGGTGACAACGATTCCTATCCCTGCTGGGTGTTGCAGTACGCTCAAAAATTCAGGCCGGATGTTTTGGTATTGAGTATTCCTATGGCCACTAACTGGGATCAGTATCGAACAAGTGCATTTGAGGGATGTGGTATTAAACCCTTGGTCTTTAAAAATGATTCGGACAGAACCAATCATGCATTATTAAAACACCTGATCAAAAATGTTCAAAACAGACCAATTTATGTTTCATGTTTTACCGGAGAAAGTGTTTACAAAGATTATACAGCCAACATGTATTTTACAGGCCTGGCTTTGAAGTACAGTCCCAAGCCTTTCGACAATATGGCTGTGCTTCGCGATAATATTGAGAATAAGTACATGCTTGATTTCCTGAAACGGACTTTTTACAATAATTATGCACAAAGTGTGGTTGATAATATGAGTGCCGGTTATCTGGCTTCCTTTCAAAAGCTTTACGGATACTACAAGAAAGTTGGAAAAAACGATAAAGCACAAAAAATAAAAGAATTGGCAGTAACAGTTGCCAAGAATTCAGGAAGAACAGAGTGGTTGAATTATTTTGCAAAATAAAAAATGTCGCTGTTTCAAAAGGACTACAGTACCAAGCCTGATGAAGAACTAATGTCGCTGCTCACTAAAGGTGGGCAGCAGGCATTTGACGAGTTGTATAAGCGATATTCGAAACCGATGCTCAACTTTTTCTTCCGGATGCTCAACAACGATCGCACAAAGGCGGAAGATATGTTGCATGATTTGTTTTTGAAAATTATTGAAAAACCCGAAAGTTTTGATCATACACGAACTTTCAGCACTTGGTTTTACACGTTGGCCGGAAATATGATCCGGAATGAATACCGAAGCTATCAGATACGAAACGAGTATATGCAACAGAGCCGGAATCAATCTAACGAGTGGGTCGAATTTAATGAGGAAAATATAGACAGGCTGTCTTTCGACCATCAATTGCAGGCAGAACTTGAACACCTCGGACCGGAAGCAAAGATTATGTTTAACTTACGCTTTGTGGAAGAAATGAGTGTTAAGCAAATTGCGGAAATTACCGATTGCCCCGAAGGAACAGTCAAATCGCGGTTGTTTTACATCACCCGGCAACTGGCGAAAAAGCTATCGGTATACAAATCAGTATTAAATTAGAAACTACTTGCATTCAAGAATATGACCAATATAAATAATATGGATCTTGACTTATTTGAAAGGTTATGCCTTACAAAAACTTTTGATGAGCTTAGCCAGGAAGAAAGACAATTTGTTTTAAGAATGGTGACGGAAGCGGAATACAATGTTATGTACGAAGTGTATCAAACCATGCAGAGAGGATGTCCGGACGAAATAGTTCCTTCATCTATACTAAAAGACAAGCTTGACGAGGCTTTGCATGCCAAAAAATGTCGCAAGGGAATATTTCAGCTACGTATGCCTGTATACCAGTCAGCTGCGGCTGCTGTGATTTTCTTTTTGGCAGGGTTTGGTTTTAATCTTATACGTGATAAACCTGAAAAACTTGCGTGTAGGACTACTGAAGTTGTAAAGTACGTAGATCGTCCCGTAAAACAAATTCAGTACGTGACACTTCCGGCAAGAAAAGAGCAAAATCAGGTTTCTCAACCCCAATCAGAGGCCAAAACGGCACATGCTGAAGAAATACATGGTAAAAATGAGGTGTTGCCGGAAAGCAATTCGGATATTATGCGTCAGCACGCAATTGCATTGGCGGACGTTAACCCGGCATCAAATGATACAAACGGAGTGAGTATGGAAAACGATACGGTTTTGAAAAAAATGGTAGTGACGATGTATTAGTATCTGCCATGAAGAAAACATTTATTTTTGTTTTGCTTTTATTCTATTCAATTTTATCCTTTGCTCAAATTGAACCTGTAAAAGAAAATATCAAGACTGAAAATGTTTCGTGTAAGAATGATTCGTTAAATAATATCAAGACGAATCAACTAAAGGAGGTTTCAGTCATTGGGAACGGGGAAGAAAAGCAATTGATGAAAATAGAAGCCGACAAAACCACGTACTTTGTAAAAAACAATCCGCTTCTTTCTGCCGGCTCGATGTCTGAGGCAATCAAGAAACTTCCTGCTGTTAGGGTTGACCCGAATGGAGAAATATATCTTCATGGCAAAAACACAGCTATCTATATTGATGGTATTCCATGTAGTTTATCTGGACGGGATTTATACAATTACATTCAAAGTTTACCTGCCAATACGGCTGAAAAAATTGAAATTATTGCAAACCCCGGAGCTTCTTATGAAGCAAACACAAGTGGTGGAATTATAAATATTGTTACCGGGGTGAATAACTTTCAATATTTTAGTGCTACTCTCAATCTGGGTTATGGAATCAATAAAGATTTATACAATAAATATGCACCATCCATTGTGCTTAATGGACAATTTAAAAGCATTAATTGGCTGATACAAACCGGCTACAGTAATCAGGGACGAAACGCCACCAATATAAATGATAGAACTTTCTATTCTTTTTCACCTGAAATAAAGTTTTATCAAAATAGCAATTCGGACTTTCTTGACAGGAATTTTTATTTTAGGCCGATGATTAACTTTAAAATAAATGAAACATCCAATTTGATCTTTAATTATAGCTTCACCCATTCAAACAATGTTGTTAACACATATAGCAGCTCATTTACTGAGAATCTTTCACCCGCCATTATATATACGAATAGCTATCGGAATGTCGACAAAAGTTCAAATAATGAATTCATTGCAAAATATAAAACGCAATTGGATAGCTTAGGGAAAAATTTACAAGTTACTGCTTATTATACTTTGTTCAACAAAAATTCTTTAGGAAAATCAATACAAAATCAAGACAATTCAAATTCATACAGCATTAACAATCTTGACTTAAAACTTCAAAATTTCTATATTAAATATGATTTTGAATTACCATTAAAGCATTTGAAATTTGAAGTAAATACAGGTGGCAAGTACAATATTTTCAATACAAATGATTTAGGTAAATACCGGTTAAATGATATTGATTCAACTATATTCGACAATCCATTGTATACACGTCAGTTGACTTTTAATTATAAAGAATCAAATTTCGCTTTGTATGCAGAATTAAAAAGGAATTTCGGAAAATTGGATGTTTCTGCTGGTTTAAGATTGGAAAATTTAAATTATCAAAGTGAAGTATTGGAAAATGATACGATTGTTAAAGAAGCATTGGCCAATCTTTTTCCAACTGTACATCTTTTGTATAAAATAACTCCAGCTATCAATCTTGTTTCAAGCTATTCCCGTAAGATTTCCATGCCAAGTTATTATCGACTGGACCCTAATAGTAACGATTATTTTGATAGTTATACCATCTCAACCGGAAATCTATATATGAAACCAAATTTCTATGACAATTATGCTTTTAATATAACAGCTTTTGATTTTCTTCAATTAGATGTAGAGTATTCTTTTACAAAAAATATTAATTTAATGTGCTCTACGACTTCAAACCAATCATTAATTGTAACACAAACATATTCAAACTTCAAAAATATACATAACTTAGACATAAATGTCTCATTTCCTGTGCCATTTAGCATTTTTACCAAGGGAATCGATATTTTGAAAAAACCACTTAATTTGGGAGAATTAAGTTACTTGTATTTCTATGTAGAATACAGTAAAGAAAAAATACAAGACTATCCATATTTTAAAAAATTTAAACCTCGATGGACATTTGATGTCAATTCTCAAATTCTGTTGCCTTATAAATTGAATTTAAATATTTTTTATGAATATTTGACGAAAGGAACATTCCGTGTTTATCAATGGGAAAAGCCAATTCAGCATGCAGAGATTACTTTATCACGTACTTTTCTCAACAATAAAATCGATGCATTAGTGGAAGCTACTATTCCATCAAAATATTATGTGTCATATCAGACATCAAACCTAAATATACTTGATAGTGAAAGTAATGATTGTGCTTCCATCTGGTTTAAGATAGCTTATAGATTCGGTACTTATAAAAATCATTCAGAAATAGGTATCGACACAGAAAAAGCTGATATCAAATAATCATTTATATAAATGGAAAAAGCGATCCATGAGTTGCCATTTTTCAGCAGAAGAAGCTCCTGGCTTTGCGACCTGGAAGATGGACATATAATCTTCCCATTCAGCCTGACGGGGCAACGTGGCCAGTTTGGACATAGCTGTTTCCCATTCAACATCGAAAACACAAAAGGCGATATCATAGAAATAAGACAATGCTGCGAGCCAATTGTTAGACCATTATGGATGGATAACTGCAATGTGAGTTAAAGCAATAAATAATTGGCATTTAACTTTCTGTGATATGAAAAATAGTTAAATTACACTTTTTCATTATATTTGCAGAGAAGTTTCTAATGGAAACTAAGTCATGTTATTATTAGATTTTTCTCTCTTTTTTGATTTTGTCTTTTTGATTTTTTCTTTGGTGTTGCTACTGAAAAGATCACCGATGAAGCATGTCAATAATTTATTGGCCATTACTTTTTTATTGATGTCTGCTTGCGGTTTTTTTCTATCATTTCTAAATTATGCTATCAGTCTGCATGCCTATCAGTATCTTGCTTATTATTATCCCTTTTCGTTGATTATTGTTATGCTGTTAGGACCCTCCATCTATTTTTATGTGAGGCACTTATTTGGATATCCGGATTCTATCGGTAAATTAAGCACATGGGCGCATGCTTTACCAATACTACCCGCCATTATATATGTAGTCTATTTTGCCACACTTCCCGTTGAGGACAGAATAACTTGGATACTTGCCGATTATGATAAAGTCCGATGGCAGGAATATGCGGTTAATATTCTTTTTTACATACAACTTACTATTTATATCTTGCTTTGTTTCTGCATGGTACACAAACAATTAAAGAAATCTCGCTTCATAGAGATAAACGGTAAGCTGACAGACATTTATTGGCTTCGTTATTTTTTCAATTTTGCATTGATTTTATTTCTTGTCAAAGTAGCTGTCTGTACTATTATAAACAGCGACAGGGTTAATACTCTTGTCGGGTTGCTTTTTATGGATGTTTTATTCCTTTATCTGTTTATTAAATCCGTGTGGAGAACGGGGCTGTTTATGCAAACAGTGGTAGAAATGCCTAAGACTCAAGAACCAGTATTAAGAATTACTCATGAATTGGCAGAAAGTTATTTACAAACTCTGCTTATGATGATGGAACAAAATAAAATATACCTTCAGGAGACTTGTACGATAGACGATGTAGCTCTCAGTACCCATATTCCTAAACATCACCTCTCACACATACTTAATGTGCAATTGGACAAAAGTTTTCACGATTTTGTCAACGAATACCGCATCCAATATGCCCGGACACTGTTAGAGGACAAGGAGAAGCGACACCTCACTATCGAAGCTGTTGCACAGAAGTGTGGTTTTGCCTGTAAAGCCAGCTTTAACAGAGCTTTCAAGAAACATACAAACATTACCCCTTCCGAATACAGACAAATACATATTTAAGATACAGCCCCCGATACAACCCTCAAGCAAGGCTGTCTTTTATGTCCTCCTTCCCCCAATAAGCCCATTAAATCAAGCTTTTCCCCGCAAAACGCTTGTCTCTCATCCGATTTCATTTCTGGAAAATGCGTAGCATTTTATAAAATGCTACGCATTCGAGGATATTAACACATATTAATAAAGCAGAATATTTCTATTTTTACAGAAATAAGAATAGGTAATGAACTTATCCGCAAAGATATATAACCAAAATAATGGTGCGGCATCAGCACGATAAACACTGACAAAACAAAATGACAAAACAAATTTTTTTATTCCTGATTGTTACAGGATCTATTCTTTCTCAAAATGTAATTGCACAAGAATTTTCTATTGCTACTGCAGCAAGTGATACAGCTTATGCGGGTGCTATAGCTTATGACGGTACAAACTATTTAATGGCGCTGTCAAGTGATTCCCTAAATCAGAAAATATCAGCTCAATTATTTTCGGGTAGTGGGAGTCTTGTTGGTGATAAAATTGCAATAGGAAAAGGTGGTAATCCGAAGGTGGCTTTTGATGGTACGAATTACCTGGTGGTTTGGCATGCAGATTATTATCCTATTTTTGGCTCCGATGCAGAAGAAACAACCGGAAACATTTTTGGTCAATTTGTAAATACTTCGGGGACTTTGGTTGGTTCTTCTTTTACCATAGCTACAGGGGTAAGTTCAAAGTTTTTTAGTGGAGGCGCACTTGCATTTAACGATACCACCTATTTTTTAGCTTATGCTACAGGTAATGATGATAAAGACATTGCTTATACTCTATATGGACAACGAATAAATAAATCAGGTTCTTTGGTGGGAAGTGCTGTATTGATAAGTGAATTAAGTCCAAGGGACGTCAGGATGGCTTATGATGGCAACAATTATCTGGTTATCTGGGTGCAAGACGAAGATAACGATGAAAATGGTGCGGGTTTATCTGATGTTTACGGACAGTATGTCAGTAAATCGGGAGAATTAGTCGGAACCAATTTTGTTATTGATGATGGTGATTATGTAAGCGATAGGGGCATCTCGGTAGCCTTTGACGGTTCTCGCTATTTGGTGCTTTTTTGCGAAGGAGAACCATGTCTTGCTCGTTTTGTAACTACTTCCGGCTCTGTTTCTGATAGGATTACTATCTGCGATTCCGCTACTCCCCTTATGCCAATGGTAGCCTTTGACGGGACAAATTATCTTCTAACATGGGTACTTTTTGCATCAAGTACAGTACAAATTAAAGGCAGGTATTATAATACTTCAGGAGTAGCAATCGACACGGCATTTACGATATTCGAAACATTGAATGGAAAATATCCGTTGTCGGGGGGTGTCTGTTTATATACAAAAGATGGATATTTTGTTGGTGCAACAAGAGGTACCTATACCAATGAGGTGTTTACTGATGGCGATGTGTATGGTAAATTTCTGCAAGCATCAACAACAGGAGTAAATGAAATTAAAAATGTCGGTAATTCAATAAAGCTTTATCCAAACCCTGCCACCGATGCTTTCCAAGTAACCGGCATAGAAGGGACTGCAACCATTATCGTATCGGATTTAAACGGCAGATTGTTGTTTACCAAAGAAGTAACAACTGGTGAAACAGTTTCGGTAAGCACTTTGCCTAATGGAATGTATCTGGCTACTATTAAATCAAAAGATATAACGGAAACAGAAAAACTGGTTATTCAACATTAATAGTGCGGCGTCAGCACGATAAACTCTGATAATAACATGAAAGAAATATATAGCAGAAATGATATCATTAAAAATTTACGTATGAAAAGATTTACAATGATTTTGATGGCACTCATTGCACTGACCATGACCGCCAATGCTCAATGGTCACTACAAACCAATCCGCTTGGCTCTGGTACATCGGCCATGGTGGGGAAAGTACAGTTTATAAGTGCAACCGAAGGTTGGATTGATGCCAGCCATACCGGAAGCTTACTTCACACTACCGATGCAGGAACAACATGGAATATCGTTACCCCGTTTCCTGGCGACTCAGTAGGCAATATGTCCGATCCGGCAACAACTATGAGTTGGACAAACTCCTCACACGGATGGGTTTTAAAAACTTATATTGTCGGTACGGGTGATATCACTAGTAGCGGGAATGGTGCAGTACTCTATAACACCACCGATGGAGGTAGCTCATGGGCAAAAAAAGAGTTTCCAAAAACCATTGCTACCATTAAATATAGCACCGCCGACCTGCAAGGGACATGGCAATTACACGAGATTGTAGCAAAGAACCCTTCGTCATTTTCCACTAATCAGGCAGCATGGATGCATGGTACGATTACTTTGGATGGAACAGGAAGTGGAAACCTAACCAATCTTGTTTCTAACGGTCAGTCACAGTCCGATGTCAGTGGGTTGACGCTATCAATATCAACCACCGGATTACTTACTGTTAGTGACAATGACATGCATGGTTTTATGAGTGCCGATAAAAGTACAATGATCATTACTTCTACCGAAAATGGTGGTGGATATGGGCTTCTCGTTTTGCAAAAACAAGTATCCGAAACGACCTACACTACGGCTGATTTGCAGGGTTCATGGCAAATGCATGTGCTTTCAGTAGGTGATAATACCGGTGCACATGCAGGTTGGGGACATGCCGCAATGACCGGCGATGCCAGTGGAAATCTTACCGGAAATTATGTAGATGTAGGTAATAGTGGTAGCTTAAATATGACAGCAACGATTTCCTCCAGTGGCATCATTGGTGGTATGAGTTCTTTCGGCCCAGATGCACACGGCTTTATGAGCGCAGATAAAAAAACATTTTACATGACAATGACCACAAGCGAAAATAGTGATTATAACCTTGTTGCTTTTCAAAAACAAGCCACGGGAACCACTTACTCTTCAACCGACCTGCAAGGTAATTGGCAAATGCATTCAATAGTGGCGGATAATACAAATGATACTGAAGCTTGGGCAAGTTGGACACATGCGAAAATAACTATCGATGCCGGTGGAAATGGCACTCTTTCTGATTTTGTGGTAAATAATGAAAGCAGATCGGAACAGGATGTATCTGTATCGATCAGTGCTGATGGAATATTATCCGGTTTCGGGTCGGACGATTCGAATGGTTTTATGAGTACCGACAAAAGTATTGCTATAGTTACAACAACTGATGCCGGTAGCGGTGGATATACTTTTGGAATTATGCAAAAAGATCTGACCATCAGTGGTGATATAGGTCTTCAGGTGCAGTTTGTGGATAATAGCAATGGTTGGGCCTCCAATTATAATATGATTTACGGTAAATTCGAATTGTATAAGACTTCCGATGGGGGAAGTACCTGGAACACGACCTCTAATACCGTAGGAGGCATCTATTATTTCGTCGATGCAAACAACGGTTGGATGATAACCACTGCTGATAAAATTGGAGAGGGTAACTTAAATAACATTTATCATACTACCAATGGTGGCTCAAACTGGGTAGCTCAGGCAAGTAATATCGCAACAGCCAATGCACTTTATTTTACTGATCTTTTACATGGTTGGGTTGTAGGAAAAAATGGTTTGATTCTAAAAACAACCGATGGAGGAGTTAATTGGACAGCAATTACGAACGCCGGATTATCCTCGGTTTCAAACAGTAAATGCGTATTTTTTCTGGATGCTAATACCGGTTGGGTAGGAACTGATAACGATGGCGAAAACGAACAATATGTCCTTGCAACAACAGATGCTGGCGTTAGTTGGACATCACAATCAACGCCGGCAGATTATAGTATTTTCAGCATTTATTTCTGGGATGCAACCAGCGGATGGTTTACCAGCGATTATGGACAAATTGGACATTATACCTACACGCCTCCCAAAACAGTAAACATTACTGCCGGCGGATTATCTTCAGCTCTGACAGCAACAGAAAAGGCAACGCTTACTGATATAATTGTTACTGGTACCATGGATACCCGAGATTTCAAAACCTTGCGGGACGATATGCCGCTGCTGACTGAAATTGATTTAAGTGGGGCTACAGTCGCAGAATATACCGGAACGGAAGGAACCTATAGTACGGAAGTTACAGATTATCAGGCTAATGAAATTCCACGACTTGGTTTTTATAATAAAAAAAGTTTAACTTCAGTTATTCTTCCTACAACAATTACAGCACTTGGCCGATCATCTTTTAATAGTTGTAGTAACTTAACTTCCATAAATATACCTTCATTAGTGACCTCTATTGGCTATGCTGAGTTTAATTTCTGTAGCAACTTAACTTCAGTAAATATTCCTTCAGGAGTTAAATTAATTGATACTTACACTTTTGGTAGTTGTACGAGCTTGAAAAGTATAACAATTCCTTCATCTATAACTTCGATTGGAGATTTGGCATTTTATAATAGTGGTCTGACAACAATTACATTACCAACCGGGGTGGATTCTATTGGTCAGTATGTATTTCAAAATTGTTCCGCTTTAAACTCGGTAACATTACCGTCTACGATGACTTCAATAGGTGATGGAGCATTCAATAATAGCGGTTTAGCAACAATTACATTACCAACTGGCTTGAAATCTATTGGTCAATGGGCATTTAGTGGTTGTTCATCCTTAAATTCCGTAACAATATCGTCAACGGTATCGACCATCGGGTATTGTGCATTTACCTTTGATAATGCATTGGAATCAATAGATGTTTCAGCCCAAAATCCATATTACAGTTCTGTTGATGGCGTGCTTTATAACAAATCGCAACAAAACTTGTTATGTTTTCCTGGAGGAAAAGGAACTGATTTTGAAATACCTTCCACAGTTTCGGTAATTGATACTGCAGCTTTTGAAGGTTCCAACATGATTAGGAATGTTGTTATTCCGTCGTCCGTTACTACCTTATCACCCGAGGCTTTTTACTGGTGCCAGGGGCTCGAATCGACAGAGATTCCTGCATCTGTTACTTCCATAGGCGGTTATAGTTTTTATAATTGTACTGCATTAACAACCATCACAGTCCATCAGAGCACTCCTGTTGATCTAATGAACTCAGATAGTGTCTTCAAATATATAAATACGACTACATGCAAACTTTTTGTTCCTGTTGGTTCGAAAGCTGCCTATCAGGAAGCTAACCAGTGGGGCGATTTTCAGAATATCATTGAAACAGGAGGCAGTGTAACCTATAACGTAACTGTTCCTGTCGGGACAAAAGCTTGTTATATTGCCGGTGAAATGAATAACTGGATTCAGCAGATAATGACAAAGGTTGACGATACCAATTATACAATCACGATACAGAACGCGGATATAAGTCAGAAATATAAATACTGTTCCGGACCTTCGTGGGATTATCAGGAAATGGATGTAAACGGAAATTACATCTCAGACAGAAGCTATTCGGAAAACGATGTTGTTGCCAGTTGGTTAGCTGTTTTTGACCCATCTACTGTAACAGCTTCCGATTATTATCTTCCGCTGAAAGTCGGAAATTACACCGAACTGTATACCACTTATCCCCCCGTGAACGAGGGTTGGAGTCACCGTACTACTAAGTATTCCTTCATACGGATAGATGAAATTAATGGAATTCCGTATTATCTTGAAGAAGGCTGGGAAGATAATTTCTCTGCCGAATGTAACAGTTGTCAGGATGGACCTTTCCGTTATATGTGGATAAGAAAAGATGCTGCCGGAAATCTCCTAGCAGGCGCTTTTGCCACCGAAGAAGATTATGACGGAACCCTGACAGATGATATCAGCAAGGCTTATGTTTTGCCCGAACCTATAATGTGGTTTCCCAATACCTTCCTTAATGTAGGAGGATATACAACCTTTGCTACTGATGACACAGTGATGAGTATTGATTCGGTCATCAGTGTAACTGCAACAGCAGGAAATTATACCAACTGTATTCAGCTACGGAATATAGAACGTTCACTGAGTGGCGTTGTGACCTTCATTGAGGACAGCTATTATGCTTATCATGTAGGATTGGTAATGCAAAACAGACTGTTGCCTGTGGAGGATATTCATACAAATTATATTACAGACTATCTGGCTGATTCACCTACCGGTATAAAAGGAATAAATAGTAGTGAAAATTCATTCACGCTATATCCTAATCCGGCTACCGATGGATTCTATATTAATACTGGTGAAAAAGTTGCGACTGTTTCGATTTGCAATCTGGACGGAACAACAATACTGACTAAACAACTAACGACGGGTAAGGAGTTTATCAATGTTAGTAACTTGTCACAAGGTGTTTATATGGTGAAGATATCAACGAATAACGGTTTGGCTGTAACGAAATTGATAAAGAAATAGTTTAAAGATTGGTATGTGTTTGAGATTAATCATTTCTCTCCTTTGTTCATTCTGAAGAGAAATTGCTGAATCGTTTGTAACGATAAAAACAGTAAGTATTCATACTCTCAATTAATAAGAACGGCTGAAACTCCATAGTGGAAGTTCAGCCAAGTTCAAAGAACCATATTTAATTTTTGTTGTTATAGGTAGCACAAAGTGTAATTTAAAACCATTCTACTTAATACTAATCTTTCAATACGAAAAACAAATTAATATGATCTTTAACGATTTTAATCCACTAGAAGATAAAATATTCAGAGTCATTGACAACGATGGTAAGGTTATAAACAAGGCGTATATGCCGGATCTGGATGACAAAACGATTATTCAGGCCTATAAACATATGCTTTTTTTTAGAACGGTCGACGAGATGGCGGTTTCTTTTCAACGTCAGGGACGTATGTACTTATAAAAATCATTCAGAAATAGGTATCAACACGGAAAAAGCTGATATCAAATAATCATTTATATAAATGGAAAAAGCGATCCATGAGTTGCCATTTTTCAGCAGAAGAAGCTCCTGGCTTTGCGACCTGGAAGATGGACATATAATCTTCCCATTCAGCCTGACGGGGTAAAGTGGCCAGTTTGGACATAGCTTTTTCCCATTCGAAATCGAGAGGGGTTTCGACAATCATAAACAAACGGGTTCCCAGAATATACAATTCCATTTCGAGGATGCCAACTTCGCGGATGCCGGCACGGATTTCAGGCCAGGATTCAGCTTCACTGTGGCGTTTTACATATTCTGCAATCAGAGCCGGATCGTCTTTTAGATCGAGAGTCTGGCAGTATCGTTTGACAGGCTGCTGGTAAGGTTGGACGGCATAGCCGGTATGTTTGGTTTCCATAAGTATAGATTTAATTCTTTGGAATATAGATATCCCAAAGCAAAATTAGCATTTTCCCGAGTATTTAATTCTAAAAGAAGTAAAATATTTCAGGGCATTCAAAGTTTCCTTTTTGTGGTTTGTTGTATTTTCTTTATTGGAATATTTTTTCATATGTTTGTAGAATAATGCGTATGCAAATATTATTTTTCACTTATAAAGTTTAATTTTAAAAGTATAAGAAATGGAAGAAGAAACGGAAGAGATATTATTTTGTCAAAGTTGCGGTATGCCAATGCTTGAATCTGAACATTTCGGAAAAAACAAAGATGGTAGTATCAATGAGGATTATTGTAGCTTTTGTTTTGAAGACGGAGAATTCGCATTTGACACAACCATGGATGAGATGATTCTGCATTGTGCTGAGTTTGTTGATGAATACAACAAAAATAATGAACAAATAGTCACCAGAGATGAAGCAATTATTCAGATGAAGAAAAACTTTCCACTATTAAAGCGTTGGAGAAAGCAATAGAGATAAATGTTCTGTTGAAATTTAAATGGAAAAAGCTTGTTAATTCTCAAAATTAACAAGCTTCTTCCATTTAGTCAGATTGTACGATTTCCACTTTTCGTCAATATATCTTAATCGAGTGGCATCCTTATATTCGGGATGTTTTTTATGAAAAGTCATGCGGCTAAAGTGATGATTGAAAACGCCATTTACGATAGCTAAAGGCTTTATGTCACCCACTGTTTCTGACCGGAGGCAAGTACGGAAAAACAAATCAAAATCAGCACTTTGCTGAGTGGCATCCCATTTGCCGATTTTTTCAATTGCGCGACGGTTCATAATAATAGCGGAACCAGAGAAACCGATTGTCAGTGAGTAGCCATACTGTTTGAATATTTTATCAGTAAATTTTTCCCAATTGCCATAACATAGATAAGCCATAAGTTCTAAAACGATTAGTCTTTGTCCAAGAATAGCTTTTATGGGATATTTAATATGTTTCCAATTGCGTTTGAGCTTTTTGGATACTATTTTGTTGTAAAGTCTGTCATTACTCGAAAGGCTTACCACATCCTGATTGTTTTTCCCAAGCACTTTTTTTATCCGGCTATCCCAATGGGGTGAGACTAAAATATCATTATTGAAAAATGCCAACGTATCATATTTAGCAACGTTTAGCCCTTGATTCTGGCAGTATGGATATGAATAGTTTCCGTCATTAGCTATAACTGTAACATCTTCTTTTAGTGACTGGAAAAATTCACGACTCCCATCTGTAGAACCATTATCGATAATAATCAACTCAAATTCACCATCTGTATATTTTTTTAAGTATCTCCAGAAGAGTTTGTTCATTTCTAACTGGTTATATATAGCTGTAATAATAGAAACCATCCTTTGTGTTAATTTAATTTTTTGTTGCACAAATTTACGAAAATAATTAATACCGTATTCAGAACTGAGGATGTAAGAGTTTTTTTAATAAATGTCTGTCCGGCTTTTTCAAGTAAATAGAAATGATTAATTTTGAACGCACAAAAATCTTATCGTATATATGGATATTGAACTAAAGTATGGCTGCAACCCTCATCAGAAAAAAGCGAAACTGCATTTCGAGGGTTCTGTTTCTCCTTTCAAGGTTTTGAATGGAACTCCCAGTTATGTAAACATTCTGGATGCTATGGCTGCATGGCAGTTGGTCAAAGAGCTGAAAACTGCTTCAGGAAAGGCAAGTGCCGCATCTTTCAAGCACGTGAGTCCTGCCGGTGCTGCTATTGCCAAGCCACTAAGTTCTGTTTTCCTACAGTCGCAATATGTAACTGAAACCGATCTTTCTCCCGTTGCAACGGCTTACATCCGTGCCAGAGGAGGCGACAGGATGTGCTCTTTCGGTGACTCTGCCGCTGTGAGTGATACGGTTGATGTTTCACTTGCGAAGATCATTAAATCGGAGGTTTCGGATCTTATTATTGCTCCTGGATATGAACCAGAGGCGTTGGAAATTTTAAAAGCAAAGAAAAAGGGCGGTTATTTGATTCTTCAGATGGATCCGGACTATGAACCGACTATGCTTGAGACCAGAGATGTTTACGGTTTCACCATACAGCAGGAACGTAACAATGCGGTCATCAACAAAGCGTTCTTTAATAAAATAATTTCTAAAAATAAGATTGTGACGGAAGAGGCTTTGGAATCACTGATTGTTGCAACCATTGCTCTAAAATATACGCAATCCAACTCCATTGCTGTTGCTTACGATGGACAACTGATCGGTGCAGGTGCCGGGCAGCAATCCCGTGTACATTGTCTCCGTCTTGCTTGTAGCAAAGCGGATAAATGGCTGTTGCAGCAACACCCCAAAGTGTTGGCACTTCAGTTTGTAGATGGACTCAAAAAGCCCGAAAAGACGAATGTTGTTGATCAGTTTTTGCTTTGGGATGAATTGTCTGACAGTGAAAAGAGTTTGATGACTTCTCAGTTGAAATCAGTCCCGGAGCCTATTTCCCCGGAAGAGAAAATGGCTTTCCTTGCACAGTTTAATGGTATCTGTCTTTCTTCTGATGCATTTTTTCCTTTTCGTGACAATATTGATCGTGCAAACCGTAGTAATGTGCAATTTATTGCCCAGCCCGGCGGATCTGTCCGTGACGACATCTGTATTGAGGCAGCCAATGAATACAATATGGTTATGTTTGAAACAGGAACACGTTTGTTTACGCACTAAGCTCCAAATCTGGACGAACTGGTTGATATGTGGTATTTAAGGTAGAGGAAATATGTTCAGCGTATTACGGGTTTATCATCTGTAATTGAGCTGTTAACTCCTCAAGGTTTGCATCACGTAAAACCACTTTTTTGCTGGCATCCAGTAAATACATTGAGGGAATAGCTTCAAGACTATAAAGGTTGTTCTTTCGGATCAAATCCTGTTCGTCCCAGCCATGGATCCAGCGAGGTGTCGTTCTTGTATATGCTTTCCAAACCGTATTTTCCCGATCCGGATACAAAGCTAGAATTTTTAGTTTCCCTGAATCAAGCAATCGATTGATCAATGGATGACTTTTTAAGAGGGTGGAAGTCTGCTCACAGGCTTCACAATCTGGATTGTAGAAATACAGCAGTAGATAGGATGCCTTTTGTTCATATAAAGAGGTAACCTCTCCGGAAGGCATCACAAACGAGAAGTTTGCAGCCTTGCTCCCTATTGCATTCAGCGAAGCTTGACGGTATTTAAAAGCGTATTGCTCGCGCACACTCGATTCCAGATAAGGAGAGTTTGAAAGACTCTGAAGCAGATGCAAGCCTATTGTTCCATTCCGGACAGGAGAACTAAAATCGTTGAACAGATAATTGAGCATATCCGTTATGCGTGTAAACGAGGTCCTGTCTGCTGATGCCTTATGTAAGAGGCTATCAACTGAACGGCAGACATTGGACATGGTTTCTGGCGTGATACCTTTCGCCAATATTCTTAGCTTATTAACAAAAACCGGATCTTTAGTCGGGTCTTGTCCGGTAAAAGAATAATTATCCCACAATGTGCGTAAAAGTATTGTATCACAACTTTCGGTTTCTGTTACAGATGGAAACGCCGAATGAGAGGAAATAACCTCCTGTGAATGAAGCATCCAGCAGAAACCCATCAAATTCCATAAAACAAAAACACAAATCTTTTTCATAAATACGGGATTAATTGTCCAAAGATAATATCAGGGCAGGATAGAATATTGTTTCAATAATTCTTCCTGCCCTGATATTTAAATTTGTAGATATGAAGATCTTTATTGTTTCAATAGTCTTCTTGTAAACACACCTTGATCTGTAGAAATTTGCATTATGTATAATCCTTTGGCCAGTGGGCTGACGTTGATAACGGATTTTGTATCAGTCAATAAAACTTTGCCGCTCAGATCAAGCACTTTTACCGAACGAATATTTGCAGAGGTACTGATGTTTACCCAGTCGATAGCCGGGACCGGATAGACCGTCAAGTCAGATTCTGTTGCCGGACAGGTCAGTGCATTCGTAATTGAGTGGTAATACACTTCCAACGTCGGTTTTTTCGCCAGAGTCGGAGCTGTTTCCTTGGAATAGAACTTGGCGATGACCCCCTTGGTCGAAGTTGTTTCGTCGGAAGATTTTAGTAACCAACCACAGTTGGAAGCAGAATCAGCTATATAGGCTTTTACCTGTGCTTTCAATTCGTCACCTGAGAAGGTTAGAAGAGTGTCGGTTGCCAGCAAGTTTGCATTTGTAATCATTGTTGCGTCATAATCACCACCAGGGGTAGACCATGGTGAATCGCTGTAGGAAGCATGTAGCCAAGTCACATCGTATGGTGTAGCCGCTACGCCCATACCACCCGATGCGTAGGAAGAACCTTCCGTCCAGTTTGTTTTCATCTTGTACAACTCAATGGTCATAGCCGAAGCGGAAGAAACGGATAGTTTGAGTTTCACGCTGTCAATGACTACGTCTTTGGGAAGCACCGAAGTTCCGAAGACTACCAGACCTCTGCGGCGTATGTTGTCCGTCTTGGCCACATTGCCCACATAAATCAGAGCTGTACTGTTGGCAGCACTGCCATCGACCGTTTCAACAATCGTATTGTCCTTCATGCCGTAAAGAAGAGCCTTGTTCTCCCCAACTACCGCATTGGAGGTGCTGTCGAAAACGGCATACACCGTTATGTCGCTTTGGATATTGCTCAAAGCTGAATCCCATTCTTTAAAATTGAAACTATATTCGGGAGTTGCCTGGCGCACAGGTGTATAACCGCCATACACTGCTGTGGAGTCGTAGGCTACGGTGTCTTTGTACAACAACGTTTTATCAACGTTGTAGAAAGAGACACTAAAAGAATCCAATACTGCTACTGCATTTATTTTTATTGTGTCATAGGCTGTTGCAGTCACTTTGTAATACTTACTACCTTTTTCGAGGTTGTCAAACGTAAAGGAGGCATTCTTACAACCTACCTCTGGAGCAACGGCTATACTCAGACGCGTTTTGTTGTCGTCAAGTTGGCCTGAGCTTACAAAGCTGCCATCGGTCACGGCATTGCCATCGGCATCTGCAACGGTTGTAGTTGCATGGCTCGTTGTAATGCTTACCGGAACCTGATAGAAGTAATTGCCTCTTGCTGATACCCCGTTACTTGCCTCAACGATTTTATCATAATTGTCTATATAACCGCTATACGTATAGGCTTTATTGCCAACAGCAATTTGTACTTTGGTAACATCGTTGGTGGTGGCATTTTGTGGCAGCCAGATGTACACCATACCCGAATCGTTGGTAAACACCTCGTTGCAACCCCATTTTGTGGTATCGTTAATGGTAATTGCCGAAACCTGTGTGACCGAATTTATTCCCGGAATTTTAAACCGACTACTATATAGGTAATCAGAGGTATTTCCATTAGTTGGATGATTGGCTGTTGGTAAAATAACATTACCTGCGGTATCTACTAAATATACAGAACCACCTGTAATTTTGCTATTTTCGCCCCAAGCTGTTACAAGTGCCCCATGGGTGATGACTTTGCCCAAAATAGTACCACCAGTAACAATTGTGTTCGTAGGAAGTAAATAACTATTATCATGGCTTCCGCCGGAAATAAGGTTTATATTACCGCCAGAAATAATAATATTAGAGAAATTAGAAATATAAAAACCTCCAATTGTATAAGCATAAAGTTTAGTAGAGGCCGTAATGTTGCCCCCTTTGATATAAATATTGCTGCAATTGCCACGACCAGAACCGATACCACCTGCATTAAATGTTGCTGTGGCAGTAATGTTGCCATTTTCAATAACAATATTGTTACAATTTCCATTAGCACCAGATCCAATACCTGCTGCTGCTGATCCACCGGTTGCAACAAGGGTACCTTTGCCTTTTATTGTTAAATTTGAGAAATCTTGGTTGTAGCCAGAACCAACACCAGCCCCACTTGACCCACCAGTCGCAACAAGCGAGCCATTGACTTGCAGGTTAAGTATGCCGTTGGTCTGGGCTTTCTGTAAACCTGCGTATAAATCTCCACTTATCAGTTTGCTTTCTGTGCCATTATTAACCACAACCGTAATATCGGCTCCTGTATTTATGTTGAAGGCACAAGCTGCGCTGTTTTCTATATCTACCCCGTTAAGTTTCAATGTATCGGCTCCACCGTTTATTGTAACCGAATATGCAGTATTAGAACCTGAAAATGTAAACACTTTTCCTGCGTAGGAATAAGGCTGGCTGCCTATGTTATATTCTCCATCATTAATAATAACATCACCTATAGATACATCAATATTTCCATCACCAGCAATAGGAGCTAAAGTTGCTGTTACTGCGGACCCATTCACCTTTGCCATGTAATTAATGTTATTGGATGAAAGTGTATAACTACCATTAGGAAGATAAATGTAATAATAGTCATCGCCTGGATGTCCGCATTGAAACGAATAATCATTGGTATTTCCGTCAGTATTGTTTTTAATCGATACCTTATTCGTACCATTTCGTGGGATAGTAACACAATAAACATCATCGCCGTTGCTGTTCATAACAGTGCCGGAAAAACTACTTACTTTAACAGATGCTTTGCCTATAATAATTTTAGTTCCTTGTACAATTCCTGTTACCGTAAAAACGCAACCGTCGTTAATGTAAATTTTATTAAAAGAAGCGTACATTTCACTACCTATTGCTTTACTTGATGTTGATGCTGCTTGTAAGTTAATATAAGAAGCATTTAATATAAGGCTATCGTTGGATAAATTAACACCACTTGGAGATATGAGAGGAACTACATTGGTTGTAGTAATTGAAGTTAAACTATCCCCATTTATAGTAAATGCCGCAGCTGTTGCTTTTGTTACAAGAAAAGGCGACGTAGTAGTACTGGTGTCTTTTACATAATTAGTTCCTTTAAAATTTAAAGTAATATCAGCACTTGATTGAACTGCTATTAAAAATGTTTTTCTTTTTATATTTAGGTTCCAGAAGTTAATTGTTTGGTTTCCAGATTGTACATAAATTGTATTTGCATTTGCTGGGGTAGAAGAATAAATATCGTAGGTGCCACTGTCTGAGTTTTGAGTACCAGACGTACTTGCCCACTGATAGTATGTGGAATTTAAATATAATTTTCCAGTGTTTAAATCTAAGGCATCAGAAGGCATCGTATCTTGCCCCCAGGTATAGGACAACAACAGGAGCATGATACATAAAGAGAATAATCGTTTCATATCTATATTTATTTGTGCTATTGTTTAATAAATCGCTGTACCTGATTTCCAACTTGTATCAGATAAAAACCGTTGTTGAGACCCTCCAGAGAGATGGTCGTATTGCCATCGCCAAGGACTCCGCTTCTAAGTGTCATACCAGCGGACGACACGATACGATACGTGCCCGAGGCACCGGAAACGCGAATGTAATCGTTGGCCGGATTTGGATACAGCACAAGTTTAGCCGTTGAGATTGTGGCAAGTCCAGTCGTTGTTGATACTTTCTTTACGCAGCGTACACTGGTCATATTGGCATTATGAAACCAAGCAATAGCCAGATCATGGTTTTCATACGAGAACATGACAGCTCGTTTACCTTGTCCTGAGCTGTCGGCATGCACGTAGTTTGGTGTCCAGAAGAAGGCATCTTTTCCAAAACCGCCATCGTCATCACCAACCGCTCCTGCCGGAAAGATGGTCATACCCGTTCCGTCGCAAACATTGGAAAGGGTATCGTTGTGTTGCCAGTATCCACCATCAACCCAAGTTTCATCTCCGTATCTGTTGGTTCCTATTTTTTTCCCATTATCACTCTTCAGATACCGTCCCAAACCCAAAACACCAAGAGGCTCGTAGACTGTCTCCGTTCCTCCCTGTGGTGTATTACGGGTTACGGTTTCTGTAAGAATGCTACTGCTACCCGATATGAGCCTTCCCATGGTAAACCAATACGTTGTATCGGGCAATTCCCAACCGGTAGGACAAATATTTAGTGCAGCTCTCCAAGTATACTGCAATCCATAAATGCTGCTATTCGATTCTTTAAGTTGTGTGTAGCACCAGCGAGGGGCATTGGTCCAATAGTCCCAGGTATTACCATCAGAATCGTCAATATAAGTTGTGGCTTGCAAAATAGCTGCTCCATTGTTGTAATGTTTGGTTCTCAGGTTTTCGGCCATCCACCAAGTGTCGCCAAAGCGGATAGTTTTGTACACATTGCCCTCCACATCGGTTACCGTGGAGGTTTGCAAGGTGTCGAAGGCAATGAGTTGTGCCTTGAGTGGCAGGGCGGTCAGACAGCATATTATTAAAAGAGTAAAGGTCTGTTTTATACACATATAATGTTAACTTAATCATCTTTGAAACGATGTAAATCATTCAATAAGCTATTTATTCTTTTATAATCTGCTTTGTAACGGTTCCATTGGCTGTATTTATTCGTATTAGATACATGCCCTTAATTAAACTGCCAAGGTTTAATGTAGTTGCCGTTCCACTTTTCATTACAGTTTTTCCCGTTAAATCCAGAATATTTATAGAAGATATTTTGTCTGTAGTTTTTACATTTAGATAATCCTTTGTCGGAACAGGATAAACCATGAGTTCTGAGTCGGTAACCTTTGCAATAGAAGTAACACTTGTGCTATAATAAACATATAGAGATGGTTTTTGCGCATCCGTTACGGCAGTTTCTTTTGAGTAGAATTTGGCAATTACACCTTTTGCTGCGGCTGTTTCGTTGGTCGATTTTAACAGCCAACCGTAGTTGGTAGAAGCATCCTTTACCCAGGCTGCTACATTAGCTTTCATTTCGTCGGAAGACATGGTCATACTTGCATCGGAAGATGTAATTGTTTTGCTGTCCACTAAAGTTGCATCGTAATCACCACCCGGATTTGTCCAGAACGTGCCGTTGTAGAACGAATGTAGCCAAGTTACGTCGTTAGCTGTAGCTGCAGCACCCATACCTCCGGCCGAATAAGATGTTCCTTCACCCCAGTCGGAAGTAACTTTGTACATTTCGATCGTCATGTTTGCCGAAGTTTGCAATGGCATAACTAATTTCACGCTGTCAATAGTAACATTGTCAGGTACTGATGACAAATCAAACTGTACCAATCCCCTGCGGGTAATAGTATCTGCAGTGGCAATATTTCCTACATAGATCAATCCTTTGCTATTACCTAATCCGCCCGCTGTGGTTTGAATAATAGTGTTGTCTTTATGACTGGTTATGGCAGCGCCCGATTGGTATTTGGAACTTAAATTATTGCCTACATAAAAATGATCCATTGTATTGTATAAATTAAGTGCCCCTGTAATTTTGATTGTATCCATTGTATCAGGAAAACTGAAACCGATAAAAGAAGTTGCACTAGTTGGAGTATAAGTGTATTTGTAAGCACCAACTGTTACGGTTATTTCTTTGCCGGAAACAAAATTTTCACTAATGTCTGTCATATAAAAATACCCTCCAAAGGCATTGATGGATTTACCTTTGTTTGTAATTAAAAATGTATCAGGATCATCAGCAGTTGCGCCTCCTTTAAAGTTAGAAGAAAGTATTCCTGTGTATTCGTATAAGCCATCAGTTCTGCCTAATTCATCTTTAACTGTATATTCATATTCACCCGACGATCTATCCAATGAATCTTTCATCGTTCCTTCTTTCATATCATCAAACTCATCTAAAAAATAGCTTGAACCAAGAGCAGTCTTGAATGCGGTCTCATCGGTGTACACGGTAGGAGTACTTGTTGCAAAACTTTGTGTAATGGCAAGCATAATACCTACCATTGCGAATAATATTTTTCTTTTCATTAAAATATAATTTTGAGTATTAATAAGCTGTTTATTCTTTTATAATCCGCTTTGTAACTGTTCCATTGGCTGTATTTATTCGCATTAGATACATGCCCTTAACTAAACTGCCAAGGTTTAATATAGTTGCCGTTTCACTTTTCATTACAGTTTTACCGGTCAAATCAATGACTGATACGCTTTGTAATTTATTGTTACCTGTCGAAATAGTCAATTGATCGCGTACCGGATTGGGATACACATTTACTGAAGTTTTGTCTATTGTGTTATCAATACCTGTCGTTGTACCTGAACTTACTTTTGTGAGTGATAAAAAACCACCTCCATAAATGTTAAGCGTTACATATCCGTCGGCATCTACTATGTCTTTGCTCACCTTGGATTGTGCATTGGCTTCCAAGTTACTTACAGCCGTAGAATTACCACTATGATATGTAGTCAGATCGTATGAGCCCAATAAATATTTTAGTTCCAACACGTCGCCCGATTTGAATTTTCCCCCGGATATGGTAGCTATATCAAAAGTATATGTTTTGGCTTTAGTACTATAGGCACGCAGAAACCATATATTTGCCAATACCATTGAGTTATCGGCATCGCGCACAGCTTTAACAGAATCAAGAGCACTTGCTTGAAGCTCAGTGCTGGATTGATAAGTAGAATGTGTCGCTAAAGCTGATGCGATTATTGCATCGGTAGGATTAAAAATAAAATTATATGCATGTGGTCCCATGACTGATTGTGGACCCATTTCACTTATCGAAGGATCGAAATAGAGTGATGCCAGGAGTTTTCCGGTTGTTTCATTCCGATCTTCAATTAATATATAGCATGCACCACGGGTAGAAAGTGCGTCTCCATACCAACTATAACCTGCATAGGTATTGGCTTGCTTCCACGAAGAACTAATATTTCCGGTTTGCAAAGCGCCAATGCCGATAAAATGAGTAAGTCCTGTAAGCGGTCTCACAGCCGTGCCTATCGAATCATCTTTACCTTTATATTGTCCGAAAGGAAGTACTCCTCCCGCATATTCTTGAACAGTAACCGGTCCGAGAGATGATTTTGTTGAAGCAGCAACGGTACTCTCTTTTTTAATTGAATACTGGGCAGATTGAGGGACATAAAATTCAATTTTACCATTTACCACAACCGCTGCTGTAGAGTCTGCTCCGGATTTTAATATAACAATATCAGCATTGGCAAAACCGAGTGAAGACACATCATAGCTTTGAAAACCCTTCGTTGTAGTAATACTGACTTGAGCAATAATGTCTGATACCGTAAATTGTAGCAGTAAGAGTGCTACGATCGAAATCTTTAATTTAAACTTTTTTGAAAAGAATTTTTGGAGTTCGGGTTTTCTCATAATAATCATTTTTTTGATATTTAACTTTAAGAACAATAAGATAAATTAATTTTCTTTCAAATCTTCCCATTGCAGGGTGAGCTTTTGGGTATCAACGCCGACACCTTTGAATCGGGTTACCATGAATTTGGCGTACCGGCCTTCTCGGGTACGGATTAAGAATACAGGTTGCAAGGCCTTTTGAGCTTCGTCCGAGACATCGTTCATCGTAAACACACCGCCGATGTTGGGACGGAACTTGTTGCCGATGGCCAGAGAAGGATAAAGGCTACTCACCGAGTCCTCCAGCATAATGGTACCGTCTACGGTACTGGTATGCATCTCTACTCGCAATGCGTTCAGATTAATGAGTGGATCGGCTTTCAGACTATCTTTATAAGCCTCGATGCTGCTGTAGGTAAAAGCATCGAAGCAGTCCGTGCCTTGACCTACCATGGCGGCTTTTGTGCAGTTGTTTGCATTCGTCGGATCCGTATACATGAAAATGACCGGATAGCCGCTTCCGTTGTAATCGCCTGCGTAGTTCTGGGTATAGGCGAACTCATTAAAGAAAAGCAGATCATAATCGAATTCGACTGAATCGGCTGCCGTTTCGTTGTATTTTTTCAACGTGACTCCGGTTTCATAAGCCGCATTAGGATGCCACGAAGGTAGGGGGGACGTCAGGTACATGGTATCAAGGGATGAATTGCCTACGTGATACAGATCCATTCCAAAGCCGTTTCGAACCACAGTAGGATGGCGTTCTACCAGATACTCTTTCAATACATACAGATCATCGCTGTAAACAACCGGATTCTCGTTTGTCCCCTGTTGACAGGAAATGAAGAGAATCAATGTCAGGGCAAATACAAATAATTTTTTCATTCTTCTTGATTATTGTAGTGAATCAGGGAGCAAACGCTATACTGTATGGGTATAACGTTTCACACACCACGAGTTTGTTTAGGATACGTTATACCAAATACAAATAACGTGCCAGTATGTTTAAGTGGTTGTTTGTATGATGATTGACTCAATGTATCTGAAAAGTGAATGATTGATTTGCTACATTTTTGTCGTGAAAATCACCATTGATCTACATTGATGTGGGTTTTGAGTCCATTTCTCATTTCTTCGAAGAATTTGTTGGTTGTCAAAAGAAAGAAAAGTACTTTCGTATTTTGAAAATGGAAAGATAAAAGAAATGACTGAAGAAGAAAGGATTTTTGCCGGTAAGCTGTTTGATGCACGCTGTCAGGAATTAAAGGATATAAAACACAAAGCGCATATTTTATGTCAGAAGTTTAATGCGCTTGATGAATATGACGAAAGTCGTTTGCGGATTATAAAAGAATTTATCGGAACGATTGGTGATAAGTTTTATTTTCAGGGACCCATACAGTTTAATTATGGGTGTCATACCTTCATAGGTGAAAATTTCTTTGCGAATTTTAATACTACGATATTTGACGATGGCAGAATTTATATCGGAGACAATGTTATGTTTGGGCCCAATGTCTCGTTGGTCGCAAGTACGCATCCTTTAATTTCGGAAGAAAGAATTGCCATGAAATATGCAGACGGTCATGTCTCGATGTCTGAATATGCGCAGGAGATTCACATTGGAAATAATGTCTGGATTGCTTGCAACGTAGTTGTTTGCGGTGGGGTTAAGATAGGAAATAATGCAGTAATAGGAGCGGGGAGTGTGGTGACAAAGGATATACCGGAAAATTATCTGGCGTATGGCAATCCTTGCAAACCTGTCAGACCGATTACAGAAAAAGATTCCCGATTGAATCTCTTGTGATTGAATTGCTGAGTGCGCCTGATAGGACTCGAACCTACACGCCTCGCGGCACCAGATCCTAAGTCTGGCGTGGCTACCAATTACACCACAAGCGCATTCATTATTCAGGGTCGCAAAATTAGGAATATTTTGTGGATAATAAAAATGAGATGAAAGAATCATTGCAATTTAAAGAATAAATATTTATATCAGCTTCATTCAATATGCCAACCACCCTTGTTCATTATTTTACCGGAACCGGTAATACGGCGCATGCCGTTGATTTGATTGCGGAAAAGCTTCGTACAGCCGGACACGAAGTAAAGCTCATTAAAGTCTCTAAAGATATTATTCCACCCTTCGGGAACTTTGATTTCCAGATCTTTGCTTTTCCTGTACTGAGCTGGGCGGCACCTGTCATGATGTATCGTTACCTGAAGAAACTACCCGTATCAAAGGGTGGGAAAGTGGCCGTGCTGGCTATAAATGGTGCGACTGTTGTTAATGGCAAGCCTGTGCAGGGTTTTTCCGGGCAGGCACTGGAAGCGGTGGAACAACTGTTGAAAAGGAAGAAATACGATGTATTTCTCACAGGAAACGCTTCTTTCCCAGATAACTGGGCACAAATGACCAATCCGTGTGATGAAGAAGCGAGCAAAATAATATTTCCGGTTGGAGACACAAGTGTACTGGATTTTACAGCAAAATTTCTGTCTGGGAAAAGAGAACTATACCGTTGTGGTGCATTTAATAAGAGCTGGACTTACCTGATTGCCGGACTTTTCGGCAAAATCGGACGCCGTTTGCTTGGTATATTTTACATTGCGGACGAACGCTGCACGGGTTGTGGTTTTTGTGCAAAGCACTGTCCAGCCAAAACAATTTTGATGCAACATGGCCGGCCCCGATGGAAAACCAATTGTGAAGACTGCAACCGCTGCATCAACCTTTGTCCGGAACAAGCCATCCAGGTGTCTTTGCCTCTGATGCTGATTCAGTGCACCCTCCATATTTTACTGATCATTTTTGGAATAAAGCTTGTGCTGGAATATACACCGCAGATACCGGATATTACGCCTTTCTTGCAGGTATTACTGGAAATTCCGCTTATTATTCTTGTATTATGTCTATCTCTTTGGATCTGTCTAATACCTTTGGATGCTTTTTTCCGGCTTTTGCAAAAGATTCCAGCAATCCGGCGATTTTTCTGTTTGAGCCATACCAAGAGGTTCCGGCGTTATTCGGCTCCGGGATTTAGACCTAGGAAAGGTTGATGTTACAAATCACCTTATGAAGTTTTGAAATTACAGAAGGATCTTTATAATTTAGATGTACATCTAAATGGTGCTCAGACGTGCATCTAAATGGTACTCAGACGTACGTCTAAATGGTGCTGAGACGTGCATCTAAATGCAGATCAAAGAAAGGTTTTTAAACATTCACCCTCACAAATTTTCAATATCAAGATATAATATTCAATATCAAATGTTTGTATTTCTTGTCAATGTAAGCGGGCAAAACGCAGGGGAAAAGTTATGGCTAACAGTACTTTTTTTTACTGGTTGTTCTTAATATAGCTTCTGGCAGCTTCGATTATATCATCAATGCCCGATTGAGCACTTGTTTGACTTAATGATACGGAGATGTCAGGATCTATGCCTTCTTCCATTAGTACCATGTTTGCGTCATAAGTGGGACAAGATGAGAAGCGGACACCCCAGCCGTTTGTAAGCATGGAACTGAAGGGGAAACCACCGCCTCCACCTGTGCGGTCTCCGATAATAGTAACATGAGGAAGCTGCCGCATGACGCTGACAAAGGCATTTGTAGCGCTAAAACACATCCGGTTTGTAAGTATAACGACCGTCTTCGTATAACGCGTGTGTGAGGAGGGCTCTAAATATATTGCGAATGGTTTGGAAAAATCATTGTGTCCCGGCCCGGTTTTGTGTTTTATGTAATTGCAAATTATCTTTTTCTCTGTAAAACGACTGGCAAATTGATAAACATTACTCAAATCTCCTCCGGAATTATTACGTACATCGATAATGATGCCTGGGGAATCTTTAAAATAATCAAAGATATAATCCAGTCCGGCGTCACTGATGGATGATGAAAAATCCTGATAAGTAATATACCCAACTTTATCGTTTAATAATTTATATTGAAGACCGGATGAAATTTTATAATCTGAACCCAGGTATATTCGTATTAAGTTTTCATCGTAATTGGCCGGATAATCCTCAAACCATTTCCAGTATCTTGCAATATCCTGAGAACTGTACAAATTTACATGGCCATCCCGTAACTCGCAAATCATCTCTCCAAGTATGGTAAAAAGGGAATCGGAAGATCTCACTGAATCTACACGGGGGGCGTATTGATCATGAATTTTGTCCCAGTCCACATTCTTGACATCAAAAAAACAATATTTTTCATCAAGAATAGTCCATAAAGATTCAAAAATATTGCGGGGTGTTGTGCTTTCGTTTAAATCTTCACGGCAGGCATTGAAGAGGATAAGCAAGGAAAACAAGATGGCAATTCTTTTCATAGGTGTACTTTTTAAAGGACATTAAAATAGTGGATGTAACCTACTGAAAAATAATCTGAAAGATTTCTTATACGGATATTGTTAAGCAAACTGATGCGCCCTTCGTTGACGTAACTTATGCGAAAGCTGCTTTTTTTATGGTTGGCAAGGGGCAGGTCTATGCTAAGCTGTTGTTGCCAATCCTGTTTGTTGGCGAGGGAAGTAAATTTTACAATGTTATGGTGATTGTTCAGGTAGAAGATTTCATAATAGCTTTCAGCATATTCGGGAGAAAAGGCCAAACCGCCTAAAGCCAGGTTCCCCTCGTATCGCAATTTTAAAGATTTTCCAAGAAATTGAAAATCGTAATCAGCCATTGCTGCAATTCCAAGATTAAAAATCAGGTCTAAAGATCCGGGATTGTTTCCGTTTTGGGAACAATACCTTCCACCTCCGTTTATATCGGCAAAAGCTCCAATGGATGTGCACCACTGGGGTTTTGATATGATTTTCCTGAACAGGCTGTTGTGGATAGCAATGTTGCCATAAAGCAGGTTGGTACTTGCAACGGATTCACAGGTTGCAGCATCAAGAGAAAAACGTAGTTGGTTAAACCAGACAGCTCCATCATAAGACTTTTCCAGGTTATCAGGTAACCCCCATTTTAACGGTTTTAAACTTGTATTTGAAAACTTAAGGCCAAGTCCTTCATGGGAAAGCGGAGACAAATATTCATCATAGAGATAAGTTTGCCCGACACCTATTTGCCAATCAACACTTTTCCAGTCTTCTGTCTGTGCGGATAATAGCTGGATGGAGCTGTTCCCGATAAACAAAAAGAGAAGGATCAGAAGTCTTCTATAGTGCTTTTTTATGGCCATGTTTACAATTGCAAAGAAAATTAATCAAATAATTTCATTTGCCCGAGAATCTCGTCAGCGATGTCAGATGAGTTTTTCTCTGCATTTTCATCATTTTCGTCCTTCTCTTCTTCAATTTCAATAGGTTTGGGCATCTCTTCGTCTTCATTTTGCTTTTCGGGGAAGCGTATCGGCTCCAATTCGCTGATTTTATCAATCTGAAATGTGCTGATTCGTTTTCCTTTTGCCTTAAAACTTTTGATTCCGATAAAGTCATCACATTCCAATAGGAGCTTTTCCCGAAAGCTGTCATTGCCACCGAAAATAACTTCCAAGCGTGGGTACCAGACATCTGTAAACAAAATCAGCTTTGAATCGGAGCTTTCTCCGATAAACGATTGAGGCTTATTGTTGGGCTCTAAGTTAAAGCGTTTCAGGTAGGGATAGTTTTGCTGGTCGGCATCATAAAGAGCGACAGTCCAGATTTTTTTCGAATCAAATTTTTCAACAATCAGGACATCGTCATTATAATGATTGCTTAAATCAAAGTTTGTGGTATAGTAAGTACCATTGTTTCGAATGACCAGAATATTTTCATCGCTTTGGAACTCTCCCAGATATTCACCCCGTTCATCGTAGTTGAGACGAAGAACATCCCGGTCGAACCATACTTTTCTTCCACCAAGGGTTGAGCCTCCTTTTTGTTTAAGTACTATTTTATGAATGGGATTTTTTGATAAAACATTACCCATGGATTGACGTCCTTTGATCGCGATTTCACTGAAGTCTTTGTCGAGCTGCAGTTTCTTTATTTTTGGAAGAGGCTTAAGTGTCACCCTGATAACTTCAGCTTCCCCGTTTAAATTTGCACTGAAATATAGAACACGTGAACCAATTTCACCTTGCGTCAAGTCATATTCCTTATCTCTGGTGATACCACTGACTGCAAAACGTTTCATATAGGAAGCTCCATCCTTGCCGTTCCTGTAAACCATATTGTAGATGGTTCTGGTGTCGTTTTTCTTGAAAATATTCACATATAGTGTATTCTTTCCGATAAACATCTTTTCGGAAACTCTTACGACTTTAAGTTTGCCGTCTTTATAAAAAATAATGATGTCATCGATTGTGGAGCAGGGGCAGAGGAATTCGTCTTTTTTAAGACTGGTGCCGATAAAACCTTCTTCCCGGTTGATATAAAGCTTTTCATTGGCTTCCACAACTTTGGCAGCTTCAATGGTATCGAAATTCCGGACTTCCGTATGACGAGGGAAGTTCTTTCCGTATTTCTTTTTTAAATTTTCAAACCATTCAATACCATAATCAATGATATGGGCAAGGTGATGATCGATCTCTTTCACCTGTTCTTCCATTCCGGCGATGAGCTTTTCTGCCTTTTCTGAATTGAATTTCAGGATTCTGCTCATCTTTATTTCCATCAGTCCAAGGATGTCCTTGCTGGTTATTTCGCGGATAAAAGATGGTTTATAAGGATCCAGGCGTTTGTCAATATGACGTATAGCCTGATCCATATCTTTGCTGTCTTCAAATCCCTTATCCTTATAGATCCGTTCTTCGATAAAGATTTTCTCGAGGGATGCGAATAAAAGACTTTCCAGAAGTTCACTTTTATGAATTTCCAGTTCACGTTTAAGCAAATCCAGCGTATGATCGGTAGAAACTTTTAGAATTTCCGAAACAGTCAGAAAGTTTGGTTTTTTGTTACCGATGACACAGCAATTTGGAGAAATACTGATTTCGCAGTCGCTGAAAGCATAAAGAGCGTCAATTGTTTTGTCGGAGGAAACACCTGGTGCCAGATGAACAAGAATCTCCACATTCTGCGCAGTGTTGTCATCTACTTTTCTGATCTTGATTTTACCCTTGTCATTGGCCTTTAGGATCGATTCTATAACTGAAGAAGTCGTTCTTCCAAACGGAATTTCCGTGATGACCAAAGTTTTGGAATCCAGTTTGTTGATTTTGGCTCTTACTTTGACCGTACCACCGCGTTCGCCGTCATTATATCGGGAAACATCAATGTAACCTCCGGTTTGAAAATCAGGGAATAATTCAAAAGGCTCATTTCGCAGACAAGCAATGGATGCATAAATAAGTTCATTGAAATTGTGCGGCAATATTTTTGAAGCTAAGCCGACGGCGATACCTTCTACACCCTGTGCCAGCAAAAGCGGGAACTTGACAGGAAGACAAACCGGTTCCTTGTTTCGGCCATCATAGGATGGTACCCATATAGTTGTTTTAGGATTGAATACCACCTCCAAAGCAAATTTTGACAACCGTGCTTCAATATAACGGGGAGCAGCCGCGCCATCTCCGGTCAGGATATTGCCCCAGTTTCCCTGACAGTCTATCAGCAAATCTTTTTGTCCCAACTGAACCAATGCATCACCAATGGAGGCATCTCCATGTGGGTGGAACTGCATGGTATTTCCAATGATATTTGCAACCTTGTTATATCTTCCGTCATCAAGAAGTTTCATCGAGTGGAGAATCCTTCGCTGCACGGGTTTAAGTCCGTCCTCGATATGAGGAACAGCCCGTTCCAGTATTACATAGGAAGCATAGTCCAGAAACCAGTTCTGGTACATCCCGGAAAGTTGGTGTTTGACGCCGGACTCTTTAACATCCGGAACCTGGTATACGGAATGTCCTACGTCTTCAATGTCAACATCGAAATTCCCCGATTCATTCTGCTTTTCTGAAATATTGGAAGAGACTTCTTCCGTTTCATCAGAAGAATTGTCTTCCGGAATTGGTTCGTCGTCTTCGAAGTGGTCTTTCATAAGAAAATAGCTGATAGATATGTGTTTTTTACGCTTTTGCAAGCATAATGTGCAAATATAATTCAAAAAAATCACTTACTTTGCAGCCACGGATAAAATAATCTGATTAAAAAATGGCTCAGCAAGAAGATGTATTTAAGAAGTTAGTATCTCATTGTAAGGAATATGGTTTCGTTTTTCCCTCCAGTGAAATTTATGATGGACTGGCAGCAGTATATGATTATGGTCAGTTAGGTGTAGAACTGAAAAATAATATCAAAAAATATTGGTGGGAGTCAATGACCTTGCTTCATGACAATATCGTAGGCATAGATTCCTCGATTTTTATGCATCCGACTATTTGGAAAGCATCAGGGCATGTGGATGCTTTCAATGATCCTTTGATTGACAATAAGGATTCAAAGAAACGTTATCGCGCAGATGTTCTGATTGAAGAGCAATTGGCCAAATATGATGATAAGATCACGAAGGAAGTTGAAAAAGCCGCCAAACGTTTTGGTGATAGTTTTGACGAGGCTCAGTTCCGTTCAACAAATGGGCGTGTTTTGGAACACCAGGAAAAAAGAGATGCTTTGCATTCCCGTTATTCCAAAGCTTTAAACGAAAACAATCTGGAAGAACTTAGACAAATTATATTGGATGAAGGTATCGTTTGTCCGGTTTCCGGAACAAAAAACTGGACGGAAGTCCGGCAGTTCAACTTGATGTTCTCAACTGAAATGGGCTCGACTTCTGAAGGTGCCATGAAAATATATTTACGTCCCGAAACGGCTCAGGGCATTTTTGTTAATTTCCTGAATGTGCAAAAGACTGGACGGATGAAGATTCCTTTTGGAATTGCCCAGATTGGCAAGGCTTTTAGAAATGAAATTGTGGCACGTCAGTTTATTTTCCGTATGCGGGAATTTGAGCAGATGGAGATGCAGTTTTTCATTAAGCCCGGAACGGAATTGGATTGGTTTGCCAAATGGAAGGAAACCAGAATAAAATGGCATAAAGCTCTTGGGTTGGGTGATCAGAAATACCGTTTTCATGATCATGATAAACTGGCTCATTATGCCAATGCCGCTACTGATATAGAATTTGAAATGCCTTTTGGTTTTAAGGAAGTTGAAGGTATTCATTCCCGTACTGATTTTGATTTGTCCAGCCATGAAAAATTTTCAGGAAAGAATATTAAGTATTTTGATCCTGAATCGAATGAAAGTTATACTCCTTATGTTATTGAAACTTCCATTGGTGTTGACCGTATGTTTCTTAGTATCATGGCTGGCTCTTACAAGGAAGAAACTCTTGCAAACGGAGAATCGAGGGTTGTCTTGAAATTACCACCTGCTTTGGCTCCTGTTAAACTTGCTATATTGCCACTTGTAAGAAAAGATGGGCTTCCTGAGGTGGCCAGAAAAATAATGAATGACCTGAGATTCGATTTCAAATGCCAGTATGATGAAAAGGATTCGATTGGGAAACGGTATCGCCGCCAGGATGCGATCGGTACACCTCTTTGTATAACAATTGATTTTCAAAGTCTTGAAGACAATACTGTTACTATACGTAACCGCGATACGATGGAACAGGAACGTGTTGCAATAAACGAGTTGAAGAATATTATTTCCGGTAAAGTGGATATGAGAAATTTATACAGAGACCTGGTAAATTGATCGGATATATTACAGATAAAAAGGGGCAGTTCTTTGTACAAAGAACTGCCCCTTTTTTAGGATACTTATACGATTAATTTTCCTTTGAATTTGCAGATACGATTTCCTTTAAATTGATATCGAATATTAAAGTGGAATAGGCAGGAATGCTGCCAGATGCTGATGTGCCGTACCCAAGATAGTATGGTATATAAACCTTCCATTCTGATCCGACAGGCATGTGCTGAATCACTAAACTCCAGCCATCAATAACACCGGTTCCAACTGTAAAGTCGTATTTGTTCATATTGTCAAATGCATCGTCGATACTTAGGGTGCTTTTGTAGGTGGTTGTATCGTTCCAAAGCCATCCGGCATAAGAAACTCTTACAACATTGCCCGAGATAGGTATTTCGCCAGTACCTTTGGTGATTATCTGGTAGTATATGCCCGGATAACCGTTAATGGAATCTCCGATTTCATGGATTCCTTCTTTGTCTTTAAGATTATCGAAGAAAGCCAGATTATCATCTCTCCATGTCGAACTTGACTCATTTGAACATGCACTGAAACCAAGGATAATGAAGGTGAACAAGAGTAATAAATTCCAAATCTTTTTCATGCAAAGGCGTTGTTTGTTGATTATATTACAGGGAGACTGGTCCCATTTATTTTTTGATATAAATCAAGGGCGTAGATATCTGTCATACCTGAAATGTAATCCAAAGCAGATTGGATGCGCCCGTAAAGTGTTTTGGACTTGATTTCGTATTGTTGGGGAATACGTGCCAAAAGTATTTTCGAATAAGCCCTTTCCGGGTAATTTACTGCAGAAATGACTTCTTCCAGCAATGCGTTGATTATTTTATGGCCTGCCAGTTCTATGTCTAAAACATCAGATGAATGGTAGATTTTTTGCAAGGAAATATTTGCGCAGGCTTTGTAAGCTAAGCAAGCTTGCTCATCCATTTTTTCAATGAGTGTTCCTGAAAATGTACCATCTAAGATGGTGGATTCATTCTCGTCGAAAACTTTTGCGCAGGCATTAATCAAACGACCGATTACGCAGGAACGCAGGTATGAGATTTGTTCGTTTAGGTCCTCTACCAAACTTAAAGTTTCGTGGATTCTTGTTAGACGAGTCTCTGAGAAAAAATTTAAGAATAAAGCTTTGATCTCATCCGTTGTGATCAATTTTAGTTTATGGGCATCTTCCATATCCATAATTTGATAACAGATATCATCAGCTGCCTCAACCAGATACACTAAGGGATGCCGTTTATAACTCAAAAAAGTCTCTGAATCCCGGATCAAGCCTAATTCTTCAGCAATTAGTTCAAAACTTTTTGCTTCGCTTGAAAAAAAACCGAACTTAGGATGTTCTTCAGATGTAAATGTTGAAGCATAAGGGTATTTGACAACTGAAGCCAGTGTTGAATAAGTTAAGGCAAAACCACCCGGGCGTCGTCCGTTAAAAGTATGTGTCAATAATCTAAAAGCATTGGCGTTACCTTCAAAATGGCAGAAATCGCTACGTTCTGACAGAGATAAGTTGCTTATCCATTTTTGACCATTTCCTTCGGAAAAGAACGTTGAAATGGTTTTTTCTCCGGAATGACCAAAGGGCGGATTCCCTAAATCGTGGGCCAGGCATGCAGCCGAAACAATGGGGCCTATTTCTGTAAGCAACTCATTTTCGACAATGTGATATTTTTCTTTCAGAAATTTGGAGGTTGTCAGACCAAGTGAACGTCCTACGGAAGAAACTTCCAGACTATGAGTCAGCCGATTGTGAACAAAAACACTTCCCGGTAACGGGAAGACCTGTGTCTTGTTCTGCAAACGGCGAAATGGGGACGAGAAAATCAACCGGTCGTAGTCTCTCTGAAATTCACTTCGATCTTGAATCCGACTATCATGAAAATCTTCATTTCCGAAGCGTTTCGATGATAAAAGTTTATTCCATTGTTCCTGATGATCCATTGAAGTCTGAAATTTCAAAAATATTTGTGCTGCAAATGTAGGTAAAACAAAAGATAAAAACACTTAAATATTCGGTACACGTATAGGTTTCAACGATTTTTAGTACTTTTGCCCGTTGTTAAATCCCAAGAAACCATCGTAGAATGATTATAAACATTGTAAACCGTTCCAAACACGAATTGCCTCAGTATGCTACCTGTCTTTCAGCTGGTTTGGATCTTAGGGCGAATATGGAGGAATCTATTGTTCTTAAGCCTTTGGAAAGGAAATTAATTCCAACCGGTTTATTTATTGAGCTTCCTGCTGGATTTGAGGCTCAGATTCGTCCGCGTAGTGGTTTGGCAATTAAAAAAGGTGTTACCGTACTCAATTCTCCCGGAACTATTGATGCGGATTACAGGGGAGAGATTTGTGTCATTTTGATTAATCTATCGAAAGAGGATTTTATTATTGAAGACGGGGAAAGAATTTGCCAGATGGTAATAGCTTCCCATGAACAGGCAGAGTGGAATCAGGTTGATGTTTTGAATGAGACTGAACGGGGTGCAGGTGGTTTTGGGCATACGGGGAAAAAATAAAGCTATGCGGATTCGCACTCTTTTTTTATTTTTTTTATTTTTCTTATCAATTTCAGCTCAGGCCAATAAGAAAAAAACGGTACAGAAAATTGAAACTGTAAGTCAAAAGCAGGTTCGATCGCTTTCTGAAAACGATCAGCATGTTTTTGATTATTATTTTCAGGAAGCTGTAAAACTTAGGCAACAAGGAAAGTATGATGCTGCCTTTGATTTGTTTCGCTATTGCGTTTCGCTTGATTCTCTTGATGCTCAGGCTTTGTATGAAACTGCTGTTTTTTACGGAAATCTTAAACTGGCTGATTTGGGTGTCGGGGCTATGTCTAAAGCTTATTCCCTTGATAGTGCAAATGAATGGTATGCTTTTGGTCTAGCCAATATGTACATTTCTTTGAATATGATTCCTAAAGCGATTAAATTATACGAAGGGTTGAGAAGGATAAGGCCTGACGATGAAAATCTACTTTATCAGTTGGCTAATTTATATACCCAGTCGAATGATTTAAAATCAGCCATACGTACTTATGATAAAGTCGAAAGTATGGTCGGGAAAAATGAAAATGTCAGTTTTGAGAAATACAAACTATATAAACAAATAAACGATACAAAAAAAGCCATTCATGAAATAGAAACACTATGTGCGGCTTTTCCTTATGATGTTGAATATACACTTCTTCTCGGTGATGCCTGGATGGACCTGGAAGATTATCCAAAAGCTTTAGCACAGTACAAGGTTGCTCTTGCCATGGATCATGAGAATCCCGCTGTCGCGCTGTCTCTGGCTGATTATTATAATGAGACGGGAGACACGCTTGCAGCTCAAAATCAATTAAATTTGGCATTAACCAATCCGAATACTGACATTGATACGAAATTGAGTATCTTTAAACCGATTCTTATTTCTGCCCAGCAAACGGCGGATAGTCTTAAGGTTCCTGGTTATTTTGATATTTTATTGGAACAGCATCCAAATGAGTATAAAATAAGGGCATTGCATGTGCAATGGCTTTTGCAAAAAGGGAAAAAGAAAGAGGCTAAAGAGGAGCTCAGGGTTGTTTTGGATTTAAATCCGAATCAGCTTGATGCATGGAAAAATTATCTCGAACTTAATTTGGAAGCTTTAAATAAGATTGAGATACGAAAAATATGTTCTGATGCATTGATTTATTTTCCGAAAGAACCTTTATTTTGGTTTTATGCAGGCTTGTCATGGATGTCTGAGGATGAAAATAAGCCGGTCGGAAAAGAAGTGCATTTGAAGATTATTGAAGCTTTTCAAAGGTCCATTGATCTTTCTAAACCCGAAGATATAGAATTTATATCCAGAGTTTATGGGCTAATTGGCGATTCTTATCTTTCTCAAAAAAATAAGGATAGTGCTTTTAATTATTATGAAAAAGCTTTAAATGTCTATGGTGGTAATTTATTGGTTTTAAATAATTATGCCTATTATTTATCTGAAGATCCTGATAGTTTGTATAAGGCAGAACGTATGTCAAGAAAGACTATTGATGTTGAACCAAAGAACTCAACTTTTTTGGATACTTTCGCATGGATTTTCTTTAAGGAAGCAAAGTACGGTTTAGCAAAGATCTATATTGAACGGGCTATTGCCAACGAAACTGAAACGAATTCTGTCATTCTGGAGCATTATGGTGATATTCTTTGGTTTAATGGAGAACTTGATGCTGCACGTATTCAGTGGAAAAAAGCACTTGATCTTCAGGAGCCTTCTGCAATCTTGCTTAAGAAAGTCCAAACTGGAAAGTATGTTAAACCTTAAATATTTATCAATGAAACGCTCCATGGCTCCTATTATACAAATTCGATTTTTAAAAGGTACTCCACGCCTTTTAGGTCAAATATTCGTTGTGTTGCTTTTGTCTGCAGGATTTTCAGGTTGCAGATCAAGTAAGAATATGGTCAAAAGGCCAACCGCTTCCGATTCAAAGATTTTGGAAAGATTGGTGAATAATGATAATTTTGAATCATTTGATTCCAAAGTGAATTTTAGACTTACGCCAAGTGAAGGCATAAGTGTTGATGCGAAAGGCTCTTTGAGGATGAGGCGTGACAGTTGCCTTATTCTTTCGATTCAGTTATTTGCCGGAATTGAAATGTTAAGATGTTTAATCAGAAAAGATAGTGTTTTTATTGTTAGTAGATTGCACCAGGTGTATTCGGTTGAAAGTTTGAAGAACAACAAATATGGACAATTTTTGAAATTTGAACTACTTCAAGCAATATTGACGAATAGAATTTTTATACCGGGACAGCCTACACCAAGTGCCAAGGATTTGAACAATTTTGAATGGCACGAACAAAAAGGGGGATCCTATTTTAGATGGAATCAGGATTCAATAAATCTTTATTTTTACTTAAATGATGCTAAGCAGTATAGCCAGTTTAAAGCGGCAAACATGAATCAAAAGGTTATGATAGAGGCCGTTTATAGCCTTTTTCAGAATGGTTCAACAGGAAGTTTCCCCACCAAATTGGAATTTAATACGGAAGGATTTGATAAAAAGTATCGGTTGCAAATAACTTATTTAAAGCCAACTTTTAATTCCGGTGTTGATTACCGTTTTGAAATACCCTCAAAATATAAAAAGGTAACAACAACTAATTTAATTCAGAGATTTCAAAATATGTTATGAAGCAGTTTCTTTGTGCTTTTTTGATTTTATTGCTGAGTTTTGGTATTTATGCTCAGAATAGTAAGCGTCTTTCCGATTTGGAAAAGAAACGCAAGGATGCACTTGAGCAGGTGGAGAAAACCACGAAAATGCTTACTAAAAACAAAACAACTACAAAAAGCACGATTTATCGATTAAATGTTCTTGGAGACCAGATAAAAGTCCATCAGGATTTATTGAGCGGCATTAATAAAGAAATGTCGGTCATGGATGCGGAAGTCGCAGATATAAAGGCCGAATACGATGAATTGAACCAACAACTCAATGTTAAGAAAGAAAGATATGCAAAATCTCTCAGGAAGCTGGCAAAACGTAATAAATTTGAAGATAGGCTAATGTTCCTTTTTTCTTCCAGAAGTTTGAATCAGCTGACAAGGCGTATGCGTTATCTGGATGAATATGCCTCATATCAACATGTACAGGCAAAAGAAATTTCAAGGAAACAGACAGAGTTGAATGAAAAGCGTTTTTCTTTGGAAAAGGCTTATCTTGAAAAGCAAAAAATTAAAGATAAACAAGAGAAAGAAAATGCCATTCTTGAACATGAGCATAATGTTCAAAATGATCTTGTTACAGAGCTAAAAGGACAACAAAAAACGTTGAATGCTGAGTTAAGCAAACAGAAAAGACAAGCGGATCAACTGAACAGGCAAATTGAGAATCTTATTGCTGCAGAAGCAAGAAAAGCTGCAGAAAAAGCGGCGAAAGACAAAACAAAGAAAAGATCTCCGGCAATTAAGGGCGGATACGCAATGACAGTTGAGGAGAAAAATCTTTCCGGCGATTTTGGAAATAATCGTGGTGCTTTACCATTTCCTGTTTCTAAATCAGGAACGATTGTTGTCCATTTTGGTGAACAGAAGTATCAGGATTTAAAATATGTTCAAAACAATAGTAAGGGGATAGATATTAAGACACAACCCGGAGCTACAGCGCTATCTGTTTTTGGTGGAATTGTCAGTAAAGTATTTGCTTTGCCGGGTTTCAATAACTCAATAATTATACGACATGGAAATTATCTTACTGTGTATGCCAACCTTAGTGATATTTTTGTAAAAGCCGGAGACAAAGTCAGAACTGGGGAGCCAATCGGAAAGATATTTGTAGATAGCGAGCAAGATAATCTTACTGTTATGCATTTCCAGATTTGGAAAGATATGGAACGTCTCAATCCTGAACTTTGGCTAAGAAAGCATTAAACCATCAAGGATTTTGACATAAAGATTTATGCCTTCTTTCATTTCTTTTAGTTCGATGAATTCATTTGCTGTATGAGAGCGAGATGATTCACCCGGGCCTATTTTTAAGGTTGGGAATGGCATTCTTGCCTGATCAGACAAGGTCGGAGAGCCGTAGGGTACGCGTCCTAAGGCAAGGCAGGCCTGAACTGCAGGATGGCTTATGCCAATATGGGAAGATCGGAGACGAAAGGAACGGGCCTTCACTTCGCAGTGAACATTTTTTTGAATTTCTTCATAAAGACTTTCCGGTGAATAGAATTCGTTGATGCGTACATCTACCACAAACTGACATAAAGCAGGTACAACGTTATGCTGGGTTCCGGCATTTATTTGTGTGACAGTCATCTTGACTGGTCCCAGAAAATTCGACTGTTGTGGAAAATTCTTTGTCCTAAACCATTCGATATCCTGCATTGCTTTATAGATGGAATTTTCACCTTCGTTTCTTGCAGCATGGCCGGCTTTCCCATGCACAATGCAATCTATAACCATCAGCCCTTTTTCTGCAATGGCAGGGTGCATATTAGTGGGTTCTCCGACCAAACCAAAGGTTATTGTTGGTAATTTAGGCAGCAATGCTTCAATCCCGTTTTTACCAGTAATTTCTTCCTCGGCAGAAATGCCTAAGATTAAGTTGTAACTTCTGGGAATTGAGCTTAAAATACGAAAAGCCTGAATTAAGCTACAAAGACTGGCTCCTGCATCATTACTGCCTAAACCGTATAAACGATCACCTTCAACAGTCGGTTCAAATGGTTGATAGTCCCATCCTTCAACAGGTTTGACTGTATCCATATGTGAATTGAGTAGAATGGTAGGACGTCGTGAGTCGTAGTCTGGAGCTATGCACCATAGGTTGTTTAGTTCCTGATTTACTTTTAATCCCCGTTTTTCCAACCATGCGGATAAAAAAGCGGATACTTCATTCTCATTGTGGCTCAAAGATGGAATGGCAATGATTTGTTTTAAAAGCTCAACGGCTTCATCAAAATAGCTATCAGTGTTCATTTCTGGAAAATATATTGTTGAGCAAAGATATAAATCTTACAGAAGAAACGAGTCAAAAGGTATAATAATCCCTAAAATATCCCTACATTGCACATGCTATAAAAAATGAGCAATATGGATATCATACATTTAGCCCGCCTAATACCGGCACAATCCAAAAAGCTTGGGAATGAACTTGTAATGAGATATCGTGATTACACAAACGGTAAATGGAAGGGCATTACATGGAATGAATTTAACGTTAGCGTTAATTACGCGGCCAAGGCAATGATCGAATATGGTATTCTTGAGAACGATCAGGTGGGCGTATTTTCTCCAAATAGACCAGAATGTCTCATTATTGATTTTGCTTTATTTTCAAATCGTGCCGTAGGTGTACCAATGTATGCTACGAGTACAACTACTCAAATCGAGTATATGGTTAATGATGCCGGGATTCAACTGCTGTTTGTTGGTGACCAGTATCAGTACGACAGAGCTTATGAGGCGCTCAAGACTTGTTACAGTCTTAAACAAATTGTGATTATTGATACCGATGTTCGCCTGGCAATCTCGGATCATGAGTCAATGTATTTCAAGGATTTTATTCAAACGGGGGTTTTGTCAAAAGCAGACCAGGAACTGGCAGAAAGAAGAATTAGAGCCGAAGAAGGAGATTTTGCAAACATTCTTTATACATCTGGAACAACAGGTGAGCCGAAAGGTGTTATATTGACACATTCGATGTTGCTTGAAACTTTGCGTGTGCATGATATAAAGCTTAAAGTGTTTGGCCCTCATGAAGTATCAATGTGCTTTCTCCCAATGAACCATGTTTTCGAGAAAGCCTGGGATTGTTTTTGTTTGGCTCGTGGTATACGAATTGACATTAATTTAAAACCTTCTGATATTCAGATGACGCTTAGAGAAGTGCATCCTACTTGCATGTGTAGTGTCCCTCGTTTTTGGGAGAAAATATATAATGGCATTCAGGATAAGGTAAAAAGCTATCCTTTACCTGTGCGTTTGCTTTTTAAGCGAAGTTTAAAAACTGGGAAAAGACACAATCTCGATTATCTCAGAAACGGTTTCCGCCCACCTTTTTGGAATAGATTTGCTTATTTTGTATATAATCATACACTTTATAGAATGATAAAAGAAACTTTGGGCCTTGAGAATGGGACAATCTTTCCTGTAGCGGGGGCGAAGCTTTCAGATGATTTATCTGTTTTTTTTCATTCACTTGGCTTTCCTATTATTTATGGTTATGGATTGACTGAAAGTACGGCTACTGTTTCAGCCTATGATATGACCAGTTTTAGCATTGGGACTGTAGGAAGTATTGTTGAAGGTCTACAGGTTAAAATTGGTTCTGATAATGAGATTTTACTAAAAGGGAAAACAATTACACCGGGCTATTATATGAAACCAGATGCTACCGCTACTGCTTTTACACCGGATGGTTTCTTTCGTACAGGTGATGCCGGAATGCTTGATAAAAATGGTCATCTGATCATTACAGACCGCATCAAGGATCTCTTCAAAACTTCTAATGGAAAATATATTGCGCCTCAGCTAATTGAAACAGTATTGTGTGAAGATAGATATATTGATATGGTTGCGGTGATCGGAAATGAATTTAAATACGTGACTGCTTTGATTGTCCCTGATTTTCCTGAAATTCCAGAACTGGCCAAGAGTCTGGGAATTGAATCGAAAGAAATGAAAAACATTCTGGCAGATGAACGCATGTATGTTTTTTATGAAATGCGTATTCGAAGTATTCAAAAGAACATGGCCGGTTTTGAGCAAATCAAAAAATTCACCTTATTAACGGTTCCTTTTTCCATGGAAAAAGGAGAACTTACCAATACCCTAAAAATACGGCGCAAAATTGTTGCTGAACACTACAAGTCATTAATAGATGCTATGTACTGATTTTTTGCTTACCTTTGCGCCACAAAAAAACAATTATTTATGATTACGACCGAACAGATAAAAGAAGTTCAGGAACGCGAGCATGCGTTGAGGAGGTATCTTTGACATCGATACTAAGATTATTCAATTAGAAGAAGAAGAAATTCGTACGCAGGTTCCCGGTTTCTGGGAAGACAATAAGGCTGCTGAGGCTCAAATGCGTAAGGTAAAGGAAATTAAAAACTGGATTGATTCTTATAATGATGTAGTACATGCCAATGAGGAGCTTGTACTGGCTTTTGATTTTTATAAAGAAGAAGTGTCCACCGAGGAAGAAGTTGATACTGCTTATGCACATTGTGTTCAATTATTGGATACGGTGGAGTTGAAAAATATGCTTCGTAATGAAGAAGATATACTTGGTGCTGTTCTGAAGATTAATTCTGGTGCTGGCGGCACCGAAAGTCAGGATTGGTCATCCATGCTTTATCGCATGTATCAACGTTGGGCAGAGATCAATAATTACAAAATTGAGATTACAAATTGGCAGGATGGAGATGAGGCAGGTATTAAGACTGTGACTATGACCATCGAAGGTGATTATGCATACGGCTATTTGAAAGGTGAAAACGGGGTTCATAGATTGGTTCGTGTTTCTCCTTTTAATGCACAAGGTAAACGCATGACCTCTTTTGCTTCTGTTTTTGTGGTTCCTTTAGTGGATGACACGATTGAAATAGAAATTAAGGATTCCGACATAACCTGGGATACATTTCGTTCTTCAGGAGCCGGTGGTCAGAATGTGAATAAGGTTGAAACCGGCGTGCGTTTACATCACGCTCCTTCGGGAATTGTAATTGAAAATACAGAAAGCCGTTCACAACACAATAACAAGGAAAATGCGCTTCGTTTATTAAAATCCCAGCTTTATCAAATGGAGCTTGATAAACGTCGGGCAGAGCAGCAAAAAGTTGAAGCAGGAAAAAAGAAGATCGAATGGGGGTCTCAGATCCGGAGTTATGTGTTTGATGACCGTCGGGTTAAAGATCATCGTACCGGTTATCAAACTTCAAATGTCCAGTCTGTAATGGATGGAAATATTGATGGATTTATTAAGGCTTATCTCATGGAATACGGAGGAGAAGAAGCTTAATGATATTAAATAAAAAAAGAAAGGCTTCAACGTGTTATTCGTTGAAGCCTTTCTTTTTTTATTTAACCTTTTCTTTTATTAGGTACTCGGCAATTTGTACGGCATTTAAAGCGGCACCTTTTTTAATTTGATCACTGACTGTCCAGAAAGTTAAACCATTTGGATTTGAAAGATCCTTGCGGATGCGACCCACATATACGGGATCTTTACCGGCTACAAAAAGAGGCATTGGATAATCCTTGGCAGAATCATTCTGTTGGAGGATAACTCCTTCAGCTTTTGCAAAAGCTTCTTTAGCTTCTTCAACGGAAATCGGACGTTCTGTCTCAATCCAAGTCGTTTCAGAATGAGCACGCATAACAGGTACACGTACGCAAGTAGCACTGACTTCAATATCCGAATGCATAATCTTGCGGGTCTCGTTGTACATTTTCATTTCTTCTTTGGTATATCCGTTTTCTAGAAATACATCGACTTCAGGAATTACATTATAGGCCAACTGGTAGAAAAACTTCGAAACTGTCGGTTCTTCGCCGCGCTCAAGTTGCGAAAACTGCTCTTTTAGCTCAGCCATTGCTGATGCTCCTGCACCACTTGCTGCCTGGTAAGTTGAAACGTGCACCTTCTTAATGTGTGAAATGTTCTCAATAGCCTTTAATGCAACAACCATTTGTATGGTTGTGCAATTTGGATTGGCAATGATGTTTCGCGGACAATTTTTTGCATCTTCAGGGTTGACTTCTGGTACAACCAATGGAACATCCTTGTCCATACGGAAAGCACTGGAATTGTCAATTACGATTGCACCATGTTTGGCCATGGTTTCGGAAAATTCTTTGGATGTACCTGCGCCGGCAGAGGCAAACACAATATCAATGTCTTTAAAGCTATCATCGTGTTTTAGCTCTTTGACTGTGATTGATTTACCACGAAAGGTGTATGATCTTCCAGCACTCCTGATCGATCCGAACAACACCAATTCATCCATCGGAAAGTTTCTTTCTTCCAACACGCGGAGAAATTCTTGTCCTACCGCGCCGCTTACTCCAACAATCGCAATCCTCATTTTAGTGTAAATAAAATATTAATAAATGTATAATATTACGAACCGATTTGTACTTTTGTCAACCTGTTTCATTGTATGATGCAAAGATATGTATTTTCCTTAAAATATAATCAATATGCGAAATTTTGTCTTACTTATCTGCTTTGTTTATTCTGTGGCTGTTTTCTCAAATCAGTATGGTAGTATTGTATTTAACGAGTTGATGATAGATCCTGATCCTGCAGTTGGTTTGCCTGAAGTTGAATATATTGAACTTTATAACAGGAGTGCCCAATCTCAGTCTTTGAACGGATGGACCTTATATTATGAAAATAAGTCCTTTTCACTTCCGGATTGTAGCATAGATTCATCTGGATATTGCGTCTTGTGTTCAAAGTCAGGAAGTATACAATTTTCTTCAAATATTCCGGTTGCAGCTTTTACTTCTTTTCCGACCTTGTCTAATTCTGGAAAACTTTTGTATTTGGTAGCTGATAATGGGGATTTGATATCTTGTATCAATTACAGTAATGAGTGGTATAACAATGCTTTCAAAGCAAAAGGAGGTTGGAGTCTGGAATGTATTGATGCTGATAACTTATCGGGGCTTGCTGCTAACTGGGCCGTGTCGAATGATTTAATGGGAGGAACACCCGGCCGTTTGAATTCTGTGGCTTCAAAAATGCCAGATAAAACTTTACCATTATATGCAGGCATTAACGTGCCTTCTTCAAGTCAAATAAAAATTGAATTTTCCAAACACATGAATCCCGGGCTTCTTGGTTCAAGTCTGAGCTACGAAGTGAGTCCTCAGACAACATTAATATCAATGGTTACAGCTGATTATCCAGATTACCGTTCAGTGTGCTTGACACTGAGCGATTCTCTTGTTCGTGGTAATATATATACATTGAAAATTATGGGTTTAACTGATATATCAGGGCTTCAGTTCAAAGATACCATTATAAGTTTTGGATTGCCAGAAACGCCTGCAATATTTGATTTAAGCCTGAATGAATTGCTTTTTAATCCTGTTTCAAGTGGCTATGATTATGTAGAATTTGTCAATCGGTCTGATAAATGTATTGATCTTTCTCAGGTTTGGATTACGAACAAGTCTGAGTCTGGAGCTTTGAATGAAGGTGTACGGCTGACTGATAAACACATCCCTTGTATGCCAGGAAGCTATTGGCTCCTTTCTGAAAATACCGACACGGTGTGTGTTGTAAATGGTTGCTCAAAAGCAACAAATGCATTGAATATTTCTTCTTTCCCATCCATGCCTGATGCTTCAGGGACGATTGTACTTCTTACAAGTTCGGCGGAAATCATTGATGAGGTTTCCTATCAGGAAAGTATGCACTTCCCATTAATTAATAATCGTGAAGGTGTTTCTCTTGAAAAAATTAATCCTGATTTATCATCATCAAATACAGAATCTTGGTGTTCAGCATCCTCTGCGTCCGGCTATGGTACACCTGGGTTCCGAAATTCACAATATGAAGCTTTGAATTCTGATATAGAACCAGGATTTTCTGTTGATAATAGATGGCTTGCACCTAATAATGATGGGAAGAATGACTATCTTACAATTTATTATGATGTCTGTGAATCATGCATGGCAAATCTGATTATTTACGATCTAAATGGTAGAGTGGTAAAATCTTTAGCCAAGAATCAATTACTTGGATCGAAAGGAAGTTTCATTTGGGATGGAACTTCGGATAGTGGGAAGTTACTCCCTTTTGGCCGGTATATATTACAAACGGAATATTTCAACACTTCAGGGAAACGAATCTTGAAACGTTTTGTATTGGCTGTATTATTTTAATCTTTATCTTTGCATTTGCACCGAGGGCATTTTTTGAGAATGTCAAAGGAAATAAAGAGAAGCTTTCAATAGCCAATTGGAAGAGTTTTTATATGTCTGTTTTTTTTTGAATGTTACATGTGACGGCATATATGATAAAGAAACGGATTTCAAACGATATATTATGATTATTGGGGAAAATATTCAAAAACATTTTGGAAATTTACATGTTCTTAAAGACGTTGATTTACATGTAGAAGTTGGAGAAATAGTTGCCATTGTTGGCCCAAGCGGAGCAGGAAAAACGACTCTCCTGCAAATATTGGGTACACTTGACAGAGCTGATTCAGGGATAATTAATATCGGTGGTATTGACGTTGCTCGATTGAAAGATAAAGAACAGGCTGAATTTCGTAATAGGCATATAGGTTTTGTTTTTCAGTTTCATCAGCTTCTACCTGAGTTTACTGCCTTGGAAAATGTGATGATTCCATCTCTTATCGCTGGAAAGTCAAAAAAGGAGGCTCAAGAGGAGGCAATGAACATTTTGGAATATATGAAGCTAACTGACAGGATACAACATAAACCGTCTCAGTTGTCGGGTGGCGAAAACCAAAGGGTCGCCGTCGCAAGAGCACTTGTTAATCATCCAAAAGTTGTTTTAGCTGATGAACCTTCAGGAAGTCTGGATTCCAAAAACAAAGAAGAATTGCATCAATTATTTTTTGATTTACGAAATCAGTTCAATCAGACTTTTGTAATTGTTACCCATGACACGCAATTAGCTCGTCTTACTGATCGAGTTATCGAAATGCGCGACGGAGTAATCCTATAACAATACAGCCTATCAGGGCTCCTCCCATATCCGTAAGCCAATCGAAAACATCGCAGGATCTGTATGTTGTCAGTGTACCCTGCATAATTTCGATTAAACCACCAAATATCGCTGATAACAAGAAGGCGGCAATATATGGTTTGACATTTTTTTTCCCCGGTTTCGTCCGCATACCTTCTGATTCCAGTATAAAAGCTATACTTAGAGTGAAATACATTGTGAAATGTACAACTTTATCAAAATTTGGGAATTGAAATTGAGGTATATCCCACTGCTGAGGTATTTTTATTATACATAGAATTAAGATGCCGATTCCGCAACAGATTGTAAATCCGTGGAATTTAATAAATATTTTAAATAAGTTACGGAACATATCTTGCCTTTTTTTGTTTTGAATATCTTCTACAAAAATACATTTAAAATCATAACGTCCAAAAATTAATCTTTACTGTAAAATATTTGTATTATATTTGTGTTAATTAAACATGCCTTAGATGTGGAAGGACTTTTTTTATTTTAGCAAGAGGGAGAGGCGGGCGATTATAGTATTGACTCTTCTTATTATCATTATTCAATCTATTATTTGGACTTCAGATTTATGGCTATCTTTTTTGCCTGAATCGATTAGAAAAATATCCGGCATTCAGAAAGATATGAATGCCTTTCAGGATTCATTGTCAGATTCACATCAACGCAATGTCCCCGAATACGAATCGTCTGGTTTTTTGGAAACTTCCAGACAATTTTCTACAACAGCGGGTAATTTATCTGTTTTTAACCCAAATACCGCGGATTCGGCAGCATTTATTTCTTTAGGTCTTTCTCCATATGTTGCTAGAAATATCTTGAAATACAGAAGAATGGGGGGCGTTTTTCGAAAAGTAGAAGATTTTGGGAAAATTTATGGGATTCAACATGAGCAATATATACGGCTTAAACCTTATATACAGATACCTTTACAAAAAAACGATTTTTTACGTGAACGAATTTTACCTGATTTCGAAAATTCTCAAATTGGAAATAACCAGTCTCCTTCCAGAACTGAGGATATGACAATTGGCTCAACTACTTCACAACATATCGAGATAAATAGAATTGATACAACGACTCTATTGCAGGTTAAAGGAATTGGAAGTGTTACGGCAGGTCGGATCAATAAGTATAGAAATCGATTGGGCGGTTTTTATTCAATAAAGCAATTGGAGGATATCAAGGGAATATATCCGGATGTTTTGATAAGACTTCAATCTATTCTGAAAGTAGATACTTCACTGATTGTAAAAATAAATGTCAATAAAGCATCATTGGAAAAATTAAGGGCGCATCCTTATTTGTCTTTTTATCAGGCAAAAGTTATTGTGGAACTTAGAAAGGCTCGTTCAGGTATAAGAAATCTAAATGAACTTTTAGAGTTTAAGGAATTTTCAGCAATTGATCTCGAACGTTTGAAATGGTATTTGTCATTTTAAAAATAGCTCTTAAAGTAAAGTGTCTGCCAGAAAACAGAAGAGCTTCGGAATTTATTTCCGAAGCTCTTCTGTTTAGATTGTATGTAGGGCGTTACTTTTTAGCACGATTTCCATAACGGGTCAGGAATTTATCCACACGTCCTGCCGTATCAACCAACTTGGATTTACCCGTATAAAATGGGTGAGAAGATGAAGAAATTTCCAATTTCACCAATGGAATGGTTTCACCTTCAATTTCGATTGTCTCTTTCGTGCTTATGCAAGAGCGTGAAATAAAAGTATCACCGTTTGACATATCCTTGAAAGCGACCGGCCGATAATTTGCCGGATGCAAATCTTTTTTCATAATTATATATCGTTTATTGTTTGTACGAGTTGGTATTCTCAGTAATGGCTTGCAAAAGTAGACAAATTCCATATAACTGAAAACAAATCTCAATAATTTTTTCAAAAAAAATCAAAATGTGTATTTTTTCATACAAAATTTCTATCTTTGCGCAAGCAAGTGAAAAAAATTATTCATTTAACTATTATATCAAGGTAAAATGGTAAATTACAAAGAATTAGGTCTTGTCAACACCAAAGAGATGTTCAAGAAGGCAATTGTTGGCAAATATGCAATCGCTGCGTTTAATTTTAATAACATGGAACAGATGCAAGCTATTGTTCAAGCAGCTGTTGAAACCAAATCACCGGTTATTTTGCAAGTATCCAGCGGTGCTCGTAAATATGCCAATCAGACTTTGTTGCGTTATATGGCTCAGGGTGCTGTAGAATATGCTAAAGAACTAGGTATGGAAAAGCCTCAGATTTGTTTGCATCTTGATCACGGTGATACTTTTGAATTATGTAAGTCTTGTGTTGATATGGGCTTTTCTTCTGTAATGATTGATGGCTCACATTTTTCTTTTGAAGAAAACATTGAAGTGACCAAGAAAGTTGTTGAGTATGCTCATAAATTTGACGTGACAGTAGAAGGTGAACTTGGTGTCTTGGCTGGTATTGAAGATGCAGTTGTTTCTGATCATCACACCTATACTGATCCAAAAGATGTCGTTGAATTTGTTAAACGAACAGGCGTTGATTCTTTGGCAATATCAATTGGTACTTCCCATGGCGCCAACAAATTTTCGCCAGCACAGTGTACACGTGATACAAACGGCATTTTGATTCCGCCTCCCTTGCGTTTTGATATCCTTAAGGAGATAGAAGCAGAATTACCTGGTTTCCCGATTGTTCTTCATGGCTCATCATCTGTTCCTCAGGATTTAGTTGCCATTATCAATAAATATGGCGGAGCAATGAAGGATTCTATTGGTATTCCTGAAGATCAATTGCGTGAGGCTTCAAAATCGGCTGTATGCAAGATTAATATTGATTCTGATGGCCGTATTGCTATGACGGCTGCAGTTCGCGAAGTTCTGGCAACCGAGCCTTCAAAATTTGATCCCCGTCAATATTTGGGACCAGCCAGAGAGTCTCTGAAAAAGTTGTATATGCACAAGATAGTAGATGTCTTGGAAAGTGCTGGAAAGGCATAATATAAAAAAGACAGACTGCTTTTCGTTAAAAGAAAGCAGTCTGTTTTTGCATTGTAAAAGATGAAGTTTGCATTTAAGGTTTTTTCTCGATTAGTTATATATGGAGAGATAAATTTTGAGTATAATGTCAATTCAGCTCAAATTATCGATTAATGCTTTGACTTATTCAATTGAAGGTTGTTTTTATGGTTTTGTGCATTTTGGTACATCCCAATTGTATCGATTTTATGAATAAAAATTATTAAGTGTATGGATTACGCCTATTTTTTGGTGACGTTAATTACCGGAATCCTTTTGGTTGTCGGTGGACTTGGTGTTGCCCTCTTGATTTCGCCGCGATCAAACAACCCTCAAAAAAGGGAAGCGTATGAATCCGGAATACCTACAAGAGGAACATCCTGGATGCAGTTTAGAGTAGGATATTACTTGTATGCGATCCTTTTTTTAATGTTCGATGTAGAAACAGCCTTTTTATTCCCATGGGCCGTTGTGGTACGTAGTTTGGGAATATCCGGATTAATCAGCTTTTTATTCTTTTTATTGATTTTGGTTCTTGGTTTAGCATATGCCTGGAAGAAAGGAGCACTTGAATGGAAGTAGAAAAAATAAAGATTAAAGGGATTCCGAACGAAGAGTTTAAGGATACTGAGTACCTTGATAAATATGTGAAAGAACTTCGGGCTAATGGCGTCGGTATAGTAACAGGTGTTTTAGATGATATTATCAATTGGGGGCGTTCCAATTCTCTTTGGCCTCTGACTTTTGCAACCAGCTGTTGCGGTATAGAATTTATGGCTGTTGGAGCCGCAAGATATGATTTTGCACGTTTTGGCTTTGAGGTGACTCGCAATAGTCCACGCCAGGCTGATGTTGTCATTGTAGCAGGTACTATTGTCAACAAAATGGCCCCAATTCTTAAACGTCTTTACGATCAGATGGCTGAACCGAAATATGTGATAGCCATGGGTAGTTGTGCTATATCAGGTGGCCCGTTTTGTGATTCGTATTGTGTAGTTAATGGCGTTGAAAAAATTATACCTGTGGATGTATATGTTCCAGGTTGTCCCCCTAAACCCGAAGCCCTACTTTATGGAATGATGCAATTGCAGCGTAAAGTCAAAGTAGAACGTTTTATGTTTAAAGATAAAGAAAAGGAAAACGAATAGATGGAAAATATAAAACAACTCGTTCTGGCAAAGGTTTCTGATGCTGTGATTGAAGATAAAAAATTTCTGACCATCACTGTAAAACCTGAAGATCTGAGAGCATTGGCTCAAACGCTTAGATATGATGAATCAGCATATTTCGATTATCTGATTCAATTGATCGGTGTTGATTATGGTGATTCATTGGGTGTTGTTTATTTTTTGAGTTCATCACGGGATTTAAATCGTTGCATTGTTTTAAAGACCGCTACCTCAGATATGGAAAATCCAATGATCCCGACTGTATCCGACATTTGGGGTACGGCAAATCTGAATGAAAGAGAAGTTTTCGGTTTCTTCGGAATTCGGTTCATCGACCATCCTGATATGCGCCATTTGTTCCTGACAGAAAGATGGAAGGGATACCCATTGCGTAAAGATTATGATGATAGTCCGGAAATTAACCCGATGGACTTGAAAAGTTATGATATGCCTGAGACTACCTCTAAATGGGTTTCAGGTCCTGATGGTATAAAAGAAGAGAAAATACAACTTTTTGAAGAAGATGACTATGTCCTGAATATCGGACCTCAACATCCTGCAACTCATGGTGTTCTTCATTTCCGTACAGTACTTGATGGCGAAATAATTAAGAAAATTGATGTAAATTGTGGTTATATTCACCGCGGCATCGAAAAGTTATGTGAAGGACTTACTTATCCTCAGATACTACATTTCACCGATAGGCTTGATTATTTGTCTGCCCATATTAATCGTCATGCTCTTTGCATGTGTGTTGAAAAGGCTGCAGGAATAGAAGTTCCGAGACGTGCGGAATATATTCGGACAATAATGGATGAATTAACGCGTATCACGTCCCACCTTTTGTCTTGGGCATGTATATGTATGGATATGGGTGCACTGACTGCATTTATCTATGGTATGCGTGACCGTGAAAAAGTGCTTGATATTTTTGAAAATACTTGCGGGGGACGTTTGATTCAGAATTATAACGTGATTGGTGGTGTCATGGCAGACCTTCATCCTGATTTTGTTAAACAAGTGAAGGCATTCATTCCCTACATGCGCAAGAATCTGAAAGAGTACCATCAATTATATACGGGAAATGTCATTGCAAGACAACGTATGATCGGTGTCGGCGTTTTATCCGAAGAAACAGCTATTTCATATAGTGTGAGTGGCCCAGTTGGCCGAGCATCCGGTTTCCATTGCGATTTACGTAAGATTGCTCCGTATGCTGCTTATGATCAGGTTGAGTTTAAGGAGATTATTCGTCATGAAGGAGATTCCATGGCTCGTTATATGAATCGTCTGGATGAAATAGAGGAATCGTTGCATATTATTGAACAATTAGTAGATTCAATTCCTGAAGGTGATTATTGTGCAAAGACAAAAGCAATCATTAAATTACCTGAAGGTGAATATTTTCAGAGAATAGAAGCAGCCAGAGGTGAGTTTGGTGTGTATATTTTGAGCAAGGGTGATAAAACGCCATATCGTTTAAAATTCCGTTCTCCTTCTATGGCCTTGGTCTCTATTATGGATGAGGTTTGTCATGGAGGTAAGATTGCCGACTTAATTACGATTGGTGGCTCGATGGATTATGTGATTCCAGATATTGACAGATAAGATGAATATCAAAATAACCGAATTTCTGCATTATGCTTTGTTGCAAAAATGTTCATTTATAAAAGTGAACGCTTTCTTTTTGCTTCTTGCAAACCTTGATTTTCGCTTTTTTTCAAGATTCATTTCATAAGATAATAATATAAAACACAGTAATATGTTTGATTTTTCGATATGGACTAATTGGATAGATCAATTTCTTCAGACTTACCTTTCAGAATTTTGGGTACTGGCCATCGAATTTGTTGTGATTGGAGTTATTTTATTGGCGTTATATTGTGTGATAGCATTAATCTTGATCTATTTTGAAAGAAAGATTTGTGCTTTTTTCCAATGCCGCCTTGGTCCGAATCGTGTAGGACCTTACGGTGTCTTTCAAAGTGTAGCCGATATGTTGAAAATGTTGATCAAGGAGATTATTCCGATCAGACATACAGATAAGATTTTGTTTTATCTCGCACCTTTTTTTGTATTGGTAGCGTCTTTTCTTGTTTTTGGAGCCATTCCCTTTGGAAGAGGTCTTCAGGCTATAGATTTTAATATCGGTATATTTTACCTGTTGACTGTCTCTTCGCTTGGTATCATTGGCATTTTGCTGGCCGGATGGTCCAGTAATAACAAATATTCTATGATTGGAGCTATGCGGAGTGGTGCACAGCTAATTAGTTATGAATTGTCTGCAGGAATGGCACTGATGACTATGGTTATATTGAGCGGAACGATGCAACTTTCTTCAATGGTGCAAGGTCAGGCTAATTGTTGGAACCTTTTTCAAGGACATATTTCTGCTGTGATAGCTTTTATTATTTATTTGATAGCGGGTCATGCAGAAACCAATCGTGGACCTTTTGATTTGCCAGAAGCTGAATCCGAACTTACGGCTGGTTATCATACCGAGTATTCAGGTCTTCAATTTGGATTTTTCTATTTGGCGGAATATCTGAACATGTTTGTCATAGCATCTATAGCTACAACTGTATTCCTGGGTGGATGGATGCCTTTTCACATAACCGGACTGGATGGATTTAATGATGTGATGGATTACATTCCTTCTGTAGTATGGTTTTTTGGGAAAGCTTTTTTATTGATGTTCCTCAGTTTATGGGTCAGATGGACTTTTCCACGTTTACGTATTGACCAGCTGTTGAACTTGGAGTGGAAATACTTATTGCCTGTAAATATGTTTAATCTGTTGTTTATGGTAATCCTAGTTCTTTACGGATTGACATTTTAATTTCTAAGAAAATAAATCAGGAGGTATGAAGTCGATGATAAATTATATTAAAACTATTCTCAAAGTAATCTTTTCTCTGGTTTCAGGGATGGTCATTACGATGAGAGAACTTTTCACCAAAAAAGTAACTGAACAATATCCGGAAAACCGTGCGACCCTGAAAGTAGCTGAACGTTTTCGTGGACAATTGGTGATGCCGCATGATGAGAACAATGAACACAGCTGTACCGGTTGTGGCATTTGTCAGATGAACTGTCCCAATGGAACCATCAAAGTGATTACGAAAATGATTCAGGCAGAAGACGGCGCTAAACCCAAACGGGCATTGGACAAATATTATTATGACCTTGGACAATGTACTTTCTGTAACTTATGCGTCATAAATTGTCCTTCAAAAGCTATTGAGTTCAGGAATACTTTTGAAAACTCAGTGTTTACCAGAGAAAAGTTGAAGATGACCTTGAATATGGAAGGTTCGAAAGTAAGAGAAATAAATAAAGAATAAAAATCATGGCTGGACAAATCATATTTTACGTTTTAGCGATAGTGATTATCGTCTTTTCTATTCTCTCGGTAACCTCGAGAAGAATTTTACGTGCTGCGACTTATCTGCTTTTTGTTTTAATTGCAACGGCAGGTTTATATTTATTATTACATTATCAGTTTTTGGCAGCTGTCCAGATAGGGGTCTATGCTGGTGGCATTATGGTCCTTTATATTTTTTCCATTTTGCTGACAAGTCATGCAGGAGATAAGACTAAAAGAGTATCATGGAAAAGACTTCTTCCTGCAGGATTTGCTGCTATTGTGGGTTTCTTAATATGTGGACATATTATTTTACACAATGTGTACAAGATTGCTGAAATAGTACCTGTGAATACAGATATGAAAAAAGTCGGCCTGGCATTGATGGGAACCGATAAATACCAATATCTGTTACCTTTCGAAGCAATTAGTGTATTGCTTTTGGCTTGTATTATTGGAGGTATTTTGATTGCCAGAAAGCGCTGATTTTATTTATAAAGTAGAATTTAATAAACAACAAATAATGAATAACATACCATTAATAGCCTACTTAACTGTAAGTGCGGTCATGTTTTTTGCCGGGATATATGGTTTTCTTTCTCGTAGAAATATGCTGACAATCTTAATGTCGCTTGAGTTGATGTTAAATGCAGCTGATTTGAATTTTGCTGTTTTTAATAAGTATTTATATCCAGGACAGTCTGAAGGAGCCTTTTTTACACTGTTTGCCATTGGCGTTTCTGCAGCAGAAACAGCTATTGCGATTGCAATTATTATCAACATTTACCGAAATCTGAAAAACATTTATGTGGATGAGGTAAATAAAATGAAATTCTGATGATGAGCTATACTTTAATCATTCTTGTATTGCCTGTTCTAATGTTCATATTCCTTGGACTTTGTGGTGGCAAAATGAAACCTGCTGTTGCTGGAATTTTCGGGACATTAGGCCTGACTCTTGTGGCTGTTTTGTCTTATATAACTGCCGTGACCTATTTCTTTAGTGTTGGGAAAGTTGGAGGCGTTTACCATACAATTACTCCTTTTAATTTTGAATGGTTACGCATAACAGAGAACCTTCACATCGATCTTGGTATTATGCTTGATCCGATTTCTGTTATGATGCTGGTCGTTATTTCAACCGTCTCTCTGATGGTCCATATTTATAGTTTGGGCTATATGAATGGAGAAAAAGGTTTCCAGCGTTATTATGCTTTACTTTCTTTATTCAGCTTTTCTATGTTGGGTTTGGTTGTTGCAACCAATATTTTCCAAATGTATATTTTCTGGGAATTGGTAGGTGTTTCGTCTTACTCATTAATTGGGTTCTATTATACAAAACCATCGGCTGTTGCAGCTTCAAAAAAAGCATTTATCGTAACCCGTTTCGCAGATCTATTTTTCCTGATAGGTATTTTGGTAATCTCTTTTTATTCGAAGACGTTTAGTTTTGCTTCATTGACAAGTCCTACGGGAAGCATTTTGGGCCAACATATTGGTGCGACTTTTATGGGTGTATCTGTTATTTCCTGGGCAATGATGCTGATTTTTATCGGTGGTGCAGGTAAATCAGCCATGATGCCATTCCATATCTGGTTACCCGATGCTATGGAAGGTCCCACACCTGTTTCGGCATTGATTCATGCTGCAACAATGGTAGTTGCTGGTGTATTTCTTGTGGCAAGGATGTTTCCCCTCTACTACTTTGGAGCGCCAGTTGTTTTAAACATTATTGCATATATTGGTGCAATAACGGCTTTGTTTGCTGCTATTGTTGCATGCACACAAACTGATATTAAACGGGTTTTGGCATTTTCTACTATTTCGCAGATTGCATATATGATTACCGCCCTTGGTGTTTCAGGTTACGGTGGCGAAGCAGGCTTGGGTTATATGGCATCTATGTTCCATTTGTTTACACATGCATTTTTTAAAGCATTGCTGTTCCTTGGAGCCGGTTCGATTATTCATGCTGTTCACAGTAATGAGATGGATACAATGGGAGGTTTGCGAAAATACATGCCAATTACACACATTACATTTTTGATCGCTTGTTTATCAATATCCGGTATACCTCCTTTTTCAGGATTTTTCAGTAAAGACGAGATAATGGTTGCTGCATTCAACAAAGATATTATTTTGTTTGGTTGCCTTTATTTATGTGCTGGTCTGACAGCTTTCTATATGTTCAGACTTTATTACAGAATATTCTGGGGCGAAAATAATAAGCAATATGAACATAAGCCACATGAATCACCAGTGAATATGACCATTCCTTTGATTGTACTTGCTACGCTTACTGTTGTTACAGGTTTTGTCCCTTTTTCGCAGTACGTGTCTTCAGACTTTATCCCTTTCCATACACATATTGAATGGTCTGTTGCTTCTTTAAGCATATTGATTGCTGTTATTGGCATTGCTATTGCGACGATTATGTATCGTAAAGAAAATAGTTTGCCTGAAAAAGTCGCTTTGAGTGCAAGTGGATTTTATACTGCCGCCTGTCATAAGTTTTACTTTGATGAAATTTGGATTTTCATAACCAAGAAAATTATTTTTAATTGTATTTCAAAACCTATAGCGTGGTTTGATCGTCACGTTGTAGATGGTTTTATGAATCTTTTGTCCTCATCTACCAATTTTGTTTCCAGAAAAATCAAAGTGGTTCAGTCGGGTGATATTCAGGATTATGTTTGGGTATTCTTTATGGGAGCATTGGTAATGGTAGTGTCATTGATATTTTTTTGGTGGTCAAGTCTACCTTGCTAATTTAAAATGACTTATAATTGATAAATTATACAGAATATGGATATTCTTTCTTTGTTTGTAATTGTTCCGGTACTGATGCTGATTGGTTTTATACCATGCAAAAAAATTAGTCATGTTCGGACGGTAGCTGTTGTCGGATCATCTATTCTGTTGATTCTGGCCGGCGTTTTGCTTTATATGTTTTTAGCTGAGAGAAATGCCGGGAATACTGCTCAAATGTTATTTATTAAAGATATACTTTGGTATCCTGCTTTAAATATTCATTATGCAGTCGGTGTGGATGGTATTTCTGTGGCGATGTTGATGCTTTCATCTATTATTGTTTTTACAGGTTCATTTGTTTCCTGGAATATGGATCCTCTGCCTAAAGAATTTTTTATGTGGCTAATCCTTTTAGCTACAGGCGTTTTCGGATTCTTTATTTCTATAGACTTGTTTACTATGGTCTTGTTTTATGAGGTTGCACTGATCCCAATGTATTTGTTAATTGGAGTCTGGGGTACAGGCAAGAAAGAATATGCGGCAATGAAACTTACATTAATGTTGATGGGTGGATCTGCTTTTCTGATGCTTGGTATTTTTGGTATATATTTTCATTCGAATGCAGGTGGAGGTCCATTTACTTTTAATATACTTGAGATTGCCAAGAATGGGATTCCGCTAACAGCCCAGCGAATCTTTTTTCCTATTACCTTTGTGGGTTTTGGCGTTTTGGGTGCAATGTTTCCTTTTCATACATGGTCCCCGGATGGACATGCTTCAGCTCCGACTGCTGTTTCTATGTTGCACGCAGGTGTGCTTATGAAGCTTGGAGGGTATGGCTGTTTCCGGATTGCTATTTCCCTGATGCCTCAGGCTGCACATGAGATGGCGTGGTTTTTTATGATCCTTACTGGTATTAGTGTGGTATATGGCGCATTTGGTGCGATTGCACAGAAAGACCTGAAATATATCAATGCATATTCTTCAGTCAGTCATTGCGGACTTGTGCTTTTTGCAATATTGATGTTGAATGAGGCTGCCATGACGGGGGCTGTAATGCAAATGCTTTCTCATGGACTGACAACAGCTCTTTTCTTTGCGCTTATTGGTATGATTTATGGCAGGACGCACACCCGTGATATTCGTGAAATGGGTGGTTTAATGCGAATTATGCCTTTTCTTTCAGTCGGTTATGTAATTGCCGGTTTAGCCTCACTTGGATTGCCTGGATTTAGTGGTTTCGTATCTGAAATGATGATTTTTGTTGGATCTTTCCAATATACTGATACTTTTCATCGCGTTTTAACAATTCTCGCATGTTCTTCCATCGTAATTACATCAGTTTATATTTTGCGTATGATTGGGAAGATTCTTTATGGTCCAGTACAAAACGAAAAGCATAAATTGTTGACAGATGCTGTTTGGTATGAGAGACTTGCTGTTGTTTCGCTAATTGTTTGCATGGCAGGAATTGGCATGTTCCCTGGGTGGATTTCTGATTTGATCAGAAGTAGCCTGACTGCTGTGGCTGGTTGGTAAGTATTTTACTTTTAAGATTAATCGAAAAACTATACAATTATACAATGGATTTAAGCAATTATTTGTTGATGAAACAGGAAATGTCACTAATGGTGGTATTTTTTATTCTGATTGTTTACGACTTATTCGCTTCGGAAAAGTTTAAAAAATATTACTTACCTGTGGCTTGCCTCCTTTTTTTGGCCCATACAATTTATGGTTTTTTACCTCAGGCGACAGGCTCTTCTTTTAGTGGAATGTACGTGTCTGGTACAGCTCAAAATATGATTAAAAATATTTTAAATATAGGTGTATTGCTTGTATTTCTGCAATCAAATTCCTGGTTGGCCAAACCGGATGCTATTTTCAAAAGAGGTGAATTTTTTATGTTGACGCTACTTACCTTATTTGGAATGTATATTATGATTTCTTCAGGCAATTTCATTTTGTTTTATATTGGATTGGAAACAGCCTCATTGCCAATGGCATCTTTAGTCGCATTCAACAAATATGAAAATAATTCAGCTGAAGCCGGTGCAAAATATATATTTAATGCTGTGTTTTCTTCCGCTATTTTACTTTTTGGCATTTCATTAATATATGGAGCTTTTGGAACTTTATATTTTAATGATCTCGCTGTAAATCTTCATCCAACTCCGCTTTTGATCATGGCTATGGTCTTTTTTCTGGTTGGTCTGTTTTTCAAGATATCACTTGTGCCGTTTCATTTTTGGACGGCAGATGTTTATCAGGGAGCGCCAACAAGTGTGACGGCTTACCTTTCAACCGTCTCGAAAGGTGCCGCGGTGTTTGCCATGATGACCATTTTATATAAAATGTTTGCAAATCTTGCATTTGAATGGCAAGGTCTGCTATGGTGGGTTGTTTTGATTACAATTACTATCGGTAATTTGTTTGCCATGAGACAAACCAATTTGAAACGCTTTCTTGCATTCTCGTCTATCTCACAGGCTGGCTATATCGCTTTAAGTGTTTTGGCTGGTTCTGCACAAGGAATGGCATCAACGATATATTATATCTTTGTATATGTATTTTCCAATATGGCCGCTTTCGGGGTTATTAATGCCATTGAAACTAAAACAGGAAAAGTAGATATGAGAGATTATGATGGATTGTATAGTACTAATCCGAAGCTTGCTCTGATTATGATGATAGCCTTTTTCTCTCTTGGTGGTATTCCTCCAACGGCAGGATTTTTCAGTAAGTTTTTTGTGTTTACTGCGGCAGCTAATCAAGGCCAATACTTGCTGGTATTTTTTGCTTTAATAAATACTATTATTTCTTTATACTATTATCTATTGGTCGTAAAAGCGATGTTTATAAATAAAAGCGATTCGCCAGTTGAATACTTTAGAAGTGATTCTTATATGAAAATTTCATTGGTTATTTGCTTTGTCGGTCTTTTGACAATTGGATTTGCTAGTGGAATTTACCAATACCTGACTCAAATTAGTTTTGGAATGTGATAACAAATAATCAGTCACCCAAAAAGGATTGACATGTATAAAAAAAGAAGTAATAAACGTGAGTCTGTTGCTTCTTTTTTTATTATTTTCTGGCTAAATTGACCTGATTGAATGAGATTTATAAAAAAGGAATGATTGATTCCAGATGATTTCCTCGTGAGCCTTTAATCAAAATGGTATAGTTCTGCAGCGTTTGTTCTTTCAGATATTCGATAAAGCTCTCTGCATTTCCAAACACAGGATAATCATTGTTAATTTGGCGGAATTCCTCACCAATCAGAAAAACCCGGTCAAAATTGCTTTCTGCAATATTAAAAGCAAGGCGTTTGTGTTCTTCTTCACTTTGATCGCCAAGTTCTTTCATACTTCCTAAGATTACGGCTTTCCTTGGTGCATCATATTGCTGGAAATTATTAAGTGCGGCAGCCATGCTCGTTGGATTCGCATTATAGGCATCAATGATCAGCGTATTTTTCTCTGTTTTCTTAAGTTGAGAACGATTATTGCTGGGAATGTATTCTTCAAGTGCATGACAGATCTGACTTGCAGATAATCCGAAATAATGACCTGCACAAATAGCTGCTATTGCATTCTCCAGATTGTATGAACCAATCAAGTGAGTTTGTGCTTCATTGTGACCTTCTCTGTAGTTGGTATACCAGCATAATTTTAAAAATGGTGAGCAGGCCAGGATTTCACCCCAAACAGAGTATCCCGCATTGGTAGCATAGGGGACTGTGTCTATCCCTTTCGCAATACTTTTTAGGTAGGGGTTTTCCATATTAATGAAAATTTTTCCACCATTTAAACGAATAAAATCGTATAACTCACCTTTTGTTTTAAGAATTCCTTCAAAAGATCCGAAGCCTTCAAGATGGGCTTTACCTACATTTGTAATTAATCCATAATCGGGTCTTGATATGTTTACCAATTCCTTGATTTCTCCCAGATGATTTGCTCCCATCTCAATTACTGCAATATCATGTTCGGGTTTAAGACGGAGCAATGTTAAAGGAACTCCTATGTGGTTATTAAGATTTCCTTGTGTATACAGCACATTATATTTTTGACTCAAAATAGAAGCCATTAATTCCTTTGTGGTTGTTTTCCCATTTGTACCTGTGATTCCGATAACCGGGATCTTGAAGTGCTGACGATGGTATGTCGCTAAGTCCTGAAGCGTTTTTAAACAGTCATCAACCAATAAAATCCGATCATCTGTTACTACATCCGGCTCATCAACAACTGCATAACTACAGCCCAAATCCAGAGCCTGCTTTGCAAAATGGTTCCCATTGAAAGACTCCCCTTTTAAAGCGAAAAAAATGGAATGCTCAGGACAGTTGCGGCTGTCTGTTGTTACTAAATTATTTGTCTGGTATAGCGAATATAAAGTTTCGATTGTTATCATTTTGATTGGATTATTAGAATTCACCTTTGAAAACAAATTATAACCCAGCAAAAATACATATTAATGTGAGAATCTGAAAAGGTATTTTTGCTTACTTTTGTGTCCATGCGAGCTGAGAAAACGGCCCAAATAAAATTTTGAATATGCAATATCCCGCAAAATCATACTCCATTAATCTACGTGGACATCTTATGGATTTATGTGTGCCAAAAGTAATGGGAATTCTTAATGTGACACCGGATTCTTTTTTTTCATATAGTCGATACATGTCTGAAGATGGAATTCTAAAGCGGGTTGGACAAATTGTCGACGAAGGAGCTGATATTTTGGATATTGGAGCATGCTCAACAAGACCAGGAATTGAATTGGTCTCAGAACAGGAAGAACTGATCCGTTTGCGTTCGGCTTTACATTTGATCAGAAAACGCTGGCCGGATTTTCCTGTTTCCGTAGATACTTTCCGGGCAAAGGTGGCAGATGTGGTTGTCAATGATTATGGCGTAGATATGATCAATGATATTTCCGGGGGAGATATGGATCTGGAAATGTTTGCGACAGTGGCACGGCTGAACGTACCTTATATTTTAATGCATATGCAGGGAACACCAGCTAATATGCAAGTCTGTCCACATTATAAGGATTTGATGACCGAAGTTTGTCAGTTCTTTTCGAAGAAAGTTGCTGATTTAAGGGCTTTGGGGGTAAACGACATTATACTTGATCCGGGATTTGGATTTGGAAAAACGGTTGAAAATAATTATGAGCTATTACGCCGTCTCTCGGAGTTTGAGCTGTTTGATTTACCTATTCTTGTTGGAATTTCCAGAAAATCAATGATCTATAAGTGCCTTGAATCTTCAGCTGAACAAAGTTTGAATGGGACCACAGTTCTTAATACAATGGCTTTACTCGGAGGGACTCATTTCTTAAGAGTTCATGATGTGAAAGAGGCTATAGAATGTGTCAAATTGGTTCAAATCTATAAAACTGCCGGAATATGTCTTTAATGCCTAATTTGCGAGATGTGATCGATATTGTTCTGGTAGCGTTGTTGCTTTACGGAACATTTAAATTGATGAAAAATTCAGGTGCGTTATCTGTTTTTACAGGCGTACTTTCTTTTGTCGTTCTTTGGATTCTTGTCACACATGTATTCGAAATGCGTTTGCTGGGTGCAATAATGGATAAGGTTGTAAGCGTAGGTGCGATTGCACTTATTGTTCTTTTTCAAAATGAAATCCGTCGATTTCTTGTTATGTTGGGCTCTCGTAGAAGATGGCGGTTTTTTATGCGGTTCTTTTTCCCAAAAAAAGAGCAAAAAGACGAATCGGAAGCTTGGATTATGCAGATTGTATTGGCCTGCCAGGAACTCTCTAAAAAGAAGACAGGGGCATTGATTGTGATAGAGAATAAAACCTATTTGGATGAATATGCTCATACCGGCGAACTCCTTGATGCTGTTATTAATGGTCAGCTGATTCGAAATATTTTTTTTAAAAACAGTCCGCTTCACGATGGTGCAGTGATAATAAGCAACTATCGTATTAAAGCAGCAGCATGTATATTACCCGTTTCTCACGATGAAAATCTACCAAAAGAAATGGGCTTAAGGCATCGTGCAGCCTTAGGTATTGCACAACAGACAGATGCAAAAGCTATTGTTGTTTCGGAAGAGACAGGGAATATAAGCCTGGCGTATATGGGAGAAATCCAGCAGAAGCTCACAATAGAAGATCTAGAGCGGCTATTAACAGATCAAAACGTCTGAAGTTTTTTTTTAAAAAAATACTTATTTTGCTATCTCTATATTGCAAAAAGGCGTATCTTTGTGTTTGTAATAATACACTCAGAAAATCTCTTTATGGATATTTTATGTAATATGCTTTCTCGCGCTCAAACTAAACCGCAGCGCATTGTCCTTCCTGAAGGGACTGAAATTCGCACTTTGAAGGCCGCTGACCGAATCTTGGCTGACAAAGCAGCACGACTTATCTTAATAGGCAATCCTTTTGAAATTAATACATTGGCTTCTGAAAATGGTCTTGTAAATATTGATAAAGCGATGATTGTTGATCCCCAAGCTCACGATAAAAAAAAGATTTATACAGATTTACTCGTAGAATTACGCAAAAATAAGGGAATGACTTTTGAACAAGCTTCTAAAATTGTCGAAGATCCTTTGTATTTGGCTTGCTTAATGATAAAAAATGGAGACGCTGATGGGGAAGTCGGAGGTGCAAGAAACTTTACTGGAGATGTTTTACGCCCTGCTTTTCAGATTATTAAGACATTACCAGGAGTTAGTGTGGTGTCTGGAGCTTTTCTGATGTTTTTGAAAGATAAGACTTATGGTGAAGATGGATTGATGGTTTTCGCTGATTGTGCTGTTCTCCCAAATCCGACTGCTCCCGAATTGGCTCAAATTGCAATATCAACGGCTGACACTGCCAGAAATCTTGCAGGATTTGAACCTCGTATTGCTATGCTGAGTTTTTCTACCAAAGGCAGCGCAAAAAATGAAATGGTTGACAAGGTTATAGAAGCAACACGTCTGGCAAAAGAAATGGCACCTCAGTTAAAAATAGACGGAGAATTGCAGGTTGATGCAGCTTTGGTCCCCTCTGTGGCTTCAATGAAAGCTCCGGACAGTGATGTGGCAGGAAAGGCGAATGTCCTTATTTTCCCTACAGTCGAAACAGGAAATATAGCTTATAAACTGGTGCAACGCCTTGCAAAAGCAGAAGCTATAGGGCCTATTCTTCAAGGAATAGCTGCTCCTGTCAATGATCTATCCCGCGGCTGTTCCGTGGATGATGTCTACAAAATGATTGTAATAACATCCATTCAGGCACTCGGAATAAAAAAATAAGAATCAGCCAGACTTTTTTGTTATGTTCTTGCATGAATTTATATTAAGATGAAGATATTAGTTTTGAACTGTGGAAGTTCCTCTATCAAATACCAGTTATTTGATATGACGTCTAAAGAAGTTTTGGCGCAAGGTGGTATTGAGAAAATTGGCCTGAAAGGTTCATTCTTAAAACTTACTTTACCAGACGGCCAAAAAGTGATTCTTGATAAGAATATTCCTGATCATCAAACAGGCGTTGATTTTATTTTAAGTGTTTTGACGAGTCCGGAAAATGGCTGTCTAAAATCCTTAAAAGAAATTAATGCCGTTGGCCATCGGGTGGTTCATGGAGGAGAAAAATTCAATGCCAGTGTCCAGATAGATGCTTCTGTGATAAAGCAGATTGAAGATTGTATTGAGCTCGCATCTTTGCATAATCCCGCTAATCTTATCGGCATTAGAGCGATCGAAAAAGCACTTCCGGGAATACCTCAAGTCGCTGTTTTCGACACGGCTTTTCATCAGAGTATGCCTCCAATGGCTTATATTTACGGTTTACCCTATTTCTATTATGAGAAATACGGTATCCGTCGTTATGGTTTTCACGGAACAAGTCATAGATATGTTTCCAAACGTGCCTGCGAAATACTTGGCGTAAAATATGAAGACCAAAAGATTATTACGGCTCATATAGGTAATGGGGCATCTATTACAGCCATTATGAATGGCCATTCTATTGATACCTCTATGGGAATGACACCTCTTGACGGGCTTTTGATGGGAACGCGATCTGGCGAAATTGATGCTGGTGTTTTAACTTTCATATCAGAAAAAGAACATCTTAGTGCTCAGGAAATAAGCGATCTGCTAAATAAAAGAAGTGGCGTTTTAGGCGTATCAGGTGTCTCTTCTGACATGCGAGAGTTGAGTGCTGCTGTGGAAAAAGGCAATAAAAGAGCAATTTTGGCCATGGATATGTTTAACTATCGAATAAAGAAATTTGTTGGATCCTATGCGGCAGCCTTAGGTGGTTTGGATATTTTGGTTTTTACCGGAGGTGTCGGCGAAAATCAATCCTCAACCAGATCTGAAGTTTGCAAGAACATGGAATTTATGGGCATAAAGATTGATGAAAAGAAAAATGCTGGGCTTCACGGTCAGGAAATGGTCATTTCCACCCCTGAGTCTAAGGTTATCGTTATTGTCGTACCTACCAATGAAGAATTAATGATAGCTACTGATACACTGGCAATTCTTTCAAAGTGATTTTCTATTTTAAACTTTTTCATTTCAGGTGATTTTCTATTTGCGGATGTTTCGATATTATTTATTCTTTTTCGAAAATCTTTAAACGAAAATCTTTTCCATCAAATTCACCGTAAGAAAAATGGTGAATCCAATCACCGAGAATGATAACCCGGCTTTTGGAAGAAATCATAAGATCAAGGAGTATATGCCGATGACCAAAAACGTAAAAGTCCGCAGCGTTTTCTCTGGATTTTACAGCATGTGCTTTTGCAAACTGAATCAAATATTCGTTATCTTCACCCAGATATACTTCCGGCTCTTTTTCGCGTTTCAATCGACTTCTTTTGGCCCACGCTAAACCAAATCCGATACTTAAGCGGGGGTGAAGGGTCCCAAACAGTATTTCACAAAACCGATTATGAAATATTTTTCGCAGAATTCTAAATTGTAAAGACGGATCTCCAAGACCATCGCCATGAGCCATATAGAATTTCTTTCCGTGTAAAACGATTTCCAAAGCATCATTATAAACTATAACGCCAAGTTCTTTTTGCACATAGTTGAAAAGCCAGATGTCATGATTACCTGCGAACCAATACACAGGAATTCCGGCATCTGTAAATTCGGCGATTTTCCCAAAAAAACGGGCGTATCCTTTTGGTACCACTAATTTGTGCTCGAACCAAAAGTCTATCATATCACCTAGTAAATAGAGCGCTTCACAATCTGCTTTAATACTATCCATCCAGCGCACCAGTTTCTTTTCACTGTTTAACTTGTCATTGTAAGCCAAGGAACCAAGATGTGCGTCTGCGACAAAATAAATTTTCATTCAACAAATTATAAAAAACCCAAGTCCAATTTTGCTTCATCCGACATCATGTCCTTGTCCCAGGCAGGCTCAAAGACAATGTTTACAGTGACATTTTTGATGCCTTCTATTGATTCAAGTTTTGTACGGACATCTTCTAATATAAAATCGGCAGCCGGACAGTTGGGAGCAGTTAAGGTCATTTCGACGAAGACTTCTCCTTCAGAAGGAACTTCAATTTTATAAATCATTCCCAGATCATAGATATTAATGGGAATTTCTGGATCATACACCGTCTTTAGCATGCGTATGATAGACTCTTCTGTCTGTAAAAAGGGATTATCCATGACTCTTAGTTTTGCCAAAGATACTGGATTTTCGTAATATCCGCAAGTGTCAAAGTCTGCCTTCGTCGGCATAACTGTAATAACCGTTTTCGCTGAAAATGACATGATCTGTAAACTGAATATCCATGTTTGAACAAGCCATTTTGAGTTTTTGTGTAATTTTATCATCGCAGGTACTGGGATGAGGGTTCCCGGATGGATGATTGTGACATAATACAATAGCTGAAGCTAATTTCTCCAATGCATGCTTTAGCACAATTTTTGGGTCTACCGTTGTTTCAGAAACACCACCATGGCTAATGCGGAATGTATCAATGATCTTGTGTTGATTATTCATAAGTAGAACCCAACATTCTTCATGAGTTAAATCTGCAAGATGAATCTGAAAGAGTTCATATATTTCTTTGCTATTACGTATTTGCACTCGTTTTACTGGTACAGACGAACGTCGTCTTTTCCCTAATTCCAATGCAGCGACAATGGTGACTGCTTTGACTGGCCCAACACCTTTAAATTGAGTACAAAGGGTATCAATATTTAACTTTCCCAGTTCATTGAGATTATTTCCTGCATAATTTAATATGCGTTTAGCTAAATCTACTGCACTTTCTTTTCTTGAACCGGAGCCAAGTAAAATCGCCAGTAATTCTGTATTGCTAAGAATTTCCGGACCGTTTTTTATCATTTTTTCCCTTGGCCTATCTTCGATTGCCCATTCTTTAATGCTGAACTTGCTACCGCTTGTTTGATCGGCATATTTTTCTGCATCAAACAGTTCCTTGTTTTCTTTTTTCATTATATATTATTTTTAGGCAAATATATAAAATAATACAAAAGAAACAATAAGTAAATAGTTTAAAAACAAAAAAGCCACTCGGTAGGAGCGGCTTTTGCTATGATTTAGTTATGATTAGCGAATACGTTCAGCGTATGATCCATCGCGGGTATCAACTTTAATTTTTTCACCTGTTTCAATGAATAAAGGAACACGAACAGTTGCTCCGGTTTCCACGGTTGCCGGCTTTAGTGTATTTGTCGCTGTATCACCTTTCAGACCAGGTTCAGTGTATGTTACCTGCAATATGACATGCGTAGGCATATCTGCATATAAAACGGTCTCTGATTCGGCATGTGTAACAACCTCCAGTAAGTCCCCTTCTTTCATGAATTCAACACCATTAATATTATTTGCATTAATAGATATTTGTTCATAGGTTTCAACGTTCATAAAATTATATCCCATATCATCCTTATAGAGATACTGATAAGATCTGCGTTCAATGCGCACTTCTTCAATTTTGACGCCAGCGTTAAAAGTTCGGTCTAATGTACGTCCAGACACAACGTTTTTTAATTTTGTGCGAACGAAAGCCGGACCTTTGCCTGGTTTAACATGTAAAAATTCCGTAACAAAATAATACTGACCATCAATGTCGAGGCATATTCCGTTTTTAATATCAGCTGTTGTTGCCATAAAAATTATCCAATGTGTTGATTATCGATTACATCCCTTTTATAAGAAAAGGAGTGCAAAGTTCGGTAAAATCTTTAAAATGTGCAAATATTGAGTGTGGAAGTTTTGTTTAAAAAAATACAGTAATGGATTGCAAATTGAAAAAATTAAACTAATTTTGCAGGCTGAAAGCGCTTATAATATAATCACAATACATACGTCGATGAAGAGGACATTTCAACCATCAAACAAAAAGAGAGCGAATAAACATGGTTTTCGTTCAAGAATGGCAACGGCCAATGGTCGTCGCGTTTTAGCCAACCGCCGTGCAAACGGCCGTAAAAAGTTAACCGTTTCAGATGAAGAACGTCTAAGGGGATAAAGTTTTTAGATTTAATAAAATAGGCAAAAAAGTAAAGATCTTAGTATCTTTACTTTTTTTGTTTTATAGGACGTTTCGGAAGTATGTTTTTTTTCGTATTTTTGAACTTCAAAAAATAAATTATTTATGAGTGTTGCTTCAAAGCGAATTCTAAAAAATCTATTGATTTTTGCAGGTATAATGGTGTTTTTGATTGCTGTCGTGTTGATCGCTTTAAATAAATATACACACCATGATGTGGTCATAACGGTACCCGATGTGACATCTCTGACAATAGAGGAAGCCGCACCCTATTTTGACAAGAAAGATCTTCGTTTTAAAGTAGTTGATTCAATGCACGTTTCAATGCAACCTCCTGGGGCAATTTTGGAACAAAAACCGGCACCTGGTTCACGCGTCAAACAGAATAGAATTATATTTTTGACAATTAATGCGATTTCTGATGAAACCATCTCAATACCGGATGTGAAAGATTTTTCACAGCGTCAGGCTATAGCTACATTGGAGGCGATAGGAATACACGTTGGTGATGTGCAATTTCAGCCTTCTGAATTTCGGAATTTGGTTCTTGATATCCGTTACAAGGGGAGAAGTGTGCCTGCTGGTTCAAAGTTGCCAAAAGGTTCAACCGTGATTTTGGTTGTTGGACAGGGATATTCAAATGGGGAAATTATAGTTCCGAGTATGCATGGGCTTTTTCTAGATGAAGCATTTGAGACTGCACATTCCAAAAATCTGAATATTGGGAGTCTTCATTACGATAAAGAACCTGCAAGTAAGGAGGATGCAAAGACTTATCAAGTATATAAGCAAAGTCCGATTACGGGGAAATCAACCAGTATGGGCAAAAAGATTGATATTTGGTTGACGACCGACATAAATCTGATAGACGCTCCTGATGAAGTTTATATACCGGCAGATACTCTGAATTCTAAATAGTAGAGCAGATGCAGGACGATTTTTTTGAGGATCTTGAAGATCAGGACGATTCTGATTTATCGGAAAATGACCTTCTTGTAACCTCAAATGAAACAGGAAATAAATTATATGAGCAATATCGCTTCTTGGCAGATCCAGGGCAGACATTGCTTCGTATAGATAAGTTCATCACGTGCCGCATCACAAAAGTTTCCAGAAATCGCATTCAGGATGCTGCCGATGCAGGTTTTGTTTTGGTTAATGGAAATCCGGTAAAATCCAGTTACCGGGTGAAGCCTCTGGATGTCGTTTCAGTTATGGTGGCTCGTCCTCCACTTGATACAACGTTAATTCCTGAAAACATTTCACTGGATATTTTATATGAAGATTCAGATGTTATGGTTGTGAATAAACCTGCTGGAATGGTAGTTCATCCAGGACATGGCAATTATAGTGGAACTTTGGTAAATGGTTTGGCCTGGCATTTTAAAGAAAACACCAAATTTGAGACAGATGATCCGCGTCCCGGTTTAGTGCATCGTATTGATAAGAATACATCCGGTTTACTTGTTATTGCGAAAAATCCGGAAGCCAAATCTAATCTGGGATGGCAGTTCTTCCATAAAACAACTCAACGCATCTATACAGCATTGGTATGGGGCAGTATGGAAAATGAAAACGGAACAATTACCGGAAATATTGGGCGAAGTCCGAAAGATCGGCTTCAAATGACCGTATTTCCAAATGGTGATCAGGGGAAACCTGCCGTCACTCATTATAGAGTTCTTGAAAAACTGGGGTATGTCACTTTGATTGAATGTCAATTGGAAACAGGGAGGACGCATCAAATACGTGCGCATATGAAATATATTGGTCATCCTTTGTTTAATGATGAAAGATATGGGGGACATGAAATATTAAGAGGCACAACTTTTGCAAAATATAGGCAATTTGTCAGAAATTGTTTTGATATTTGTCCCCGTCAAGCTTTACATGCCAGGACGCTGGGTTTTAGGCATCCGGTAACCGGAGAAATGTTATCTTTTGAGTGCCCGTTGCCGATGGATATGCAGCAGTTAATTGAAAAATGGAGAGGCTATACAGCCAATAGAGATATAGAATAATAATTATGAACAGTCGTAAAATAGCTATTGTTTGTGGCGGAGATTCCTCTGAAGCTGAGGTCTCCCTTCGAAGTGCAAAAGGTCTATATACCTTTATAGATAAAACAATTTATAAAGTTTGGATCGTTGTTATAAAAAAAGGAAATTGGTTTGTTCGTCTGAATGAGGAGGAAACGGCTCCGATTGATAAGAACGATTTTAGTTTTTGTCAAAACGGAGAAAAGATACATTTTGATTTTGCATGGGTAACCATTCATGGAACACCTGGGGAAGATGGACGTTTACAGGGCTATTTTGACCTTCTTGACATCCCTTATAGTTGCTGTGGCGTTTTGGCAGCTGCTGTCACTTTCAATAAATTCACCTGTAATCAATTTTTAAAAGGTTTCGGTGTTAGTGTCGCAGAATCTGTTCTTCTTAGAAAAGGACAAAATATAAGTGATGAGAATGTTATAGAAAGAGTTGGCCTGCCTTGTTTTATTAAGAGCAATGTTGGAGGGTCGAGTTTTGGTGTTACGAAAGTAAAAAAGGCCGAAGAAATACAAAATGCCATCGCTAAAGCTTTTGTCGAAGGCCCAGAAGTGATTATTGAATCATTCCTGAGCGGAACAGAAGTTACGTGCGGTTGTTATAAAACACGGAAAGGCCCGCATCTTTTACCTTTAACAGAAGTTGTAAGCAATAATGAGTTTTTTGATTATGATGCCAAATACAAGGGAGAGGTGAAAGAAATTACTCCAGCACGCATACCTGATGAAACACGTGACCATATTCAGAAAATAACTTCATTAATATATGATATTTTGGGGTGTAAAGGTATTATAAGAGCCGACTATATTATTACCGATCACAAAATAACCCTTTTGGAAGTTAATACAACGCCGGGAATGACAGCAACCAGCTTTATCCCACAGCAAGTGGCAAAAGCCGGCTTGCAGATGAGTGACGTAATGTGTGATATTATAGAAGATAAGTTCTCTTTAACTCTTTAAAAAAATATTTTTTTATGGGAACATTGAGATATGAAGATATTCGTCCCTACAGGGATGAGGAGGTAGCTGAAGTTGTTGAACGTCTATTGGGTGATCCGAAATTTTGTGCCATACTGCCCAATATAGCTCCTGACATACCGATAGAAAAACTGAAGGCAGAAATGCGTAATGCCAAAACCATATCTGACTTTCAGGTTGGAATTATTTATCCGATTCTCCGTAATTATGCAAAAAGATCCACAGTCTCACTGAATCTATCAGGATTCAAGTATTTGGATAAATCAATGGCCTATACTTTTATCTCAAATCATCGGGATATTGTTCTGGATTCAGCATTTCTTGATTTTCAATTAATTGAAAAAGGATGGGACACGGTAGAAATAGCAATCGGAGACAATTTACTGGTTTTCCCGTGGATTGAAGATATGGTCAAACTTGACAAAAGCTTTATTGTTAAACGTGGGCTTCCTATTCGTGAGCAATTAGGCTCTTCTCTCGAATTGTCATCTTATATGCATTATACGATCAGTGAAAAAAATCAATCCATTTGGTTGGCCCAACGTGAAGGCCGTGCCAAAGATTCTAATGACCGTACCCAGGAAAGTGTGCTAAAAATGTTAAATCTCGGTGGTCCCGGTAGCGTTTTGGAAAACCTCGCGTCTATGAATATAGTTCCGGTTTCCATATCCTATGAGTATGATCCTTGCGATTATCTTAAGGCCAAAGAAATGCAGCTAAGGCGGGATAATCCTGAATATAAGAAAACCAAAAAGGATGACCTTATGAATATGCAGATTGGAATAATGGGGTTTAAGGGTCGTGTTTTTTATAAAATAAGCCCTTGCATTTCCGATGAACTCTTAAAAATGGAGGGAAGTATGCATAAAAATGAATTGTTTGAAAAGATTGCTCATTTGATCGACCAGCGCATACACTTGAATTATCATCTGTATCCCGGAAATTACATTGCAGCCGATTTGCTGGATGGTATGGATCAGTTCTCTCAAAGCTATTCTGCGAGTGAGAAAGAACATTTTATAACATATCTAAAGAATCAGCTCGATAAAATTGATTTGGAAAACAAAGACGAAGATTTCCTGAATAGACGAATGCTTGAGATGTATTCCAATCCTTTGAAGAATAAAGTGAAAGCAGAATCTTTTCATTAAAGAGGACTTTGGCTGAGTGAGCTTTCCGCATGTTCCTGTGTCTGAAAACAAAGACAAATGTGTGTGCGGTTTTATGTGATTATTGTTCTTAAATTTGATTGTACACATGAGAAATTTTATTTTGACTTTATCTTTTGGCCTGTTTGTGTTTTGCACTTCTTCTTGCCTTAATGAGAATTCAGGAAATAGTTCCGCTCAATATTATGAAACAATGGCAAAGGTGACTCAGACGGGATCCTTTCCTTCCTTCAAAACAGATGACGGGATTACTCTTTATTCTGCTGTGGCTGTTTCATCAAAAATAAGTGATTCAATTAAATTAGGAGATAGATTGTTTCTGCAATTTTCATACGGAGATACCACTTCTATTACAGCAAACAATTATCCGATAGCTATAAACGGTTATGGAACAGTTACCATAAAAGATTTTGTTACTGTTGGCGTAGATTCTACAGATACTTATGAAAATCAGCAACTACAGGGCGCTGATCTATTCTGGATAACAAAAAATTACTTTAATCTGGTTTTCAGAACCTATTTATCCCTTTCCGCAATAAACACATATGAACTGGTTCGAATGAAGGGAAATGAAAGTAATGCTCTTACAGACACTGTGCCTAAAATATATTTTGAACTAAGACATAATACGCCTGCTGTAAATATCAACTACTACAATATTAAAATCTTTAGTTTTGATCTGAGCCCGCTATATAAGGAATTTCCCAAGGCAACCAAATTTCAACTTAATTTGAAGTGGGCTTTGGAAGGTACTCACGCGGCTAACTATGTTTATGTGCCGGACACGACACTTGATAGTTCCAGCTCTTTAGAGAGAAAGCGTCAGGAATCCATTATGAAATTATCTTCTTTTCCTGTGGGAGCGTATAACGCTACTTTGCCGGTAACCCAATAAAAAGATGAAACCTTTATTTCTCAGCAGAAGTTTACTCCTTTGTCTCATTATAGTTTTTGCAGAGGCTTGCACTAAGGAAGATTATTCTCTAAAGACAAACTATGTTGTATCACTTTGTGTTGTGAAAGAAAGTTCAAATCAAGACCTCTATCTCCTTTCAGATCAGGGGAATGCTCTTTATCCTTCATCCTCATTAAAAGCTGAGACCAGCGGACAACGCTATCAGGTTACTTATAAAGTAATGGATGGAACTTCGTCAAAACAGGATGAAACAACTGTTGTCAGTATTTCCAATATGAATCCTGTTTTGATTAAAGAGGTGGTATCCCGTTCTTTATTTACTGGCTCCATGAATGATTTCGTGTGGCTTGAATGTAATCCCTGGTCGGGAGGTGGCTATTTAAATTTTGAATTTATTTTTGATGATTCAGACTCAAATATTAAGCATAGTATTTATTTGGTACAGGATTCGACCGGGAATGCAGGAAAGAATATACACCTAACTTTCGGACACGATGCCAACGGAGACACTTCCGGGCATAAAGCAACAGCCTTGGCTTCGTTTCCGTTTTCTTCCATTTCCGGTATCCAGAAAGCTGATAGCTTGATAATTAAAGTGCTGGGTGGGACAGAAGGCAGCCAGACCCAGACAACATACAAGCTGGCAGTCCCGGATGATGTCAAAAATTCCTGATATAATCTAAGATTCTTTTTCAGGTTTTCCTTCAAGATTTTCCTCTTCTGAAAAGTCGGGTTTCTCGTCCGTTTTTTGTTCTGAGACCAAATTCTCAAGAAGTCCACCCGTTATTACAAATCGTTCATAGTAAGAAATGATTAGCGTTGTCACAGGAAGAGCCAGAATCATCCCTACAATTCCGAACAAGGAGCCCCAGATTGAGAGTGACAGTAAGATAATAGCCGGATTAAGACCTGTGGCATTACCCATAATCTTGGGGGTTAGTATGATTTCCTCAGTCAACTGGACAACAGCATAGACAGCAAGAATAGAGATCACCACCCAGAAAAAATCCTGATTGTAATCAAATGCTTTAACGGCACCAAGCATAATAGCCGGTATAATGGAAATGGTATGTAAGTAGGGTACCATATTTAAAAGACCGACAAATAGCCCGAATATGATACCAAGCGGTAATCCGATTATACTGAAGCCGATTGCAAAAAGAATACCGACTATAAGTGAAATCAGGGCTTGTCCGCGGAAATATTTGTTCATCCCGTTTTTTAAATCAACTTCAACCTGATGTACAAACGGGCGATAGTGTTTTGGAATGAGTTTTATCCAACCATTTGAGATCTTCTCATAATCTTTAAGAATAAAAATCAGATATAAAAGAACAAAGAAAACGATAACAATGTTTAGAATGATACTACCGGCTCCCGAAACGACATCCCACATTTTTGGAAGGAATTCCCTTATTAATTGTTCGATGTTCTCGTAGTTCAAATGGTCCTGAATATCAATACTTGCTAAAAAGTTCTGGATATTAACCATTAGGGCAGGTGGTAAATTCAAACTCTCTTTTGAACTTGTAAGAAACTGATTGATGATGATTCCTGCTTTATGCGATTCAGAGATAATAGATGGAATCAGAAGATAGCCGGCCAGCGAAAAAATTCCGAAAACAGTAATAAGTGTGGCGGTAATGGCCAGGATTCGGCTTTTTAATTTAAGTCTGTACTGAAAAAAACTCAATAAGGGGTACATTAGATAGGCAATCAACCAAGCTATTAAAAACGGAAGAAGGACACTGCTCAACCGGTTGACAAGCAAGCCCACAGAAACAAGGATTATAAATCCGATAATGATTCGAACAATCCGGTCTAAGGTGAAAGGTTTCCTCGATGTATTGCCCATAGTATTTATGTTTTTGGACAAAGATACATTTTTCCTTAACTTCTTAATAAATTCCTCCTATATTTGTAAAAATTCATAGAATGTCAAGGATTTTTCTTCATTCAATTTTACTTTTGACATTTGTTGCCCAGGTTGAAGGACAAAATACGACGATGTTTAGGAAGCAAGCTTATAAACACGCTTCCGTTGGTATTTGCGTGTTTGATAAGTCAACTTCTAAAATGCTTTGTGCCTCCAATGCAGATCAAAGTCTTGAACCTGCATCCGTAGCCAAGTTGGTTACTACGGCAGCCGCACTGGAGATCCTGGGACCTAACCACCGTTTTGAAACGAAGCTGGAATATTCCGGACAAATAGAGCATGGCGTTTTGACAGGAGATATACGGATAAGGGGAGGAGGAGATCCGAGTCTGGGCTCCCATTATGTCAACAAAAAACAAGATTCATTTCTTGATGAATGGGTGGAAGCTGTCCGAAAAGCCGGCATTCAAGAAATAAAAGGAAAGATTATCTCCGATGCTGGTATTTTTAACGATGAACCTGTGTCACCCTATTGGCTATGGGAAGATATGGGAAACTACTATGCTGCAGGAATTTATGGCCTTGCCGTTTTTGACAACAGCTTTGAGTTGGGACTAAGATCAGGCAGAGCAGGTACAAGGCCAGAGATCATTTCCGTTCAGCCCCCTCTCCGTAAATTAACAATAGACAATCATCTGGTAGCTGCAAATAACGATTTGGACAGTGCTTATTTATATGGTGCACCTTATCAGTGGGACAGACGTCTGTTCGGTACAATGCCGGAAGACAGATCACGTTTTATTATAAAAGGAGATATCCCTGACCCTCCCGGTTATTTGGCTGAACGTTTTAAAGAAGAGCTTGTCCGCCATGGTATCCCTGTTAGCGGGGAGGCCTTGTCGGCCCGTCAATTGCCTGCAGCCGAACAAGACAGTTCCCTTCAAACAAAGGTATTCCATACGACCTATTCAATCCCTTTATCACAAATGATCCGGATTATTCATGAGCATAGTGACAATCTATATACGGAATATTTGTTGAGACACCTGGCCCTGACCGTTTCAGATAAGCCGGCTTCGGCACGTGATGGTTTGCAGGTTGTCAGGGATTACTGGAAAAACAAAGGGTTGGATGTTTCCGCCTTATACCTGTCAGACGCATGCGGCCTTTCTCCCAATGACCGTATTTCTGCACGGTTCCTGACTCAATTGCTGCTTTATATGTCGACAAAAAGCAAGTATCAATCTATTTTTGAAGCTTCTTTGCCTTTGGCGGGAGTGGAAGGTTCCGTATCCGGCTTTTTGAAAGGAACGGCTCTGGAAGGGAAAATCCGCCTGAAGAGTGGGTCTTTGCAAACCGTAACATCTTATGCCGGATATTATAAACTAAACGGCAAATCATACGTTATAGTCATGATGGTTAATTATGCAGATGCTTCAAGATCGCAGGTAAGGAAGGATATGGAAGAATTTTTATTGATGCTCTGATATTTTTAGTACTTTTGGCTTGAAATAGCTTATTTATAGATCCCTTTTTGACAAAATGGCAAAACTTTTTGTAGTCCCGACTCCAGTCGGAAATTTAGAGGATATAACGCTGAGAGCCATTCGGATTTTGAAAGAATGTGATTTGATTTTAGCTGAAGATACGCGGACAACTTCCCATTTGTTGAAACATTTTGAGATACAGACCCCCATGCAGTCGCACCATAAGTTCAACGAGCATCAGAGGGTCGATCAGGTAGTTGAAAAGATATTGTCGGGAGAGACCATTGCGTTGGTCTCAGATGCAGGGACACCTGGTATCTCGGATCCGGGCTTTTTGTTGGTCCGTCAATGTGTACAGTCCGGAATAGAGGTCGAATGTCTGCCCGGAGCAACCGCTTTTGTGCCTGCTCTGGTTGATTCCGGTTTACCAAATGACCGCTTTTATTTTGAAGGTTTTTTGCCTCCTAAAAAAGGCAGACAAACAAGACTAAATGAACTTTCTCGCTTATCAGTTAGTTTTATATTATATGAGTCCCCCTACCGGGTGCTGAAAACGCTTACACAGTTGGCCGATGTTTGCGGGCCTGACCGTAGAGCCTCAGTTTCAAGAGAAATCAGCAAAGTCTACGAACAAACAGTGCGCGGAACATTGGCAGAGCTGGTAGCTCATTTCAAAGAAACAGAACCAAGGGGTGAGTTTGTAATGATCATTGAGGGTTTAAACAGATAATGTTTTTTCTGAAAATATATGAATAAAGAATTTAAATTTATAAGGATGAAAAAATGGTTTATTTTATTGTTGGTGCCATTGGCATTGGCAAGTTGCAATTACAAATCCAAAGGTTATAAAACATTGGAACAGGAAAAGGATTCACTTTTACTGGAAGAGCAAAAGAAAACGAATCAACTGAATCAGAATTTGGCGATCATAAATTTAGTCGAGGAAAACTTCGAAGAAATAAAAAAAGCCGAAAACTATGTCACCTTTCAGACTGGCCAGGAACACATGCAGACCGATAGTATGTCGCAGATTGTTACGGATTTGGATTTGATTAAAACGACTTTGTCCGAGAACAGGGAAAAGATTGCGAACTTAAACCGTCAACTGGCAAAAAGCAAAGGCGCCTCTCAAAATTTTAGAAAGATGATAGGCCGTTTAAATAAGCAAGTTGCTGAACATACGCAGCTAATTACTCAATTACAAGCGCAGCTCGCTGCCAAAGATGTCCGGATAAAAGAACTTGATGAACTGGTCGTGACTTTAAATACAAGTGTTGATAATCTTAACCAGAATGTTGTTCAAAAAACGGAACAAATTTCAACTCAGGATAAGCAACTGAATAAAGTCTGGTATGTTTTCGGTACCCGCAAAGAGTTGAAGCAGCAACAAATATTCACCAGAAGCGGTTTGTTGACAGAGGGCTTTAACAAGAACTATTTCCTGGAAGCCGATTCCCGGTCATTGAAAGAAATATCACTCTATACCAAAAAGGCGAAATTGCTGACCAACCATCCTGCCAGCAGCTACTCTCTGGATAAAGTAAATGGGTATTTGGTCCTGAAGATTACCGACCCGAATAAATTCTGGGATATTTCCAAGTATCTTGTAATAGAAGTTGAATAAGGAGCAACACTGTATAAACTATTTTGAGGAACGCCGGGCCGGGCATACAATCTGGCCTGGCGTTCTTTTTAGCTGTTAGGGATTTATCTATAGACTGACTTCTGATCACAACACCTTCTTTAGTTACTTGGTACACCACGCTGTACATCCCAACACACCATGGTGTGCAAGCAAACACAGCGTGGTGTACCTGCATGCACACCACGCTGTACAGCCATGTACACCACGCTGTGCATTCTAACAGTAGACTGTGTGTTCCGGCAATATCCTTCTATTTTTTACAAGATGGCCATTATAAAATACCTATTAATAATTATGTAATATATGCATTTATTTTTATATTTGCAGATAATAAATAAGCGCAATAAATACATAATAAATATACTATGGCAGTCAAGTATTCGGTTTTTAAGCAAAAATTTGATGTAACTCGAAAAGGTGAGTTAAGGTATAATGCAAGGGCACAGGTTTCCGGTGAATTGAAATTTAAAACCCTTTGCGAAAGGATTTCAGATCGTGGAACAGTAACAAAAGGTGATGTGATGGCGGTTCTGGAGGGATGTATCGCTGTTATGAAAATGGCGTTGGAAGATGGAATGATTGTCCGTTTTGGAGACTTTGGCAGTTTCCAGATCAATGTTTCGAGTCAGGGGACAATTTCCACGGAGGCATTTACCAATGAAAACATTACCGGAGCTAAAATCTTTTTCCGGCCTGGGGAAGACTTGACCGCCATTTTCGATAATTTGACTTTTGAGAAAGTAAAGGCAAAAAGGACAAGGGTGAAATAAAAAAGAAAGGGGAACATCCATTCTCATAGATGTCCCCCTTAGTGACAAAGCAGATGGATTGTTCTTGATTATTGAACGATCAATTTGTTGATGGATGTCTCTGATGTAGGTATCGGCCAAATATAGCCCCCATCGGATGGTGTCACGGGATCCATATCAGGCTTTATATAGTTTTCACCTCTTCTGTGGATATCCAAACCCCGGATGGATTCACCTATGAACTCAAGTCTTCTTTCATTGTAAATAGCTATTTTCAGGCTTGCTGCAGACAATGTGTCAATTTTGGCATTGGAAAAGTTGGTATCAGTTGAGTCAACCAGAGATCTTCTTCTGACTTGTTTTAAATAAATTCTTGCCGAGTCAAGATTAGGCGTTGTCTTAGATACATAGCATTCTGCCAGATTTAATAAAGTTTCAGCATATCTGTAAACAGGAATCCAATCAGTGGAACTATTTACTTTGGTTAAAATTGAAACGGTACCGGAAGTCGATGTAAGTCCGGAAACACGTACATCAGCAGGATTATTGTAACCGACTTTGCTCATAACGCCGAATCCGATTGAATCATTCAAAATCATGGTTTGTCCGTCATAATAATATTCATAAACACTTTCCTGGGTATTGGGATAATTGTTGTCAGCCATCGGGAAAGAGAAGATATTTTCACTCGACATGAAAGGCGTTGCGAATAGCGTCGTAATATTGTTAACCAATGCGTAACCGTTTATGGCTGTTCCTTCAGCAATAGCATCTGTCCAATCATTCATGGCCATATAAACACGCATTCTCAACATGTGTGCTGCTGCTTTCGTGGCTCTACATGTTCCCGTTTCCGTAGCAGAACCATCAGGCAGGTTGGCAATATTGGCAGGACTCACATCAGTCAGAATTTGCTCAAAAACTTGCTTAATTGTGGATTGGGCAAGGTTGTTTCCGGTTAAATCCGTATTTGCTGTTAGACGTAAAGGTACGGACAAGGCATTCGGATTTACGGTGTATGGTTTGCCGTACAACATATTCAGATAGTAATAGGCGAAACCTCTTGTAAATAAAGCTTCAGCTTTGTATTGGTCGTACATATCACCTGCAACAGTTTTTGCACTGTCAAGATTTGTCAGAAACACATTGGCATCGTTAATTGCCAAATATGCTTCCTGCCAGGTTGTAATATTTTCCTGGTCTGTTGCCTTTACGGACATATCGTAGGTGTCTTGTAAAGTAACAAGATTGCCGGAAATGTTATAGAAGTCATCTCCCATGGCATCAAAAACCACATAGGCCTTTCCACCCATGAAAGAGTAGTATGCCGAATTTTTGAGTTGGGCATAAATGCCGAGAAGACTTGCTTCAATTCGCGCCGGACTGGAAAAAATAGCACTCTTATCTATTTCAAGCGATGGATCTTTTTGAAGAAAACCTTCGCTGCAACTGCCAAATAAGATCAAACCTACTGCAGATAAAGCTATAAATATTTTTTTCATATTTTTTCTTTTAGATTTAAATTAGAATGTCAGGTTTATGCCAGCAGTCAATACACGTGCCTGAGGCATTGTATTCTTGTCTGTACCTCCTGCCAGATTATAGTTCTCAACATTGGTAAGTGTTTCAGGATCCATGCCTTTATATTTGGTAATCACAAAAAGATTTTGTGCCTGTACATAAAGACGAAGACTGGAAATGCCAATCGATTTAGCCCAATTCTTTGTGTCAAAAGTATAACCGAAGACCACATTTTTCAGACGGATGTAATCACCATTTTCAACCCAATCTGTGAAAGCCATGGCGGAACCGTTTGAATAATTATCCGAATAAATAGGATAGGCATAGGTAGCATTTGTGCGATTAGACTCCCAGTAATGATTTAGCACGTCCCTGGAGTCATTCCAGTAACGATTGTCGGCTGTAGTGGCTCTGGTGCCATCATAGATCTTGTTGCCGCCTGAAAATTGGAAAAAGACAGTCAAATCAAAGTTCTTGTATTTCAACGTATTGTTCCAGCCTCCGTAATAAGTAGGGACGGTATTGCCTGCTATGACCTGATTGAACACTTCTGAGGTGTATTGGGTCCCGTCACGATAAAACCATCCGCCATTCTCATATTCGAATAAGGTCTCTTTTCCCTCGGGCGTTATAAAAATACGACGTCCGGTTGTTTTGTCAATTCCTTTCGTTGGATAGAGGTAGAGTTGCCCGATTGATTTTCCGACAACGGTAATATTGGTCTGCTCCATGGATTCTCTGTCTCCAGCAATGATTTCCGTGAGACCGTTGGTTAACTTTGTTACCTCATTTTTGCAGGTAGTCAGGTTAAAACTGGAATTCCATTCAAAATCATGGGTTTTAATAATGTCTGCACCAATCGTAAATTCAATTCCGCTGTTTTTCATTGCTCCAGCGTTCGCCTTGATAGCTTCCGTTGTGGTTCCTGATATCGGTGGAATTCCCTTTGATGAAGCTTGTGGAACGTCCAGAATCAAATCTTTGGATTGGGTATAATAGTAATCAAAATCAAGGGTAATGTTTTTTAATATACTTAAGGCAAGACCTGCATCATATTTCGTGCTGGTTTCCCATTTGAGGTTTTTGTCACCATCCTGACCCGGTTGATACACGGAACTGCTCCCGTAATAATAACTCGAATAATAGCTTTTGGTCGGATAGCTTCCGATATTGGTGTTGCCGACAATACCCCAACTGCCTTTCAGCTTAATGTTATCAAAAATATCTCTGTAGGAATCAAAAAAAGATTCATCCGATAACTTCCAGGCAGCGGATACGCCACCGAAATTGCCCCATTTATTGTTTTCAAGTCCTGAATATCCATCACGACGGAAATTAAGAGATGCCATGTATTTGGCTTTGTAATCGTAATTGACACGACCAAAATAGGATACCAACGAATTGTTATCTATAACGTCATTCGATGTATTGATTGTTAGGAAATATCCCTGCTCATCGGTGTACCTAACATCCGTAATGTCATTTTTGGCAATGCCCCAGGATGCGAATTTATATTCGGTTGCTTCCATTCCTAAAAGAAAATCGAAGTTATGATCATTTGCAGTTAGTTTATAGTCTGCGGTATTGGTCCAAACCCATTGTTTATGACTTCCAGAGACGTTATTGGCATATCCGTTGTTACTCCCGTATCCGTCACCATGTAGTGGGGACCAGAACTGGCGGTCTTCCGTTCTTGTGTTGTCAAGACCATATAGTGTTTTTACCAATAATCCGTTAAAGGGTCTTAGTTCACCATAAAAACTGACAATAAGTCGGTTGACGTCTGTGCTGGTCATATTTCCCTCTGCAATTAATTGTGCAGGATTTGAATAAGTACTTCTTACGGTGTTCGGCCCAAAACCCAAACCGCCTGTGGCAGAATAGTAAGGCGTTCCATCTTCATTATAAACCGGTATATTCGGACAGTTGATCAATGCCAGTCGGGTAAAACCGCCGACAGCAAAGTTTTCACCTGAACGTGCAGCATCAACCGCGGAGGTTGTACTGGTTGTTGCATTGATGTTGCTCCCGATTTTCAGGTAATCGTTCACCTTAACATTTACATTGGCTTTAAGTCCGAGCCGGTTGTATGTGTCACCTTTAACCATTCCTTTTTGATCTACGTAGTTGCCGGATAGGAAAAACTGTGCTTTATCCGATCCACCACTGACAGAAACATTGTGATTCTGTTCAACTCCATTCTGAAAAACGGCATCAGCCCAATTTGTATCAACGTTCTTTCCGTCTACAGTCATTAAATTAAAGGCCTTGGTTCCATAGGCCGAAGTGTAGCCCTTGGTGAGAGATTTTTCATCTGTGCCATAACGATTTGCTACGGCAGCATTCTTATAATCAACATATTCCGAGGCATTCATCATTTTTGTGATGTTTGTGGCAGAAGAAACGCCGGCCCATCCGTCATAGCTGACTTTTGTCTTGTCATGGCTACCGCTTTTGGTTGTAACCAGAATGACACCATTCGCGGCTCTTGAACCGTACATGGCAGCGGCAGCAGCGTCTTTTAAAACATCAATTGAAAGAATATCTGCCGGATTAATGTCTGCAAGCCCGTTTGCCTGCCCTATCTGGCCTATGTCTTCACTTAAAACAGGCACTCCGTCAACTATGTATAGAGGAGATGTGCCAGAAGTGATGGAGTTAACGCCACGAATATGTATAATAGGGGGCTGTCCGACAACACCGGCAGGTGTGGTGACCTGCAGGCCGGTGGCTCTTCCCTGAAGTGCTTGGTCAAAACTCGTGGCCGGGGCATCTTTCATGGATGTTCCTCCAACTGATGATATGGCAGACGTAACTGTTTTTGCAGATTGAGTACCATAGCCAATGAAAACAATTTCATTAATCTGCTTTTCATTTGTAACCAGAACAACACGCATACCTGTGGTAGCTTCTTTCTCTTGTGTGGTCATACCTATAAAAGAAAAAACAAGTGTTTTTGCTTTTGCAGGCAATTTAATGGAAAATGCACCGCTCGCATCCGTTACTGTACTAATTGCAGTGCCTTTAACTAATACAGATGCTCCAATCACAGGTTGTCCATCTTCTGAAGAAACAACGACTCCCGTGGCATTTTGGGCTGAAGCCCAACTTATGCCTATAAATAGACATAACAGTGTAAGTACTTTTCTCATAGATTAATTTTTAAAGTTAAAATTCACCTTTTCACACTGAAACTTATAAAATATTAACAAAAATAATGACAAATACTGTTAAAACAAATAAATCTGTTATAAATCGTTGTTTTTTGAAATTATATTATTAGGAGTAGGTCGATGAAGGTGAAATTGTATGTGTGAAGTTTTGTTTATTTTGAGGCCGTCTTAGTGTTCATTCTTTTCTTTAAGCATTACAGAGGCAATAATGGAGATGGTAAGCAGTCCGACAATGACCCCCAAAGATACAAGATTGGAGATATGGAAATCGTAGTTATAGGAGGAAGTAAATTCGTTTACACACATTTTAATACCAATAAAAGATAAGATACCAGAGAGCGCGTATTTGAGGTAACGGAAGTAGGACATAATTCCACTTAAGGCAAAATAAAGGGCGCGTAGTCCCAGAATGGCGAAAATATTGGATGTGTAAACGATAAAGACATCTTTAGATACAGAAAGAACAGCAGGAATGGAATCCATGGCAAAAATCAGGTCTGATGCTTCAATGAAAAGCAACGCGATGAAGAAAGTAGTTGCGTACGTTTTCTTGTCTTTCTTAACAAAGAACTTCGGAACGGACATGTCATCGGTTACCGGCATCAATTTCTTAAAAGTTTTGATGAAAATGTTTTCATTCGGATTAAAACTGGCTGTGTCTTTTTTCTCCAGTAGCATCTTGATGCCGGTATAAAGCAGAAAAGCTCCGAAAAAGTACATGATCCAGTCGAAACGGTCAATCAGTGCAACTCCGGCAAAGATAAACAGGGCTCTAAGGACAATGGCTCCGATAATACCCCAGAACAAAACGCCGTGCTGATATTGAGGTTTAATCTTGAAGAACCCGAATATCATGATAAACACAAACAGGTTGTCTATGCTTAAGGACTCTTCAAGCAAGTAGCCGGTAAGAAATTCCAGGGCTTTAACTTTGCCAAGCAAAAAGTAGATTCCCGTATTAAAGGCGAAGGCAAGTCCAATCCAGAACAAACTCCATAGAAGTGCGCTTTTAACCTTGATGACTTCATTCTTTTTGTGAAAGACAGCAAGGTCAAGGTATAACAAGACAGCTACAAAGGCAATAAAAAACAACCAGAAACTGATACTTATTTCCATTCTTGAGATATTCGGGCAAATATTCTTTCTTTTACGGGAAAAAGAAAGTTGTTTACAAAGTAAGTAAAATATATGGAAATTCCCAAAAACGTTTTCTTTGTCTTATATTTGTACACTAACATTTAATGTATGTTTGATCAGATTAAACAAGAACCTGAAACTGAAAAAGTTGTATTGGTTGGGCTTATCACTCCAGAACAGTCTGAAATAAAGACGAAAGAATATCTTGAAGAGTTGGCTTTTCTGGCTGAAACAGCAGGAGCAGAGCCTGTTAAAACTTTTGTTCAGCGCGTAGATTTTCCAAATCCGAGAACTTTTGTCGGAACCGGCAAACTTGAGGAGATAAAAGCTTTTGTGGATGAGCAGGAGATTGGAATAATTATTTTTGATGATGAGCTTACTGCTCATCAAGTCCGTAATCTGGAAAAAGAACTAAAAATAAAGATCCTTGACCGCACAAACCTGATTCTTGATATTTTTGCCAATCGGGCGAAGACTGCTCATGCGAAGACGCAGGTGGAATTGGCACAGTACAGATATATGTTGCCTCGTCTGGCCGGTTTATGGACTCATCTTGAACGTCAGAGGGGCGGGATCGGAATGCGTGGACCGGGAGAATCCCAGATCGAAACAGACCGTCGTATCATTCTTAACAAGATTGCTCTTCTAAAGGAAGAATTGATTCATATCGACAAACAAAAGGCGACACAACGAAAAAACCGTGGTAAGATGGTTCGTGTCGCGTTGGTCGGTTATACCAATGTCGGAAAGTCTACCTTGATGAATGTGATAAGCAAGTCGGAGGTTTTTGCGGAAAATAAATTGTTTGCCACGCTGGATACGACCGTAAGGAAAGTGATCATTGACAATCTACCTTTTTTACTTACAGATACGGTTGGTTTTATCCGTAAACTGCCGCATGATTTGATGGAATCGTTTAAATCTACGCTCGATGAAGTTCGTGAAGCTGATTTATTGATACATGTCGTGGATATTTCACACAACGGATTTGAAGAACAAATAGCGGTTGTAAATAAGACGCTTGCAGATCTTGATGCGCAGGATAAACCGACTATTTTGGTTTTTAACAAAGTGGATGCTTTTGAGTGTGTACAAAAGGATGCAGACGATCTGACACCTAAAACACGTGAAAATACGACGCTGGAAGAATTGCAGCAGTCCTGGATGTCCAAAATGGGTAAAGATTGTATCTTCATATCTGCCAGAACCCTTCTTAATATGGAAGCTTTGAAATCTTTTGTTTATGAACGGGTTAAAGAAATTCATATAACCCGCTTCCCGTACAACGATTTCCTTTTTCAGAAGTACGATGAATCTGAAGAATGATAGATGTAAAGCTTTTTTATAATTTGCAGATGTATTAGGTATACTCTGTTTTTCAAAATGTTTATATTTGTGGAAGAATAATAAATCTGTTAAAAGGCACAAAGGATATCTCTTAAATGATTAAGAATATCCTTTCAGTGGTGTCTTATGATTTTTATTGTAACACTTAAAATTTATTTATATGCCAGTTCCTCCATTTCATTATCAAGATCCATTCCCCGTTGGAAAGGATAAGACGGAATATTATTTACTTAGTAAGGATTATGTTTCTACAGCCGAATTTGAAGGCAAAGAAATACTGAAAGTTAGTGCTGAAGGCTTGACGCTTCTGTCTCAAACGGCCTTGCATGATGTGTCTTTTATGTTAAGACCTGCCCACCAGAAACAAGTGGCTTCTGTCCTGAGTGATCCGGAAGCGAGTGAAAATGATAAATTTGTAGCTTTGACCATGTTGCAGAATGCTGAGGTTTCTGCGAAAGGTGTGCTCCCTTTTTGCCAGGATACCGGTACGGCTACCGTTTTTGCAAAAAAAGGTCAGCAGGTCTGGACTGATGGAGAAGATGAAAAGGCACTTTCTTTAGGTGTATACAAGACCTATACGGAAAATAACCTGCGCTATTCACAGACTATTCCTTTGGACATGTATAAGGAAAAGAATTCCGGTTGTAATTTGCCTGCGCAGATTGATATTATGGCCAGTCATGGTGCTGAATACAACTTCCTGTTTATTGCAAAAGGGGGAGGCTCTCAAAATAAAACATACTTGTATCAGGAAACCAAAGCTCTTTTGAATCCGGATACTTTGGAAAAATTTCTGATTGAGAAGATGAAGTCACTTGGAACGGCAGCTTGCCCTCCATATCATATTGCTTTTGTAATAGGTGGAACATCCGCTGACCAGACTATTAAAACCGTAAAATTGGCTTCAACCAAATATTATGATGAATTGCCTACTGAAGGAAATGAATGGGGGCAGGCTTTTCGTGATGTTGAGCTGGAAAAGAAAATGTTGAAGGCTGCTCAGGAAATTGGACTTGGTGCACAATTCGGCGGTAAGTATTATGCATATGATGTGAGAATAATACGTTTGCCTCGTCATGGTGCTTCCTGCCCGGTCGGTATGGCTGTGTCTTGTTCGGCTGACCGTAACATAAAGGCTAAAATCAACAAAGAAGGTATTTGGTTGGAAAAGATGGAAGAAAATCCGGGTCGGTATATTCCTGTAGAGTTGCGTAAGGCAGGAGAAGGTGATGCTGTCAGTATCAATCTGGATCAACCGATGTCTGAGATTTTGAAAGAACTGACTAAATATCCTGTTGCAACGCGTCTTTCTCTTAATGGAACCATTATAGTCGGTCGTGATATTGCTCACGCCAAACTGAAGGAACGTATAGATGCGGGAGAAGATCTACCTCAATATATGAAGGATCACCCGATATACTATGCTGGACCTGCCAAGACACCGGCAGGTTATGCTTGTGGTTCAATGGGACCTACCACGGCCGGTCGTATGGATCCGTATGTAGATCTATTCCAGAGTAAAGGTGGTAGTATGGTTATGCTTGCCAAGGGAAACCGTACACAACAGGTTACGGATGCATGTAAGAAATATGGCGGTTTTTATCTTGGCTCAATTGGTGGCCCTGCTGCAATTCTTGCCCAGAATAATATAAAGAGCATTGAATGTCTGGAATATCCGGAATTGGGGATGGAAGCAATCTGGAAAATCACAGTCGAAAATTTCCCTGCATTCATTTTGGTTGATGACAAAGGCAATGACTTTTTTAAACAGTTGAAGCCGATTTGTGTTCATTGCTGAAAATAGAAACAAACAAGAATTATTATAGAAATGGATGTCAACTTTGAAGGATGGCATCCATTTCTATTTAAAATTTTTCTCTGTATTTTCTTTCTTCTTCGTCTTCAAGAATGCTTAGATAGCTGGTGTATCTTGACTCACTGATGTAATGTGCCTCAATTGCCTGGAGAACGGCACACCCGGGCTCATGCGTATGGGTACAATTGTTGAATCTGCAATTTCTAGAAGCTTTGAATATTTCCGGAAAGTAATGTCCTACTTCATCCGTCTTCATATCAAAGGTTCCAAAACCTTTAATTCCGGGTGTATCAATAAGATATCCACCATTCTCCAGTTCATACATTTCCGAAAAGGTTGTTGTATGCATACCTTTATGATGTGATTCGGAAATGACCCCTGTTTTAGCCGCATAGTTTGGGTCTATCGCATTAATCAGTGTCGATTTTCCGACGCCTGAATTCCCTGATAGCAGACTTATTTTATCTTTCATCTGGAAGCGAAGCTCTTCGATACCTTCTCCTTTTTTTGCGGAAATGCAGGAACAGGGATATCCGATTTGTGTATAAAGTCTTATTAAGCCATTCAGGTATTCGTATGTGTCCTCGTCGTAGAGGTCAATTTTGTTAAAAATAATATGTGCACAAATACGATAGGCTTCTGCGGTGGCCAGAAACCTATCCATAAAAATAGTGTTTGTCACGGGAGATTTAAGGGTGGCTATAAGAAAGGCCTGATCAATATTGGCTGCGATTATCTGAAGCTGCCTCGAAAGGTTGGTCGGTTTCCGTACCATGTAGTTTTTACGCTCTTCAATAGCCGTAATATAAGGGACTTGGCCGGATATATCATCAATACAAACCCGATCTCCTATGGCTACCGGATTGGTGCTCTGTAAACCCTTTATTCGAAAATTACCTTTTATTTTACATTCTATCAGACGCTTGTCTTCTGTTTTGACAAGATACCAGCTCCCTGTGTTCTTGATTACTAATCCGTTCATTGGCCTTTTTGAAATAAC
>Ga0302286_10000038_pt1 | contig 113570 bp, 103 predicted proteins | sample III_Fen_E2_3_FD_198765 | JGI IMG/M metagenome (GOLD analysis project Ga0302286, IMG submission 198765) | Peat permafrost microbial communities from Stordalen Mire near Abisko, Sweden - III_Fen_E2_3 | ecosystem: Environmental > Terrestrial > Soil > Wetlands > Permafrost | place: Sweden...
AGATACGCTTACATTGCCCGTATTTTTAACCGTTATCGTATAATTCAATTTGTCTCCAACTGCTGCATAGGTCGTAGCCGTGGTGCTCTTGGTCAATGTCCAACTAGGGGTCTGGGTAGCAGTTACAGTCGTGACACCGGTAGCAGGAGGCAACGTGCCGCCTGCTGGTGTACCGGTTGCCTTAGCCGTATTGGCATAGCTCCCTGAGTTCAAGTCTGCCTGAGTTACAGTATGCGTTGCACTGTATAGCCATGTTTCAGTAGGATCTAACTTGCTATCGCTGTTGGTATCGCCGGATACATAACTTCCAACGCCGCCATCGGCTGTCGCATCTGTTACAGATATGCCAGATACGCTTACATTGCCCGTATTTTTAACCGTTATCGTATAATTCAATTTGTCTCCAACTGCTGCATAGGTCGTAGCCGTGGTGCTCTTGGTCAATGTCCAACTAGGGGTCTGGGTAGCAGTTACATCACTCGTTGCTGTTTTGGCAGTTGGCAACTCGGTGGTAACCACACTTGCTGTATTACGGATGATTCCACTGGCGGCTGTCGGTTTACCATTATTGTCTAAGTCGCTTTGCAAAACAGTATAGGTTCCGGTGTAAGTCCACGTTTCACCTTTTTCTAAAATATTATCGGCATTGCCACCAGTCTTTGTAGGATTAGTTAAAGCTGACGCACTTATATATGGGTCAGTAACCACTACATTATTTTGATTAGCATTCCCTGTATTTACAACGGTAATCGTATAAGTGATCACATTGCCGGCTTTGTTGACAGATGTCTTATCCGCTAATTTGGCTATAGAAATTGAAGAACAAACGGGTACATTCACTGTAACAGTAAACGAATTGCCTGTGCATGTTCCTGCTCCGGTTGCTTTAGGTGTTACTGTATATATTACCTGCTGAGAACTATTACTCAAATTATATAAAGTCTGATTTATAGTATTTCCTGATGAAGCAGAAGCTCCGATTACATTTGAGTTAGAAGAAACAATCCAACTAAATGATGATGGCACAGTGTTTCCTCCTTTTGATGTGTTGTTTACATTTGCCTGAAGATCGTATGAAAATGCACCAGAACAACCTAAATTTGAAACAATATCATTAAAGCCAACGGGTACCGGATTCACCGTAATTAATACCGAAGAGGACGGATCTTCTGAACAGGTTCCACTTTGTACAACTGCACGGAAATACGTACTGGCAGTTAATGCTCCTATCGTTGTTTTACTCAACGTAGTTGTGGTTCCTGCAATGGTAGCTGGACTGCTAAATCCTGCATTAGAGGATTTCTCCCAACGTACCACATTGCCCGTATTGCCCGATAATGTCAAATCTGAAGTTGGAGTGGTATTGTAACAAATACTTTGCGCCGAAGAGACACTTCCGCCTACGCTGGTTGGATCAACACTCAACGTAACATTTTGTGTAAACGATTTGCTGCAACTTGGAGTAGAACTAGTCGTAGTAACACTTGTTATCTGTAAGGTCTTTCCATTATTGCCTGCGAGTAAGCTTGCCGTGCTAAAGCTGGCGCCACCAGAACTATTGGCAACAACTCCTGTAACCGCTGTTTGAGCTGTTCCATCAATCGTGTAATTAATGGTAGAGGTACTGCTTGCCAATAAACCTGTCAGATTTATAGTAGCTGGAGAACCGGCACAGACGGTGGCTGCCTGACTCGCTCCGATTAAGGTGGCTTCAGGATTGACCGTAATTAATACAAAAGAGGACGGTGCTTCTGAACAAGTTCCACTTTGTACAACTGCCCGGAAATAAGTACTGGCAGTTAATGCTCCTATCGTTGTTTTACTCAACGTAGTTGTGGTTCCTGCAATGGTAGTTGGACTGCTAAATCCTGAATCAGAGGATTTCTCCCAACGTACCACATTGCCCGTATTACCCGATAAAACCAAATCTGAAGTTGGAGTGGTATTGTAACAAATACTTTGCGCCGAAGAGACACTTCCGCCTACTGAAGTGGGGGATACAGTAATGGTAGCAATGCCTGTCCCGTTATAGGCGCTACAACTTCCGTTTGAGATGGCCACATAATAAGTCGTTGAAGAGGTTAATGAACCTGTTGTGCGACTAAATGTTGTACCGTCACCTATGTAACTTGCACCTAGATTACTGTTGTCCGACTGTTTTTTTATCTGATAAATATATCCATCGTTGGTAGTAGGTACTTTTATGTTGGTTGCCGAACCGTAACACACAGAAGAAGCATCAGCGGTCATCACAGGGTTGTTCGAAGGTGTCAAACCATTCACATATACCTTAACTGCTAATCTGGTTGTGGACTCACATGTGGTTCCAATTTGGCTTGCATAATAAGTTATATTATTTGCTAAAGCTGTTGTTCCTGCAACTACAGTTCCTCCGGTTGCTGCTGTGTACCAGACAATACCCGTTCCTGCAACTGCAATATTAGATACTTTTGGATTGGAAGTGCTACAAAACGACTGCAAAGCAGCACCTGTCGGAGGATCTGCAGGTACCATTATAGTAACCAATACCGGAGTTCTGCTTGTACTCACACAACCTCCTGTGGTTGCTTGAGATTCAGCATAATACGTTGTAGCAGTAGATAGTGCATCCGTTGAAGCCAAGGCAGTGCCTATAGTTGATGTGGTGAACCACTTCACTGTAGCTCCTGATGGTGCGGTAGCTACTAAATTGGCAACTGTTGCCGAACCGCAAAAAGTTTGATTGGCAGCTGCTGTCGGAGCTGTGGGTATAATACACAATGCATAATCTTCTATCTCACCAGTTCCCAAAATTCCAACAGCATCGGTTGGAGCCTTAGGCAGAGCATCATTTAATCGCAAACGAATGTAACTCGTACCTGCAGATCCACCCGAAAGACCACTCCACGCCAACGTTACAGTTTGCTGACTTGCACTAGTGGGGACTGTAGCGGTGGTATATTCGCCTGAATCAAAAGTGCCATTTCGATTAAAATCTATCCACCCTTGTAGCGTTTTATCTGAACCGGTATTATTATATACGGAAACGGACAATGAATAAGTGGTGGCGTTTTGTACAATAGAGGGAATAGTAGAAACCCCATCCTCGTCTGCTCCATCTCCGTCTGCACCAACAGTAGGTTGTCCATCTATTTCTCCATCAACAGTAGCCCCTATTCGCAGATAATTAGCATTAACAGCACTTTCAGCTCCTTTACCACTATTTATTGTAGTTCCATAAGAATCAGGTGCGTCACCGAAATCGGCTGTAAAAACACCGAAATCGGCTTTTGCTATATTTGTGCTTGATGAATTTATATCAATTACATTTTTTAATGTTGAATTTTGATTTAAACTTGGGTCGTTTGACTTGTCAGAACCTGTAGGGAAAAGATATTTAGGAAATGAAGCTGAAGAAGGGGTGAATCCAGTTGCCCCAACAGTAGGATTATCCGAAGTCAAAATGAGTTTTAGACCAATATCACCTGATGTAACCCAAGGTACGTCGTTAAATGAATAGGTTCCATCGCTTGAATTTACATTAGCGACCGAAACTACCGTGTAATTTTTATCAACCAATACCACGTGTAATGGCGAAATACCAATTCCTGTTCCGGGTGCATAAGCCGACATTCCCGTACCGTTCCAATTCGGATCAGTATATATGGTTCCAGATAAGATTATGGTATTCAGTTCCAACGAAATATCATCAATAACGAAATCATTACCATAATTTGGATTTGTCAATGAAGTACTCCAAGGATCCGAATTGTATATGTCAAAATATACTTGAGAACCGGTAAGCGTTGTAGGCAATGTGAATGAAGGACTATATTCATACCATGGTAGGGCTGTAGCTCCACTAGCAGCCCTAGGTAAAGTATAGCTGAGATTCGTACTTAAATTTGTTCCTCCCCCATTAGGAGAGGTATAAACTCCAATACCCAAATATCCTTCTTTGTGGCCATTTGTATTCGATGAAGAATAAACATCACTTGCTGTGTATATTAACAAATTTGCAGCCCAAACATTGACCCGATATGTTGCACCAGGTACCATTTTCACACTAATCGGAATTTCGATAATTGTCCCGCTTACAGGGCCAATCTTTCTATAATCAGCATTAACAAGCATCAAATAGCCTGTTCCTGTTCCAGTAGTGTGGTCGTTTCCACTTAACCAGATATTAAAACCTGTACCTCCAGCCATCGAGTTTGTAGTAATTGCATACTGACCATCCTGAACAGTCGTGCTTGAGCCATAGGTTGTAATCGCTGTATAATCGGTTGACCCGGGTGATAAATTTGTAAGCGGAGTTGTACTAGTAGAGTTTGCAGCCCCAGTACCAAAGTCTTTTGAGTACAAAGTTTTATACGTTTGAGCTTGAACAGCTTGTGTTCCTATGGCCAGTCCCAAAAGAAGTAGCTTTAGTGATCTTGATGTTAAGAGGGAGGTTACATTGGCAAATCTCTTTAAAGTCATAATTATCGCTTTGAAATAGTTATTTTTTTATTGTCTAGAGAAGTTTGTGTCAGAGAACCTATGTCACAAAGTTTTTTTTGCTACATTTGTAGTAAAAAACGCCACAAAGATATAGCAAAAAAATGTGATTTGCAAATCCAATTTTTCGTTTTATTATGAAATAAATATGAAAGATTGAATTACTTTAATTAGTCCTACTTTTGATTGGAGTTCCTTGTTGAATCTTCGCTTTGCAGTCAACATAAGCTGTTTATTTAAAGGTTATACTCTTCTGTTTTAACTTAGTGTCCAGATTTTGTGGAGTATCATACATTTTGAGAATATATTCTGAATTTTTAGGAATATATTCGGAAGCTTTCAGTATATATTTATTTCTTGAAATAATATATTCGCAAAGGAGGATTATTTACCAATCATGTTTTCAGCATCTATGCATAAACATATATAATGAAAAAAGCGATAGCCCAAATTTGGGCTATCGCTTTCTGTCCTTTAATGTGGTAATTTATTTATACATTCGTTCACGAATGATTTTAATGTCTTCCGAAGTCACATAATCATCATAATCCATTTGTTTGTCGATAATACCATTAGGAGTAAGCTCAATGATACGATTACAAACGGTTTGGATAAATTCACGGTCATGCGAAGCCATAAGCACATTTCCTTTGAAGTTGACCAGAGTGTTATTAAATGCTTGAATGGATTCCAAATCGAGGTGGTTAGCCGGCGAATCCAGAATCATCACATTGGCATTGCGAAGCATCATGCGCGAAATCATACAACGCATTTTTTCTCCTCCTGAAAGGACACTGGCTTTTTTATAGATTTCTTCGCCTGCAAACAACATTTTACCCAGATAACCCCGAATAAATGATTCGGTAGTGTCGGCAGAAAATTGTCCTAACCAGTCTACCAATTTCAAATCGGTATTGAAGAACTCCGAATTATCCAGCGGTAAATATGCGTGAGTGATTGTTATTCCCCAATTATATGTTCCTTCATGCTCTTTGTCGTGACCGTTAATGATCTCAAAGAAAGCGGTCATGGCACGAGGATCGCGTGATAAGAAAATGATTTTATCGTTTTTCTCCACGTTGAAATTTACATCTTTGAAGAGCACTGTGCCGTCTTCTGCAGTTTTGCCCAGCCCTGCAATTTCCAATACCATGTTGCCCGGATCACGATCAGGGGTGAAAATAATGCCCGGATACTTACGGGTAGAAGGTTGAATTTCTTCAACGTTCAGCTTTTCAAGCATCTTCTTACGGCTAGTAGCTTGTTTTGATTTAGCAACATTAGCGCTAAAACGACGAATGAATTCTTCCAGTTCTTTTCGTTTTTCGTCAGCTTTCTTATTCTGATTTTGTTGTTGGCGGAGTGCTAACTGACTCGATTCGTACCAGAACGAATAGTTTCCGGAGAAAAGTTGTACTTTCCCAAAATCAATATCTACGGTGTGTGTGCTTACTGCATCCAGGAAGTGACGGTCATGCGAAACAACCAGCACTGTATTTTCATAGTTGGCCAAATAGTTTTCCAGCCACATTACGGTGTCTACGTCCAGGTCGTTGGTTGGCTCATCGAGAAGCAAATTGTCTGGCTTTCCGAAAAGAGCTCTGGCTAAAAGCACGCGCACTTTTTCCATACCACTGAGTTCTTTCATTAGCTGGTAGTGCAAATCTTCTTTAATACCCAATCCACTGAGCAACGATGCGGCTTCACTTTCGGCATTCCAGCCGTTCATTTCTGAAAACTTATCTTCCAATTCTGAAGCTCTGATGCCGTCAGCGTCCGAAAAATCTTCTTTCAGATAAATAGCATCTTTTTCTTCTTTTACTTTCCAAAGCACGGTATGCCCCATCATTACGGTTTCAAGCACCGTAAATTCATCGAACTCAAAGTGATCCTGTTTCAAAACAGACAAACGTTCACCGTGACCAAACTGAATGTTTCCGCGTGTTGGATCAAGGTCCCCACTGAGCATTCTAATAAGTGTGGATTTTCCGGCGCCATTGGCTCCGATAATTCCATAACAGTTGCCTGCGGTAAATTTTAAATTTACGTCAGAAAATAAAACTCGTTTGCCAAATTGAATGGCTAGATTTGATACGGTGATCATAATTAAAGTTAAGCCCTCGTGGCTCCTTATGCAGGAGCCTTTGAGTTTTGGCTCAATATAAAGTTATACAAAAAAAACTAATTGAATTTACCTGTTCTAGCCCTCTTTAGAGCTGTAATATCTTTTGTTGTTTAAACGAAGAATAGAACTAGTCTGATTCACAGACTCGTTCTATTCTTGTGTTTTTCAAAATAAAGTTACCTTTACCTGTTGTTTTGTGTTCAAATTCTTTCTGACGAATTTGATTTATAATTATTCAATAATCCCCAATGTGCGGGCATCTCTTGCTATTTTCTCTATTGATTCGTCAATTTGATCGAATGTATGAGTTGCCATCAAAGAATATCGAATTAACGAGTCTTCCGAACGTACAGCTGGTGAAACAACCGGATTGACAAAAACACCATCGTCCATCAACATACGGGTCAACTTGAAGGTGTTTGTGTTATCACGTACATAAAGAGGAATAATAGGGGTTTCGGTAGGTCCGATTTCGAATCCGGCTTTCAAAAATCCTTCTTTTGCACGAGCAGTATTTGCCCACAAAGCATCTTTACGCCATGTTTCTTCTGCCATAACATCTAATGCAGCCAATACACAACCGGTTGAGGCTGGAGTAATAGATGCACTAAAGATCAATGTGCGAGAATTGTGTTTCAGGTAATTGATAATGTTGCTGTCTGATGCAACAAATCCACCAATGGTTCCCAATGATTTACTGAAAGTTCCCATGATTAAATCAACATCTTTCGAAGCTCCGAAGTGTTCGCAGATACCGGCACCGGTTTTTCCGAAAACGCCTAATGAGTGTGCTTCATCAACGTAGATTGAAGCATTGTATTTTTTTGACAGTTCAACTATCTCGGGTAATTTGGCAACATCGCCTTCCATACTGAAAACCCCATCTACTACGATAAGTTTGAGTTTGTCGGGCTCGCATTTTTGAAGTAATTTTTCTAAAGCATCCATATCGTTGTGACGATATTTTAATTGTTTAGAAAAAGAAAGACGTTTCCCTTCTATGATAGAAGCGTGATCAAATTCATCAAAAATTAAATAATCTTCACGTCCTGTTATACAAGGTACTACGCCTGAATTTACAGTGAAACCGGTAGCGTAAATTAAGGCAGCTTCTTTGTGTACAAGCTTGGCCAAACGTTCTTCCAATTCAATATGAATATCTAATGTTCCGTTCAGGAAACGAGATCCTGCACAGCCTGTTCCGTATTTTTCGATGGCTTTAATTGAAGCTTCTTTTAAACGGGGGTGATTTGTTAATCCAAGGTAGCTGTTTGATCCAAACATAAGAACCGGTTTGCCATCAATTGTTACCACTGTATCCTGATCGGATTCGATGGGACGAAAATAAGGATAAACACCCATTGCTTTTGCTTGCTGGGGTGCATCATACTGTCCCAACACATCACTTAGTTGACTCATAAATTTATGTGTTTGTAAATAAAAACGGCTGCAAAGATACAATTTTTTTTTGTTGAAACAAGCTTTTCTTTTGTGTCCTAATGTTTAAATCAATACATTTGTAAGCTAAAAAAATACAATAATTTTATATATGAATAAACAGATAGATTATAAATTATTGCCTGCGTTGGCTGCCAAATATGAACCCGATTGGAAACGATTTTTAGCAAAAAACAAGAAGAGGCTGGAAGGTATGGATGTGCAGGTGCATGCACTGCATGATAAAATTTCAGAACAGACTGATTGTCTGTCTTGTGCAAACTGCTGTCGATCACTAGGTCCCCGTATAATCGACAAGGATTTGGAGCGTATGGCTAAAGTTTTGCGACTAAAAACGACTGATGTTATTGCTAAATATCTACGAATAGATGAGGACGGTGATATGGTTTTTCAGTCCATGCCATGTCCGTTTCTTGGCTCTGACAATTATTGCTCAATATATGAGTCACGACCTAAAGCTTGTAGGGAATATCCGCACACAGATCGTAAACGTTTTTATCAGATTTTTAACTTATCCGTTAAAAATGCTTACACGTGCCCTATTGTGTATAAAGTGCTCGATAATCTGACTAAATGATTATTTGTCAGCAATAACAGACTTTAATAATACGCCATACTTGTTAAATGATTTTCCAACAGTAAAGATAATACTCAGCGAAATGCTTATAATGGTTGATGCCAGAATTGCTATCATGATAGCAATCTGGTACTTAATGGCAACTAATGGGACCGAACCACCGAGTATCTGACCGGTCATCATTCCTGGAAGCGATACGATTCCCATTGTAGCCATAGAAGCAATTGTAGGGTTCATAGCAGCAATAAAGCTTTTTTTGGCAAAGCCGCGTAATGCTTCAAAACGGCTTGCGCCTAATGAAAGTTTATAGAAATACAGTTGTTCATCCTTACTGATGGATTTATAAAAATCACCCAGTCCAACTATATTGGCTCGTAAAGAATTGCCCAAAACCATACCGCCTATAGCAATCATGTATTTGGCGTCCAGAACGAAATTCAGATTGACAATGAAATAGTTGAAATAGAGAACAACAAAAAAGTTGGCAAGTACAAAGGAAAATAAGACAGGAACGAGAAAATGTTTTAGCCTTAAATTAGAATTTTTGATGACGGATAATACGGCTACAGTTATCATGGTCAGAAACCACACAGAGTTCAACAACCAGTTGTTCAGCCGAAATAAGAATTCCAGAAAAAAACCGACAAGCACCAACTGTACTATCATTCGGATTGTAGAAATGAGCAGACTCTTAACCATGCCCAGTTTTAAATACCAGATACCCAGTAGCGGAATGAGCAGTAAAAGACCGCACATCAGCATCGAAAATTCCGAAAGGTTCTGAGCTCCATGCATAATCAGTCTAGTTTTAAAATTCTTGTTTGGGCATTCTCCGGTACATAATTGTCGTGTGATATTAAAAGTACCGTGAAATCAGGATTAAGCAGGAAGTAATCCAAAGCCTTTATTTTTAAAGATTTGTCTAGTGCCGAGGTGATCTCATCCAGAAAAAAGATATCTCTTTTCAGTAGTAAAGCATTGATGATGGCTACCCGTTGCTTTTCTCCACCCGATAAGTCTTCGATATTTTTCAGTAACAAGGAGTCCGGGAGTTCGAAATAAGCCAACAGTTGAGTCAGTCTGCTTAACGAATCGGTTTTGTGGTTGATATTGGCTTTAAGCGATAATGTCTCGTTGAAAAATGCTTGCAAATTGCCTCGTCCGATATTCAAATCCTGACTTACATAAGCCACGCGGCGACGAAGATCCCAAATGTTGGTCTCAGTTAATAGTTGATTTTCGAAGTATATCCTGCCGTTGTCAGGTTGTTCAAATCCTAATAACAAACGAAACAAGGTGGTTTTACCAATGCCTGAGCGACCTGATACAATTATTTTTTCGCCCTGCAGGATTTCAAATGAAAAATCTTGCAGAACATATTGGTCTGAAAACTGCTTGGTTATATCTTCTAGTTTAAACATAAAGGCTAAGCCAATAGTTTTTCAATGTCATTCCAAAAACTTGGGTAAGATTTGGTTACCACCTGCGGTTCTTCAATAGAAACAGGCATTACCAAAGCTGCCGGAGCAAAAGCCATGGCCATGCGATGATCTTCGTATGTTGCAATTCTGATATCTTCTTCTTGTTTGCACCGTTCTCCACTCCAGGCTAACTCTCCTTCAGCGGGTTCGAAAAGTACGAATCCAAGCTTAGCCAGTTCGTTAATCAGTGCTGCAATGCGGTTGGTCTCTTTAATTTTGAGACTCTGTACACCTTTGAAATGAAATGCGATGCCTTTCAGACAGCAAGTTACTGCGAGAGTCTGTGCCAAATCAGGTTGATCTACAAAATCATATTCAAATTTTGATACATAATTCCCGCTTGGAGTCAGCAATACGCCTTCTGGTTTATATTCCGCTTTTACGCCTAATTGTTCGAAGAGTTCTGCCACTTTGCTATCACCCTGATAGCTGTTTTGATAAAGTCCTTCCAACATGATGTTGCCTTTGCCGGCAATGGATAGTACTTCAAACCAATAAGATGCAGCAGACCAATCGGATTCAACTTTATACTGAATTGGGCAATAAACCTGTGGTTTTACGTCAATAGTATTGTTTTCAAATAAAACATCAACGCCATATTCTTTCATCATTTGCATTGTCATACGAATGTAAGGAACAGAAATGACATTTCCTTCCAGTATAATTTTCAATCCGTTTTGCATGTATGGTGCAATCATCATTAGGGCAGAAATGTACTGACTGCTTACACCTCCATTCAGCCGTATTTCACCACCGGTCAAAGCACTTCCTAAAATTCTCAGCGGAGGATATCCTTCATTTTCAATGTATTCAATGCGGGCGCCAAGGCTGTTGAGTGCATCTACCAATAACTTTATAGGGCGTTGCTTCATACGTTCACTGCCCGTGATAACCCATTCTCCAACTGTTTTTGCCAGAAAAGCGGTCAGAAATCGCATGGCAGTACCCGCTGCACCAATGTTAAAACTTCGATCGTTAGAATCCAGTGCTTTGATGGTAACACGTGTATCATCACAGTCCGAAAGGTTCTGAATGTCATACGGACTGTATGCTAACGCATTTAAAATGAGCGCACGATTGCTTATGCTTTTAGATGCAGGAAGCGATATTTTTAAATCTATAGTGTTTGGTGTAATGTGTAATTTCTTTAACTCCATAAATGATTTAATGATGTTTTCTTCAAAAACTGGTAGTACAATGCTGTTTTACACGGCAAGCTCGTAAATTTTAGTGACATCTTCGGTAGTCAGTTTTACAAAGCTGCCCAATGTACCTGTGCCCAGTCCCATTGTTTTTGCCAACGTTGGAATGTCTTCTGCTTTAGCGCCAAGCTCTGAAAATCTGATAGGCATTCCGATAGAAGTTAAGAACTGTTCAAACTTCAAGATTCCTTCTTTAGCTGTATTTTCGGGATGTTGGAAATCCATTTCGCAGCCCCAAACCCGCACGGCAAACTGAGCAAAACGCATTACATCGTGCTTCATTACATATTTCATCCAGGCAGGAAACATTACAGCCAGTCCTGCTCCGTGCGCCACATCGTACAGGCCGGAAAGTTCGTGTTCAATTTGATGAGTTGACCAATCCTGCTCACGCCCTACACCACAAATGTCGTTGTGAGCTACCGTACCTGCCCACATAATATTGGCTCTGGCTTCGTAGTCATTCGGATTTGCCAATGCCTTTGGAGCTTCTTTTATCACGGTTAGCAGTACAGCTTCACATAGACGATCCGTTATCTCAACATCCTTTGTGTTGGTAAAGTATCTTTCCAATACGTGTGCCATCATGTCGGTGGCACCACAAGCCGTTTGGTAGGCTGGGAGCGAGCAGGTTAATTCGGGATTCAATACCGAAAATACCGGGCGCAGTGCTTCACTGTTAGCAGCTCGTTTCAGCATGCCGTCTTCGTGTGTAATAACCGAACCGGTAGAGCCTTCGCTTCCGGCAGCCGATATGGTAAGGATAGTAGCTACAGGTAAGGCATTCTCAACGCGTTTTCCTGTGTAAAAGTCCCAGAAATCGCCGTCGTACAGAGCTCCGATGGCAATAGCTTTCGCAGAGTCAATAGCACTTCCTCCTCCAACTGCCAGTATGAAGTCGATCTTTTCGCGTTTACAGATTTCAACACCTTCGTAAACTAATCCACTACGAGGATTCGGAACAACACCTCCTAATTCGGCAAAACTGATATTTTCTTCTGTTAATGATGCTTTTACCCGATCAAGTAGTCCGCTTTTAATTACAGATCCCCCACCATAATGAATTAAAACCTTGCTGCCTCCGAACCGTTTTACGTATTTACCGGCTTCTGATTCTCTGTTCTTTCCGAAAACGAAATATGTAGGACTATAAAAATTGAAATTATTCATGATTGCGTAGTGTTAATTATTTAATGTGGCAAGTATTTTATTTGCCAGTTCTATATCTGTTTTTAGTTTATTAGTGGTTTCTATAACAAAGACATTCTCTTCAAAATTTCCCCGAACATTTTCAAAGTCGAGTTGTTTGTCGGAGTCGTTTCCATCAAGTCCAAATCCTGTTTTAGAGATACTGTTGAACTCCTTTTTTGCGTCGCGAAGTATCATATCTTCAAAAGTTTGCACTGCTTTTTTCCAGTTTTCAATGCAGGAAATGATTACTTCTGTTTCTCCGATTGGTTTTCCGACCTGTTTTTCCAGTATGCTTTTTACCCAAACAAATGAATATACGGCATAGTTTGCATGCAATTCATTTATTCTGTTTTGGATTTCTTCGAGCGAAAGCTTTTTATCGGAAATATCTTTGAGCAGTCGGTTTATTTCCGACTTAGGTGCTATCAATCCTGCCATGTCCGACCAGTCACCGATTCCGGTATCGGTATTCGTTGACAATAGTTTGTGTAGATTGTCATCAGAAAAGATTTCCAACTGACTGAGCTTTTCGATTATCTTATCGCCGATGAACTGATTGATAGCCATTTCGTACAGTTCTATTCCTTTTTTGATGGACGAACGCTTGATTTTGCAGTTTTGATACCAGACGAAAGAAGCACCGGTCTCCATGTTTTCTAACAATCCATTCAGAATATCAATTCCTTTCAGTGCTTTTGACAAGGTGTAAGGAGAAAGAAAATCAAAATTTATCGGATCAAGTTTTATTTCGTCGGTGCGGTTATCTCGTTTTTGCCATTTCTGTACATCGCGTTTTGTTCCGGCGCTGTGCAGGTTTATCGCAGGCAGAAGATTGCTTTCTCCTTCGTTTTCCAATAAATATGAAAATGGTAATTCCGAGATATCAGGATTGCCTTTATGACGACCCAGTACTACGGTGAAAGCTCCGATTTTTGCTGGCCACATAATGTAAGAACCACTCGAAGTTTTTACTCCTCGTTCTGTAATTCCCTGATGAACAGGACCGAGTTTGTACATGTGGTTGCTGAAATTGGTACCGCTACCGGCATTCATAAACGAATATAAAGCGGTGAGCATCAAAGTCGATTTGTGATGCGTAACGGTGTACGGACCGGCAAATATAGAAACTGCTTCACCATGCAATCCTTGGCAATTGGAAAAAAAGACAGAATCGATTGCCGAAAATTGTTTCCCGATCATGCATGCCTGCCCAACAAAACAATTGGAAACAAGAGCCGATTCAGTAATATTTGTACCGGAGCATATAATAAAATCCTTACACTGAACGCCTTGTCCGATATAAACAGGTGCTTGTTTATTGCTGCTTATTGTTCCGTTTTCCAGTCGCAAAGTACCTTCAATGGTCGCAAAGTCACCGATGCGTACATTTCGCATAAGATCACTGTTTACAATGCGAACATTCTTCCCGATGCGACCTTTGTCAGACTTTTGTGAGTTGGTGTAATCTGAAATTTTACGCTCTAAGTTGTTGACAGCTTCTTTATCATGACGATAAAAAGCCATCATATAAGCAAGTGGAGCTGATAGTTGATCGAAAACAGGGATTTCGCGTCCGCCGGCTTCAATCATAACCGGTATTTTTATTCCGTTTCCAAAAGAAGATTCTCCTTCATTCAGAATTAAATTTACATTTTCAATGTAGGCACCATCGCCAATTTCGTAATTGGCGATATAATTATTAATCTTGTCGATAAAGACATTGTTACCTATCGTGCAGTTATGCAGATGGCAATTGTATATTCCGGCGTGTTTTCTTAGGCCTCCTGCCAATTCAAAAACTTCGGTATAGTTTCCTAAAAAGACTGTACCGGAGAAATGGACATTGTAAAAGTACGAAGGCGAGAATTCTTCTGTCACCTGCACCTCTTTCCAGTTTTCAGCCGAGCAGCCATAAACGGTAAGAGTAGCTATTTCTTTATCTAAAAGTGGACGATATTTTGTCATGAATCAATAAGTTGCTGAAATTGGTTTTGGTTATTCGTTTTGCGGTTCGATCTCTGTATAGTCTTGAAACAGAAAGTCGTTGTATGGATAACGTTCTACATGAATAGCTTTGATTTTTTGGTACATCAATGCCTTTAAACTATCAATGTTTTGCTTTTCGCGAGCCGAGATAAAGATACAGTTGTCGTGCATTTTTCCCATCCAGGTTTTCTTTAGTTCCTCCAGACTCAGATTTTCTCTTTTTATCGGAGCCAGATCATCTTCATCTTTCGGGGTATAGGTAAATGCATCTATCTTGTTAAATATCAAAATCATGGGTTTCTCCAACGGGTCAATTTCCTTTAGCGTTTGATTTACTACTTCCAACTGCTCTTCAAAGTTAGGGTGCGAAACGTCCACCACATGAAGCAATAAATCAGCTTCACGCACTTCATCTAGCGTAGATTTGAATGACTGAACCAGATGATGTGGTAATTTGCGGATAAAACCGACAGTATCGGACAACAAGAAAGGCAGATTGTCGATAATGACTTTTCTTACGGTAGTGTCCAGGGTTGCAAAAAGTTTGTTTTCAGCAAAGATTTCCGATTTGCTAATCAGATTCATTAGTGTGGATTTGCCTACGTTGGTGTATCCAACCAGCGCCACTCTCACCATTTTACCGCGGTTTTTGCGCTGTGTACTCATTTGCTGGTCAATATCTTTCAGATTTTGTTTTAGCAATGAAATTTTCGTCAAAATAATACGACGGTCGGTTTCGATCTGAGTTTCACCGGGTCCACGCATACCAATACCCCCTTGTTGGCGTTCGAGGTGAGTCCATAAACGCGTTAAACGTGGTAGCGTGTATTGCAGTTGGGCTAGTTCCACCTGAGTTTTTGCACTGGCAGTTTGAGCACGTTTAGCAAAAATATCCAGAATCAAACTCGTTCGATCCAGAATCAGCACTTTTAGCTCTGCTTCAATGTTGCGAAGTTGTTTAGGCGATAGTTCATCATCAAAAATGACTACTCCTATTTCGTTTTCGTCAACAAATGCTTTAATCTCAATTAATTTTCCAGGTCCAACGTATGTTTTAGGATTCGGGTAGTCAAGTCGCTGGAAATAAAGTTTTTCGGGCGAAGCTCCTGCTGTCTCGGCCAGAAAAGCCAATTCGTTTAAGTACTCTTTTGCTTTTTCTTCGCTTTGCAATTGAGTAATTACGCCTACCAGAACGGCTTTTTCTTCGTATATCTCTGTCTTCATTTATTTAGTTTTATTACTCTACAAACGGCTTTTTTTGAACAATTTGTATGGGTTCAGGTTTTGAATAGCAGCATACAATGACTTTCATGCATTAAGTATGATATTCTCCGGATTATTCTATTCGATTGATCTGAAAATTCAGGTGAAAACCAAAAGATAATCAGGTTGTTAATCTTGCTTGTGCTCTTGTTTTTTTAAACAAGCAAATGTACTATTTATTTTTCAAAACTGCATTTTATGGCGTCCAAAAAATAAATAATAGTTCTGCGAATGCGTAAAACGATAAATTCTATGCAACCGAAATAGAGATGTCGGCACAGATTTTACGATTGGTCGGCATAAATTCTGAGTTCAGACTTCCGATATGCAAAAATAGAGTATCTTTGGGTGTTTTTTGAAAATACAGAAATAATATTGTTTTGCTTTGTTTGGCTCTGTATTACAGTAAATTAGAGTTTATGTTGAAAAGACTTTCCATATTTTCGTTGTTTGTAATGTTCGCATTTTCTGCGTTTTCACAAGCAGGATACGGGGTTTATCGGTTTTTGGATTTGCCGGTTTCATCTCGTTTGGCGGCTTTGGGAAGTAGTAATGTGTCGTTGCGTGATAATGATATAAATTTTTCTTTTCAGAATCCGGCTTTGTTGTCTGTTGAAACAAATAATGTAATCAGTCTGAATATGGCTAATTATCTGGCTGATATAAAATTTGGTTCGGCTGTCTATGGCAAAAATTTTGGCGGAAAACATTATTTTGCTCTTGGTATACAATATGTTGATTATGGCACATTTCAGGAAGCAACTGATTTGAATGTGCTTACCGGACAAACTTTTACAGCAAAAGATTTTGCATTAAACATAATGTATGCTAGGCCTATAACGCATCAGATTACAGTAGGTGCCACCTTGAAGCCGATTTATTCTGCTTATGAAACTTATACAAGTTATGGTTTGGCTATGGATGCGGGTGTGAGTTACAATGATTCTGCCAATCTTTTTTCGGCAGGTTTTGTGTTGAGAAACATCGGTACGCAATTAAAAGGATATTACTCAGACACTGATGGGCAGCATTTGGAACCGTTGCCGTTTAATATCGAATTGGGTATGTCCAAGAAACTAGCGCATGCACCGCTTCGTTTTTCGATGACATTACATAATTTGCAGCACTGGAATTTAAACTATCAGTCTACAAATCAGCCGGGCACTGATCTTCTGGCTCCTGCCGAAGTGAGTACAAAGCAAGCCGGTTTTGTGGACATGGCTTTTCGGCACGCTATCTTTGCTGCTGAGTTTGTTCCAAGTAAGAATTTCTATTTATCCGTCGGGTATAATCATCGTCGTCAGCAAGAATTAAATATGACAGGTTTTAAGAGCATGTCTGGTTTCTCGTTTGGGGGCGGTGTAAAGCTATATAAATTTCATGTGGGATTCGGTATGACTCCGTTCCAGGTTGGGAATTACTCATACCAGTTTTCCATTAGTACATCGTTGAATGAATTTAGATTATGAAAAAAATTGTTGTAGCCATTGATGGCTTTTCTTCTTGTGGTAAAAGTACTATGGCTAAAGAGTTAGCGCGCGAAGCGGGTTACATTTACGTCGATACGGGAGCAATGTACAGGGCTGTTTCGCTGTATTGTATTCAAAATGGCTGGATGACAGATTCTGAAATTAATGCCGAAGAGCTCGAAAAACACATACATTCTATTCGGATTGAGTTTAAACCGAATGCCGAATGTAAAGCGGATACATACCTGAACGGGCAAAATGTAGAAAATGAGATAAGAACGCTCGAAGTGGCTAACGGAGCCAGTAGAGTGAGTACGTTGGGTTTTGTGCGCAGGGAACTGGTTCGTCAACAGCAGTTAATGGGTGATGAGAAAGGAATCGTAATGGATGGACGGGATATTGGTACAGTTGTTTTTCCTCAGGCTGAGTTGAAGATTTTTCTGACTGCCTCTCCCGAAATTCGTGCTCAACGCAGGTTGGATGAAATGGCTGCAAAAGGAGAAAAAGTAAATTTTGAGGAAGTGTTGGCTAATGTAAAAGAACGCGATGACAGAGATCAGAACAGAGCCGAAAGTCCGCTGAGAAAAGCTGACGACGCCGTAGTAATTGATAACTCTGCACTGAGTCGCCCTGAGCAAAAGGAAATTCTACGAACTTTGTTTGCCGAAAAAACGTTAGACTGAACTACTGTTTGGTTTTTTCAAATCGAACTTACTGAATCACGTCGTTGAGTGATTTGTGAACGATTTATTTGATTAGAACCAGTGTAGGTGTAAAGTAACTAACTAAATAGAAAACAATATGTTGAATATAGAAATTGATAAAAAATCAGGTTTTTGTTTCGGAGTTGTAAATGCTATAACTAAAGCTGAGGAAGAATTAGCAAAAGGTGAAACATTATATTGTTTGGGTGATATAGTTCATAACGGACAAGAAGTAGAGCGGCTTACCAGAATGGGTCTGATAACGATAGATCATGAGCAGTTTGCCTTACTGCACGATGCTAAAGTGTTGCTCAGAGCACACGGTGAACCACCCAAAACCTATGATATAGCCAAGGAAAACAACCTGACCTTGATTGATGCATCATGCCCTGTGGTTTTGAAGCTTCAGAACCGAATCAAAAGGGCCTATCAGAATGCTCCAACGCCCGATACTCAAATAGTGATATACGGCGAAAAAGGCCATGCCGAAGTGAATGGTCTTGTGGGTCAGACAGATGAAAAAGCCATTGTGATTGAAAGTGAAGCAGATTTGGATAAATTAAACTTTAGTAGAAAAATCCAACTCTTTTCACAAACTACAAAGTCCCTCGAAGGTTTTAATGAATTGGTAATAACTTTATCAAAAAAAGTCCAAAATAATGACAATTTTGAATTTTTCGATACAATCTGCCGACAAGTTGCAAACAGAATTCCAAATATTACTACCTTTGCAATGCAAAATGATATAATCATTTTCGTAAGCGGAAAAAAGAGCTCAAATGGAAAAGTTTTGTATCAACACAGTAAGAAAATTAATCCTAATACTTACCTTGTTACCGAAGCAAATGAAGTTACTGAGCTAAATCTTGACCTCACAAAACAAATCGGAATCTGTGGAGCTACATCAACACCCCGTTGGTTGATGGAAGAAGTAGCCGATAAATTAAAGGAAATGTCGTTGAGTTTGGAACGAGTATAGAACTAATTTTATAAATATATTTTTTAAGGCAAAAAGATGAAATACGAAATTAAATGTATTGGAGTATTGACATCGGGTGGAGACTCACCCGGAATGAATGCTGCAATTCGCTCGGTGACGAGAGCTGCTATATTTAATGGCATCCGTGTAAAAGCTATTTACAGAGGTTATAAGGGGTTGATAACTAATGAAATTACAGAGTTTCAGACACAAAATGTAAGTAATATTATTCAGCAGGGAGGTACTATTTTAAAAAGTGCCCGCTGTGCGGAATTTCGCACTCCGGAAGGACGAAAAACTGCTTATGAAAATATGAAAGAAGCCGAGATTGACGCTTTGGTGGTGATTGGTGGTGATGGAACTTTTACAGGTGCTCGTATTTTTGCCCAGGAATATAATGTTCCTATTGTGGGACTTCCGGGAACAATTGATAATGACTTGTACGGAACTGACTCAACGATTGGTTACGATACTGCATTAAATACTATTATTGAAGCTGTGGATAAAATCCGTGATACGGCTACTTCGCACGAACGCTTGTTTTTCATTGAGGTAATGGGGCGTGATGCAGGTTTTCTGGCTCTAAACAGCGCGCTGGCTTCTGGAGCTGAAGCAGCAATCATCCCTGAACGCGAAACACAGGAAGATCAATTGGAGGAACTGATTAAGAACGGATTCCGTAAATCAAAGAATAGTAGTATTGTAATTGTTGCCGAAAGTGAAATCACCGGAGGTGCAAATGCACTGGCTGAACTGATGCACAAAGAGCATCCGGAGTACGATGTACGTGTTACTATTTTGGGACACATTCAACGTGGTGGTTCACCAACTGCACACGACCGTATTATTGCCAGTAGAATGGGTGTGGCTGCTATCGATGCTCTGCTTGACGAGCAACGGAGTATCATGATCGGAATTGTGAACGATGAGATTGTTCATGTGCCTTTCACCAAAGCCATTAAAGACGATAAGCCGGTTGATGAAACGCTGTTGGGCGTGCTTTCTATCTTATCGATATAATTTATTATTCCATTTTTGCGAGTTACAGGTTGTATATTTGGGAATGTTTTATAAATCCCCAAATATGATTCTTGTAACTCGTGATTTTTCTATACCTGTGATTTCTTTATGATTCCAGTTTCAATACTTTTTGTTTGCTTGGGCAATATCTGTCGCTCGCCAATGGCTGAAGCTATATTCCTGAAAATACTCGAACGAGAACATGCTTCCGACAGATTTATAGTAGATTCTGCCGGGCTGCTTGGATATCATCAGGGGGAATTGCCCGATAGTCGTATGCGGTATCATGCAGGGAAGTGTGGTTATACGCTTACTCATCGATCCCGCCCGTTTTCCCGCGTTGATTTTGACCGGTTTGACGTGATTGTAGGTATGGATGATCAGAATATTGCCGGATTGAAAAAGCAGGCCATGACCTTAGAAGAAGATGCAAAGATTTTTCGCATGACGGATTTTTGTCAATCTTTGGAGGCAACACACGTTCCTGACCCTTATTACGGCGGTGATCAGGGATTTGAAAATGTGATTAATCTCCTGGAGGATGCCTGCGAGGGTTTGTTTAAAGAAATTGCCGAAAAGAAATACTGATTTACTTCTGTTGTTTGACTGTCTGCGAGGCTGCTTGATTATGTGCAGTTACGGGATAGTCTGCAAAGTTCCAGTCATCCGGTTGATTGAAATATTCAAACGATAATTTATTGGCAGTCCACTCAGTCCAGGTGTGCATGTGTACCTTATTCTTATTTCTGCTGGTTTGCAAAGCACTTTTCATACTGGCAGGAGCAATTCTGAACCAGAAGAATATAAATCCTTTTTGTCTTCTTTGTAAAATGTGACCATATTCATGCCTTAGCAAATCAATGTTTTCGGCGTGTTTTTCTCCTACGAAAATACCAATGCCCGGTATGGTGATGGCTGCACCGCGTTGAAACTTATGATTTTTGAGCCCGAAGATACGAATGTCTTCAAACTGCTTCAGATATTTCATGTTTTGTCGGTTGATTGTGTTTCCCAATCACTCATTCCATATTTTCCAGGCTGCAACAGCCTGTCCAATAAGCATTCCTTCTCCATTTAGTACCTGCGCTTTTTGTTCTTTCCCTTTTTTGAGGAATAATGTTTCTGTGGGGTTATAAACTGCATCAAAAAGAAGATGTTTGTCAGTCAGGAATTGATATGGGATATTTGGACATTCGTCAGCATGAGGAAAAGTTCCTACAGGTGATGCATTGATTATAACCAGATTTTCATTCAGAATGTCTTCATTTAATTGGTTGTAAGTCAATGAGTCTGGTTTTGCAGTACGCGAAACAAAAGTGGTTGTGATACCTAATTTTCGAAGCGTGTAGTCTATCGCTTTGGAGGCTCCTCCGGTACCCAAAATGAGGGCTTTTAGATGATATGGTTTTAGTAAAGGAGCTAGTGAGTTTTCGAATCCAATGGTGTCAGAGTTATAGCCTTTTAATCTCAGGCTTCCTTCTTTCCGAATGAATTTGATGACATTTACGGCTCCAATTTCAGCGGCAGTATCGTCCAGCTCATCGAGGTACTGAATGACTTTCTCTTTGTAAGGAATAGTTACATTTAGGCCGTAAAGTTCATTTTCGGTAAGTAAATTTTCGAATTCAAGCAAATTGGCTAGTTCGTATAAATCGTATAGTGCATCAATGTTTTCCTGCTTGAATTTTTCGGTGAAAAACTTCTTTGAAAATGAATGCCCTAAAGGAAAACCAATTAAACCGAAGTGTTTCATTTGATTATTTCTTTTTTCTTCTAACGGTTTTTAATATCAGCCAACCGGCAAGAATTACTCCCGTTGCTATAAATATATACGATAACTGATGACTGTATTTGTTTATCAAATCTTGTTGTCCATGTGCCAGGTAGCCCAATAGAGCCAATATGCAGTTCCATAAGCCGGCACCCAAAACTGTGTAAAGCGCAAAGCTCAGGTAATTCATTTTGGCTAATCCGGCAGGGATTGAAATTAAATGGCGGATAACCGGGATAAAACGTCCAACAAAAGTTGAAGTTTTGCCGTGGTCATTAAAATAGGTTTCGGCTTTCATTATTTTCTCGCTACTCAGCAGAAATGATTTGCCTATTTTACTGTCTGCGAATTTGTATATTACTAACCGACCTAACCATTTAGCCATCATGTAGTTGAATGATGCTCCGATTAAAGCTCCTATTGTTCCAAAGAAGATTATCAACCAGATGTTTAAGTTGCTTTCGGGATTCATGGCTATATAAACAGCCGGCGGTATGACCATTTCCGACGGAACAGGCAAAATCGAACTTTCGCAAGCCATGAGCGCAGTTACGGTGTAATAGTTGGTATTACTTTTATACCATTCTTCAATGTGTTGAATGAACGAAAGGGTGTCAGCCGCAGATTGAATACTTTCAGTAGGAGCTGCTTTTAAAGCGGAGAATGAAAAAATAAATAATAGAGCGAATAGAAATCTTTTAATCATGAGGTATTTTCTTGTTATTCATCTAATAAATTAGCATTAGTAGCTTCAGGACATAGCTCGAGGAATAACGCCGCTGCAGTTTCGTTTTCTAGAATAGCCACCCGTAGATAAGCTATTGCTTTAGGCATATTGCCAACTTTGTAATATGATACAGCTATAAATAAATTTATGAATTCCATGTTATCGTCCAGTCCTTTGGCTGCGAGATAAAACTTAATAGCCAGTTCGAACTCTGTTTTTTCAAGGTAGATATTCGCAATAGCCATCAATGTGTCCGGTTGGTCGGCATCAATAGCGATAGACTTAAGATAAGCCAACAGGCCATTGTCCACATCATCTATTCCAATATTGGCTTCGGCCAGATAAACCCATGCATCGGCTGCTTCGGGGCTTATTTCAAGTGCCCGGTTGATGTATGGCATACTTTCGGTATAGTTTTCCTGTTCCAATAAGCAGATGGCAATTCCGGTCAGTGCATCGTAATTTTCGGGGTGAGCCTCCAGAGATTGTTTGTAATATGAAATGGACTCTTCGTATTTCTCCATTTTTTCATAGCATTCTGCAATGAAAATATCCGTTTGCCATTGTCCGTACGAAGACATTTTGCGGTATTCCTGATAGGTTTCGAGCGCCTCTTCGAACATATCCAACTGGAACTGAACATGCGCTTTTTGAATACAGGTTAGAGAGTCTTTTTCGTCGATGGCCAAAGCATATTCGTAAGCATCGAGAGCTTTGGTGAAGTCCTGAGTGGCAAAATAAAGTTGCCCGAGGTTAAACCATGCTTCGCCTGCGAATGGGTCTATGTCGATGATTCGAATATTTACGGCAGTGGCATTCTCGAAATTTTCATTTTGCTCATAACAAAATGCCAGTTCGTAGAGTAACTCTATGTTGTTTGGGTTGAAAAGGTCGCCTTTTTCAAGCAGGCTGAGTGCGAGGCTGTACTCGGTTTGGCTTAAATATATGTAAGCTATATCAAGGCAAACATTATCCAGATCGTCAGTTTCGTTTGCTACAAGGTTGTCGCTCAGCTCACGGGCTTCTTTCATTCGGCCAAGTTTAGTGAGAACCTCTATCTTCAAGAGAATGACTTCGTAGTCGGTTGTTTCAGTCAATGAGTCTAATAACCGAAAAGCTTTTTTGTCATCTCCGGTGGCCAAATAAATCTTAGCACGCTTTGTTTTTAAAGCATTGTTGTTGGGGTGTAGCTGAAGCCCGAGTTTCAGTGCTTTAGCACAGTCTTTGGTTCTTCCGTGACGCAGATAATACTCAACGATGCTTTCCAGCTCTTCGACATCGAAATAGCCGGTAGCTGTACCTGATAGAAATTGTTCGTATCGTTTAACTATGTCATTGGATTCATCATCCACCGAAAAAGATAATTTGCGACCCATATCTTTTAATTTTGCTGCAAAAATAGCATATTAAATGCAATTAAATAAACCATATACATAAAAGTTATTAACAGCACCTCTGGATTATTCATCAATTTAATATACCATTAATGTTTTTTTTACGTTTTAGGAATGATATTTGATTGAGTGAAAAGTTCAATGAGAAAAGCAGAAAGTCTTTTCAGCCTTTTATTTCAGCTCAAAAAGAAAGCATAATTCTTATTGATTTTCAACTTTCATACTAATTATTAGTATCTTTGTCTCAAGACATAATCAATTCTTTTTCTTATGCATTTTTCTTTATTATTCACACATTGTCCGGCTTGTGGTTCGGTCAGATTTATTCAAAATAATGAAAAGTCAAAACGATGCGAATCCTGCGGTTTTGTTTTTTATATGAATGCTTCGGCTGCAGTCGCGGCTTTTATTGTAAACAGTCGGGGAGAGCTTTTGGTTTGTGTGCGTGGAAAAAATCCGGCAAAAGGCACTTGGGATTTACCGGGCGGTTTTGTGGATGATAATGAAACGGCCGAAGCAGCTATGTCTCGCGAGGTTGAAGAGGAACTTCATGCTCAGGTTGTTGAGGCGAGGTATATGTTTTCGCTTCCGAATAAATATGAGTATAGCGGATTACTGATTCCTACGTTGGATATGTTCTTTGCTTGTAAGTTGGAGGATATGTTGGATCTACAACCATCCGACGATGTTGCTGACTGTTTTTTTGTGCCGATGGACGAAGTGAACTCCGAACTTTTTGGTTTACAATCAATAAAAAAAGCAGTAGGAATGTTTTTGAATAAAGAACTCCGGACTTTTGAGGGGAACGGAAAATAGTAATGGAATACACTAGAATAAACGGGAGATAAAATAAGTCACCTTTAGCGAATTTAGGGGGCAATTAAATTATTATATTTTTATGAAGAAAATAATCGTTTTAAGTTTACTTATAAGTCTGGTCTCGATACCCGGACGGGCACAGCATACTCAGGTGTTTACAAACTCCGATGCTCAGTTTAATCAAGGCAAGGAGCTTTTTCTTGAAAGGAAATTTGCAGCATCGTATCGATGTTTAGAAGAGTTTGCGAAAACATTAGACGTGAGTAAAGCTGGTCAGAAAGTGGAAGTAGACTATTATCTGGCAGCGAATGCCTATGAGTTACGTCAGCAGAATGCAGATGTTTTGTTGAAAAATCATTTAGTGCTGTATCCTTATACGCCGTTTTTCGATGCAGTGAACGATATGCTTGGATTGCTGGAGTCGGAGAAAAAAAATTATACACAGGCATTGGTTTATTTCAATCAGGTTGACGAAAATCATATGGGTGAACATGAAACCGTTGAATTTCTTTTTGCTAAAGGGTATGCTTGTCTTCAAAACAAAAATTACGTGTTGGCATTATCTATATTCAAAAATTTGAAAGAGATGGATACCCGATATAATCTGTCATCAACTTATTATTATGCTTATTCTCAATACTGCCTCGGAAATTACAAAGATGCTTTACCTGATTTTTTAAAACTGGAGAATAATCCGGCGTATAAAAGTATTGTTCCCTACTATATCGTGCAGATTTATTATGCTCAAAAGGATTACGATCAACTGAATGACCGGACTGAAAAGATCCTTAAAGAAAATCCCAACAATAAAAATAATGCTGAAATCTATCGTATTGCAGGTGAAATTGCTTACCGAAAGCATGACTATAACAAGGCAATTGAATATCTGAAGAATTACGAAAAACTTTTTCCTCAAGTGTTACGCAATGATATGTATCTGCTTGGAATGTCCTATTTCCAGACAAAAGATTATGATAATGCTGTTAGATACTTATCAAAAGCCACGACCGATAAGGACGAAATGACCGAAAATGCTTACCTGCACTTGGGTAATTCGTACATTAAACTGAAAGATTATACCAACGCCCGGTTGGCTTATGAAGCAGCTTTGCGAACCAGTTTCAATAAAACGGTGCGTGAGGAGGCAATGTTTAATTATGCACTTACATCCTACGAAAGCACTTCAGCATTTGGAGAATCTATCTCGGCTTTTGAGCAATTTCTGACTGAATTCCCCAACTCGAAATACACCGACGAGGCTTATGATTATTTGTCGTCCGTTTATATGACCACAAAGAATTATGATGCAGCTTATCAGTCAATTTTGAAAATAAAAACGCCTAACAGTAAACTGCTCGAAACAAAACAATATTTGTTGTATCAATTAGGAACCGAAGCTTTTACACAGAATAGCTTGGGCAAAGCCATAGAGTATTTCTCTCTTTCGCTGAGAAGTTCAACGACAGGAAAGTATTCGGCTGAATGCCTCTATTGGAGGGCGGAAAGCTATTATCGCACCGATAAACCTGATTTGGCTATTCGCGATTTAAAAGCATTCTTCAATAATAGCAATTCGAAGTCGAGTGCCAATCGTGTGGCGGCTAATTATTTGCTGGCGTACGCTTATTTTGCACAGAAAAATTACCCCGAAGCCCTTAACTGGTTTTTGAAATATACCGAAGCCGAAACCAATTCAGGTGCCGTTACGCTCCCTGATGCATTGAACCGAATCGGCGATTGTTATTTCTATGCCCGAAACTTATCCAAAGCACAACTATTTTACAGCAAAGCAGTTGCAGCCAGCCCGAATACAGCCGATTATGCAATGTTCCAATCGGCATACGTTGCCGGTTTGCAGAAAAATTATTCTAGCAAAATAACTAAGCTCGAAAGTTTGATTACCCAGTATCCGAAGTCGGAATATACCGATGATGCCATGTACGAAATGGGGCGTGCTTACCTAATGATGGATAATAATGAAAAGGCTATAGCTACTTATCAACGATTGCTGGCCGCTCAGCCAACAAGTGAGATGGCTCGTAAAGCTGCGCTTGAGATAGGAATGGTTTATTATAACGAAAAACAAAACGACCGGGCTATTCCTGCGTATAAAAATGTGATCGCCAAATATCCCGGAACCGATGAGGCAAATACTGCTCTTGAGAGTTTACAAACGCTTTATATCGAAGCCAATGACGTGTCGTCTTATCTCAATTATACCAAGTCATTAGGGCATGTGGTGAAATCGGTAAATGCAGCTGTTGAAGATTCTATTTCGTATCTGGCTGCCGAAAAACAATATATGAATGGCAGTTACGATAAAGCTATTGCAGGCTTGCAGGGTTATCTGACTGGATTCTGCCCCGGTGGGAAGTATTGCACTATTGCTCAATATTATCTGGCGGACAGCTATGATAGAACGGATGACAAGGCAAATGCCCTGAAAGCATATCAGGCAGTGCTGAAAATAGAAGGAAACGAATTTATGGAAGAAGCGATTATCCGATGCGCGGGTATCGCTTACGATCAGAAAGATTACAGTGCAGCATTAGACTATTTCAAGCAATTGCAAACTGTGGCGCAAAGTACCGAGAAGAAGAATGTGGCTCGCTTAGGCATTTTGCGATGCAGTTATTTCCTCAACGATTATCAGACTACGGTGAATATTGTAAATGAAATAATGTCCGACTCCCGTTCGTCGGCTGAACTGAAATCGGAAGCTTTATATAACAGGGCAAAAGCTTATCTGGCATTGAAGCAGGAAACCGAAGCTGCTGCCGATTTGAAAGCGCTTGCTGTCGAAACCCGTACCGCCAATGGTGCTGAAGCTAAATACCTGTTGGCAGACTTGTATTATCGACAAGGAAAGCTAACGGAATCAGAAAATGAAGTGATGGACTTTGCCAAAAAGAATACACCGCATCAGTTCTGGCTGGCACGTAGTTTTGTATTGCTGGCCGATGTATATATCAAACAGAATAATGATTTTCAGGCAAAACAATACCTGCTGAGTTTGCAGAAAAACTATAAACCGGCAGACGAAATACAAACCATGATTACCGATCGGTTGACTGCCATAAGCGAACGCGAAAAGAACACGATTATCAATTGACAGTTATCAATCATCAGTAAACAGTTATCAATTCAACGATTCAACATTTCTTATGAAAACCTCAAAATATATAGCTGCCGGCCTTTTGTTTATGCTGGGTTCGGGCGTTTCATTACATGCTCAGGATACGATTATTAACCGTAATGTGTCGGTGGAACGAGAATATCGTCCCGTGATTCAGGATGCCGGAAAAATAAACTCTGTGCCCAAGGTGCTGGAGCCGACTGTGGAAAAAGCAACAGCGAAATTCAGTGATTTTAATTTACCGCTCGATGCAGGTTTTAATATCCATAAACTTTCGGCTGCTGAGTTGGCAAACAAAAAAGACATAAATAAACAAGGCTATGCCCGTGTAGGTATCGGGAGTTTTAAGAATACGCTTTTGGATTTTGCTTATCCGGTTATTAATCAATCGGACATACGGTTGGATTTTTCGGTAAATCACCTGGGAACTTTTGAATCGAAGCGTCGGCATACGGCTACCAAAACGGCCTTGTCGTTTGACAAACTGTTTTCAACGTTTAATCTTTATGCCGGTCTTGGTGGCGGTCGTGAGTATTTAAAGTACTATGGAGACTATTTCAATGGTGCCGATTCACTCGTGAGCCTGAATAAGCTGATTTCGAAATACGGCAGTCCGTCCGCTTATGTCGAAAAAGATAATTATGGATATCTAACTTTCTTTCCGACGAATACGCTGTCAAATAATTCGGCAGACAACACATTCTGGCGTTTCAATGCAAAGGTGGGAGTCCGGTCATTACCTATGTCTACGGATTTGATCTACCAGGCCGAAGTGCAATACCAATCTCTTAATTCCGCCCACGGAATTAGTGAGAAATTGGCACATACGGTAGCCGGGTTTAGCTTGCCTAGTGGGCAAAATCGTCTGGGTGTGGATTTCGAATTGTACAACATGATGTATACTAAGGCCAACATCCCGGATCCTGATTCTCTGCAATCGCATTCGGTAATGAAGCTCAATCCTTACTACCTTATTGACCGTCCCGAATATACATTGCGGTTGGGTTTTAAGTCGAGTCTGTTGTTTCAGTATGGAAAAATATATATTTATCCTTCTTTCGATATTAATGCCGAGTGGAAAGCCATTCCGAAGCAACTCTCCTTGTATGGAGGGGTGGGTGGTAATTACGAAGTGAACACTCTGAATAAAATACTGACCGAAAATCCCTACATTTATTCCGACTTGCGGCCTCACGACACGGAGATTAACGTCAATTTATTTGCAGGAATAAAATTGAAACCACTTTATAACCTTTTGCTGGATGCTTATGTTGATTATAAACGACTTATAGATCAGTATTTCTATGTGAATAAAATATACGTCTTATACGGTTCATTCACACCCGTGTCGCCGTCTGATAAAACGGTTTACAGCAACCGCTTTGATGTGTTTTATAGCAATGCTTCGCATACAAAATTAGGTTTTCGTGCTAGTTACGACTTGCAAAGCAAAGCGAATGTAGAATTGAAATGGGCTTACAATGTTTGGGATTTGAGGTATGGTGCGCAATATGCCTCATACATGCCTAAATACGAAGCACAACTAAATGCCAGTTACCGGGTAAATAATGAGTTTTCACTATCGGCCAACCTGTTTTATGAAGGCTCCCGCTATGCCAAACTTGGTGAGATAACCGACAGAATGCTGAATAGTACGGTGTATATACCTATGAAGGATAAAGTGGATTTAAATCTCGGCGTTTCGTATACCTACCTGAGTTGGTTTACTGCTTTTGCCAAAATAAATAACGTGCTGAATATACATTATCAGGATTACTATGGCTACGATGTACAGGGAGCTAATGTGATGGTGGGTGCCGCGTTTTCGTTTTAAGGACTACCTGAGGGTCTCGCGATTTTCAATCGCGTTATTATATTCATTGGAGATGCGATTGAAAATCGCATGACCCGATTATCATTTTAAAATAATACTATTATGAATGACGAAAAAGATTACAATTGTAAGAGCAGACATCATTATCACCATGCCACATCTTCTTCTAACGGTGCGGTGTATGGATTAGGTTTTATTGGTGCGGCTATTTTCTTTTTACTCAAAGCAACTACTTTTTGGGTAGGGGTGGTTGGTATTCTGAAAGCATTGGTTTGGCCGGCTTTTCTGGTATTTTACGCCTTGCGTGCTCTTGGTGCATAATGATGTAGGGACAGGTCGCGACCTGTCCTTGTCTGTACAGGTTGATAATTTACAAACAATGCGCCTTCCGGATTATTCGGGAGGCGCATTGTTTGTATTGGCTGTCTTAGTCGGGGCACGACTTGAAGTCGTACTCCGACTAAATGTGAGTTGTCGCTTAATTCTTTAAATATGCTTCTTCGCGTGGCGTTATTTTCATGAATTTGTTGTTTCGCACAGAGTTTTGCTCGGTTACCACGATGGCTGTAACTGATATGGTGACGTTTATCGGCTCTAGCAAATTGTCGTTTTGTAAGCCTAGGTAAATTTTGCCGTCCAGGGGTCTTTTCATCTGAGCGGCATCGTTCAATACATCGCCCTGTTTGAAACCTTTGAAAGCTTTTCCCAATCTGAATGTGTTTGCATTGGATTCATCGCCGATAAACCAGAACTTGACATTGTCTTCGCCCTGAATAGCAGTAAACGTATTGACACCATATAGTGCCAATGCTGCCATACTTCCGTAGCCCGAAATGGTTGAAGCAACAGCGGCGGCTGAGTTCAGAAAACCGCTTTTGGCGGTACTAAAGGCCTTTTGACCCTTTGTGCCTACTCCGATATAATAACTCCACGATACTGTGCCTTTGGGCAGGCTGAAATCAATAAGCTCCCTGCCCGAAGTGCCGTAAATATAACTTTTAACCGGAATCTTTGTGGTGCGCTCCATCAATGTCTGAGCTACAGTGTCTTTTCTAATCAGCGATTTTTCTGCACTCGGCACATAGGTAGTGTCTTGCACCGTGCGCCAGTATACTGACGTATTAAAATCTTGGCGACCCATGACGGATGGGATGCGCTGAATTTTTATTTTGCAGATGCTTACGGCATTTGCGGGGTTGGCCAATCTGAACTTATAAATGCCTGTCCGCGAAATATGCAGTGTTTTGGTCTTAATCTTCTTTACCTTGTAATCCATAAATTTGGTTGACGACGGCAGTTCGATGATTTGCAACTCTTCCAGCGCCGGTCCGCTTACTCTGTTGAACGTGAAAACCAGATCGTCGCCCGCTTCAAATCCATAGTAAAACACCTCTTCGCTCTGTGCGCTCACCTTTACCGTGTTTTCGGCTACATCTATAGGCACTAACCCGAAAGCCAGTGCGCTCAATGAGCAACTGACTACGGATAATAAAATCAAAATCTTTTTCATTCTTTTTTATTCAAATTCAATGTCTTCAATACCTTTTTCTGCCGGACTACCCTTTGAAATCAAGTGCCAGCTTTGATGCTGCAAAAGTACTTAAACTATTCTGCATGACCGATACACTCTCTGTGAAAAGAGAAAATGAAATACATGGTATTATAGAATTTGTGTTGAATTATTCTAGTCGGGGTACGACTTGGAGTCGTGCCCCGACTAAGATAAAACATTTCGCAGTCTTCAAAAAAAACAAATGCGCTTCCCGGATAATTCTGAAGGCGCATTGTTTGGATGTGTTTAGTTGGCTTGTTGCAATTAGTTTTTAATTTTTCTTTGTTTTCTCTTCTTTATAATTTGTCGAACAAGAAAGAAAAGTCCTGTCAAAATAATCCAAACAGGCCATAGGTCAAATATGAATAATATAGTATCAATTACTCCAAACCAACCACTAGCAAGAGATTCTTTTAGTTTTTCGATGAAATTATCACGCTTTACAGGTTTAAATGTGAAGTCTTTTTCGGTTGAAATAGTTAGATTCAAGGTGCTGTAGTCTACGCAGTCGTTCAGATAACGCAATTTACCTTCGGTGCTTTCAATTTCTTCTTGTAAAACCCGAATTGATTCTTCAATAACAACAATATCTTTTACAGTGGTTGCTTTTCTAAGGATCTCATTATACCGAGCCAAGGAATTTCGTTTGCTATTTAGTCGTGTTTCTAGATCCACAAATTCCTCAGTAACATCACGTGCAGTAATCACCTTTGAAAGCACTTTATCGCTGCCTGATTCAACAGAGTTTACGAATTTGTCGAAATTTGTCACAGGTATTCTTATTGTCAATTGGTACCCTGAATTTTGTTCTGAATTTTCAAGGTTTTCGCTAGCATAATATCCACCCGCACTTTTTACTAATGAATCAACGTTTCGCTTTGCCTTTTGCAAATTGTTAACTTGGAGACCAATGTTCCCATCTTTAATAATTTTCTTTTTGATAACTGTTGGTGTAACCTTGTCGGTATTATTTCTTTTGCTCTCAGTTGATGATTCTTTATTTTCTTCTGAGGTGATATCACTCATCTTTACATCAGCAATATCTTTTCCAGCTACATCTGCAACAGATACGGGTTGACTTGGTGACTTTTCTAATTTACTTAAGGTGGTAACTTCGAAAGTTGTCTCTTTTTTTTTCTCTGAGCAGCCAAAAGTGAATATAACTAATAGCAATATAAATACTGATTTGTTCATGATTCTGCGTGTTGGATGGTTTATGTATTAAATGATTTTTTTAACTCCACAAATATACTGAATTGCTTTTGAATATAAGATATTTATTTCAAGAAAAGAGACACAATTTGACTTAAGCCCCATTGTTCGGGCTTTTGATAATTAAGGTGATTTTTTGCTGATACTTCGTTTGTGTTGTAAAATATATTGCACTTCTCTACTGTCCCCTTTGCTAAAGGGGACGAGCGTAGCGGAGGGGTTTGATTCTGAATTATTTTGCGTGACGCACGAATTTGACAATAAAAAATGCGCTTCCCGAATCCCGGAAAGCGCATTTTTTTATAATGAATTGTGCATTATGAATTATGCATTGCTCTTCACCCATGTATCCATAGCTGCGGCAGCCTTACGACCATCGCCCATGGCTAGAATGACCGTAGCACCACCACGCACAATATCGCCTCCGGCAAAAATGATTGGCACTGCCGATTGCATAGTGTCATTGTTCACCACCACGGTTCCCCATTTGGTTACTTCCAATCCTTTTACCGACTGCGGAATAAGCGGATTTGGCGATACGCCCACACTTACTACCACTTCATCCACTTCTATTAATTTGGTTTCGCCCGGAATTTCAATGGGTGACCGACGACCCGAAGCATCAGGTTCGCCCAGTTCCATTACCTGTAGCAACATGTGCGTTACGCGTCCTTGTTCGTTGCCGATATATTCGATAGGATTATGCAGTGTCAGGAAGTCAATTCCTTCTTCTTTGGCATGTTTTACTTCTTCCAAGCGGGCAGGCATTTCTTCTTCCGAACGGCGATAGACCAAAATAGCTTTTTCGGCACCCAGGCGGCGGGCAGTACGAACCGAGTCCATGGCCGTATTTCCACCACCGATAACGGCAACTTTTTTGCCTTTAAACACCGGAGTGTCCGAATCAGGGTTGGCAGCGTCCATTAGGTTTACGCGGGTAAGGTATTCGTTTGACGACATGATGCCTACAAAATTTTCGCCCTTGATATTCATAAAGCGAGGCAATCCGGCACCACTGGCTACAAAAATACCTTTGAAACCGTCGTCTTCCAGGTCTTTGATGGTAATTGTTTTTCCAACCACGCAGTTGGTTACGAAATGAACACCCATAGCTTGCAGGTTTTGAATTTCCACATCCACGATGTCGTTAGGCAAACGAAATTCAGGAATACCGTATTTCAACACACCGCCAATTTCGTGCAATGCTTCGAAAACTACTACTTCGTAACCCAACTTAGCCATATCACCGGCAAAAGCCAGTCCGGCAGGACCCGATCCTACGGCAGCAATTTTGATGTTGTTCGGCTCTGCCACTTTAGGCACAGAGATATTTCCGCTTTCGCGTTCGTAGTCGGCAGCAAATCGTTCAAGATGCCCGATGGCAACCGATTCTTTTTTCATTTTTAAATGGATACACTGACCTTCGCATTGTTTTTCCTGTGGACAAACGCGGCCGCATACGGCGGGTAGGGCAGAGGTTTCTTTCAGTACACGGGCAGCTTCTTGAAAATCGCCACGTTCAATGTTTTTTACAAAGCGGGGGATGTCAATTCCCACCGGACAGCCTTGCATACAGCTTGGGTTTGCACAATCAAGGCAGCGTTTGGCTTCCTGCATAGCCTGTTCGGCACTAAGTCCTAAGTTTACCTCCTCAACGCGGTTATGACTGCGGTATTCTGCGTCAAGCTCAGGCATATGAACACGAGGTATGTCGGTGCGCTCTTTAGGTTTCATGGCGCTGCGTAAATCGACGCGCCATTGTTGAGCTCTTTCTTCGTTTGATTCCATAATGATTAGTCAGTTATCAATGAACAGGGATCAGTTATCAGTCATCATTATTGACTGTTTATTGATAACTGTTCTTTATTAGTTTATTTTTTTTGTTTATGCTTTTAGTTTGTCAAACGCTAACAGGTCTTCGACGCTGTCAGGTTTGTGTTATAAGACCTGTCAGCGTGCTTGCATCTGACAGCGTTTTCAGGAGAGTAAGAAGTCTTATTGATTCTGTGTAGCTTCAAATTCTTTCATTTCTTCGCGTTCAATATCTCTGTATCCACCCAAACGCATCAACATTTCATCAAAGTCTACCTGATGTGCATCGAATTCAGGACCATCTACACAAACGAATTTTGTTTTTCCACCGATACTTACGCGGCATGCACCACACATTCCGGTTCCGTCCACCATAATGGTGTTCAACGAAGCGAGAGTCGGTACTTCGTATTTTTTTGTCAGCATGCTCACAAATTTCATCATGATAGCCGGACCGATAGTCACGCATAAATCTACTTTCTCGCGGTTTATCACCGACTCAATGCCGTTTGTAACTAATCCTTTGGTTCCGTATGATCCGTCGTCGGTCATGACGATTACTTCATCGGAGTTAACGCGCATTTGTTCTTCCAGAATAATCAGGTCTTTTGTGCGGGCTGCCAACACGGTAATGACTTTGTTGCCGGCTGCTTTTAATGCAGCAACGATAGGCATCATGGGTGCTGTTCCTACACCACCACAAGCGCAGACTACTGTTCCGAAATTTTCAATATGAGTTGCTTTTCCGAGAGGACCTACCATATCAGTAATATATTCGCCTTCTTCCAGTGCGCATAGTTTAGTAGACGAAACACCCATTCGTTGCACAACCAGGGTTATAGTACCCTTCTGCAAATCGGCATCTGCTATGGTTAACGGAATGCGTTCGCCTTTCAAACCCACTTTTACCATAACAAAGTGGCCGGCTTTACGCGACTTGGCAATTAACGGAGCTTCCACCTCAAACTTAATAACGTTGGCAGAGAAATACTCCTTACTGATAATTTTATTCATTTTGATAGATTTTTTTTATTAAGGACACAAAATTACAAAAAATGCGGCTCAATCCAAATCATTTTGTAATAATAATCTACAAATTTATTACTGATTTGCATTAAAATGACAAAAATAAATCGTAAAAACTGTATAAAACTACATTTGCGTCGTTTTGTTGATTTTTGGCACTTATTTGTATGTTGTGTGGTAATAATATTTGGGTATTTTTGCAGGAAAATATCTTCCTAATATATAATCACAAATAATATGTTTATGCGTATCCCAAACGGTAAGAAAATTCTCCTTGTGCTGGCTTCGTTGCTTTTCTGTTTTCAATTTTCCTATTCACAGTCGGCAATCAAAGATAGTGTGAGACTCGAGGATGTAGTTGTTACCGGTTCTAAAATAGAAATATCCCGAAAGCTAGTTCCGCTGTCTGTATCGCAGGTTTCCCGAAAGGACATTGAAAACAGCGGTCAGATTAATATATTGCCAGCCTTGAATACATACGTTCCGGGAATTTTTGTCACCGAGCGCAATGTGCTTGGTTTTGGAGTTTCTACAGGCGGTTCGGGTGCTATCAGCATGCGTGGTGTGAGTGGTTCTCCCAATACGGAGATATTGATGCTGATTGATGGTCATCCTCAGTATCAGGGTATTTTCGGCCATCCCCTTGCCGATGCTTATGTGGCTTCGGATGTGGAAAAGGTAGAAATTATTCACGGTCCGGCTTCCATTCTGTATGGATCTAACGCTATGGGAGGTGCAATTAATATCATCACGAAAAAACAACGTGAAGACGGACTCAAAATTAATCTGGGTGCTGCCTTCGGTTCGTTCGATACACAGAAATATTACGGAACAATCGGGTATAAAAAAGATCAGCTAAGTGTCTTTGCGTCGGTAAATCACGACCAGACCGATGGGATACGTGCCAACACGGACTTTAATATTACCAACGGCTATACGAAAGTGGGCTATGTACTGAGTAAGCATTTAGAGTTGACTGCCGATTTCAGCATCGCAAAATTTAATGGAAATGATAATGGCTCCATTTACGCCGCACCGGCACCATTCAATATTGATATTACACGTGGCAAAACCTCTGTTTCGCTCGAAAATAAAAATGATAAGTTGGAAGGAGCTTTTAAATTATACCACAACTTCGGAACACACGATTTATCGGATGGTTTTCATTCTACCGACCATAACAGTGGATTGATGTTTTATCAAACGCTTAAACTATTTACTGGAAATACTATTACCGTAGGTACAGATATTAAGCAATATGGCGGAAAGGTAAACCAAACTGCCGTTAAAGACTCGTTGATTACCGTAAACGAGTCGGCGGTTTATGCGTATGCTCAGCAGGCTTTGCTCGATAATGTTAGTCTGAGTGCTGGCTTACGTTTGGAACATAACTCCAAATATGGTACAGAACTTATCCCTTTTGCCGGATTGACGTATAATCCGTCTTTGTACACAACGATAAAAACCTCTGTTTCTAAAGGTTTCAGAAGTCCTACTATTATGGAGATGTACCTCTATGCACCTAACCCTGATTTAAAACCGGAGCGTATGATGAATTACGAAGTCAGTTGGTTACAATCGGCATTAGAAAACCGCCTTCAGTTCGATTTTACAGCTTATTTGATTAAAGGTACGAATCTTATTGAAGTTACTCCGGGTGTGCCGCCTGTAATGACCCGTAAAAATCTGGGAGCCTTCACGAACAAAGGACTTGAATTCTCTGCAAAGTATTTTCTGACCAAGAATCTATATCTCAATGTAAATTACAGTTATCTGAATTTAGAGAAGCCGGTACTGGCTGCACCGCGCCAACAATTTAATATCAATGTAAATTACACCTACAAGATATGGACGCTGAATGTATCGTCGCAATATATCGAAAAGCTCTATACATCCATTGTAACTTCACAAAATCAGTTGATCACCAAAACGCTTAATTATAACCTGCTGAATGCTCGGTTATCTGCTAAGCCAATAAAGTCTCTTGAGCTTTTTGTTGCAGGAAATAATCTACTGAATCAGAAATATGAGATAAACTATGGATATCCAATGCCGGGCATTTATTTCAATACTGGGTTTAATGTAAGGTTGTAAAATGAAGTTTTAGCATGAAGCGCTATTACTTGTATCGAAAAAATAACAGAAGCAGCTTTCAGATTTATATTCTGAAGGCTGCTTTTGCTTTATTGTTTTGTAAGTTCAGTTTTTTATTCTGCATTTCCGGATAAAGTTAATCTAATTTTGATAAAACCGTTAATTGTATCAATATAATATGTATATTTGTCGGGTGAGAATTTCAATAATTGTTGAGCATTTTTTCAAAGAATTATAATACCAACTATTTAAACTTTTAAATCAAATGGAATCAATTCCTTATTTCATTATCGGAGCGGTAGTTCTGGTAATTATTGCAGCTGGTTTTGTTACAGTTAATCAGGGTAGCGTGGCTGTTATCACGGTGTTTGGTAAATATCGTCGTATAATGCCTCCGGGTTTGAACTTCAAAATTCCGTTTATTGAATTTGTTCATAAACGTATTAGTATTCAAAATCGCTCTGTGGAGCTTGAATTTCAGGCGGTAACGCAAGATCAGGCCAATGTGTATTTTAAAGCCATGTTGCTATACGCTGTTTTTAATCAAGCTGACGAAACGATTAAAAATGTGGCTTTTAAATTTGTGGACGACAGAAACTTTATGCAAGCTTTGATACGTACCATCGAAGGTACTATTCGTAGTTTTGTGGCTACTAAGAAACAAGCTGAAATCTTAAGCCTTCGTACAGAAATCATTCAGGAAGTAAAGAAACATCTTGATGATACGCTGGAGCAGTGGGGATACCATATGATTGATATTCAGTTGAACGATATTACTTTCGACGAAGAGATCATCAAATCTATGTCACGCGTAGTTGCTTCGAACAACTTGAAAGCTGCTGCCGAAAACGAAGGACAAGCTTTGTTGATCACAAAAACAAAAGCTGCCGAAGCTGAAGGTAATGCGATTAAAATTTCTGCATTGGCCGAAAAAGAAGCAGCTCAACAACGTGGACAAGGTATTGCATTGTTCCGCGAAGAAGTGGCCAAAGGTATGGCGCAGGCTGCAAAGGAAATGACCGATGCCGACTTGGATGCTTCATTCCTGCTTTTCAGTATGTGGACGGAAGCTATCAAACACTTTGGTGAAACAGGTAAAGGTAACGTTATCTTCCTTGATGGCTCTACTGATGGTATGACTAAAACAATCAACCAAATGATGGGGATGATGAAGATGAGTGATAAAGCTTAATAAGATTTATGCTACTAGAATTACAAGAGGATGTCCCCAAAGGTCATCCTCTTGTTGTTTTATATAAGTATGAAAATGAATTGGGGTTGAAGAACTTGATTTTGAAGCTATCAAAGGTGAATTGCTTATTTTAATGATAAAACACTTAATTATTCTTAATTGTCTAATTGTATTTATAATATTGTTTGGTTTATAGTATAAACCATTTTATATTTGCAGAGAATTTAATTCCTCAAACAAAAATAATTTAAATACAATTTCATCATGGAAGAAAAAAACTTAACTGAGAAAGCAAGTTTAGAACTTATTTCTCAAATGATCACGAATTCCCGTCGGAAGTTAGAGGACGGGAATGGAATACCATTTCTTATTTGGGGTTATGCCACTTTTTTTGTATCACTTTTGGTTTACTATTTTGTGAATGCCACCGGCGATTATCATTACAATATTCTTTGGTTTCTTATTCCGGTAATTGGTTCGATAGGAATGTTTATTTCTGAAAAGAGTAGAGCTAAGCATGCTGGGCATGTCCGGAATTATATTGAACGTGTAATCGGGAATATCTGGTTGGTGATTGGTATTGCAGCGCTTCTAACCAGTGTAGGTGCGTCTTTTGTTCGTTTTCCCGTACTTCCCCTAATGCTTTTACTATTGGGAATTGGAACTACAATTACAGGTCTCACTATTAAATTTAAACCTGTAATTATAAGTGGTTTTATCGGAATGGCCAGTTGCGTTGTACCTTTTGTTTTGGAAGGAAATGGTCAAATACTTGTCTTTGGAGTTGTTTGTTTAATCATGATGGTTATTCCCGGACACATACTGAATTATCAAGGGAGGAAAAGACATGTTTAAGGAACTCAATCCGTTGCTTCATTCCGAACTTCGGCTGGGTATCATGTCTATACTTATTTCGGTGGAAGAAGCTGACTTTGTGTATATTCGTGAAAAAACAGGTGCAACGGCTGGAAATATCAGTGTTCAGATTGAAAAACTCAGTGAGGCGGGCTATATTGAAATAAACAAAGGTTTTTTGGGGAAAAGAACGCGGACGGTTTGCAAGATAACCCAAAAAGGTGTGAATGCTTTTGAAGAATATGTAGAAGCTCTGAAGAGTTATCTGGATATTAAAGGTCGATGATTAAATAAGGATTATAAGCAAGTTTACTGATTAGTTCTGGCAGTACTGTGTGTTACATAGCATTGCCAGAACAGTTATATTTGGACTTTATTTTCTAGTTTTCAGAATCTAAGTCGTTTGCTAGTAGGTGTTTTCTTTGTTGAAATAGACACCTTTCTTTGACGTTGGTTATGGATTGTCCGTTTTATTCTTCTCTCCACCTTTTGGTCAAATCGCCAAATGCATCAATTCTTCTGTCTCTGAAAAACGGCCACATGCGACGAACTGTTTCGGTACGCGATATATCAATATCAACAACCAAATTTTCGTCTTTATCGTTTGCAGCTTGTTCAATGATTTCGCCTTGTGGGCCAGCAACAAAACTGTTCCCCCAGAATTGAATGCCGTTAGTAACACCCGAAGGGTCGGGTTCGTAACCGGTACGATTACATGAAATAACATGGAGTCCGTTAGCAACAGCATGCGCCCGCTGTGAAATTATCCATGCTTCGGTTTGACGTTGTTTTTCGTCATCGTTATCCGTGCTTTCCCAGCCAATAGCAGTTGGGTAAATCAATACTTCAGCTCCTGCCAAAGCCATTAATCGCGCAGCTTCAGGATACCACTGATCCCAACAAACGAGCACTCCTAATTTCCCAACTGAAGTTTGAATAGGTTCAAAGCCTAAGTCTCCCGGAGTAAAGTAAAACTTTTCGTAATAAGCCGGATCATCGGGAATATGCATTTTGCGATACTTACCGGCTATGGTTCCATCTTTCTCAATGACTACGGCTGTATTATGATGTAGCCCTGCTGCACGTTTCTCGAATAATGAAAGCACAATCACCACTCCCAATTCTTTGGACAGACTTCCGAACGAGTCGGTAGATGACCCCGGAATAGTCTCAGCTTGCTCAAAAACAGCCGGATCTTCTGTCTGACAGAAATATAAACCATTATGCAATTCCTGCAAAACGATAAGTTCAGCTCCCTGTGATGCGCAGGTACGTATATTTTTTTCCAGCTTAGCAATATTCTCTGAACGGATGGCTGTGTTGGACTGTTGAATAAGACCTATTTTCATATTTTTCGATATTTGCTTCGTGATATTAGCCTATGGCGTTATTAGCTTCGCGATATTACTCCCTGCGGTCGAGATATTAGCCTTCGGCGATATTGGCAGCATGTAATTTATTGATATTTTTAGTGCCAGAATAATTGACTGTTTACTCGTTTACTGGTTAACTTGTCTACTAAATACTTACCGCTTACTCCTTGCTGCTCGGATATTGCATCGTTACGCAATGCAGCGACCCATGTTGTTTGATTAATGCTCTGCAATCAATCCCTACGATTTCTCTGTCGGGAAAGGCTTTTTGCAGTTGTTCTTTAGCAATTTTATCTTTTGTCGAGTTGTAAGTTGGCACTAAAACTGCTCCGTTTATAATCAGGAAGTTGGCGTATGTTGCCGGAAGCCGTTCACCATCTTCGTAAACTTCATCGGCCATTGGGAGCGGAATAAGCCTAAAATATCTGTCGTCAGAGGTCTTGAATTTACGAAGTTCTTTTTTCATTTTCCTCAATTCCTCAAAGTGTTCATCCTCTATATCATCACATTTTACATAAGCAATGGTGCTTTTATCACAGAGGCGGGCTAATGTGTCTACGTGGCTATCAGTATCATCTCCTGCTAAATATCCATGATTCAACCAAAGAACCTGTTTGAGTCCGAAATAATCTTTGAGTCTGGCTTCTATATCTTCTTCCGATAGATTGTTTCTGTTATCGGAAAGTAAGCATTCGGCTGTAGTTAAAATTGTCCCCTCGCCATCCGATTCTATACTGCCACCTTCCAGCACAAAGTTAAAGCAGTTACGATGACGTGCTTCTCCAAAGATTCCGGCAGTATAAAGTTTTCGTGTTATCAGATTGTCATGATTAGCCGCGAATTTCATACCCCAGCCATTGAACGTGAAATCGTAGATAACAGGTTTTTCATCTTCTAACACAGTTATTCCTCCGTGATCGCGTGCCCAGGTGTCGTTTGTAGGCATTTCCGCGAAGGTAATTTTTTCCAGCTCGTCTTCTGTGAAGTAACATTCTACTTCATCTGAGTCAATACAAACAATCAACAGGTTTTCGTGTTTTATTATCTCGCGGGCAATGTTGACAAAGCATTCATTTACTTCGTCGAGCATGTCAGCCCAATCTGTTTCGGCATGAGGCCACGTAAGCTGGACAAATTGTTGTTCTGCCCATTCAGCAGGCAATACTTTAGTTTTTTGTGAATTCATTAATTATCTGGAGAAACGTGTTTTTTTTCAGCTACAAAAATACAAAAAAACCATCATTTATAGCCGTACTAACAAAAAGTCACTGCATTAGCGAAAAATTGCCGTGTTTTGAGTACTTTTGTGCTCCAAAAAAATGAAGAAATGAAAGATATAGTAATATTATATTCAGGAGGTATGGATAGCACGGTGGCTCTTTACGAACATGCCAACCGCATTCGCCGTGCATTGACCTTTAATTACGGTTCGAAACATAATTTGCGCGAGATTGAATATGCTAACAAAAATTGTGAGGCTCTTGGTATAGAACATCATGTAATAGAACTGGATATGAATAAAATGGGATTTGTGTCCGATTTATTGCAATCAGGAGGTGATATTCCAAACGGTCATTACGAAGATCAAAACATGATTAAAACGGTAGTTCCTTTTCGTAACGGGATTATGTTGAGCATTGCTGCGGGTATTGCCGAAAGTATTGGGTGCGACAAACTGATGATTTCTAATCATGCAGGTGACCATGCCATTTACCCCGATTGTCGCGAAGAATTTATTCAAACAATGAGTAAAGCTATAAGTTTGGGGACGTATAATCATTGTGAGATTCTGGCGCCTTACACTAATCTTACCAAACGAGAGATTGCCTTGATAGGAAAAGAAATAGGTGTGCCGTTCGAAGATACTTACTCTTGTTATAATGGTCTTGAAACTCACTGCGGAACCTGCGGAACCTGCACTGAACGCAAAGAAGGACTCGAGGGCTTTGACCCTACAGTGTATCTTCACTGAAATTTCATGGCTAATGTCATTAAATAGCAAAAAATCAACTATTTTTGCACTCAACGTATAATTATTCAAAATTTAAACTTTATCATTCAACAAAAAATGGGAAAAGTATTGATTATCGGCGCCGGAGGCGTGGGAACTGTTGTGGTAAACAAAGTGGCTCAAAATCCGGATGTGTTTACTGAAATCATGTTGGCCAGTCGCACCAAATCTAAATGCGATGCAATTGCCGAAGACGTAAAGAAACGTTTTGGGGTAGAAGTGAAAACAGCTCAGGTAGATGCTGATAATGTTCCGGAACTTGTAACTTTGCTCAACGCTTATAAACCCGAGTTGCTTATCAACGTGGCTCTTCCGTATCAGGATTTGACCATTATGGATGCTTGTCTGGAAGCCGGAGTGAATTACCTGGATACTGCCAACTATGAGCCGAAAGACGAAGCTCATTTTGAATACAGCTGGCAATGGGCGTACAAGGAAAAATTTGAAAAAGCAGGTCTGACTGCTATTCTTGGTTGCGGTTTCGACCCAGGGGTAACCAGCATTTATACTGCTTATGCAGCTAAACATCATTTCGACGAAATTCAATACCTGGATATCGTAGATTGTAACGCTGGTGATCATCATAAAGCTTTTGCAACCAACTTTAATCCAGAAATCAATATCCGCGAGGTTTCTCAACGTGGAAAATACTGGGAAAACGGAAAGTGGATTGAAACTGAACCACACGAAATTCATAAACCGTTGAATTACCCTGAAATAGGACCAAAAGAATCTTACGTTATTTACCACGAAGAACTGGAATCGCTGGTGAAAAACTATCCTACTATCAAGCGTGCCCGTTTCTGGATGACTTTCGGACAGGAATACCTGACGCACTTGCGGGTTATTCAAAATATAGGTATGGCTCGCATCGACGAAGTGGAATACAACGGACAAAAAATTGTACCGATCCAGTTTTTGAAAGCCGTACTTCCAAATCCGGGTGATTTGGGCGAAAATTATACCGGTTGGACATCCATCGGTTGCCGCATCAAAGGAATAAAAGATGGTAAGGAAGTGACTTATTATGTGTACAATAATTGCAGCCACGAAGCGGCTTACAAAGAAACCGGCGCGCAGGGCGTAAGCTATACCACCGGAGTTCCTGCCATGATTGGAGCTATGATGTTCTTTAAAGGCGAATGGCGCAAAGCAGGTGTTTACAACGTGGAAGAATTCAACCCCGATCCATTTATGGAACAACTGAACATCCACGGCTTGCCTTGGGTGGAATTGCATAACATTGATTTGGAATTGTAATAGTCTTAAACTATGATTTATATGATTAAATGATTGCTGTGATGTATCTAATTGCTGCAGTCATTTTTTCTTATAAAACCTACTTGTCAAACTAGTTATGATTAATGAGCAATATAAGTATTCAGCATTAACCGAGAAAATTATTGGTTGTGCAATTGAAGTTCACAAAATTTTAGGCAATGGCTTTCAAGAAGTCATTTACCAACGAGCTTTAGAAATGGAAATGAACCTTCAGGGACTTAAGTTCAGCCGTGAATTTGAAATGCCTATATTCTACAAAAACAATAGAATTGGAACTCGGAGGGTCGATTTTCTGGTTGAAAATGTTATTTCTGTTGAAATTAAAGCAGTAATTCAACTGGAAGATGTACATTTGGCACAAGCCATTAATTATCTTGAAGCTTATAATTTAGAAATTGGACTTTTAATAAACTTTGGCTCAAAGAGTTTGACTTTCAAACGACTCACTAATTCCAAATTCAAGCCATATTAATCATTTAATCACCAAAATCATAGTTCAGACGATATTATGAATTACCAAAACATACCTTCCCCTTGTTACGTTCTCGACGAAGCTGCCTTTCGTAGCAATCTGGAACTTATCCGTTCGGTAAAAGAACGCGCCGGTGTAGAAATTATTCTCGCTTTCAAAGCTTTTGCCATGTGGAGTGCTTTCCCTATCGTACGCGAATATATTCCGTATTCCACGGCCAGTTCGCTGGCTGAAGCCCGTTTGGCGTACGAAGAAATGGGTAGCAAGGCGCATACTTACGGACCAGCATACACCGACAGAGAGTTCCCGGAAATCATGCGTTGCAGTAGTCATATCACGTTTAACTCCTTGCAGCAATTTGAGCGTTTTTACCCGCAAACTCAATTTGAAAATATATCGTGCGGATTGCGCATCAACCCCGAATTCTCGGATGTGGAAACGGACTTGTACAATCCTTGTGCGCCGGGTTCACGACTGGGTGTGGTAGCCGATTTATTGGGCGATAAACTTCCTGATGGGGTAGAAGGGCTGCATTTTCATACACTGTGCGAATCCACTTCGTTTGACCTGGAAAGAACGCTGGCGGTAGTAGAAGAAAAATTTGGCAAATTCTTTCCGCAAATCAAGTGGTTGAACATGGGCGGTGGACATTTAATGACCAAAGAAGGATATGATACCGAACATTTGATTACGTTGTTGAAAAACTTTAATGCTCGTTACCCGCATCTGCAACTGATTCTGGAACCCGGAAGTGCTTTTGCGTGGCGAACGGGTGTGTTAGTTTCGAGCGTGGTGGACATTGTAGAAAATAAAGGCATTAAAACGGCTATGCTCGATGTGTCATTTGCGTGCCACATGCCCGATTGCCTCGAAATGCCGTATAAACCGGCCATTGTGGGCGCAACAGATGCCGTCGAAGGTAAGCCCACATACCGAATGGGTGGAAACAGTTGTTTGTCCGGCGATTTTTATGGAAACTGGTCTTTTGAGAAGGAATTAAAAATTGGGGATCGAATCATTTTCGAAGACATGATTCACTATACGATGGTAAAAACTACTATGTTTAATGGGGTTTCGCATCCTTCTATCGGTATCTGGACAAAGGAGAATGAATTTAAGCTGGTACGCGAATTCGGATACGAAGACTACAAAAACAGAATGTCGTAGTTAATGTACAATTCATAATTGAAATTCTCGTAACTAAATTCTTGTAACTCGTAACTAAAAAATACTTATGTCTTTTACCTCTTTAGGATTATCTCCGGCTTTACTTAAAGCACTTGCTGATAAAAATTTCGCTCAGTCTTATCCCATTCAGCAAGAAGCCATTCCGGCTATTCTAAAGAAGCGTGATGTGTTGGGTATTGCCAAAACCGGTTCGGGGAAAACGGCTAGTTATGTGTTGCCAATCCTGATGAATTTGCAGGGAAAGACGGTGACTAAAAATCGCCACGTCAACGTATTGGTGTTGGTGCCAACGCGTGAGTTGGCTATGCAGGTAAGCGAAGTATTCATTACCTTTGGTGCTGTGCTTCCATATCGTGTAAAAACAATGGCGGTGTTTGGCGGTGTTTCTATCAATCCACAAATGATGGCTTTGCAAGGCGTCAATGTGTTGGTGGCTACGCCCGGTCGGTTGTTGGAGCTGGTTGAATCGAAAGCGGTTCATTTGTCCGAAATTGAGACATTGGTATTGGACGAAGCTGATAAAATGCTTAACATGGGTTTCCGAGAAGAGATGAGCCTTATTTTCAAGCAACTTCCCCGAAAACGCCAAAACTTGCTGTTTTCAGCCACATTAAATGAAGATGTGACCCGGATTCATCAAATCATTTTGCAAAACCCTGTTGTCATAAAAATTGATGAAGAGCTTGATACTTTTGATTTAATTTCGCAGTTGGGCTATTTTGTTTCGGAAGAGAAAAAAGGTCCTTTGTTGCGCTACCTGATTAAAACCAACGATATGAAGCAGGTGTTGGTTTTTGCCGATTCGGTGTATAAGGTCGACAATATCTCGGATAAGCTTCGCAAAAATGGGATTAAAGCGGCAGCCATTCATAGCAAGAAAAGTCAGGGTGCCAGAACAGAAGCGCTGAGCAAGTTCAAATCGGGTGAAATTCGGGTGCTCGTAGCTACCGACTTGATTTCGCGCGGTATCGATATTCAGTTTTTGCCTTACGTGATTAACTACGAACTGCCCCGTTCACCAAAAGATTACATTCACCGCATTGGACGAACCGGTCGCGCAGAGAACCCGGGAGAGGCTATCTCACTTGTCTCGCCCGAAGAGCAACACCACTTTCGGGTAATTCAGAAAAAAATGGGTAAATGGGTGACAATGATTGATAGTGAGAATCTTGATTTGCAGGGATTTTAAATTAATGCATAATTTAGAATGCATAATTCATAATTGAAGAGAATATGGTTTGCATTTAAAAACTTGAAGTTGAGTCCTTGTAGCTCGTAACTAACTCCTTGTAACTAAAGTCTGAAATCCTTAGGCAATACTCCTTTTGGGAGAGAAGTTGTGTAGATTCCCGAAAGGTATTGGGGTATATCCTAACTTTATTTTACCAGACTCAATTTCAACAATTCATTTTCTTTCAGTTGCCCGTTATCTTTCAGAAAACGGATTACTTGCAGCACTTTCGGTTCTTTGAACGGGACTTTCTTTACCAACGCATTAACGCTTAATTCTTCTGCGGATAATGCCTGTTCGATATGCTGCCGGATAGTTTCAAAATCTTCTTCCGTAACCAGTGTTTCTTTTTTCTTCTGACAGATATCGCATTTACCGCAGGGTTTTGTTTCTTTTTCGCCAAAATAGGAGAGGAGCACCTGACTGCGGCAAATATTCTCTTCTTTGGCATAATCCAACACGCTTTTTACCCGCTCTATGTATCGTTCGCGTCGGTCATCATAGGCTTCTTTGCCCAGTATCACACGTTCGGTGGCTTCGCGTTCTCTCACGAAGGTAAGGTAAGGCGTTTTCTTGCGGGGAATGAATTGGATGACACGTTCTTTGGCCAATCCCACCAGTTCCTCATAGACTTTTTCGCGTGTCCATTCCAGTCGTTTAGCAATGATATCTTCATTGATAGAGGCCATGTCAGTGAACAAGCCGGTGTAGGAGCGCAACAGAATATGTATTAGTTTTTCTTGCTCGGGAGTTTGTTTCTGATTATATAAATCATCTTTTCCCACGATAAAAAGTACCCTCGCCGAGCTGTCTTGTTCGTCGGTGAGTTCCAGATAGCCTGCTTGTTGAAGGATTTTCAGGCAATTGTACGAAATGAGAATGGGTAGTTTAAATTTCATGCAGAAATCGCCTATGTCAAATGCAAAAACTTTGTCCAACCCCGAACCTACACCCATTTCCAGATAGTTGCCCAAGGCTTCATATACTTTAAGCACCATCTCTTTGCCGGGGAAGCTGTCCGAAACGCGTTTGCGCATTTTTACGGCATCGCCATTGTTGTAGAGCAACACGGCATAGGCTTTTTTCTCGTCGCGTCCGGCACGTCCTGCTTCCTGAAAGTACGCTTCAAGCGAATCGGGCAAATCCATATGTACCACGGTACGCACTTCAGCCTTGTCTATTCCCATCCCGAAAGCGTTGGTAGAAACGATAGCCCGTGTTTCGCCCGATTTCCAACGGGATTGTTTGGCATCTTTGGTTTCATTCTTTAGTCCCGCATGAAAGTTCTCTGCCGAAATCCCATTCAGATTCAGAAAGTCGGAAATTTCTTTGGTTCTTTTTCTATTGCGTACATATACCACCGAAGTGCCGGGCACGCTGTTGAGTATCTTTAGCAGATGTTCATCTTTGTTTTCGGTAGTGCGCACCACATAAGCCAGATTAGACCGATGGAAGCTTTTTTGGAACACATTGGGTTCGCGGAAATGCAACTGACGCTGAATATCGTCCACCACTTCGGGGGTGGCAGTAGCGGTTAGCGCCAGCACAGGGACATCGGGTAGTAGCTCTCTTATATCGGCAATGCGGAGATAGGAGGGACGAAAATCATATCCCCACTGCGAGATGCAATGTGATTCATCTACGGCTATCATGCATACGGTGGCTTGCTTTATTTTTTCCATGAAAATGGGAGTAGTCAACCGTTCGGGCGAAACGTACAGGAACTTATAAGCCTCAAATACGGCATTGTCGAGCGTCATCAATATTTCGTTGTGCGACATGCCGGAGTAAATGGCAGCAGCCGTAATTCCGCGTTTTTTCAGATTTTCAACCTGATCTTTCATAAGAGCAATAAGCGGAGTTACAACCACGCAGATACCTTTCATTGCAAGCGTGGGTACCTGAAAAGTCAATGACTTACCACCACCGGTGGGCATAAGTCCAAGCGTATCTTTGCCGGACACAATGCTACGGATAATATCGCCCTGCAAAGGTCTGAAGTCATCGTAGCCCCAGTATTGTTTCAGTATGTCCAGGTATTGTTGCATAGGTTTTCTTGGTTAGAGGAGGCGCGACTTGAAGTTGCACTCCCACTTTAGACCTCCACTTTTATTGAGATAACAAAAATACGAATAAGTTTCCAAACAAACGTGGGAGTAAAAGATTCAACTCATACTCCCACCAAACTTAAGAAGTAAAGAAAACCGTTTAGATTCCTCTTTTTTCTTGCTGATTATTGCTGTTGATAGTTTATTCGCAATTTCACCATGTTGATAAATTGCCGCTGATAGCTTATCCGCAATATTGTACTATGACAATATTGCGGTTAATATCAGGTTCGCAATTTCTCCGTTGAGCGAAATTGCAAATAATGTACGAACCGCAATTTCGCATGGTGGTGAAATTGCCGATAACGTACGAGAGGCACTTTTGCCCTTAGCGGAAGTGCCTCTCGTATATGTGACGCAATATTGTGCGTGAGCAATGGCTTACTTAGCAGCTTTTTCTTCTTCTATCCGTGTTCCGATCAATATCACACCATTTTCAGCATCCTTGCCATACTCTTTTTTTAGTTGTTTGATAACTTCTTTCGTAGTTGGTTCTAAGGTTTTATACATGGTAAGGTTGGTATAACTTAGCCACGAAAGATCAAAACTCGAAGGTAGTCTGATTCCATCTTGCAGAATGATAGTTTTGTCATTCTTGACCCATTCTTTTTTCTGTTTAGGCTCGTCCAGTTTAAATGCCACGGGAACAAGAACGTAAGTGTCCGTTTTTTCTCCACATAGGGTTCCAGGAGTCCAATCGGGCAATGTACTGACTACCCTGAGAGCTTCCTTTTCAAGAAAATAGTCCGAACGTCTTGCCAAAATCGGGTTGGTTACTTTGCCGGTTTTATCTACCGTAATTCGCACATAGACTTTTCCCTGAGTTTTTAATTGTTTGGCAGCAAAAGGGTATTGAATGCTGTCTGCAATGTAGCTTAGCAGTTTGGTTTCGCCTCCCGGAAACTGAGGGAAAGTGCTTGTTTCTTTACAGTTGGGATTTTGTCTCAGGCTTGCTGTATCTGCTATCGCAAATTCTATTTCCGACTTTTTGGTGGTGATCAACACCACACCTTCAGCCGCATCCTTTCCGTATTTCGATATCAACTTTGCTTTTTCTTCTTCCGGAACCGGACTAAGGAGCTTTGCTGATGCCAGTTTTTCTGGGTTCAGTATAACAGGATTAAAGCCGATAGGCATTTTGACATCATCAATCAAAAATAAAGATTTCTCAGTAGGTTGCCAACCGGCAGGTTCATTCGCCGGTGCCTGAAAGTTGATAGGAATAATGCGTTGAACAGCTACTTTCTGTCCGTTTTGTTCGCCCGGAGTCCATTCAGGTAATAGTGAAATAACCCGCAGCGCTTCATTATCCAGATCGGTCGATACGCCTTTTATCACTTTCGGATTTTCTACCTTACCAGTTTTGCTTACCACAAATTGAATGTGGACTTTGCCATGTTCGTTTTTTTTGAGCGCTTCGGCCGGATAAACGATATGCTGATTCAGGAACGTGACAAGTCCTTTTTCTCCTCCGGGAAATTCGGGCATTTTATCGGCAAAGGTGTAAACTGAATCTGCTGCCAGTTCCATTTTTTGAGCAGTAAACGCCTTAGCAGAGGAAGTAAAAGCTACTATAAAGGATAGAATAAAGCTAACTCTAATAAATTTCGGGTGAGTTTTTTGTGATTGAAACATACTGATTTTTTTATGTATTTGAGTCTGTGTGTTTGTGGCACGGAAGGTCATATTCCAAAACCGGAGGCAAATGTATAAATAATTTTTAGTTTAACCATAATAAAATAAGCAGGATTGAAGTTGATTCAGTCCTGCTTATCATAAATTGAGTTCTTATAACTAATGTTTGTTTTTCTTTGTTTCGATGATTTCTTTAAGATCTTTTATTCTGTTTTCCACAGCACCATAATATGAAAGATTAAGCGTTCCGTTTGTGATAGCCGGAGTGGTTTTTGTTTTTGGCTGGGTAGCCATTAACCGGTTGTAATAATTCAATGCTTCCTCTGGGTTCTGAATCTGATAATCGTAAATGGTCGCAATGTTATATATAAGCTTATTGTCCTGTTTATGATCATAGCTTAGTTTTAAGTATTTTATTTCGTCAAGAGGTCTGTTCATACCGCTGTATCCTTTCGAAATGCAGTAGTAATAATTGAAAAGTTCAGAGTCTTTTGGTGTAAGTAAATTCAGCCCTTCGGTCAATACCTGAATTCCTCTGAACCGATGCCCGCTCATAATAGCCGATTCACCCAAGTAGTAATGCAGGCGTATGTTGCTCGAATCATTCTTATAAGCACTACTTAAGTAATTATATGCATCGATATAATCCGCCACGGCGTAATACGAGGCGCCCAGATAGTAATTTGTCAGAAATGAGCTGTCGCCTTGCTGGGAGAGAGTTTTTAAACGATAAATGGCTTTGTCGTGTTTTTTGCTCATGCAAAGTCCTATTCCGTTGTATTGATTTATAACCTGATTTGACGAGTCGGAAAGAATAAACCGGTCCGTTGAGCTTACTAAATCATCAAATTTTTCTGTCTGAATATATAGCTTTGATAATTTGCTCAGGCTGTTATAATCAGCCTGATTATGGAACATTGCTTTGCGGTAATAGTAAATAGCAGAATCAGTTTTCCCCAGCTGTGTGAAACAGTCGCCAAGCATCGGTAACAATACCGGCACAGTATCTTTTTGGAAAATGGAATGAGCCAGCTTTATGGTCTGATTCAGTTCTTTTAGTTTGTACGTAATGTTGAGGTAATTCAGTTGAGCATATCGGCTATCGGGTGTTTGCTGCAATGCCATGTAATAGTATAATTTTGCTTTTCGGAAATTACCCACTTGTTGATAGCAATCGGCCAGTTCGTTTATGCTAGCAATATTGTTGTCATGCTCGTTCTTTACAATTTCTTCGAGCAGAGCAATAGCGTCATCGTAGCGGGCAATGTTCTTAAAACAGGTTGCCTTCAGTAAATCCATTTCGGGCGATTTCTTTTCTTTCGAAATTAACTTGATGGCCTGTTCGTAATCATGAACTTTCAAGGCATTCTGTATGGCATTACTTTGAGCCTGAAGCACCAACACACAACAGAGTAAAATGGCTGTAAGGGGTTTTTTCATAAACTAGTATTACTATTTTTGATTTAGGTGACAGTCGATTTTTTTATCAAAAATCTTTCAGCGCAGATTTTGACTGCGCTGAGAGATTTTATTACTTACTTAATCACTAAATATGAAACTGGAATTTCTCAACTTAATTCAACTTAAACATAACCGGGATGGTGTAATACACGGCAACTTTCTTACCGTTCTGTTCGCCTGGAATAAAATCAGGTAAGGTGCTTACTACTCTGGCTGCCTCTTGAGCTAACAAAGTCATATTAGTATCTGGAGTTTGTGGTTTTACATTAGCTGTGCTACCATATCCAACTACAACAACTTCATCCAACTTCTTTTTATTTTCAGGAATAGTTCTTAAAATAGTTATATTGCCAACTTTTCCTGTTTCACTTACAACGAATTGAACAATAACTTTACCTTGTGTGCCGGTTTTAGCTGCTTCGGCGGGATAGTATAGGTTCTTGGCAATGTGTTTCACTAATTCTTCATCTCCGCCTGGAAACTGAGGCATCTTTTCTACTACGGTGTACACTTTGCTGTTGTCAGCAGATTCATCGTTGATTTTAAATGTTATGGGTAGTGTGTACCATACCGCTACTTTTTTGTTGTTTTGTTCGCCGGGAATAAAATCCGGTAAGGCTTTTATGACTCTAAGTGCTTCCTTATCACAGGCGGCATCAAGTGAGCGAATTACTTCTATGCTTCCTACCTTACCTGCTTCCGAAACTGTAAACCGAAGCGTAACTTTTCCCTGCACCCCGTTAAAATAAGATGTTTTTGGATACTTAAGATTATTGCTAATGAATTTAATTAATGCTGCATCTCCACCCGGGAATTGGGGCATTTTTTCTACTACAGTATAAACTTTTGAGTTATCAGTTTCCTTTACATCTTGAATAGTGGCTAGTAATGATTCCTGACTTTCATTTTTGGTATCTACTACTACGTTTGTTTCAGAAGCAACTATACTTTTAGTACCTGTAACTGCATTTTTTGTTGCGGTGACAGCTTTTTTAGCCGAATTTACGATGGTTTGCGCATTGCTCGATAGGATTAAAGCCAATGCCAGTGGAACGATAAGCGAGTATTTCAGAATGCCCGCTTTGCTGGTTTTTTGTTGATTCATCATGGTAATACGTTTTTTAAGGGGTGATACATTAAATTTATTTCCAAGTTTTACGTCGGGGGTTTGATACGATAATTCCAATAAATGATATTGATACTTTTTGCTGTCGAAGCCGGATTCCAACACCGAATTATCTGCCAGAAATTCCAGGTTTTGACGAATTTCGCGCTTCAGCAGCCATGCTGCCGGATTCATCCAACAAGCAATTGTTATTAGTTCGCTGACTATTACATCTATACTATGCATATGTCGGGCGTGAGTCAGCTCGTGTGTCAGTATTTGCGTGGTATCATGCTCGTTGTGCAAAGTCGGGTTTATAAAAATCATGTTGAAAAACGAGAATGGAGTGATTGATTCCTTTACCGATATTATCTCAATTCCCTGAAGTTCTTGTTTTTCTCCTTTCCATTTCCACTTTAGAATGGAAACTAACTGTACAATCATTTTTATCAGCAAGATAGCTGATACCAACGCATAGATAGCCAACAGAACATTTTCTGCAGTTAATTTTGATACCGGTTGCGGTGTGATTGTCATTTCCTGTAGTTGTGCGTAACTTACTACTATGGCCTGCATCGGCTCTTGCTTTTCGAGCCAATCGGTCAATGAAATAAAAGGATAAACCAATGATAACAAGATGCTGAAAATAAGATAAAATCGTCGGGTTTTCCAGAAAGTGTCATTGTAAAATGCCAATCGGAAAAACAGGTAAAACAGCGCTATCGCAACGTTTACCTTTAGAAAATACATGAGTGCGTCGTTCATTTCTTTTCGATGAGTTTAATGATTTCTTGTAATTCTTCTGCGGATATTTTTTGCTTTTCAACAAAGAAACTGACCATTTCCTTGTATGAATTCTCGAAGTAGTTTTGCACTACTCCCGACATAAATTTTGATTTGTATTCACTTTCTTCCATCACCGGGCTATACTCGTAAGTATTCCCATACCGCTTGCTTTTCAAATAACCTTTGCGTTCAAGGTTTTTTACAATAGAGGCAACGGTGGTGTAAGGCGGCGTAGGTTCATCCATTTTCTGGATAAAGTCTTTAATAAAACCTTTGCCTTGCTGAAATATTATCAGCATCATTTCTTCTTCTTGGTTAGTTAGCTTTTCCATGATATAATCAATTTATTTCTTTTTTATTACGAAGACTTCGCAAATCTACGAATGTTTCGTAATAAATATTCTCTTACTGCAATCTTTTAATATTTTTTAAATATTTGATGAATGACGGGCACTAAAATAAAAAGTCGTATTTTTGTACTAATTAATTATTGAATGCATGAATAATTCAGTGTTTTCGGTGAAATATATAGCTGTTTTAGTTTTGATGTTGTTGGTTTGCTTGTCCAGCTCTTATGCACAGACAAGCTATTATTTCTATGTTCAGCTTTCGGATAAAAACCATTCGTCCTATTCGCTTTTACAGCCAACAGAATATCTGTCCGAGCGGGCTATCAGTCGAAGGGTTGCTTTTGGTTTAGCGTGTGATTCCACTGATTTACCTGTCAGTCCGTTGTACCTGAAGCAAATTGTTGAGACGGGTGTCCGAATTCATAACGTAAGTAAATGGATGAATGGAGTTACTGTCTTGGTCTCCGATTCAGGATTAATGAATAGTGTAAGAAAGTTGCATTTTGTCAGGTTTGTGGAATATACGGGTCGGTTGGATGGAGCCGCGCTGGCTCCACAAAAGACTAAGTCCAAAGCGCAGGCTTTCGATTATGGTATTGCTTCAACTCAAATAGAACAGTTAAAAGGAAAAAGTCTTCACAATGCCGGCTATCGGGGCAAGGATATTCACATTGCCGTTCTTGATGCTGGATTTACCAATGTTGATAAAAATCCGTTTTTTGATAGTTTGCGTTTTCAAAATAGGTTGCTTGGCACTAAAGACATAATTAATCCGAATTCAAATGTCTTTAATGAGGATTCGCACGGAGCTATGGTGCTGGCTACTATGGCTGCTAATGTGCCCGGACAATTTCTTGGAACTGCACCCGATGCTTCATATTGGTTGATACGAACAGAATATGCTCCGACGGAGTATAAAGTTGAAACGGATTTTTGGACGTCGGGAATAGAATTTGCCGATAGTGTGGGGGTCGATTTGATAAATTCATCGCTTGGCTATTTTACCTTCGACGATCCTAAGATGAACTTTACATATCAGGATATGAACGGAAAAGTGTCACGTGCAAGTCGCGCAGCCAATCTGGCAAGCAAAAAAGGGATGCTGGTTGTAGCAAGTGCCGGGAACGAAGGCAACCAAAGCTGGCATTATATAGGCTCTCCTGCTGATGCCGACGGTATTGTAACGGTAGGGGCAGTTACTTTCAACGGTATTTCCAGTGCTTTTTCTTCATACGGACCCAGCTCCGATGGTCGGGTTAAGCCGGAGGTTTGTGCTATGGGTACTTCTTCAGCAGTTGTAAATACTGCCGGTGTGCCTACTTATGGCAATGGAACTTCTTTTGCAACGCCGGTCTTGGCCGGGATGATGGCTTGTTTGTTACAACGCTACAAGTCATTGGAAGCTAACATGGATATGGATATTCTGCTGAATGCTGTTTTTAGAAGTGCTGGTTTGTATAGTTCGCCAACAACGCAACAAGGCTATGGAATTCCGGATTTTGAAAAAGCGGAGCAAAATTTGATTACTTTTGATAAATCTCTGAAAACCGATAAGAGTGATTTTGTGTTGATATATAATTCTTCATTTAAAAGATTAAGTGTCCGGTATATTGGAAACGAAAGCATATCTAACGCTTCAGTGCGTGTTTTTACTGTTATGGGAGGTTCTATCTCATCACAGCGCATAACATCTGCCACTACTTATATTGATACCGCTACATTTATAGCGGGTATATATGCTGTTTGTATATCCTTCAATGGGAAAACCGAAACCCGGAAAATATTAATCAGATAATTGAAAAACAACTACTTTAATGACCTCAATAACACTTTCTGAACTTGCTGCTCAAATTCAGCAAACCATTCGCCTGAATTTTGATACACCTCAATGGATTCGGGCTGAAATAAGTGAGTTGCGCGAAAACCAGGGAGGGCACTGTTATCTGGAGTTGATAGAAAAGGATAGTGAATCCGATACATTGCTTGCAAAAATCAAAACAACAATATGGGCTTCAACGTATCGCATGCTGAAACCTTATTTCGAAAGCAGTACAGGTCAGGTGCTCAGGTCGGGTCTGAATGTATTGGTGGCAGTAACTGTCGAGTTTCATGGGGTTTATGGGTTTAGCCTAAATGTGCGGGATATTGATCCTACATTCACTATTGGTGAGATGGCGGCTCGACGACTGAAGATTATACGTCAGTTAGAAAGTGATGGGATTGTGGATATGAATAAGCAATTACCTTTGCCGGAGACTCTTCAACGATTGGCTGTAATTTCATCGGCTACTGCTGCCGGTTATGGCGATTTTTGCGATCAGTTGAAGAATAATCCGGCTCATTTTGCGTTTTATGTCAAATTGTTTCCAGCCGTCATGCAAGGCGATCAGGCAGAACCAACGATTATAGCAGCACTGGAAAAAATATACGACAATCTTGAAATGTTTGATGCAGTAATTATAATCCGAGGTGGGGGTGCCACTACCGATTTAGCTTGTTTTGATTCGTACGAACTGGCTTTAAACTGTGCCCAGTTTCCATTGCCCATTATTGCAGGTATCGGCCATCAACGCGATGTGTCTATTTTGGATATGGTGGCGCATACCAGTCTGAAAACGCCTACGGCTGTCGCTGAATTCTTGATTTCGAAAATGCATACTGCTGATGACTATGTAAATAGCGTGGTATCGGATATCGGATTCCTGGTTCGCAATACCCTTGAAACAGAATCACGATTCATAATCCAGACTCAATTACAAATAAAACAAACCTTGCGAAGCTGGGTGTTGAAGAAGAAGCACTTGCTCGATGGTCAGAAAAATCGGTTGAAATCATCTGTCAGGATGCAATTGCTGAAACAAAACAATAAACTATCTTTGCTAGATAAAAACATAGAAACGCATTCGCCGGTTTTTCTGCTGAAACACGGATATACTATCACTACGCTGAATGGAAAGCGTGTCACCTCTGTAAATCAGATAAAATCTGGTGATACAATTCGCACGCTGCTAAGTAACGGTCAGTTTGAAAGTGAAATCATTTAAGTGATATTTCGGTGAAAAAGGATAACTGGTTGTAAAACATCAAAATGTATGAGTAAAATTACGTTGGAGAACATGGAATTCCATGCCTTTCACGGCTGTATGGATTTCGAACAGCATTTGGGCAATACCTTTATTGTAAGTTTGAGCATGGAACTAAATACTACTCAGTCCGGATTGACAGATGATCTGGAACATACACTAAACTATCAGTTGGTTTACGATGAGGTGAAAGATCAGATGCAAATACCGTCGAAACTGATAGAACATGTTGGACAAAGAATTCTGGATGCCGTTTTTGAACGGTTTCATCAGATTAAAACACTGGAAATTAAGCTCTCGAAACAGAATCCACCGCTGGGTGGAAAAGTGGAAAGGGTAACTATAGAACTAATAAAACATCGCTAATTTTTATATTTAAATGTTATGAATAATTACTTGAAACGTGTATTACAATTTATAGTGATATTTATACTTGCCGAGACAGTAAATATCATTTTAAGACATTATAGAACAGATGAATGGGATTTTTCTGTTCATAATTGGACAGGTTGGATTCTTTTGGCTGCCATCTTTTTTGGTTTTGAAATCTATCAGACGATTAAGCGAAATAAAACGACTAAGGAAGATTAAATGTTGGGATGAAATGTTATTCCTCTAAATATATTTTATAATAATGTAATTTTTGGTTGTCATTAATCTGTATTTTCATACAAAATGATTACTTTTGTGATGTCAATACGAACATTGAGTAACAATAAAATGATGAACGCCGACTTTTCAGCGTTCATTTTTTTGTAGCTCACAAAAAAATATAAATAATTAGTTCATGTCAACAAACGAAATTAAGCAAGGGCATCCGAAAGGTCTTTATCTCCTTTTTGGAACCGAAATGTGGGAACGTTTCAATTTCTATGGAATGCGAGCCATATTAACACTGTTCCTAATCAACTCATTAATGATGAAAGAAGCTGATGCTGCGATCATTTATGGTGGTTTTTTAGGATTATGTTATCTAACTCCAATGTTAGGAGGTTTTATTTCCGATCGTTATTTTGGAAATAGAAACTGTATAATTATTGGTGGACTAACAATGGCTACCGGTCAGATGCTGTTGTTTTTTAGTGCAAGTATTTTTGGCACAAACTTATCGCTGGCTACCACCCTAATGTGGGTGGCATTGGGTACAATTATTTTGGGTAACGGTTTTTTCAAACCAAATATATCCAGTCTGGTTGGAAGTTTGTACCCAAAACAAGAAAAAAGTAAGCTGGATACAGCTTTCACCATTTTTTATATGGGAATTAATCTGGGTGCATTTTTAGGTCAGTTAATTTGTCCTTTGGTGGGAGATGTGAAAGATTCAGGAGGAATAAGAGATATACACGCTTTCAAATGGGGATTTCTTGCTGCCTCTACAGCTATGGTTATCGGAACATTACTTTTCTATTTCCTAAAAAGTCGTTATATCGTTACTCCCGAGGGTAAACCACTTGGTGGTCTTCCATCTAAAAATGATGCGTCTTATTTTGATGAAGGTGAGGCTCAGAAAGCCAATTTTTCAAAAAAATCTTTGCTTATAGCTGTAATCGCATTTATTGGATTGTTTTTCACCATTAGATACTTATTGGGTGGTGACAACTTCATTAAAACAATCATTTATCCCGTAATTTACGCAAGTGGTATTACACTGGCAGGATTAATTGTTTCCGACAGTTCGTTGACTAAAATAGAAAGAGACAGGATATTTGTAATATACATTGTGGCCTTCTTTATTATTTTCTTTTGGGCGGCATTTGAGCAAGCTGGATCTTCGTTGACTTTTATAGCAGATAACCAAACAGACAGAAACTTTTTTGGTTGGAATATGCCACCTTCAATGGTTCAGATATTTAATGGTTTGTTCGTTTTCACTTTTGCTATTCCGTTCAGTATTCTTTGGGATAAACTAAGAGCTGTAGGTAAAGAGCCTATATCTCCGGCAAAACAAGCTATCGGATTGGGATTGATAGCTTTGAGTTATTTGATTATAGCCAATAATGTGAAGAATCTTGGTAATAGCGGATTATTAGGTATTCAGTGGTTAATTCTTTTGTACTTAATTCAAACTTTTGGAGAACTGTGTTTGTCGCCTATCGGATTATCGCTGGTAGGAAAACTATCTCCCAAACGATTCTCGTCCCTGCTTTTCGGAGTATTCTTTCTATCAAATGCGGCTGGTTATGCACTGGCCGGAACTTTAGGCTCGATAATACCGGCTACCGGTGATAAGTTTTTGAAGGCTAAAGAATTAGGTATCAACCTGCAAGCAGTGTTAGACAAAGCAATAACTCCCACCGCAGATCAACTTAAACTGTTGGAAGCAAATCACATCAGTGCAGTCAATCCAACTTTTGCCGGATTTGAAATTCATAATCTCTACGAGTTCTTTATGGTATTTGTGGTATTAACCGGAATTGCAGCCGTTGTTTTAATGGCGCTTACTCCTCGTTTAAAGAAAATGATGCATGGAGTGAAATAAAACTTCTCTACCTCTAAACAAAAAAATCCTCTGTCAATGTTTCTGACAGAGGATTTTTTATTTAACGTCTTTTACTTTCAGTTCTATCACTTCCAGATTCTGTATTTTATCACCATCTATTTCAAACCGAATCAACGTTTGCACTTTATGAAATCCGTACTTTCCGGCAGCTCCCGGGTTTATGTGCAGTAGATCGAGTGTTTTATCGTATTTTACTTTTAAAATATGAGAATGTCCGCAGACAAAGAGTTTGGGTGGTTGTTGGAAAATGGCCGGACGTACCAGCGCATCATACTTTCCCGGATATCCGCCAATATGAGTTAGCCATACCTTCACATCTTCACACATAAAACGGTTGTGCTGAGGAAACATTGATCTGATTTCATAACTGTCGATATTTCCCCAAACGCCTCTCAGCGGTTTGAAATTTTGAAGTTTGTTGGCAATTTCCAGTGAGCCCCAATCGCCACAGTGCCACACCTCATCACAGTTGGCAAAATGTTCAAGTATTCTGTCGTCCAACATTCCGTGTGTGTCCGAAAGTACGCCTATCCGAGTCATTCAATCAATGTTTAGTTGTGTTAATTATTGTTGCAAAAGTAATAAAAATCAGGAATAAAGAAATATAAAATAGGTGGATAATGTATAAACAACTCTTATTTCAGATTAGATTTAAAGGAATGTTAATGCAATATTTTGTTTATGTTTTGAATTTCGCTACTTTTGTAAGCCTTTTTTGCGCAGAATCGATTTTTTAATGAAAAAGAAAATAAGTAAACTTAAACCATTTATTCAGAAGATGCGATTTAAATATCGTGTTTCTATTCTGAATGAAAATACACTTGAAGAATCGTGGCATGTTCGTCTATCACGTTTCAGCGTGTTCATGCTTGGGTCTACGTTCGTGGTGCTGACGTTTATCATTCTTACTATTCTTATATTTACCACTCCTATTAGTCGTTATCTGCCCGGCTATGGCGATTCGGGTAATAGATCTAGTATTATTCGTGAGTCTATGCGTGCCGATTCGTTGGTACAGCAGGTCGAATTACAGGAGGGTTATCTTGATATTGTAAAGGGACTTATAACGGGCAAGATGAGCCCAGACTCCATTGCGTCTTTAGATTCGATTGCGCTAAAAGAACGTGCAAAAATCCTGTTGCAAAAATCTAAAAAGGAAAAAGAGTTTGTTGAAAAATTTGAGCAAGAGGAAAAATACAATCTGGCAAGTATCGATACTAAACCGACAGAGAATTCTTTCGTTTTTTTTAGACCGACACGGGGTGTAATATCTTCATCGTTTAATATGTCCGAGAAGCAATATGGAATCTATCTGATTACTTCGCCAAATGAAAGTGTGTTGAGCGTGTTGGGCGGAACGGTTGTATATGCTGCTTTTACATTCGATTTTGGTTGGGTTATTCAGGTAATGCACGATAATAATTACTTGTCGATTTATAAAAACAATACAAGATTGATGAAAAAAGTGGGAGATGAAGTTAAAGCGGGTGAATGTATTGCCCTAACCGGCGATGCAACGGGAAAGAAAACCGGACAGCAGTTTTATTTTGAATTGTGGAAACTAGGTAAACCGGTTGATCCCGAAGAGGTGATTATTTTTTAATACGTACACTATGTCAGAAATTCAGAAAAAACAAATAGCTATATTAGGTTCAACAGGCTCTATTGGGACTCAGGCATTGGATGTTCTTGCGCACAATGATGATTTATTTGAAATTTATGCCATTACGGCCAATAATAATGTTGATTTGCTGATTGAACAGGCACGAAAATTCCAACCGGAAATGGTGGCTATTGGTAATGAAAGTCATTATCAGAAGCTTAAAAATGAATTATCCGATTTGCCTATTAAAGTATTTGCAGGTGCAGAGTCAATAGCTCAGGTAGCTGAAATGCAACCGGTTGATATAGTTCTTACAGCCATGGTAGGCTATTCGGGTCTTAAACCGACCATTAATGCGATAAAGGCCGGCAAAAAAATAGCATTAGCAAATAAGGAAACACTTGTGGTTGCCGGAGAATTGATTTGTGAATTAGCTTTGGAGAATAATTCGGCCATTATTCCGGTTGATTCCGAACATTCGGCTATCTTCCAATGTCTTGCAGGTGAAGGAGATAATCCGGTCGAAAAATTAATTCTGACAGCTTCGGGTGGTCCTTTCAGAACTAAATCCATTCATGAGTTGGAAACTGTAACCAGTGCTCAGGCTCTGAAGCACCCCAACTGGGATATGGGCGCTAAAATAACGATAGATTCTGCCAGTATGATGAATAAGGGCTTTGAAATTATTGAAGCCAAGTGGTTGTTTGGTGTAACGCCAGAGCAAATTCAGGTTGTCGTTCATCCTCAGTCTATTATTCATTCGATGGTTCAGTTTGCTGATGGTTCAATTAAAGCACAACTTGGTATGCCGGATATGAAATTGCCTATTCAGTATGCATTTACCTATCCAGAGAGGTTGAAAACTAATTTTCCACGATTCAATTTTGATTTGTGCTCGCAGTTTACTTTTGAGCAACCGGATTTGGAAAGATTTAGAAATCTGGCATTTGCTTATCATGCAATGGATAAAGGTGGAAATATGCCATGTATTCTTAATGCGGCTAATGAAATTGTGGTAGCTGAATTTTTAAAAGACAGAATTGGTTTTTTACAGATGAGCGATATCATTGAAAACGCAATGGCTAAAGCCGAATTTATTGCTAAACCAACTTACGATGATTATGTGAAGACCGATGCTTTGGTGAGAATACTCACCAAAGAGTTGATTAAGTAATGTCTGTATAATATGGAAATCCCCAAAACCGAAGGTATAAAATACGCGGGCTCTAAGCTTAAACTTTTGCCCTATATTTTCGAAATGGTGGATAAACTTGATAATATTGAAACTGTTTTGGACGGTTTCAGTGGATCTACCAGAGTTTCGCAGGCATTTGCCAAACTTGGATATTCAACCACATCGAATGATATATCAGCGTGGTCAGAAGTTTTTGCTACATGCTATCTTGTTTCAGTTCAGTCAAATGCTTTCTATCAGGAACGTATTGACTATCTGAACAATCTGAAAGGATGTGATGGCTGGTTTACCGAGCATTATGGTGGGGCGACAAGCGATAGCAAAAAACCGTTTCAGATAAAAAATACACGCAAACTGGACGCAATACGAGAGGAAATTGATAAAATGAATCTGGCGTGGAAAGATAAATGTGTACTGCTTACTAGTTTGATCTATGCACTAGATAAAGTAGACAATACGATGGGACATTATGTGGCGTACTTATCTGATTGGTCTGCACGATCATATAACGATTTGAAAATGCGATTACCTAACCGATTGTTGTTGAGCGGAAAAAATAAGGTAATTAGGGATGATGTTTTTAATACTGTAGCTGATAATGAGTATGATTTAGTGTATTTTGATCCTCCTTATGGTTCAAATAACGAAAAAATGCCTCCCAGCCGAGTGCGGTATGCGGCGTACTATCATTTGTGGACAACCATAATTCAACATGATAAACCACAGGTGTTTGGCAAAGCCTCCAGAAGAGAGGATTCGCGAGATAATCAGGTTGGTTCGGTTTTTGAAGAATTTAGGAAAAATGAAACGGGTGGTTTTTTGGCAATGGAAGCATTGCGAAAGCTCATTAGCGAAACAAAAACACATTATTTACTGTTATCATACAGCTCAGGAGGAAGAGCCACAAAGGAACAATTGTTGGATATTATTTCGGAGTTTGGAAAACTTATTGATGTCAAAGCCATTGATTATAAGAAAAATGTGATGAGTAATATGCGTTCCACCAACAAGTGGGTAAGTGCAATTGATAAACATCACGAATATCTTTTTCTAATGGAAAAACTTTAAAAAAGTAATACAGGAAAATTATTATTTATACAAATAAAATTGAATTGAAATTTGTCGAAGATTATGAAATCGGCGACGCACTAAACAATTATAAAAAAATTTATGGAATCATTTCTAATCAGGGCTTTACAGCTAATCCTCAGTCTCTCGATTTTAGTAGTTTTACATGAATTTGGACACTTCGCTTTTGCGCGTTTGTTTAAAGTTCGCGTTGAAAAGTTTTATATGTTTTTCAACCCCAATTTTTCATTGATTCGTGCAAAGAAAATTAATGGCAAATGGTCGTACAAGTTTTTCGCGAAAAATGTTCCGGCTAATGAGCGGCCAAAGGTAAATAGCTACGGAGAACCTGTTCTCAATGCAAAAGGTAAGCCGGTGATGGAGCAAATTCCTCTGTCAGAATTACCTGAAGGCGACTGGCGTAAATATCCCGATAATACGGAATGGGGTATTGGTTGGCTTCCATTGGGTGGTTACTGTTCTATAGCCGGGATGGTGGATGAAACCAAGGACATTACCCAAATGGCTTCTGAACCACAACCATGGGAATATCGTTCCCGCTCGGTATGGCAGCGTTTGCCCATTATTGTTGGTGGCGTATTCGTGAATTTTGTGTTGGCAATGGTTATTTATTCGGCAGTTTTGTTTACCTGGGGGCGAGAATATCTTCCACTTAAGAATGCCAAATACGGATTACAGTTTTCGCAAATTATGCTCGATAATGGGTTTAAAAATGGAGACAAAATCGTAACTGTTGATGGTGAGTCGGTTGAGCAGCGTGCAGATGTTATTGAAAAATTGCTGGTAGATGGAAAACAAAATATAGTGGTTTCAAGAGGTGATAAGTTAATTGATTTACAATTACCTGCTGATTTTTCTCAAAAAGTTTTAAAGGCTCAGGAGGTTGATTTTGTGGCTGTTCGTTTTCCTTTTGTTATTGATGAAGTGGTAAAAGGTTCGCCTGCTCAAAAAGGAGGCATGCAATCAGGTGACAGCATAGTTGGAATTAATGGAAAGCAATTGTCTATTTATCAGGACATAGTTAGTGAGATGGAAACGTCGCGCAATACACATGTTGATATTAATTACGTGCGAAAAGGGCAGTTGATGAGTTCAAAAGTTCAATTAACAGAAGATGGTAAACTCGGAGTTTCGGTACAACAGAAATTTGCTGATATTCAGACTAAACGAACAGAGTATGGTTTCTTATCTTCAATTCCGGCAGGGGTAACTTTTGGAGTAGAAACTCTGAAAAGCTATATTAAGCAGTTTAAGCTTGTGTTTACTAAAGAAGGCTCAAAACAATTAGGTGGATTTGGTTCTATCGGTAAGCTGTTTCCTAAAATGTGGGATTGGCAGATATTTTGGCAAATGACTGCATTTTTATCAATTATACTTGCATTCATGAATTTTTTACCTATACCGGGTTTAGATGGCGGGTATGTGTTATATCTTATTTATGAAATGATTACGGGTAAAAAGCCAAGCGATAAATTTCTGGAATATGCTCAAACAACCGGAATGTTCCTACTGCTTGCGTTGATGATATACGTGAATGGTAACGATCTGTTTAAGGCCATTTTCAATAAATGATTATGAAACCAATAGTACTTTGTTATCCTAAATGTGGAACTTGTCAAAAAGCCGAGAAGTGGTTGAAAACGAACGAAATTGAATACATTTATCGCCCCATCAAAGAAGAAAATCCCAAAAAGGATGAATTGAAGTCTTGGATTGCTAAGAGTGGTCTACCTGTAGCTAAATTCTTTAATACGAGTGGCTTGCTCTATAAAGAATACAACATGAAGGATAAAGTGAAATTGTTGTCGGAAGATGAGCTTGTTGATATACTTTCCGGTAATGTAATGATGGTGAAACGTCCTATTTTGCTTTTGGAAAATACTGTTTTAGTCGGTTTTAAGGAAGAAGAATGGAAACAGTTATTTTGTAAATAAGTAGATAATACAGCAAATTGGTTCAGTGTCTTTACGTTGTACAGTTTCTGCAAATTTCGAATTGCTTTCGGTTTTGGAGGATTTTTCCTCTGAAATCGGAAGCTTTTTCATTATGCCAGCAACTATAGAATGATTCACTGGTGCTTATATTTCCAAATGAGTATTCAGATTCTTTGTCAAAACAGCAAGGCAAAATATCCCCTTTCGTATTAACTACTGCTCCGCTCCAGAGCCTCCAGCAGCGATTAGACTGACTGCCTTTTATTTCGTATTTTCCAACCTTGTTTTTTTTGTAGCGGGAGTGTTTGTTCTTACTTGTCATTAAAGCGTTACCATCCTTAAAGTCATATAATTGTGCACTTTTGAGTCTTACTCTGTCTACTCCTAGTTTTTTGCCTATTTTTTTTACCTCTTTAATTTGATGTTCGTTAGTTTTTAATACCAGAAATTGAATTTCCAACAAAGGAGTTGCCGACTTTAACCGTTGTTTCCATTTTACAAGTTCTTCAATTCCACGAAGTGTTTTTTGTAAATCTCCACCAATACGGTAACTTTGGTATGCTTCTTGTGTAATCCCATCCAACGAAATAATGAGTTTATCCAGACCTGATAGGACAATTTTTTCTGCTGTTTCTTCGTTTATAAATTGACCATTCGTTGATGTACTCGTATAAATTCTTGCTTCATGTGCGTAGCTTATTAATTCGTTAAGTTGACGATGCAGGAAAGGTTCTCCCTGAAAATAGAGAATTATGTGTTGAAGAGTAGGTTTTAGCTCATCTACCAGTTTTTTGTAAAGATCAATATCAAAGGTAGTTTTATCCGACTTTTGCTTTTTCTGAATTCCAACTGGGCATTCCGGACAGTGAAGGTTACAGTAATTTGAAGCTTCAACCGAAATGAAACTGGGTGACAGATTTCGTAATCGTTGCCATCCAAAGAATGACAAACGATATGAAATTTGTAATTTTACCCAATTAATAATTTTGCCAGCTGATAAATATCCGATAAGATTTGAAAATCTTTTTACTTTATTTGCAGTTTGAAACATTATAATTATACTTTGTTATTCAAAAAATGTTTGATTTTCAACAATTTTGGAGATTTTTATTAATAATACGTGATCTGCTTAACAAAAAATGTCAAAATACCCTGCAAAGTAATGCAATTCCGCTGAAAGATTGTATATTTGTAGCCAAAATGTCTAAAATAGAAATTAAATAACTTACAACAAAAATTCAAATTTATGAGAAAGCAATTATTTTTCGCGGTTTCGATGGTGCTTGCGTTATTCTTTAGCTCATGTACTAAAGACATGACCGCTTTAGATCCTAGCTTGTTTAAATGTAATCCTAACCCGCTTGAGGTAAAAGGTGGTAAAGTTGATGCTACAGTTACTGGAACGTTCCCAGTTAAGTATTTTACAAAAAAGGCAACAGTTACTGTAACTCCAGTCTTGAAATTCGAAGGTAAGGAAGTTAAAGGAACACCTGTTACTTTTCAAGGAGAAAAAGTTGTTGGAAATAGCCAAACTATTTCTTACAAATTAGGTGGAACTTATACTTTGAAAGCTTCTTTCAATTATGTTCCAGAAATGGCTAAATCTGAGCTTTATCTTGAATTTAATGTGGTTACTAAGAAGAAAACCTATCAAATTCCAAGTGTAAAGGTTGCCGACGGAATTGTTGCTACTTCTCAATTGGTTTCTACAAAAGCATCCGAATTAACTCCGGTGATTATTGCTGACAAATTCCAACGAGTTATTCAGGAATTGCAGGAAGCTGACATTATGTTCTTGATTCAACAATCAAAACTTCGTAAAACTGAAACTAGTTCTGTTGATGTTGTTGCGTTGACTAAAAAAATTAAAGAGGTATCTGATTCTCAAAACCAAAAAGTTTCTGCTTTTGAAATTTCTGGTTATGCTTCTCCTGATGGTGGAATGAAACTGAATACTAATCTTGCTGAAAAACGTGAAGCTGTTACTGCTGATTTCTTGAATAAGGAATTGAAAAAGTTGAAAGCCAGCGTGAAAATTGACTCTAAATTTACTGCTGAAGACTGGGCTGGTTTTCAGGCATTGTTGGAAAAATCAAACATTCAGGACAAACAGGTAATTTTACGCGTTTTGACAATGTATACCGATCCTGAACAACGCGAACGTGAGATTAAAAACCTTTCAGTTGCATATAAATCAATTGCAGAAGAAATTCTTCCAAAATTACGTCGTTCTCGTTTGAATTTGACTGTAGATGTAACAGGTAAATCTGATGCTGAAATTACTAAACTGGCTTCTGAAGATCCTTCAAAACTTTCTGTAGAAGAATTGCTTTTTGCTGCAACTCTTACTAACGACTTAGCTACGAAAGCTGCTGTTTATCAAAAAGTGACTGAAGTTTATCCTACAGATGCTCGTGGTTTCAATAATTTGGGCGTAGTTAAATATCAACAAGGCAATGTTGAAGATGCTTCTCGTTACTTTGCAAAAGCGTTGTCACTTGATGCTAAATCAGCTGATGTAAATTATAACTCTGCTCTTACTTCTTTAGCTAAAGGCGATTTGACTGCTGCTGAAGAATCATTTGGTAAAGCAGCCGGAACTTCTGGTAATATCAGTCAGGGCTTGGGTACTATCTATACTATCAAAGGTGACTATGCAAAAGCTAAAACATATTATGGCTCAGTAGCTTCAAATAATGCTGCTTTGTTACAGATATTAAATGCTGATTATAGTGCTGCTCGTAACACACTATCTGCAGTGGCTAAACCAAATGCAACAACAGCTTATTTAGGAGCTGTTATTGGTGCTCGCACTAACGATCGTGATGCAGTTTATAGCAATCTTAAGAATGCGGTAAAACTTGATAGCTCTTATGCGTTGAAAGCTGCTAAAGATATTGAGTTCTCTAAATTTGCTACTGACGAAACTTTCCTTTCTATATTGAAATAAGTTCAATAACGATATAAAACAAAAAATCCGATGCAAATTTTGCATCGGATTTTTTGTTTTAGCTATGTTCAAATTGGATAAAACGTGTCAGTTATAATTTTATGTGGATTTTTTGATACATTTAATGAACATTATAAGATAATCAACTCAACAACATTTTCATTTTCGGGCATTTAACCGTATATTTGTAACCATTTTCGTAAATATAGTAATTTGATAACAGAATGATTGAAAACGAACAAATTGTAAATAAGATTGTTGAAGGAATACAAGAACGCAAAGGAAAAAATATAGTAATAGTTAACCTTAATAAATTACATGAAGCGCCATGTTGCTATTTTGTAATATGTGAAGGTGATTCGAATACTCATGTTAATGCAATAGCTCATTCAATAAAAGACTGGGTGCGTGAACAAATAAATGTAAAACCCTATGCTACAGATGGATTTGAGAATAGTGAGTGGATTGCAATGGATTACGGACAAATTATAGTTCACGTTTTTCAACGTCCTATCAGAGCATTCTACGACATTGAGCATTTATGGTCAGATGCTGGTTTGAAAAAATTGGAGGATGTTCTTTAATGTTTAAATTTTATTGAATTTAATCAAACCAATGTATAAGTTTTTTGTTTTATCTATAACTAAATAACAAGAAAACAGAATAAAATAATGGAAAATAAAGCTCCGAATCAAAAGCCAATAAAACCGACGAACAAATTCCCCAAATTCAGCTTTTCGTGGATTTATGGAACTATCATATTACTGCTTGTAGGATCGTATTTTATTAAAGGGAATACTCCTCCGCAAAATATCAGCATGTCCACCTTCGAAGGATATGTAAAAGCAGGGATGGTAAAAAAGATTGATGTGTATAGTTCGAAAACTGAAGTAGAAGCACAATTAATTGATTATACTAAAGTAGCCGTAGATACAAACTTTCTGAAAAGAACATTCGGTGCAGGTTATAAATCTTTTGCATTTAATGCCACTGCTCTGAAAGATTCTTTGAAGAGAAAAGACACTCAAATGCTGAAACTGGTTTACGGTAAGGAGTATGAAACCTATTCCAAGGATCGCCTGCTTACTGTGACTGGTCCTGCCGAAGAATTCGCCACGATGGTAAGAATTGCTAAAGATAAATACGGTGTAAGTGTCGATGTAACTTATAAAGATAGCCGTGATTATGTCAACCTATTCCTTTATAGCATTTTGCCAATATTGTTACTTGTATTTTTCTTTATGTTCCTGAATCGTCGCATGTCAGGTCAAATGGGTGGTGGCTCAGGTGGCATATTTAATGTAGGCAAATCGAAAGCTCAGCTTTTTGACAAAGGTGACACAACCAATAAAGTAACTTTCAAAGATGTTGCAGGACTGGCTGAAGCAAAACAAGAAATAGAGGAAATAGTTTCGTTTTTGAAAAATCCTTTAAAATATACAGAATTAGGTGGAAAAATTCCTAAAGGGGCTTTACTAGTTGGCCCTCCGGGAACCGGTAAAACTTTACTTGCTAAAGCTGTGGCCGGTGAAGCTGATGTCCCTTTCTTTTCAATGTCGGGATCTGATTTTGTTGAAATGTTTGTGGGTGTAGGGGCTTCTCGTGTTCGGGATTTATTCCGTCAAGCTAAAGAAAAGGCGCCATGTATCATTTTTATTGACGAAATTGATGCTGTAGGACGTGCCCGTGGTAAAAATCCAAATATGGGAAGCAATGATGAACGTGAAAATACATTGAATCAATTGCTGACAGAGATGGATGGTTTTGGTTCAAACAGCGGTGTTATTATTCTGGCGGCAACTAACCGTGCAGACATTCTGGATAAAGCTCTTCTTCGTGCCGGACGTTTTGATCGTCAGATTCATGTTGATTTACCGGATGTACACGAGCGTAAACAAATCTTTAATGTTCATCTTCGTCCAATAAAAATTAATGAAACTGTCGATGTGAATTTCCTGTCTCGTCAAACTCCTGGATTTTCGGGTGCTGATATTGCAAATGTTTGTAACGAAGCCGCTTTGATTGCTGCTCGTAAGAATAAATCATTTGTAGAAAAACAGGATTTTCTTGATGCTGTTGACCGTATCGTTGGTGGACTGGAAAAGAAAACAAAGATTACAACGAATGCGGAGAAGAAATCAATTGCTTACCACGAGGCTGGTCATGCTACTATCAGTTGGATGACTGAGCATGCCAATCCGTTGGTAAAAGTTACTATAGTGCCCCGTGGAGAGGCGCTGGGTGCTGCTTGGTATTTGCCGGAAGAACGTCAGTTGACTAACCGTGAACACATGCTGGATGAGATGTGCTCTACACTGGGTGGTCGTGCAGCTGAAGAAGTATTTTTACATCAAATGTCAACAGGTGCAATTAATGATCTGGAGCGTGTAACTAAGCGTGCATATTCTATGGTGGCTTATTTTGGTATGAGTGATAAACTCGCTAATATGAGCTATTATGATTCAACGGGTAATTCGGATTATGGTTTTACAAAACCATATAGCGAAAAGACGGCAGAATTGATAGATTCAGAAGCTAAGAATATTGTAGCTGTAGAATATGAACGAGCAAAGAAAATTTTACTTGATAATGCTGAAGGTCATAATAAACTGGCAGAACTGTTGATAGAAAAAGAGGTTATTTTTGCCGAAGATTTAGAGAAAATATTCGGAAAACGCCCCTGGACTTCAAGAAATGATGAATTGATGGCTCAAAATGGTAATGTAGATTCATTAGATGAAACTATACCTGAAACGCCGGAATTGACGGAGAATACTTCAGAAGAAGAAAATACAGATAAAGTAGCAGAATAAATTTTTATTCTCTAGGCTGATATAGTAATAAACCGCTCTTTTTGGGGCGGTTTATTTTTGTCTGTGAGAGAACTCTGGTAGGTGATTGTGAGCTTTAATGTCACATTTTTATATTCATTATTTTGAACGCTAAAAGAAATAGTCGTTTTTCAGTACAAAGAACAAAGTTTTGTTATCTTTGTAACTGTTATTAAAAATACTTATATGAAAAAATACTTCAGATTAGTTATTGCAATAATCGCAATTTTGATGGGCGTAATATCTTGCAGCCCTATTTATAAGTGTGGAGATCCAAAACCTGCTAAGAAATTGTTTCTTCCAAAATCAGTTCTTGCTGTTGTAAAAGAGCGTGATTCTCTTTGTACTACTTTGTCTTCGCGTGAGAGTGAAATCCTCGGATTGAAGAGGGATACTTCAAATTTAAAAGCAGGAGTTCTTAAACTTGAGAAACAGAATGCGGAACTATTGGATAAAAATCTTTCTCAAAATCAACAATTCAGTAACTCTTTGAAGCAAAAATCTGCTGAACTTGCTGCGAAAGAAAAACTGCTGCAAGAGAGAGAAAATGCATTAAATGATTTGAAAAAAGTAGTGGCTCGTCAGGATTCAATAACCAAAAGATTGAACAATATTTTACGTGATGCTCTTTTAGGATTTAAATCCGATGAGCTTTCTGTGGAAATAAAAAATGGAAAAGTTTATGTTTCAATGTCTGATAAGCTGCTGTTTAAATCGGGAAGTGCTGCTATTGAGTCAAAAGGAATTGATGCAATTAGAGTTTTGGCTGATGTGCTTAATAAAAACTCAGAAATTGATATATTGGTAGAGGGGCACACAGATAATATCCCGATTAAAACAGCATTATATCAGGATAACTGGGATTTAAGTGTAGCCAGAGCTATTTCTATTGTTCGGATCCTGACCAATGAATATCGTATCACCCCAACCCGGTTGACAGCTTCTGGAAAAGGAGAGTTCTCACCCAGAGCATCTAATGCAACACCTGAAGGCAGAGCCAGCAACAGAAGGACTGAAATTATCCTTTCTCCAAAACTCGATGAGATAATGAAACTGCTCAAAACAAACTAACAATAAACCTAAGAAATAGGATATTTAATTCTTTTAGTACGTATGAATAACTTCGTTAAACGAACATTGAGCGGCTTTTTATTTGTGACGTTAATTGTTGGTTCTATTTTAATCAGTAAATACGCTTTTGCGGTGTTTTTTGCCATAATATGTGGTTGGGCAGTGCGTGAATTCCATAAACTGTCTAATAAACAACAAAATGTAAATGTAGATTTAATCGTAGCATTAATTGGTGGAATTTTGCTATTTGCTTCTTCGTTTGTACATGCTTCGGGTATATGGCGAAACTCTTCATTCTCAATTTATGGTATTTATATTGTTCTGGTTTTGATTTTGGAATTATATAGAAAACAAGCGAATCCAATACATAATTGGGCGTATTTTATTTTTGGTCAGATATTTATTGCTTTGCCATTCTCTCTTCTCAATTTTATTTTATTTATTCAGGATTGGCAACCACTCATTTTGTTATCTGTTTTTGTAACTATTTGGGTAAACGATACCGGTGCTTATCTGACTGGTGTAACAATAGGGAAACATCGCCTGTTTGAGCGAATTTCCCCAAAAAAATCGTGGGAAGGATTCATTGGGGGAGCTGCATTTGCACTACTTTCAGGATATGTATTTTCACTTCTTATTCCGGAAATACAATTAATCAACTGGATTATTTTCTCCGAGATAATAGTTGTTTTTGGTACATTTGGAGATTTGATAGAATCATTGACGAAACGTACTGTGGGAGTGAAAGATTCGGGCGATTTAATACCAGGGCACGGCGGATTGCTGGACAGATTTGATAGTATGCTTTTGGCTGCACCAGTTATATTTATTTATTTGAGTTTCTTGTTTTAGCTGTCTGACAGAGATTAATTGAAAGTATCAATTCGTATAATTAGAAGAATTATGGAATTTAATTTTGAAGAGATTCGTTGTTATAATAACGAAGAAGTGCATGCTGTATTAGAGCGTTTAATTGAAGAGAAACAGTTCATGAAAGTGCTAAGTACCGTTTATCCACTTTTGCCAAAGGAGCTTATTAAACAACGCTTGATGAGCTATAAGTCAAATTATGCTTTTCAGAAGGAAATGGTTTATCCTTTTCTGCAATACCTGGAGGCTAATATGACTAAAGGTATTGATTTGAACGGTGTAAATAAAATAGATGCTACTAAATCTTATCTTTATATTTCTAACCACAGGGATATTATTCTTGATTCAGCATTCTTGTGTGGTAAATTTATCGAAAAGAATATGGATACTGTAGAGATTGCAATAGGTGATAATTTATTGATTTATCCATGGATTGAGGATTTGGTACGTGTTAATAAGAGTTTTATAGTGAAGAGAGGGCTAAGTGCCAGACAGATTTTAGAAAGTTCGCAAAGACTATCGGCGTATATAGCTTATACGATCATAGATAAGAATCAGTCGATATGGATAGCTCAACGCGAAGGTAGAGCAAAAGATGCAAATGACCGAACACAGGAGAGTTTATTGAAAATGTTCAATATGAATGGGGATGGAAGTTTTATAGAGAATTTAAGCAGATTGAATATATGCCCCATAAGTATTTCATATGAGTATGATCCATGTGACTTTTTGAAAGCAAAAGAAATGCAACAGAAACGTGATAACTCCTGCTATAAAAAAGACCCAAAGGATGATCTGATCAATATGCAGACAGGTGTTTTGGGATATAAAGGTAAAGTGGTTTATGAAATTACGGGAGGTATTGAAAAAGACCTAAACGCGATTGCTTTGGAATCCAATAATAGAAATGAGCAGATATCTCTTGTTGCCGAACTGATTGATAGACGGATACATTCAAATTATACTATTTTTGCCAACAATAAAATAGCTTACGATTTGCTGAAGAATACGAAGCACTTTTCAAGTGAATATTCTACTATCGAAAAGCTTAATTTTGAGAAATATTTGGCTTTACAAATCGCCAAAATAGACTTACCGGACAGAGATGATAATTTTTTAATGAAGAAGTTACTCGAGATGTATGCTAATCCACTTATCAACAAGTTAAGTACAAGTTCGACATATTTTGAAGAAGGCGAATGATGATGCTACTTGTGGTTATATAAAAAAACTCACTCCTTATTTGGAGTGAGTTTTTTTATATTGATTAGTATCCCAGTATTTTTAGCATTGACTTGTAACTCTGTTCTTTAGCGAATAATTTAGTAAAATACTCGCCATCTTCATCCTGATCAATGATGACCAACTTCGGAGCTGGGATGAGGCAGTGTTGAATGCCACCAAATCCACTCAGAGACTCCTGATAGGCACCCGTATGAAAGAAGCCAATATATTGTTCCCTGTCTTCGTGCATTTTTGGAAGAAACACTGCATTTGAATGAACTTCTGCATTATAAAAATCTTCACTATCGCAGGTCAGTCCCCCAAGGTTTACCCGCTCGTATTCCGAGTCCCAGTTATTTATAGCCAAAAACACATATCGTTGATTTATAGCCCAGGTGTCTGGTAAAGTCGTCATAAACGAACTATCAATCATATTCCAGAGCTCCCTGTCGTTTTGTTTCTTCTGGTTGACAATAGAATATAGCATAGCGCCACTTTCACCTACAGTATATGAGCCAAACTCGGTAAAGATATGAGGTTCAGGAACCCCGTTCTGCGTGCAAATAGTTTTGATCTGAGCTACAATCTCCTCAGCCATATACTCGTAATCGTAAACCATATCCAGGTGTGTTTGAATAGGGAATCCTCCACCAATATTTAAACTGTCTAACTGAGGACATTTCTTTTTAAGCTCGCAATATAGGTTTACGGCTTTGTTTAATTCGTTCCAATAATATGCAGTGTCCTTTACTCCTGTGTTAATAAAGAAGTGGAGCATCTTAAGTTCAACCTGCTGATTGTTAGCAATGTGCTTAGTGTAGTAAGGAATAATATCATTATAACGAATGCCAAGGCGCGATGTATAGAAGTCAAACTTAGGTTCTTCTTCAGCTGCAATTCGAATACCTACATTGAATTTAATATCAAAGTCTTTTAGAAATAAGTCTAATTCAAATTTATTGTCAAGTATAGGTATGACATTAGTGAATCCTTGACGCATAAGATTTTGAATGTTTTCGACATATTGAGGGCGTTTAAATCCATTACATACAACAAATGTATCTGTTTTAAGTAAGCCCTGTTCGTATAATGATTCCATTATATTGATGTCGAATGCCGATGATGTTTCTAGGTGCACACCATGCTTTAGTACTTCTTCCATTACAAATGAGAAGTGCGAACTCTTTGTGCAATAACAATAATTGTAATCGCCATTGTAATCAACCTTAGCCATTGCTACGTTGAACATTCTTCTGGCTTTTTGAATGTTTTGCGCTATTTTAGGAAGATAAGATATGCGCAAGGGGGTTCCATACTGTTTGATAATGTCCATAAGTGGCACTCCACACCATTCAAGTTCGTTTTCAACAATATTGAATTCTTCATTTGGAAATTCAAAACTTTGCTCAATAAGATCAATATATTTATTTTTCATTTTCTCTTTTGTGATGTGAATTATTAAGAGTATGTAAATAAGTTGGATTGGGCTTTATTTGTCAATGTAACTCACTTAGATTTGCTTACATTGATGCAAAAGCTTGCAAAAGTAATTATTTATTTCTTCTTTTCAATGAGTTATCTGATGTATTTTCTAAAAAAGAAACTTATCTAACTTTCTTTTTCCAACTAATTATGTTGTTGTTACATGTATGATTCAATTGCTATTGAACACTCTTTTTAGATTTATTCTTACATAAATGGTAATTTGCTGTAGTTTATTCTGTTTTAATGGAGTCCGTTTATCGAAAAACAACAAATTAATTTTGATATTCAAATAAATATATCATATCTTTGTCTATAATTTTTTTGAACCTTTACTTGGGATGAAATGAAACGGATTAAATTTTTATGTGTTGTCTTGTTGGCTATTTTTTTTGCCAGCCTTTATCAGAGTGTAGTTTTGCCTTTTTGGGAAGGAGTAAAAACTGGTTATACTACTGCAAAATACCAATTTGAACATAAAGAACAAAGTGACAACTATTTTTTGATCGATGTTACTCCGAAAGATTATGCTTACTTTGATGAATCTGAAATTAATCTGAATACCAAAGAAGGAGTATTGATTCGTCCGAATAATGTTACAATAATGACTAAATCTTTACCGGATAAAACAAGTACATGGCTCATTCTCAAATCTTTTGTTTCTATTTTTACGTTGATAGTTCTTGCTCTGGGAGTTTTGGTTCCATTTCTGGTTGTGAAGATATTAAGATCACTACAAAAATCTGAAGTTTTTGATAGGCGTAACTTAAAAAGAATAAATAGAATCGGGCTTATATTATTGGCTATTGGCTTTTTTGGCACACTTTTACAAATCGTAAATGTTCTGTCAGCACAATTAATCATAAACTTGAGTAATTATAATTTTTCGTATGCTAATGTAGTTGACTTTTATCCGATAATAATGGGAGTTGTGATTCTGATAATGAATGAAATATTGAGAATCAGCATTGAAATAAAGGAAGAACAGGATATGACTATCTGATTGATTGAGTTTGGGTTGTATATTTTTTAATCAGAGAAAAACGTAGAATAATTTAGTATTAACAAAAAATTATGCCGATAATAGTAAATTTGGATGTGATGATGGCTCGTAGAAAGATATCTTTAAATGAGTTGTCGGAGAAAGTGGATATTACCCCAGCTAATTTGTCGATATTAAAGACAGGTAAAGCTAAGGCAATTCGCTTTAGTACGCTCGAATCTATATGCAAGGTGCTTGATTGCCAACCGTCGGATATTTTAGAATATCAAAGTGAAACAAAATAGAAATTGTCCCCATATATTTCAATAATATTATTGCTGGCATATGAAAAAACTCTACTTACTGAAGTGCTTCTGTATTTTTTCATTTCTTTTGTTCGGAACATCTTTTGCTTGGGCACAAGCAAGTCTGCCATTTAGTTATGATGGAGGAAATCCGGGAGTAACAATCCCTGGATTAACAGCTACTAGTCTTGCTGCCGATGGTACTTCATCGCCCAAAATGAGACTTGGAAGTACCGGCAGTTCGGTGATTTTAAATTTTTCGGGAACTCCGGGTGTATTATCATTTAAAATTAAATGGATTCAGGCAACAGCTGCAGCCCGATTTCCGGGTGAATTTTCGTTGCAGGAATCTGCTGATGGCGTTACTTACACCATAGTTCAAACCTATAATTCTACGATAGGAACAGCTCTTACAAGTGGCACTACCATTACCGAAACGTTTACCAGTCTACAACCTACAACACGTTATGTAAAATGGGTCTATAATACTAAAACGAACGGGAATATTTACATAGGAGCTATCAATCTATCAGCCGGTTCATTGTTGTCTGTTTCGCCAAAAACCTTGAATGGTTTTACATATATTTTTGATAGAGGTCCATCTTCTGAGCAAAGTTTTGTAATTAGTGGCACTAAATTTACTCATGACATTTCTGTAACTCCTTCTGCTAATTATGAAATATCGACATTTTCTGGAAGTCAGTTTAAGTCGACAAATCCTATTGTTTTAACGCCGACAGATGGCGCAGTAAGTAGTACATCTGTTTTTGTTAGGCTCAAATCCGGCTTAGCTTTAAATTCCTATAATGAAGCAATCGCTGTGTCTTCGATAGATGCCTCAACTCAATCGGTTATTTGTTCTGGAAGTGTAACTCCGATACCTGTGATGAGGATTATGGACATGTCTAATATAGCGATGAATGCTATTATAGGTAAATCAAATGTTCAGACGCTAAACGTAAGTGCCGTAAATTTAAATCAGGATTTAAGTCTGGCGCTAACTGGGGCTGATGCAAATCAATTCTCTCTCTCTCACTATTCACTTCCTTTAGCCTCTGATAAGTCTATTGCAAATACAATATTGACTATAACTTACCAGCCCAAGACTGTTGGAAATCATACAGCTACTCTGTTGATAAGTAGTAGTGGAGCTATGGATGTGAGTAGATTAATAAATGGAGTGGCTGAGGTAAATACTGAGCTAGACGAAGTGTTGAAACCACTTAATGTGACAGTCGTTGATGGGCAGATAGTTTTTACTGCTAATGTAAATGATGTTCTTCAGATTTACAATTCGATGGGTCAGAAAATTCTGCAGAAACTGACGTCGGATGGAGTAAATAAAATTGCTGTTCAGGCACATGGTGTTTTGTTAGTGAAGGTTGGAAGTCAGGTGACTAAGGTAATGCTGTAGGTAAAGCTATTGCTGGTTCTTATTTTCGATAGCTGAGACAATTTTTATTGATTGTTTTAGTTTTTGAAATCCGGCACGTTTCATGGCTGAATTACGAAATGTTTCGTTGAAATTAGCTTCAGAGAGATTCAACCAAGCTTCATAATCCCACTGAAGCATTTTTTTGTTTGGACTAAGTTCAACGTGTTCGTTAGGTTTAGCCCACTTTTTATTCCAGGGACAAATGTCGGCACATATATCACAGCCGTATGAGCATGATGAAAGCTTATCATGAAATACTTCTGGTATTTCATTTTTACTTTCGATGGTAAGGTAAGAAATGCATCGGTTGGCGTCAATTGTAGAGTCTCTTAATGCCTGAGTAGGGCAGGTATCCATACAACGAGTACAGGAGCCGCAGCGATTTTTTATTGGTGTGTCATACTCTAACTCTATATTGAGTATTATCAATCCGATAAAGACGTAGGAACCCAATCCTGGATGTATTAGTTGAGTATGTTTGCCTATCCAACCAAGTCCGGCGCGTTCAGCCCAACGACGTTCCAGCACCGGTGCCGAATCAACAAAAATATGTTGATTGCCGGTAGAGATACAATCGCTCCCATAAAAGTCAATGATTTTTTGTTCAAACAGTTTAAGTTTGGACTTAATTATCAGATGATAATCCGTTTCTGAATATGCATACTTGGCAATTTTAGGTGCTTGAATGTTTTGTTTCTCCTGTGGAAAATAGTTCATCAACACTACCACAATTGACTTGCAGCCTGGGACAAGTTCTCTCGGATTAACACGCTTTTCAAAGTTGCGCTCAAGATAATGCATATCACCGTTTTTACCTTCGTCAAGCCAGTTTCTTAGAAACATGGCATCTTCATCAAGTCTCTCTGCTTTAGCTATTCCACAAGCATCAAAACCAAGAGATAATGCTGTCTGCTTAATAAAGCCCATGACTTCAATTGATTACGGTAAATTCGGTTAGAGAGACTTCTCTATTTCACTCTTTAAATCTTCGAAGCTGAAATCCCTTCCGGTAATTATTCCTTTTCTATTCATTAAAAAAGTGGTTGGGACGGTTGACACATTGTACGAAGATATAGCTCTAGTATTAGGTCCAGCCTCATCACGAACGCATATCCAAGGTATATTTGCGACAGACTGTTTCCACAGTGATTTGTTTTGATCCAAAGATATTTGGTAAATTTCGAACCCGCGATTGTGGTATTTATTATACAAGTCGCGAAGAGCAAAAGTGTAATCAACACTTTCGGCAACCTCATGTGTAGAGAAATCAATTAAAATTACTTTGCCCTCTAACTGAGAAAGTTTACGTACAACATTATTTTTGTCAGGCAAAGCAATATCGATGTAGCCGGTTGAATGATTTGCTAAAACCTCTTTCCATGCTTCTTTTCCCCTTTGAGTCCTTTCTGTTTTAATAGCATCCAAAACCAAGCTGTAGATATTTTTACTTCTGTCATAATCCGGCATAAATGAGTTGAATGAAGTAGCTACGGCAGCATAATATGGCTTGTCGGATTTTATGTAAGGAGAAAATAAAAATGAGTTATTTATCTTTTGATAAAGAGCAAAATACGCCGCTAACGAACGAGGGTTCTTGAGGATTAGAGCTTCTGCAATCTTTTTATGAGCTTCAATTTGCTGTTCGATTTTTTCAATTTCAGCATTTTGCTTTTCCGGACTAATGGTAGCCAACAGGTTTGCTTTTTCCTGAATATCCATGACGGATTGACGGAGCTTCTGTATCTGTAAGGAGGTTTCAGAACCGGTTAATTTGTAGTCGGTAGCAAATTTCTCGGATTTAGCTTCAATGTTAATGTCCTCGCATGAATCTACTGCAAATGTGATAACTTTATCATTGCTTAGTCGTAAACGATAAAAATCCGGATATGCAGGACGTGTTGACTTAAAACTAAATTCACCATTAGTGCCTAGTTTAGTTGAATCAATGACTGTAGTTTTCATCAAACCACTGTGCTCGAAATACAACATTTCTCCTTTTGCATCAGCTATTTTTCCACTGATATGAAATTTGTTATGTTGTTTACATGAATATAATCCTGCTAAAACAAGGATAATGGCGAGTGTTTTTTTCATGGTGTGAATTTTCCGGTTATATATTAAAAATCAGTTTGGGTGCGTTCTTCGGATTAATTAGTTTTGAATTTGTATTTTACCTGAGAGAGCTGCTCGTTTGCTTCAACAATTTTTTGTTTAAGATTGTCTTTGTACTTGCTCAGTTTTTTCTGCAACTCAGTATCACCCACAGCCAGCATTTGTACTGCCAAAATTCCTGCATTCAATGCTCCGTTGATTCCAACAGTTGCAACCGGAATACCGGGAGGCATTTGGACTATAGCTAATAAAGCATCCATGCCATCAAGACTTGCGTTAATTGGAACACCGATAACAGGAATAGTTGTCATCGAAGCAATAACACCCGGAAGGTGTGCGGCCATGCCAGCGGCTGCTATTATAACTTGTATGCCATTTTCGCAGGCATTTGTAGCAAATTTTTCTACTTCGCGCGGAGTTCTATGGGCTGAGAGTGCATTTATTTCGAATGGAATCTCAAATTCGTTAAGTAGTGCAGCAGCTTTTTCCATAACGGGTAAGTCTGAAGTGCTACCCATGATTATACTAACTTTCGGTTTCATGTGATTTTATAATAATTGCTGATAAACTTTGGGACGTTTTGTTGTTTTGTTAGTTGCTGTATGGCAACTAACAAAACTGTTTAATGTGTTATTTAGGCTCCAATTAATGCTTCGTATTCAGTAGCAGAAAGCAGCGATTCAATTTGTTCAGCATCAGATACTTCAATTTTTATCATCCAGCCTTCACCATACGGATCTTCATTAACCAATTCAGGTTTGTCTTCCAAGCCTTCATTGAATTCAAGAATTTTTCCATCGATTGGCAAGTATAAATCCGAAACGGTTTTAACGGCTTCAACAGTTCCGAAAACTTCTCCCTCTGCAAGTGTTTCACCTACAGTCTCAACTTCAACAAAAACAATTTCGCCTAATTCACTTTGGGCATAATCAGTAATTCCTACAAAAGCAGTGGTACCTTCTAAACGAATCCATTCATGTTCTTTTGTATACTTTAAATTTGCTGGTACATTCATAATGATCTGTTTTTTTAATGTGTTATATGTTTTAATCGTTATTAATCTTAATCTGGCACAAAACGGGGTAATGATCGGAATATTTCACTTTATCAGTTTTATATTCAATTATGGAATATGCACTAGGATCAAAAAAGACATAATCAATTCGGAAATGATAATATCTTTCGTTGAAAGTCCACCCTAATCCTGTCCCCGTCTCGGCAAAGGCATCTCTCAATGAACCTTTAATTTTGGTGTAAACATAGGAAGAAGGGACGTCGTTGAAATCACCACAAACGATTACCTTGTATGGTGAATTGGCAATTGCACTCGCCACTATATCTGCCTGAACTGCTCTTATTTTGTAAGCTGTTCCAAGTTTATTCGTAAAATGCCTCGTTACCCTTGTCAACTTATTTGTGTCCCAGTTATTCTTAAGCTTTATGGGCATTGCTTTATCATATTCAGTCAATCTGTTCGATTCCAGATGATTGTTTATAATTCTGATAATTTTACCGTTAATATTTATATCCGAAAGAATTGAATTGTTGTAAGCAGACGGATAATTAATTTTTCGTTTGTTGACGATTGGATATTTAGAGAATGTGGCTACTCCATTTTCCTTATTGTTTTTCTGCCTGAATTGAATATGTTTGTATGGATATTTTGCGAAAGCTTTATTAATATCTTCCATAGTGAGGTATTCATCATTGCTACTCACGGTAAACTCTTGCAAGCAAATAATATCTGCATTTGAATCTATTGCATATTGAATTACCTTGTTGTGACTTTCGGCAGTGTGTTTTTTTAAATTTCCACACATTCTGGTGTTGTACGACAGTAATTTAAATGTTCCAGAGTCTGTATCAACCTCTTGTTTGATATCTCCCAAATGTACAGGGCATGTGTTGTTGATTTCAGATGCTGAAAAGATTAAAAGGCTTAGAGATAACAAAAATAACCACTTGCGGGCTAAAAGCCAAAATACAACAAATCCGATATTTACAACGATAATAACCGGAAAAGCCAGCGTGCAATAAGCGGGTAAAACAAATTTAGCAGGACTCAGTACCGAACCAATTAAAATAATGAGCATAAGAGTAGCTGCAAATATATTTGAGGCTATCATTACCCATTTTACTAAAATCCTTCCAAACATGATTTTCAATTAATTCGATATTCATAACTTCGAAATTATGAACTAGTTTTTGTTCCCCTGTTCAAATAAACGTTTTTTTTCTTCCGTCGATAAGCTTTCGTATCCCGAGGTTTTAATTTTGTCCAGAATTTTGTCAATTTCAGCCATTTTGCGGGCTTTATTTGTATTAAACTCGGCATCGGTCATCTTTGTTTTCCTATAGGTCGGATTTGGCTTAACTTTCAGTTTTTTAGGGCGAAACAAGTCTGAAAATATATCTAGAATTTTACTTACTCCTTTACTCAAATCTATACCTTGACGCAAAGATACAACAAATAAATAACCCGCCAAAGCTCCACCAAGATGTGCTAATTGACCACCGGAGTTGTTTGATGTTAACCCGAAGAAACTGGTTAAAACAGCTATAGCCGCAATATATTTCAACTTTACATTGCCAATGAAAAGAAGTTGTAATTCCATGTTGGGTGATTGGAATGCTGTAGCAACAATGATAGCCATGATGGATCCGGAAGCTCCCAACAGCAGAGTGTGCTGAACAAGTGGCGAATAGAAGGGGATTAAATTAAAGGCTGAAACATAGGTCAGTGCAGCAATCAAGCCGCCAATTACATATAGCCCTACTAATTGTTTTTCAGAAAAATACAATAAGAAAATTCTACCAAACCAGAAGAGGGAGAACATATTGAAAAAAATATGTGAAAGACTCTCATGTAAAAACATGTAAGAAAAAACTGACCAAAACTGAGTTAAGAGCAAACTCAAATTAGAAGGTACTTTGAAATAATCCGCTATGTTTATTTCGGGAGAAATTTTGAATAGTTTGAGTGATATATCTAGCACATTTATAACTATAAATATGCTGACATTAATGTAAATGAGTTTTATAAGCGAATTTCCCTGACGGAAAGTAAGCTTGAGTTTTTCGAAAGCATTCATTTTCTTGATGTGGTTAAAAGAGTCTTTTCTTTTTCCAGTACATTATCAGAATAGCGCCAAAGAGCATTCCGCCGAGATGAGCGAAATGAGCAATACTATCACCTGAAAATTGTGCAACACCCATGAATAATTCAATAATTCCATAAAAGAACACAAAATATTTTGCTTTTATCGGAATTGGAATAAACATAATGTAAAGTTCCTGATTAGGAAATAACCAACCAAATGCCAAAAGTAACCCAAATACAGCTCCCGAGGCACCCACGGTGATAGGCATGTTTAAAAACAACCGTTTCATCTCAATTAAGGCTGGAGCATCAAAGGAAGATATATTTTCTAACCTGAAGTATTGGCCTATAGTGCTTGAACTGTTAAGCAAGACTTGTCCTGAGTTCGCTGATATTGCATCGTCTAAGGCTTTAATGACTGAATGATATTCGATAGACCAGAAAGCCTGCTGAATGATAGCAGCTCCAACTCCTGTGACCAAATAATAAAATAGAAAACGCTTAGGACCCCATAATCGTTCAAGGATACCACCAAACATGTATAAAGCGAACATATTAAAGAAGAGGTGCTCAAAGCCACCATGCATGAACATATATGTGATTAACTGTGCCGGATTAAATTTAGAGGATGCCCAATAATGCATGCCCAGGATATCCGATAATTCGGTATTTGCACCAAAGCGATTTAATAACCCTGGAGTTACTACACTGGCCAGCCATAATATTAAATTTATTGCTATCAGGTTTTTTACAACCGGTGGTATTGAACTTAGAAAAGATGACCTGTAATTGTTCATTTTTGACGAAATGTTGTGAATGTTTTTTAGGATATGTTTTTAGTGTTTCTGTCAGAATCAACCTGAGCTAAGCAACAGTTCAAAATTGTTTCATAAAATTGATTGAGAAAGCGCACTAAACTGCCTTATTTGCTGCATTGTGCAACACAAAAGTAGTGAAAAATACTCCAAAAATATGTTTTCTAACATATTTTTGGAAAAGATGTAAAATAAACTGATATTTTTTAAATTAAACGCTTGTTTATTATTTGCAAACCACTACATTTGCAGAATCAAAAATTTATGTTTATAGTTTCTAATAAAAAAAATCAAAATCTTATGAACAAAGCAGAATTAATCAATGCCATCGCTGCTGAAGCAGGTCTAAGTAAAGCTGATGCAAAAAAAGCTCTTGACGCAGTAGTTAAAAGTGTATCTGACGCCCTGGTTGCAGGCGATAAAGTTAGTTTAGTTGGTTTCGGTACTTTCTCTGTATCTGAACGTTCGGCTCGCTCGGGCATCAACCCAGCTACAAAACAACCAATCAAAATTGCTGCAAAGAAAGTTGCTAAATTTAAAGCGGGAGCTGAATTGACAGCTGCAGTAAACTAAGATTAAAGCATTGTCTTGTTGAAAAGGAATATGGAAACGTGTTCCTTTTTTTTTGTTTAAAAACTATAACGAATCAGGTTTGTTTTTATAAACAGATTGAATTGGCCAGTTCCTGAGCTACCTCCCGACCCTTTAATTCTTCAACCAGTTTCAACGCAAATTGCACAGCCACACCTGCACCTTTGGCTGTGTATATATTCTCGGATTTTACAATCTTATTCTTAGATAATATTGCGCCGCACAGTTGATTTTCAAACCCCGGGTAACATATAGCTTCCTTACCATTAAGCAGGTTCATTTTGCCTAATATTGATGGAGCAGCGCAGATTGCAGCTATATTTTTGTTTTCGGACATTTGTTTGGAGATTAGCGTCTTCAGACCATTATGTGCATCCAGATTTTTTGTGCCGGGCATTCCGCCTGGTAGGTACAATATATCATTGTCTGAGAAATCGGTTTCAGTAAACAAATAATCAGCAATGACGGGGATTCCATGAGCCCCTTGTACTATTCTGTTTTCAGAGATAGAAACGGTGGTAACCTCTATTTTGGCACGTCTGAATATGTCGATAGGAGCAATGGCTTCAATTTCTTCAAAACCATCAGCCAAGAATATATAAGCTTTCATTGTGTTTTATTCTAATTTATAATTGTAAGTGATAGTTCCTGTCTCAATACCTTTGCCTTGGGTGAATTTTGTTTTATTAGCAGCAGACATGGCTTCTCTGCGCATTTCTGCGTCAGAAATAGTAGTAGGTGGACCGATTGAAGTGCCGGTTACAACGCCATTTTCATCTACATGAATATAGACAGTTATTTTTCCTTCGATGTCTTTTGGATAATTTGGTTTAGCAGGGTTTCCTACATAAGAGCGGTTTCCTAGTTTGAAGCTTGAACCTACGCCTGAAGTTCCTCGACCGGCCGGATTTCCTTGGATCCCATTTCCGGAACCGTTGCCAATGCCTTTCCCAGTTCCATTTCCAGAGCCGGTACCGCTTTTACTTCCATTCCCGTTTCCGAACAAACCGTTTACAGAACTGGCCTTGTTGATAGCTTCCTGCTGTTTTCTTTTTTGCTCAGCTATTCTTTTGTTTAATTGTTGCTGTTGTAATTCCTGCTCTTCCTGTTCTTTCTTAATGCGTTTTTTCTCGTTTTGTTCGGCAATAGCAACGGAGTTATTTTGTTGGGTCATAAACTTCTCGTCCACTGCTTTTGAAGTGGTGGTAGCTTGCTTGACTTGTTGAGTCTGGGTTCGTTCTACTATCGGCTTGAAGGGTGTGGCACTTCCTGCTGACATTTCTCCTGAGCCGCCTCCATCATCGCTATCGCCAAAAGCAACCATAAGACCTTCTTCTACCGATTTTTGAGTAAGTGTTGGCATAACGGCAAACCACAATATCAGAAAAATTATCAGGCACGATAAAGTAGATCCAATTAAAGCGTAAATATTTGACTTTCTCAGATGGTTTGTATTCGTCTGATTAAAAGACTGTGACTTGCTAAACGTATATGTCATTTTTAGTAGATGTTTAAATGCTCCATTTCTTCGGATTGAAATTGCAAATTTCGTACCGTTTTATCAGCTGTTTTTACTCTAACTGCTTTTTGTAACGCTTTATTGTGTCTTCAAGTCCAAAATATAAAGCATCGGCAATAAGAGCATGTCCAATTGATACTTCGTCTATCCAGGGGATAAATTTATGCATGTATGCCAGATTTTCAAGACTTAAATCGTGTCCAGCGTTGAGTCCGAGCCCCAAATCTTTGGCAAGTTGAGCTGCTGCTATAAATGGGGCTATAGCTTTCTCCCTATCTTTGGGGTAATCAGTGGCGTATGGTTCGGTATATAACTCTACACGGTCAGTTCCGGTTTTAGCAGCAAACTCAATATTCTTCAGGTCAGTATCAATAAATATCGAAACTCTGATTCCTACGCTTTGAAAGTCTGCAACCACTTCTTTCAGAAATTCAAGATTGGTGATCGTATCCCAACCTGCACTTGAGGTGATGGCTTCAGGCGGATCAGGTACTAACGTAACCTGATGTGGCTTTACGGATTTGACAAGCTTTATAAAATCGGGAGATGGATAGCCTTCTATGTTGAATTCGGTTTTCAGCAGAGGCTTCAAATCCCATACATCGGCATATCGTATATGTCTTTCATCAGGGCGTGGATGAACTGTAATTCCTTCAGCTCCAAATTTCTCGCAGTCTAAGGCAACTTGGCATACGTTAGGTACATTTCCGCCTCTGGCATTTCGAATGGTAGCTACTTTATTGATATTAACGCTTAGTTTTGTCATAGTTCTTTTTAGTCTATTGCTTTACGTGGTATTTATATATCTACCATGTCATTATTAAAAAACACTTGCATGTGTCATTTTCATTTAGTTCCTTTGCATAGCTTTTGATATCAGAAGCTATTTCTGCTACAAAAATAATTAAAAAAACGGAAGCTTGTCTGTTTACAGTTATCTTTCATTTATTTTTAAACTTTTAGGAGCGGAAGGGTAAATGGTGTTAAACATATTTTCAACCGACTTTTGAAATGTATTAATTTCTTGACATTATGAGAATAGCCCTTTTTGGAAATATCTATCGGAGTGTGTTGCTGTCGCATGTTCAGATTTTGTTTGAGTATTTTGAAAGTAAGGATGTTGTGCTTTTACTCAATAAGGAATTGTATGAATTTGTGAGTGAGCATGGCGCCTGTGACATGACGCGTACCGAAATTATTTTGGATGACAATTTCGAAGCTGATATAGCATTGAGTATCGGAGGCGATGGTACATTTCTGAATACTGCTGCCAGAATTGGTCGAAAGCAAATTCCTATTTTAGGCATTAACACCGGACGTTTGGGTTTTTTGGCCGATGTGTCTACGGAGGAAATTGTGCCGGCGCTGGATGCTGTTCTGGCAAAAAAATACAGCATACAGGACAGAACATTACTTGCTGTTGAAACGTCGGATGGTGCTGCTTTTGACTATCCGTATGCGTTGAATGAGGTTTCGGTTTTAAAGCAGGACAGCTCGTCAATGATGAGTATTACAGCCAGTGTAAATGGCGAGAAGGTTCATACTTATCATGCCGATGGTTTGCTGGTGTCAACACCAACAGGTTCGACGGCCTATTCGATGAGCGTGGGTGGTCCATTGGTAGTTCCTGAAGCTGAAAATTTTATTTTGTCGCCTATTGCTTCACATAGTTTAAACGTTAGGCCTTTGATAGTGCCCGATACATGGGTTTTTGAACTGGAAGTCAGTAGCCGGAGTCAGTGTTATCTGGTGGCGTTGGATGGTCGTTCAAAGGTGTTGGATCTTTCTACTAAACTGAAAATTACAAAAGCGGATTATACAATTAAAGTCATTAAGCAATTGAATCATACTTTCTTTGATACCTTGAAGAATAAGTTGATGTGGGGAGTGGATAAGAGAAATTGATGTGATGATTTGTTGATGTGGTAATTTGCTAATTCATGATTTGTTGATTATATAATATGAAAATAGTTTTTATGGGCACACCGGATTTTGCGGTGGCGAGCCTGAGAATATTGGTTGAGAATAAATATGATGTTGTTGGGGTGATTACCATGCCCGATAAACCTGCCGGACGTGGACACAAAGTTCAGTATTCGGCGGTAAAACAATACGCGTTGGAGCAAAACCTGAAATTGCTGCAACCAGAGAAATTAAAAGACGAAGCTTTTTTGGAAGAATTAAGCAGTTTGCAAGCCGACTTACAAATTGTGGTGGCATTTCGCATGTTGCCTGAAGTGGTTTGGGATATGCCTAAATACGGAACATTCAACTTGCACGCTTCGCTGCTTCCGCAATATCGCGGTGCTGCACCCATCAATTGGGCTATCATCAATGGTGATAAAGAAACCGGTGCAACTACTTTTTTCCTCACGCACGAAATTGATACTGGTAAGATTATCCAACAAGAGAAAATTACCATTGCCGAAACCGATAATGCGGGCATTGTGCACGACAGGTTGATGGAAATGGGAGCGAAGCTGGTGAAGAAAACGGTGGATATGCTTCTTGAAGGCAAAATTGATGCGGTTGATCAGGTGCAATTTATCCATCCGGATATGGAGTTGAAAGCGGCACCCAAAATTTTCAAAGAAACCTGTCAGATAGATTTATCGTGGGGTGTGGAGCGCGTTTATAATTTTGTTCGTGGACTGTCGCCTGCTTATTCTGCTTGGGCTTATTTTTTTTGTATTGGTTCTTCTCCAGTTGTCGTAAAAATAATTGATTCAGAAAAAGTTTTTTCAGAGAAAAAAATATGGAAATATGGAGATCTAGAAATTGATAATCACAGATTGATGATATCTTGTAAAGGAGGGTATATTAATGTATTGTCAATTCAATTTCCGGACAAAAAGAAACTTACAACTGTTGACTTCTTAAGAGGATATCGTAATAAGAAATTTAGCTCATTCTGTTTCGACTGCAATCACGCAAAGTATAATATACTCAACACGTTGAATTCATCTCCAAGAAAAACACTAAGTTATGATGTGATTAAAGATGAAATCATAAAGAGCCTTAAAAGCCAAGATGAAAAGCTGATAAAACAAGTCAACTTAAAAATAGCGGAATACTTAAAAGATAATTCCGTTTTACTTAAAAGCAAATATATTGATAAATTGATAAATTCAGACAAAACAATAGATTTCAAGATAACAACAAAAGGAATTGATTTCTTCTATGATAACTTTTCGACATCAATATACAATTTGTAAAAAATGCCAATGTGTAGAATTTAACTACATATTGGCATTTTTTATTTTTTTATTTCGCCGCTATAGTTTCAATCTCTACCAAAGCACCCAGTGGCAAAGCCTTTACTGCAAATGCCGAACGAGCGGGACATTCTGTTTGGTAGTATTTCTTGTACACTTCGTTCATACCTGCAAAATCGGCAATGTCCGACAGGAAAACTGTCGACTTCACTACATCGGCAAACGTATATCCCGCCTCAGTCAGAATTGCATTGATATTGGCAAAAGCCTGTTCGGTTTGTGCAGTAATATCAATTGCCTCAATTTTTCCTACTGCTGGATTTATAGGTAATTGTCCTGAAATATACAGAGTCCCGTTTGCTTCAACTGCCTGACTGTATGGGCCAATGGCGGCCGGAGCATTTACTGTGTTGATAATTTTCTTCATGTTTTTTGTTCTTAATAATTTGACCACAAAGATAAATATTTTTATTTTCTAATACCCTCATTTTTTTTTATCTTTGCAGTCTTGAAAAATTCCGAACCAAGAGTTTTTATAGCTCTGAGAAAGAATAGATTGTAGCTTTCAATGCAATCGTAAATCGTAAATTCGTAAATCAAAAAATATAAAATGGAACTCGCAAGTAAATACAATCCCACCGACATCGAATCAAAATGGTATCAATATTGGCTGGACAATGGCTTTTTTAGTTCAAAACCTGATGGTCGTGAGCCTTACACCATTGTTATCCCTCCGCCAAATGTAACTGGTGTGTTGCACATGGGGCATATGCTCAACAATACCATTCAGGATGTGTTGGTTCGTAGGGCGCGTATGCAGGGCAAAAATGCTTGTTGGGTTCCGGGAACGGATCACGCTTCTATTGCTACTGAAGCCAAAGTGGTAGGCAAACTTGCTGCCGAAGGAATCAAAAAGACAGACCTAACGCGTGAGGTATTTCTTGACCATGCTTGGGAATGGACACATAAACACGGTGGAATTATCCTTGAACAACTGAAAAAACTCGGTGCTTCGTGTGACTGGGATCGGACGGCGTTTACTATGGATGCTGCTCGTTCTGAAAGTGTATTGAAAGTTTTTGCTGATTTGTATAAAAAAGGTTTGATTTACCGTGGCGTTCGCATGGTAAACTGGGATCCAAAAGCGTTGACAGCACTGTCGGATGAAGAGGTTATTTTTAAAGAACAACAAGGAAAGCTTTTTTACCTGCGTTATAAAATTGAAGGCGAAGCTGGTTATGCAGTTGTTGCAACCACCCGTCCGGAAACTATCATGGGCGATACTGCCATGTGCATCAACCCGAACGACCCGAAAAATGCACATTTGAAGGGCAAAAAGGTAATTGTGCCGCTGATTAACCGCGTTATTCCGGTAATTGAGGACGATTATGTGGATATTGAATTCGGAACCGGTTGCCTGAAAGTAACTCCGGCACATGATGTGAACGACTATATGTTGGGCGAGAAATACAATTTGCCTTCTATCGATATTTTCAATGACAATGGAACATTGAACGAAAACGGTGCGCAATATGCCAATATGGATCGTTTTGATGTACGCAAACAAATAGAAAAAGACCTTGAAGCTGCTGGCTTACTTGAAAAAGTAGAGCCATATACCAATAAGGTTGGGTTCTCAGAACGTACCGACGCGGTTATCGAACCAAAGCTTTCGATGCAATGGTTTATGAAAATGGAAGAGTTGGCAAAACCGGCTCTCAATGCTGTAATGAGCGACGACATTCAACTTTATCCTGCCAAATTCAAAAATACCTACCGCCATTGGATGGAAAATGTGAAAGACTGGTGCATTTCTCGTCAACTTTGGTGGGGACACCGTATTCCGGCCTACTTTCTGCCTCAGGGTGGCTTTGTGGTGGCATTATCAAAAGAAGAAGCTTACGAAAAAGCATTGGCTATTGTCAATTATCCCCTATCCATTGATGATTTGCGCCAAGACGAAGATGTGCTTGATACCTGGTTCTCATCGTGGTTGTGGCCTATTTCGGTTTTCGATGGCATAAACAATCCTGAAAACGAAGAAATCAACTACTACTATCCAACCAATGATTTGGTAACAGGGCCAGATATATTGTTCTTCTGGGTAGCACGTATGATAATTGCCGGATACGAATACAAAGGTGAAATGCCATTCAAAAGGGTTTATCTTACCGGTATTGTACGCGATAAATTGGGTCGTAAAATGTCGAAAACACTTGGCAATTCGCCCGACCCGCTCGACTTAATCGAAGATTTTGGTGCTGATGCAGTGCGTCTGGGTATGTTGCTTACTGCTCCTGCCGGAAACGATTTACCATACGACGATAGCCTTTGCGAACAAGGTCGTAACTTCAACAATAAAATCTGGAATGCTTTCCGCTTGGTAAAAGGGTGGGAAGTGGCCGACATAGAACAACCGGAATCGGCTCGTATGGCTGTGAAATGGTTCGAAGCGCAATTGAACAAAACATTGCTCGAAATAGAAGATTTGTTCTCGAAATATCGTTTGTCCGAAGCCTTGATGGCAGTTTACAAACTGTTCTGGGACGAATTTTCGTCGTGGTACCTGGAAATGGCCAAACCGGCTTACCAAAAGCCAATCGACCGAACAACCTACGAAGCTACGCTTGGTTTCTTTGATTCGCTGTTGAAAGTATTACATCCGTTTATGCCGTTTATTACCGAAGAACTTTGGCAAGCGCTGGAAGACCGCAAAGACGGCGAAAGCATCATGGTGGCATTGCAACCAAAAGCTACGGAGGTAGACGAAAAAATAATCTTAAATGTTGAAGAAGCAAAAGAGGTTGTAAAGAAGATAAGAGAAACATATCAAAAATATGATATTAATTATAAAAAGGAAGATGGAATAGCACTTTTTATTGAAGGTGATAATGCAATCAAAAATGTTGTTGTTTTGATTGAGAAACTAACAAACACCTTCTTAGCCGATATAGAAAAGTTAAACCCTTATGATGTAAATTTTCTTATCAACAACAATAAATACTCCTTAAATTTGGGCATCAATATTGGTGATATTGAATTAGAAAGACTGCATAAAGAGCTTGAATATGAAATTGGTTTTCTTGCAATAGTCACTAAAAAACTAAGTAACGAAAACTTTGTGGTAAATGCCAAACCGGAAGTGGTAGAAGCCGAACGCAAGAAAAAAGCGGATGCTGAAAGTAAAATTGCTTCGCTAAAAGAAGGAATTGAAGCATTGAAGAAATAGTTTATTTGAACGCGAGTTACATAAATTTACACAAATAAAAGATAGCCAACTTAGAAATCTGTTCTAAGTTGGCTATCTTTTTTACCTTTTCCAGGGTTTCCAAAAAAAGCTTCCAAGTGCTACAATTACAATTAGCCCTGTCAGAATAAATGCCCAAACATTGGCTTTGCGAGATTGTGCTTCGAGGATATAATCGTCTGGAATTAACCGCTGAGGAGTAAGCTTCCATGTGAGTACTTCTCCAACTACTACCGCATTATTTGCTTGAATAATATCTCCGGGTAAACAAAGTTTGTAGTTAATTGCCTGAGAGAAAAAGAACGCAAACTCCAGGTTCGTATCTTCTTCAAATTTTTTTAGCGGACTATTCCCTTTTGCCGATAACATCGAAAAGGCATTGGTTTTAAAGTAAGTATTCAATACTTTTATGATGTCAAAATCCATAGAATTATTAATTTTTGAATTGTAGATGGAATCGTTTAATGTTCGTAACTCTTCCTTTGGAACCGGTTTTTTTGATAAACTGTCGTAATTTTTTAAAACAACTTTGAATTCTTCATTCCATAAATTTCGGACAACCCACTTGTTGTAATTATCCTCAATTTTCCCCACATATTCGCGAATTTCAAGCCCGTTCATTCCTTTAAGAATCTCCGGCTTACCCGTAAACCAAAATTGAGCTTCCTCTTTGGTCATATATTTCTCAACAGGGATATCAAAGTCAAGTTTTAATTTTTTGTAGGTTTCTTTGTATGTGTAGTAAGTATAAAACCATCTGATTTTTTTCTCTAAACTATGTTTTACCTTTACTTTGCCCCAATCGTTGGCATTTTTCAATCGAAACAAGCTGTCCAGTTCTTCCACCGACTGGTAGTTTCGGCGGATACGAACTACGATGTTTTCCTTTGACTGCTGGCTCTTGTTCTTAGAAATCGAATCAAACGTTGCTTTTGACAGCGGGAAATCGGTTCTTGACTTTGAATCGCCGAACGTCCAACTAATTTGCCAGGTGGAATCAATGAAAACGGGGAACGGATTGTGTTTTTCAGACTTATCACCCATAAGAAACATCGAATCGGGTGCTTCGGAAAACTCACGATAACACGATCCGTTCGGGTTAATACCAGTCAGCATATCAATCGGTTTTGGGGTGCATGACGACACAAGAAGAATTATTGCAAAAAGCAAAATAAAATGTACAATTGGTTTCATAATATTAATTTCTTATTTGGTGATAAAACGACTGAAACTGTTGATTTTTAATTGAGTTCATTTTGATATGACATAAATAAACTCCTAAAATATTTTTTTCTTTTGACTTTACGTTTTGCAAGCATTCAGAGCGTACTTCTATCTTTGGCTCAACCACTGTCGCTATCGGGCTAATTGTGTTAAGCTCGGTGTTATTTACTTGTTGGTAAAGAAATAATCCAAGCAGAAAAATTGCCGCCGAGCTTGAGATCGTCCTAACGATCAGCAGAAACGAGGGTGTTGACCTTTTGCTCTTAGGAGTGATTCGCTCCATGATGCTGTCAGTTAGTGTTTCGGCATCTTTCATTTTCGGTTTTTGCCGTCTCAGATTGTTTATTGTAATATTGAATTTATTGTCGAGAGTTTCCATAACTTAGTATTTTTCAAGTTTTTGACGAATGTTTTGTCGCGCAAGGAAAAGGTTGCTTTTAATTTTTTTAGCCGAAAGCCCGGTTATTTCTTCTATTTCAGCTACTTCCATTTCCTCCAAATCACGTAGAGTGAAAACAATCTTTTGTTTGGGAGTCAGGTCGTTTGTCAGTGCTAAAATAATTTTCCCCAATTCTGCATTCAAAAGCTTTTGTTCTGCATTTTCTACAGAAATAAAGTCATTTAGGTTTGTGTCAGTTAATTCAATAGTGAAATGGTGTTTCTTTGATTTAAGTTTGTCCAGACAAAGATGAGCTGTTATAGCATAAACCCAGGTGCTGAATTTTCTCTCCAAATCAAATTTCGACAGATTCAACCATACTTTAATAAACGTTTCTTGCACAATGTCTTTGGCTTCTTCTTCGTTGCACATAATCCTGAATGCTAACGAATAAATCAGGGATTGATGGGTCTCGACAATGATTCGAAACGATTTTGGGTCGTTTTGCTTACTTCGTTTAATCAATTCGTTCAATGTCGGTTTATCCATTCTCTGTACCAAGTCAAATTATCTGTTCTATTAATGATACGACAAAAGTAATGATTGGTCGAATTGAATTTGCAGTTTTTGAAGATTTAATTGAATTTTATAAAAAATGAATTCTCTTATATTGATTTGCCCGTATCGGGCAGCGGCTTTTTGCTGGATAAGAAACATTCTTGTCTATACAACAAGCGGCATGTAGCCGCTGTTTGCTTTCACAAAATCAACTCGACAATCGTATAAGTCAACTCGACAACCGCGAAATCAACTTTACAATCGTATAAGCCAACTCAACAACCGCGAAAGCATCTCGACAATCGTATAAGTCATCTCGACAACCGCGAAATCAACTTTACAGTCGTATAAGCCAACTCAACAACCGCGAAAGCATCTCAACAATCGTATAAGCTATCTCAACAACCGCGCAGCCAACTTTACAAACGTATAAGCCATCTCGACAACCGCGAAACCATCTCGACAATCGTATAAGGCAACTCAACAACCGCGCAGCCAACTTTACAGTCGTATAAGCCAACTCGACAACCGCGAAAGCATCTCGACAATCGTATAAGCCAAGTCAACAACCGCGCAGCTAAATTTTATTATTCCATTGACAGCTATAATAAACGGTATATTTACTTGGTGGTGATAATTGAAAACTCTAACTTTGCAATCATTAATCAAAAGCATATTTTATGATACCAACATATAAGGAACTTTGCGATTTTACGTGCGAAGTAGCCCGTTCTACCGGAAAATATTTGTCGGAGGAACGGGTGAATTTTGATGCATCAAAAATTGAAAGTAAGGGGTTGCATGATTTGGTGAGTTACGTAGATAAGGAGTCGGAGAAACGAATTGTCAGGGCTCTGCAGGCAGTTTTGCCTGAGTCGGGTTTTATTGCCGAAGAGGGTACGACAAAGAAACGGGGTGAGCGTTTTAACTGGGTGATTGACCCGCTCGATGGAACTACCAATTTTGTACAGGGTGTTCCGGTTTATGCAGTTAGTATCGGGCTGTTGGAAGGCGATGAGTTGGTGCTGGGGGTTGTGTATGAAGTAGGAAGAGATGAGTGTTTTTATGCGTGGAAAGGCGGTGGAGCTTTTTTGAATGGCGAATCGATTCATGTTTCGGACCGCAATGCTATGAATGATGCATTGTTGGCTACCGGTTTTCCATACTCTAATTTTGGGTTGCTGGATGAATATATCGCTGTGTTGAAATGGGCGATAGTGGAGGCACGCGGAATGCGCCGGATGGGTTCTGCAGCGGTAGATTTGTCGTATGTGGCCTGTGGGCGGTTTGATGCTTTCTGGGAATATGATCTGAAATCGTGGGATGTGGCTGCCGGAGCTTTGATATTGATGGAAGCTGGTGGTATGGTAACCGATTTTTCGGGAGGAAAGAATTATCTGTTTGATAAAGAAATAGTGGCTTCTAACACCTTGTTGCACGGGGTACTCCAGCACAAGGTAGCAGAACTTATGAAATAATCGATATACAAAAGTGATATGCTAATTGACGAAAGAGACACACGCACAGAACGTTTGCTTCAGGTGGCTAACGAAATGATGACTGCTGCCCGAACTGCGCCTAAAGGCAAGGGTTTTGATATTATTGAAGTGCTGCTGGCTACCGGAGAAACTATCGAATTGCTTTCCAAAGAAATGCTTAAGTACAGCGAAAAAACCGGTCTGAAGTTTATATTGCGCGATGCTGAGAATATCTTGCATTCCGAAGCCATTGTACTAATAGGAACCAAACAGAAAACTCACAGCCTCAATTGCGGGTATTGTGGATTTGAAACTTGTGCTGCTAAAAATGAATTTGCAGATGTTCCGTGTGCTATCAACACCGTCGATGTTGGTATTGCCATTGGGTCGGCTTGTTCGGTTGCAGCCGATCACAGAGTAGATTCGCGCGTGATGTTTTCTGTAGGAAGAGTTGCGCAGGAACTGGATTTGATGCCCGGCTGTAGTTCTATTTACGGAATTCCGATTAGTTGTTCGTCAAAAAGTCCTTTCTTCGACAGGGTATCAGCCAATCCTTCAAAATAGGTTTACTCCGCAGCCGGCAATTCTGAGCCGGCTGCGTAATTTCGGGTGCATTTTACAAATTCTTCTATCAGATTTGGATTGCTCTCGAAAGCATTACCCACAACAACTATATCTGCTCCGGCATCGTAGGCTGCTGTCAGTTGCTCCGTAGTCTTTATTCCACCTCCAACAATCAATGGTAACGATAATCCGGCACTTACACTGTGAATCATCTCGGGTGCTACAGGGGTGTCGGCACCGCTACCGGCTTCCAGATAAACCAGTCGCATTCCCAGTAACTCAGCAGCAACAGCCGTAGACAATGCTATTTCATTCTTATCGCGCGGTATAGTGCGTGTGTTGCTGATATACTCCACCGAACTGGGTTTTCCGCCGTCAATCAGTAAATATCCGGTTGGGATAACTTCCATTCCCGTTTTTTTTATGGCGACAGACGATGTAATGTGCTGTCCGATTAAAAACTCGGCATTCCTGCCTGATAAAAGAGAAAGGTACAGCAATGCATTGGCTTTGGTGCTGAACTGTGATGCATTTCCGGGAAACAGAACTATTTTAGTGTTTACTTCTTCTTTTAGTAATTCAATCAATGAATCGACTGACGTAACCGTATGACTTCCTCCCACAAAAACCAAATCGGGTGTATTTGATTTGAGTGCTGCTATAGTTCCGGCCAGTACACTTCCGCGACACTTGTCGGGGTCCAGCAGTACTGCCAGCATTTTGCGGTTTGCCTCTCTGTTGAGTAAGATCGATTTATATACGTTTTTCATTTGCTATTTTTTTTAATCCACACAATATGCCAGTGTGTAAGCCGAATTTTGAATAAAATGTAATTGATAAAGTTTTTTTGTCGGGACATGCTGCGCCATAATTTTGCCCGAAGGCTTAGTCTCGAAAGGGAAAATACGCAACTGGTTTGCAAAATCCACAGCATCTTTTCCAATTATCTTGTACAGCGCCTCTTTCACCGACCATGCCAATTGCAGTTGGCTAATATCTCGTCCTCCCGACAAATCTTTTTGCTCTCCCGGACTTAAAAAGCGGGTATATATTTTCTGAATTTTATCGCTCGGGCATTCAATGTCTACGCCGATAGAGCACGTAGGATGTGCTATCACTGCTATCCAGTTTTTGCTGTGCGAAATACTTATCTGATAGCAATTGTCCGATAAGTATGGCTTCCCGTTGCTATCGTGTTCAATTGTTACTTCTCTCCCCAACAATTTCTTCATTGCCACCCGAACCCCCAAAAACTCTCGCTTGCGTTTTTCGGACACTATGTTTTTTAATTCTCGTTCGTTGAATAATACCAATTGTTTTTTGAGCTCATCAATGCTTTCGGTCAGGTCCCAAACCAATAATCGGATATCTTCGGTCAAAATAGAATAACTTTTCGGCATATACAATTTGGTTTTGTGTGATAGCAATTATATTATTTTTTCCATTCGAAACTTTCCATCATTCGAACAATATCTTCGCGTATGTATTTTGACATTGGGGCGATAGAATCCTTGTTAGGAACATTGTTGAAATACAATGCGGCTCTGAAAAAATGCTTTGTACTGTCGGTCAGGATAAACTGAACAGCAGATGCAGTATTACCCTGCAAATCGTACAGAATTCCGTGGACATTGTTACTGGAATTGTCAAAAGCTTTTTCGCCAATACCATCTGCTTTTACGCTGTGTTTGTAAACAATTTTGCGTGTGTCTTCCAGCAGGTTTATCAGATTATTGTTTACCGACTTGTAACTACAGAAAATGCTGGCATTGAGCTTCGGATATACTATGTCAATCCAGTACTTGTCTCCATTTACTTTTCGTTCAGTTACCTTTGCGTTTAACGGCAAATCAAATTTGTAAGGAAGATTTAGTGTGTCAAGTTTTCTGTATGCGTGTTTGGGTAATTCTACCCGGAAGTAACCGTAGGGACGAGGAATTGCTGTGTCGCCGCATGAAACCAAAAGAGTTGAAGCGCATGCAATCAGGCAGATGCTTAAATATCGGAAAATTTTCATTTACTGTTTGTTTTTTTCTGTGTTGGAATCATCAAACTACCCCAGATCAGAGTTTTTGAAATCATCTTTAATGTATAGTTTTACCTTTTTTATCCTGCGATTATCGGCTGCCACAATTTCGAACACATACCTGCCATAGTCTATTCTTTCATTTTTGGTAGGGATGTCACCTTTTAATTCTAGGATTAGCCCAGCCAAAGTTTCAACCTCTTCAGTCACTTTTATAAAATCATCTTCTTCTATTTCTGCTATCTTGAAAAAGTCATTTAAAAGAATTTTGGCTTCGAAAATAAAAGTATGGTTGTCAATCTTGGTGAACAGTACTTCTTCGTTATCGTATTCATCACTTATGTCTCCAACTATTTCTTCCAGTATGTCCTCCAGCGTAACCAATCCCGAAGTCCCGCCATACTCGTCCACAACAATGGCTAAATGCACTTTGTTGGTCTGAAACTCATTTAATAAATCATCAATTTTCTTTGTCTCCGGCACGTAATAGGCCGGACGAATGAGAGTCTGCCAGCGAAAATTGGCAGGTTTATCCAGATGTGGCAATAAATCTTTACTGTAGAGCAGTCCTTTAATGTTGTCGCGCGTACCAGCATACACCGGAATGCGCGAATAACCGGATTCTATTTTGATTTCTAATAATTTTTTGTAGTTGGTTTTTATGTCCACTATCACCATATCCACTCGCGAAGTCATAATATCCACTACCTGAATATTCCCGAATTTGATAATTCCTTCCAGAATTTCGGTGTCTTCATCTTTGTTGTTTGATGTTAGCTCCAATGCATGAGAGAGTTCATCCATCGAGATATTTGAATGATTGTGTTTAGCTAATCTGTTGTTTACGAACGAAGTGGAATTGACCAGAAAACTTACAAAAACCCCGAATAGTTTCTCAATAGCCGATAAATATGGAACGGTGTAAACCGCTGTTTTCAGAGCAAACTGGGTGGCATATACTTTCGGTATTATTTCGGCAAAAAGCAGAATGGCGAATGTAATGATGATAGTCTGGAAAATAAAACCCAACAGCGGAGCGCTGTCGAAATTTAAAATCGTATTGGTGAAGTAGGTTAGCAGGAAGATGACTGCTACATTCAGAAAATTATTGCCAATAAGCATGGTTGCTAGTAGGCGCTGAGGTATTTTAAGCAATCGAAGAATGTTTCGATCGGCTTTACTCTCGCTTTCTTCCAGTTCGTTCAGCGTTTTCGGATCAAGCGAAAAAAAAGCCACTTCGGATGCCGAAATGAGTGCCGAAAAACACAGTAACAGTATGCTGACAATTAATGAAATTGCGGCAGAAACAGTTAGAGGATGAATGGTTATGCCTCCATAAATTGAATATAAAACGTCCGTTCCCACTAAATTAGTCAATTATTTGTTTTTTACAGATACGATTTTATCTACCACAAAGGTATTAACTCCTCTCCAGGGTAGTGCTCCTAAATACTCTTTATAATGAAGTTCAACATTTTTACCGCTACATCTCATTAGTGAATCGGCCACTGTTTTATCTTCCACTGAAAATGGAAACTCATACGATTGAACCGTTCCTGCTGTTTGTGCCCTGAATCCGGCTTGTATCATTTTACCTTCGTAGGTTTTGAAAATATAGCCTTTCCGAACAAAATAATTCAGTTCACCGGCTTTAACTCCTTCGCCAAATACAAAATAAAATTTGATGTAGATCCAAATTGCGAACACCAGAATGGCTATGAGTGTTCCAATTGTAAGCCCTTTTTTTAATTTTGGATTCATATTTTTTTGATAAAAGTTATTTTGGATACAAATATAGCTCATTTTTTCCGTTTCGCTTAAAATTTATTTAAAAAGAAACAAAGTCTTAGTTAAGATTCGCTATCTTTACAACGTTCTTCAGAAATAGAATAATTTACAAGTAAGATATTGGTTTGTGTTTTTAAAACGGTCAAATTTAGATTATTATGGAAGATAGATTAGTTACTCTGGCCATTCGCACTTTTCAACGAGCGCAAATGATTAAAACGGTTTTGGAGGAAAACGGAATTGAAACCGTGATTCATAACCTGAATCTGGAAAATCCTGAATTGTCGGTAGGGGTACGTGTTCGTATCAAAGAAAGTGATTTGCCGCGTGCTTTGAAAATTGTAGAAGAGATGGAAAATGCATGGGAGCGTGAACCTGTAGTCAGTCCGTCTGCCATTCAGAAGGTTTTGGTGCCGATTGATTTCAACGATCAGGTGGCAAAAGCCGCCGATTTTGGGTTTCATTTTGCCGACATACTGGCTACCGAGGTTGTGTTTTTATATGTCTATTTCAGCCCGGCTTTCACCATTTCGTCAAATCATGATTTAAGTACCTATAGTATAAGTGACAGTGAGCTGCTGCGTAGAATTGTAAGTACTGCCAATGCCGAAATTGAAACAATGACCAGTGCTATACATGCACGGATATCAAAAGGAGAATTGCCGAATATACCTTTTAGCTTTCAAATGAAAGAGGGTGTTCCCGAAGATCTGATTTTAGAATACTGCAAGAAACATAAACCTGCCTTGGTGGTAATGGGTACTCACGGGAAAAAAGTGTCGAACGAATTGATCGGAAGTGTTACTGCCGAAGTTATGGAAGCTTGCGTTTCTCCGGTGTTTGCCGTGCCTGTACTGATGCCTATGCAGTCGCTGGATGATATTAAGCGAATAGCTTTCCTGACTAATTTTGATCAAAAAGATTTAATAGCTATCGACCGTGCGATATCGCTTTTTGCATCTGATAAATTGGAAATGTATTTTATTCATGCTTCCGATAAAAAAGAGGCCTGGAACGAAGTGATGCTGGCTGGAATAAAATCTTATTTTTCAACGCATTATCCACAGTTGGTTGCTAATTACGACTTGCTTAATGCTACCGATTCGCCTGATTTGTTGAATAACTATATTGAAACTCATCATATTGATGTGTTGGCATTTAACTCTCGTCGACGAAATTTATTTTCGCGCTTGTTCAATCCGAGTTTGGCCTACCAAATGGTGCTACACTCTGATACGCCTCTCTTTGTTACGCACGTTTAGTCAGATAAGTTAATTACAAAAATCTGCAACCATATTATTTGATTGCGGATTTTTGTTTTATATGAACCGAGTGTTTGTTCAGTACCAGAAATCGGTGTAGATGGGTAAATGGTCGGAAAATCCACCTTGATACTTCATTCCGGCATAGGTTCTGAGAGGTTGTTTTCCCAGAAAGGTGTTGTCATTCTCCAATAAAAAGTCTGCATCAAAAAAGTGAGCATCACTTTGCTTGGTGTAAATAGAATTTGAAGATTTCAATAAATTGCCCGAAACAATCATTTGATCCAGCGCACCCCAGTCGCCAGAGTGTTTGTTTGAACCCTTGCCTTCGGAGTGTAATTTATACATCAGATTATACAGGCTCTGAGTTGAAACAGAATCATCAATCGGTTTCGCTTTCAATACTTCCAAAAGGCTTGAGTTCGTCGGGAAATCATTAAAGTCTCCCATGATGACAATGTTCGGTCTTGGGCAGGCAGCAAATATACTGTCTGCTTTGGCTCTAATGACGGATGATACAAATAGTCTTTTATCATCCGATTCCATTTCTCCACCGAGTCTGGACGGAAAATGACATACAAAAACATGTAATGTATCACCAGTCGGGATAACCCCTGACACGAAAAGAATATCGCGGGTTTTGCTTCCGGGGGCATCAGGATAGCGTATTCTGATTGGCTGATCGTGAAATGGCTTGAATTGATCGGGTTGGTACAAAAGTGCTACGTCAATGCCTCTCGGGTCGGGCGATTCGTGATGAATGAATTTATATCTCAAATTTTTCAATCCTGAATAGCGGGTTAAATCTATCAAACATTTCCTGCTTTCCACTTCGCACATTCCCACCAACGCCGGAGGTTCCCAGCCGCCTATGGCTGTAATTACCCGGGCTATATTGGCTTGTTTCTTTTGATATTTTGCGTAGTTCCATGCTCTTATACCTGTAGGCAAGAACTCATTGTCGTTAGTCGTTGAGTCATCCACACAGTCGAAAAAGTTTTCGACATTGTAACACATGATTTTGAAATTTTGCTTTTCTGCCGTTTGAGCATTAATTATCAGTGCTATAAACAAACAGCAGACAGTCAATACATTCTTTTTCATAGTGCAGGGGTTATTGGTAATTGAGATTTTTACAACTTAATTTAAATAGTTTTAATTAATTATTTGTTGATTTCCACTGATAAGCACCTGCATCAGGAGTCTGTGCAGGTCTGATATTACCGTTCAAATCAATATCCAGTCGATATGTCGCAACAATGTCCGGATCAATGCTTGTTCCTATTTTACGGGCAGTAGAAATTGAGTCCGGACGGAAATCGAAATTTGTGTTTTTAATGTAGTTGTATCTTGTACTTTTAAAAATCACATCGTCTTTTTTCGACCAACGGATATGCGAGAATTGTTTTAGATTTAATGAATCAGGTGTCTGGATATAGCAGCCGGAAAATAAACCTGCATAATCACTTACTGATGGTACAGCCAATGTAAATTCATTATCAGCATCGCCACTAATTATGCAGTTTTGGAAGAATGATTGCATAGGCGCCATGTCATTAATACCCGAAATAAATACAGCGGGGATTTTATCACGAGATACAGGTTGAACACTACTGCTATTGAAATAGTTGGCTATTGTACAGTGTATGAAAGTATGCTTGCCACCGCTCAAATACACAGCATGGCTTCCAGCATTTGAGATTTCAGTATTTGTGACTGTTACATCTCCATTTTGAACAACCAGCCCATCTGTCAGAAAATTTTGTATTTTGCAGTTATGTATTTCCAAAGTTGGCAGGTTACTCAGATTTTTATTCAGAAAATGAATACCCACGTAGCCGCTATTCATATTTACGTGATTTAGCACGTATTTTCCACCTCCCAGTAAATAAATGCCACCCCATTGCCCGGCAACATTATTATACGGTACGGGAACATTGAAGTTGATATTATCTAATCTGTCGCCTCTCAGAGTAATAGGTCGCTCTGCAGTGCCTTGTGCTATCAGATTGCCATACACTTTCATATTCGCATTGTTATGAAAATAAATCTTGCAACCTGAGTTTAATGTTAGTGTTTTAGTTGAGTCAACCGTCAAATTGCCATAAATAAGAAAAGGTTTTTCTGAGGTTAATGTTGAGTCGTTTGCAATATGCAGGTTACGCAATATCTTTATGTTTTGTCCGTATGCTAGCAGCTTTACTTTTTGAGCTACTCCATTTGTCTGAAAAGTTATTGAATCCTGAATAAACACAGGTGAATCTGCATCTATAGGATTGACAGTTACTGCAACAAAAACATACATACTGTCTTTGGCTCTGATTTCTATGCCTTCAAATTGATTGTTTGCATTCAAAGCACCATCTACGTTTATTCTGAAAGCCGATTTTTTTCCTCCACCAACTGCTATCTGGGTTATTTTGAGAGCTGTATTGTTTCGGTTGTAAATCATTATTCTAGCCGTGGTACTTCCCATGCTTGTAAATACTGTATCAAAACTTACCGTATCGGTTGAAAAACTCAGAATATCTTTGGGGTTTGTTGAATAGATGTCGTCCTTGCAAGACAAAAACATGATGGCAATTAGTATTGACAAAAAGACGGATAAGCGTGAACTTATTTTTTGATAAATGTATGCCATGAAAGTTTCGGGAGTTTTCGGAATAAATTATAGAAAAGATAAATTATTTCGTTGCAAATTTACACTAAAAGATGACTTTATTAATATAATAGCTTATATTTGTGATAGTAAAAATAAAAAAAATAATATGGCAAGTCGTAGAAAACTAAAAACTACAATTAAATTTGTTTCTTCCGAATTAGTAACCGATATCTATTTTAGATGTTTAATGTCTAAAGAGATTGATGAGCAGAAGGTTAATAGCTTGGTGGAAAATATAATGATTCTCAACAGAGAATTTGTTCTACGGGTTAATCGACCTGATGGTAAAGATAATCCTAAGTTGGTTAAAGCTTACTTCAGAAAGTTATTTGCTGACTGGCAGGGAGCTATGAAAAAGACGATTAAAGAAATCGAGAATTTATAATCAAAAAAAAGCAATCATTTATCGCATTGCTTTTTTTGTGGAATGACTTACTCAAAATTAAAAGTGAGTGTAAACATTCTTGAAGTTAACTTATTTAATGATTGGGAGAAACGCTGTTTGCTCGTAGGAACTTGCCCGCTCTCACGTTCGTTCAATGGTACAAAGATGTCATTAAAACCGATGGAGTATTTTAGTTCCGGAGCAAGTTTAAAAAACAGAAAATATATATCGCATCCCACACCGAACTCGGCAAATAAGTTTACCGGCCTCAACAACACCGGATTCTCCTTATTTGTGGCTAAATCAATTGACATACCGCCTCCAGCTATCAAATACGGTCGGAAATTACCTTTCCTTTCAGCGCTATACTTAATATAAACTGGTAAACTAATGGGAATGGATGTTATAAGTACGGAATCTGCTTTTAGCTTGGGAAAATAATTCAATTGACGTTGTCCAAAATGCAAGGTAGGAGTGAACCGGAAATTAAAATATCTGCTTAGTCTCAAATTGCTGATAATACCTACAGAAAATCCGGGACTCAAAGTAGAAACGCGTGCTCCCACGGAGTCGGATGAAGTTCTTACCCCAAAATCCATAGTATTTATGCCCAGAGAAAACCCAAAATGAAGGAGTTTATCGTCAGCATATGGAAGGTTTTGTTGCGAACGGACAGGCTGGCTTAAGCAGAATATTAAAAAAACAAGTAAAGTAATACTCTTATAAATCTTGGGTTGCATACAAATCTAGCCATTTATGTAACAGTAAACGTGCAAAAATAAGCATTATTGCTCGAATTTGGGCTTAAGTAAATACAAAATATGTATATTCCTAAAAATTAGTCGGATTGTCGTCAAATAGAGAGGGTTGTTTCAATGACTGAAACAACCCTCTTTTACTATAATTGTGTAATTTGTTTTTAAACGATGGTTCCGACTAAGAAATATATCAAAGCAGCCAGAGTTGCACTTACAGGGATAGTAAGTAACCATGCTATAAGTAAGCTTCGTGTAACTCCCCAACGAACAGCCGAAAGGCGTTTTACGGCTCCAACTCCGATGATAGAACCGGTAATTGTGTGGGTTGTACTTACCGGAATCTTCAGTATTTCAGTAAGGTAAAGTGTTAAGGCTCCTGCTGTTTCAGCTGCTACGCCTTCCAAAGGTGTTACCTTCGTGATCCTTGAACCCATAGTTTTTATAATTCTCCAACCTCCGGACATCGTACCAAGAGAAATTGCTGTAAAACAAGAAAAAGCAACCCAGTCCGGTATGTTTTTTATGTCGTGAATGCCCATGTCAATACCATTCTTGTGATAAGCCGCATAAAGAGCCGCAGCAATTATTCCCATTACTTTTTGTGAGTCATTAAGTCCGTGACCTATACTAAATAAGCCGGAAGAAACCAATTGCAGCTTTTTAAACCACTGATTGGCTTTGTGAGGATTGACTCTTCTGAATATGTACAAAATGAGAATGGTAATCAATGATGAAATAATCATACCAATAAGAGGTGCGAGAACAATAAATGAAGCAATTTTTATAATAACTTCATATTTTATTGATTCGAAGCCGCTTGTGGTGTATCCATTAGCCATCATGGTGCTCATGATAGCTGAGCCGGCAAATCCTCCGATAAGAGTGTGAGATGAAGATGAAGGAATTCCTAACCACCAGGTTGCCAGATTCCAGATGATGGCAGCTACAATACCTGAAAATATAACAGGCAATGTGATATATTGCTCTAATACAGCTTTTGATACAGTATTGGCTATACCAAAACCGCTAAAATATTTTGCAATGAAGAATGCCACAAAATTGAAGAATGCTGCCCATAAAACTGCCCTAAACGGAGTTAGTACTTTTGTTGATACAATAGTCGCAATGGAATTCGCAGCATCATGGAATCCATTGATATAATCAAAAACTAAAGCCAGTACGATAATAGTTATTAATAGCGTCATTTTGTCTTTTTGAAGTTATTATGCGTACTTAACAATAATTGTTTTGATAATTTTACCAACATGTTCTGCAGCATCAGTAGCTTTTTCAAGTTCGCTCATAATTTCTTTCATTTTGATGATTTCTACTGCATCTTTTTGATTTTCAAATAAATCAATCAGGAAGTTTTCATAAACATCATCGGCTTTATTTTCTATTACCTTTAATTCAAGACAATATTCTTTGATCTTATTGGAGTTCTTTTTAAGAACATCCAGTTCATTTACAGCTTTTTGTATTGCAATGGCATCTTCTCGGATAAGTTTGGCTATATCTACAGCCTTTGCCGGAATTTGTTTAGGGTTGTAAAGTACAATTTTCTTTGCACAGCTATTAATATAGTCGGTAACATCATCAATCTTATCTGCTAAATGATGAATATCTTCACGGTCAAATGGGGTAATGAACGTAGAATTTAATTCGTCAAATACCTTTGCAGATAATTTATCTCCCTTTTTTTCCTGCTCTTTAATTTTTTTGTAGTACTCAATGGCTAATTCATGATTGTTGTTTTGAACGCATTCGATAATTAAATCGGAAGCAACTAAAATTACATCCGCCATTTCAGTTAGAATAGGGAAAAATTTAGTCTCTTTGGGTGTGAATTTGCTGAAAAAAGAATTGTTCATAACAAAGAAGTTTTGTGTGAATTAAAATTTAATTACTTGTTATTTAGTTTATTATTTGTTTCGCTTGAATACAATTTTTAAAATTTATTTTCCAATTTTAAAGTAGTACAAATGTACTAAAAGTATTTATAGAAATAATAGATTCATTGTAATTTAATAGAAATGTAACATCTGAATTTCTGCTTTATTGTAATATCGGACTGTAATATTTAATTGCTTTAGAAATAAACAATTAAAAGATGCGCTTAGATTGTTATGGGCAACTCATAGAACCCGTATAAATAGGGCGTATATTCATCCCGAATTGAATATATTGAGATGAAAATTGCTCAAAATGTCGGATTCTGTACAAAAAAATATATTAAAAACTTTTTTAGGTATAGAAAAATTTCTACTTTTGCAAAACTAATTAGTACTAACAAAATAAATTTATAAGAAAATGGCTTACGTTATTTCAGAAGATTGTATTGCTTGCGGATCATGTATCAGCGAATGTCCAGTTGAAGCAATTTCAGAAGGTGATATTTATGTAATTGATGCAGATGTTTGCACAGATTGTGGAACTTGCGCAGATGTTTGTCCATCAGAAGCAATTAGCCCAGTTAATTAATTACACTACAAATAAAAAAGACCTGTTCGTTAATTACGAACAGGTCTTTTTTTATGGTCGGTAACCAGACTTTTCTAGAATTTTCTGATAATTACTGTCTTTCATTAAGTCGGTAAGACTTACTTTGGTGTTTTTATTCATGTAGCTTTCCACTATTTGCCAGCCAATCCATGTTCCTAGCCTTCCGGGCGATTCTTGCGATACAGGAGCTGTAAAAGGCGCGTCGTTCATGTATTTACGTATAAGTTGTAAATCGGTTGAAAACAAGTGTTTTTGGTCAATTATAGTGGCCCATATTTCTTTTTCATTTTTTTTAGTCCACTTCCATTGTTCGTCACGATATCCCATTATGTCTTCTGGTTTCTCATTGGGCATAAACACGGAAAGTAAATACATAACTTTACCTCTGAAAAGCATGTTGTCCAACAAACGGTATTCAGAACTATTCATAACAAACATCCTGAATAGCGTTGCGGAAACTAAATCGGTGGCCACACATTCACGACGCATATTGAACAGCATGTATTCATATGTATAGTCTTTGTAAGCCGGATAATCGCTCCCAAGGTATAAATCTGTGCCTACAGCAATAAATTTATCGTTCATCATTATAGCCCGGTTAAAGCCGGATACGTAGAAGTATATTTCCGGGAGTTTTACTTCGGGGAAATAGAAATGAATATAGGTGAATGCATCCGAAATTTTCTTTTCTAAGTCCGATACATCATCAAAGGTTTGCAGTGTTTTTTTGTTGACCTGAGTAAATGTTTTATCTGTCAGGAATTTATAGAATTCATTACTCACTGCATTGGTGTCAGTGGCAGTGGTATCAAGTACGTTATAAACAAATTCGGGTAAAAAATCAGGATATTTAGAATATAATTTCTTCACTCCTGTTTTTAAGTTTGTGGTGTCAAGGGTGAGCAGATCTTTATCAAACCTATGTATTTTTACAGTCACCCGGTTTTCATCTGTGTCAATCTTAAACCGATTGTTTTTACTGCATGAACTAAGTAGGCTTAGTCCGGCAAGAAGAAGTATCAGTACATTAATTTTTTTCATGTTACATTTATCAATAATAAGTACATTTAAAAAAGCGCAAAAGCAAAATGGAAATTTGCATATTGCGCTTTAAAAAATTATTTGAAGTTGATTACTTGCGTTTCTGAACGGCTTTTTGTTGTTCCCGTTGCATTTTTTCTAATCGCTCCATGAATCCGCCTTTTTTAGCAGGTTTCTTGCTGTTGCTGGCGCGCTTAGCATGAAGCTGAGCCAGAATTTTCTTTTCATCAACAAATCCGCGAATAACGTAGGTTTGAATAATTGAAATTAATGTAGCGATGAAATAGTAGTAGCTCAAACCAGATGCGTAATTATTAAATATAAATAAGAACATAAGAGGCATCAGGTACATCATCCATTTCATCATAGCACCACCCGGTTGATCTGTTGTAGATTGATTAGCCATGTTGAGCTTGGTGTAGACTATGTTAGTAGCTGTCATCAGTAAACAGAATAAGCTGACATGATTTCCAAATCCAAACGGAACAGTAAATGGCAATGTCATGATTGAATCGTAAGCCGATAAGTCAGTTGCCCATAAAAAGCTCTGCTGACGAAGTTCAATAGCCGCAGGGAAAAAGCTGAACATAGCAAACAGTATTGGCATTTGTAGTATCGAAGGGATACAACCGCTCATCGGGCTGACTCCTACTTTTCCGTACAGTTCCATGGTTGCTTTTTGACGTTCAGCTGCTTTGTCTGCAGGAATACGGGCATTGATTTCATCAATTTCGGGCTTCAATACGCGCATTTTGGCGCTTGACATATACGATTTGTAAGTCAGCGGGAATAAAACCAGCTTAATAACAAGGGTCAATAATAAAATAATCAACCCAAAATTGCTGATAAATTTGTTGAAGAAATTGAACATTGGAATAATGGCAAATCGGTTTACCCAACCAAAAATACCCCAACCAAGTGGAATCAGCTTATTCAACGAAAGTTCAGAACCGGCTTTGGCTTCTTTATCGTAGGCTGTAAGAGTTTTGTAATGATTCGGACCAAAATACCAACGGAAAGTAGTAGGCAATTTGCCCGTAGGATCAAAAGCTACCGACATATTGGCATCATAGGTTTTCAGATAGCCTGAATTTTCCCCTTCGAGAGTACTTTTCAAAGAAGTTGAATTTAAAGCTTCATTGGCAATCAGAATACTGCTAAAAAACTGGTCTTTAAATGCAATCCATTTAACCTTATTAGTCAACTTTTTCTCGTCGTTTTTGCTCTCACTCAGTTTTTCTACATCATCGGCCACATATTTATATTCTATAGAAGAATAGCGGTCTTCAAATTTACGTCCTTTTTCTTGCTGAGGAATTTTTGATGTCCATGCCATGTCCAATGAATTGGTACCGGTCGGCATAATCGTATTCATGTCCTTGGCTTTTAATCCAAAGCCCAGCATGTAGTCGTTTGCCGGTAGAGTATATGCAAAATCAATATAAGCCTGACCTGTTGTTTTCAGGCGTAAAATAAGCGTTTGATTTCCTTTCGCATCCTTCGTAATGCCCGAAACCGGTTCAAAATAGAGGTTGGAACTATTGATAACTCTGTTGTTGTTAGTCACAAAGGTAAAGCCCAGGTTGCTATCTTTTTCTTTGAACAGAATCAACGGATGAGCATTATTCAAAGAGTCTCGTTTTGAGTATTTTTTTAGCTGCACAGAGTAAATTCTACCACCTTTGCTACCCAAAGTTATTTTTACCAGCTCGTTTTCCAGCGTGTAAAATTTCTCTTCGCCTTTTGAAGCCACACTAAAATCGCCAAAAGCACCTGAATTGTTTGTCGTGTCATTAGCGGCAACCGAATCAGAAACTGTTTCGCTGATCGTTTTTACGGCAACGTGAGCTTTGCTTTGTTGAACCAGTGCTATTGAATCGTTGTAGCGTTTTTGAGCTGCAATTTCTTTTTCGCTTGGCTTGGTAATTTGCATATATCCAAGGACAATCACTGCAATTAGCACAAATCCAAAAATCGTATTTTTATCCATAAATTATAATTAATTCCTATTTAATTTTTATTAAAAGGGATGAATAATATTTTTATTGTCTGTTTGTTTTATTTTTCAATAGCAGCTTTCATAAAGCTTATGAAAAGCGGATGCGGATTAACAACCGTACTACTGTACTCCGGATGGAACTGAACTCCGACATACCATTTATGAGATTTTAATTCGATAATTTCTACCAAATCCGACTCTTCGTTTAAGCCGCTACAGATCATTCCTGCTTTCTCAAAATCTTCTTTGTATGCATTGTTGAACTCGTAGCGATGACGATGACGTTCGTTTATGTTTTCTTTGTTGTAAATGTCGCGGACTTTCGATCCTTTTTTAAGTTTGCATTTGAAAGCTCCTAAACGCATGCTACCCCCTAGATCCAGAATATTCTTCTGTTCTTCCATGATATCAACAATTTTGTGAGTAGTATCAGGATCTATTTCGGTGCTATTGGCATCGGCATAGCCCAGTATGTTGCGGGCAAACTCAATAGACATTGTTTGCATTCCCATACAGATACCCAGCGTTGGGATATTGTGTTCGCGGGTATATTTCAAAGCCGCAAATTTGCCCTCCATTCCACGTTGGCCAAAGCCCGGTGCAACAATAATTCCATTCATCTTGCCAAGCTTTTTATCAACGTTTTCGTCGTTTAACTTGTCAGAAAGAATTAATTCAAGCTTTAATTTTTTACAGTTGTATGCACTGGCGTGAATCAATGATTCGATTATGGATTTATATGAATCAGGTAATTGCACATATTTTCCAACAATGGCAATATGAACTTCTTCTTTGGCATTTTCAAGTTTTTCTACAAAAGCAGTCCATTTTTCCATGTCGGCTTTTGGCGTTTTATCTAAATCGAATCCCATTTTTGTCAATACAACTTCATCCAACTTTTCTTCCTGCATGTTAAGCGGAACGCGATAAATGGTTGGAACATCAATAGACTGCATAACAGCACTGGTTTCGACATTACAAAACAACGCTACTTTTTTGCGTATGTCCATGGAAATATTATGCTCGGTACGCAGAACCAAAATATCTGCCTGAACACCTTGTTCTTGAAGGGCTTTTACTGAGTGTTGTGTAGGTTTTGTCTTTAATTCTTTAGCGGCAGCCAGATAAGGTACATAAGTAAGATGGACAATCAGGCAGTTTTTGCCTAATTCCCAACGTAACTGACGTACACTTTCTATATACGGTAGCGATTCAATATCGCCAACTGTTCCACCTATTTCGGTGATGACAAAATCAAAGTCACCTTTGTTGCCAAGCAGTTTTATGTTTCGTTTAATTTCGTCTGTAATGTGAGGGATAATCTGAACAGTTTTTCCCAAATAATCGCCACGGCGTTCTTTGTTAATTACGTTCTGATAAATACGACCGGTAGTGATATTGTTGGCACGATGTGTTTCAACGTTTGTAAAAC